>Ga0216301_1000267_pt1 | contig 14489 bp, 15 predicted proteins | sample 4hB_Boncat_minus_FD_156203 | JGI IMG/M metagenome (GOLD analysis project Ga0216301, IMG submission 156203) | Terrestrial sediment cell enrichment communities for BONCAT metagenomics from Utah, United States - 4hB_Boncat_minus | ecosystem: Environmental > Terrestrial > Deep subsurface > Rock...
CTTCTCGGCCGCGACATCATGGCCGCCTGCGGCCAGTTGAAGTCCGCGGCCGAGAAGAAGAGCCGCGCCGAGATCGACAAGCTTGCGGAAGAGAAGCTGGCGGCGCTCGCCTGAGGCGATTTAAGCCTTGCAGCGCAATAGTTTTTCAACTTCACTGGTGCACGGCAAACAAAGCTATTCATTCGATAGCAGCCGGAGACCGCGTTCATGGCCTCGATATCCCCATTGCCGGCGCCCAGCGAAGCGGAGCGCGGCATGGGAGAAGCGATACGCCGCTTCGACTGGGGGGCGACACCCGTCGGACGCCGCTCCAGCTGGCCGGCGAGCCTCCGCTTCGCCGTCGATCTATGCGAACGTTCGTCGGTCGGCACCGCCGTCTACTGGGGCGATGAATTCCGCCTCATCTACAACGATGCCTTCACGCCCGTGCTGGGCGACCGCCACCCCTGGTCTCTGGGCCGACCGGGCGCGGAAGTCTGGGGGCGGCTCTGGAGCGAGATCCGGCCGCAGTTCGAGAAGGTCCGGGCGAGCAAGCAGGGCATCTCCGTCTACGGGCAGATGCTGCCGGTAACACGCGGCGGGATCACCCAGGAGGCGCACTGGAACTACAGCATCACGCCGATCATCGGCGAGGACGGCGAGGTCGCCGGAATGCTCAACCAGGGCATCGACATCACCAAGGCCGTCTCGGCGGAGCGCCGGCTTTCCTTCCAGGTCGGGCTCGCGGACCGGCTCCGCGGCATCACCGACCCCGAGGAAGTGAAGCGCGTATCGACGCAGCTTCTTGGCGAGTATCTCGGTGCCGCCCGGGTCGGCTATGCTGAGGTCGACGAGGGGCAGGGCACGATGTTCGTGCGCAGCGACTGGACCCAGGATGTCGGCGTCGAGAGTCTGGCCGGGGAGGCTCGCCGAATGGCTGACATGGGCCCTGAGGCGATCGCCTTCCTGCGCACGGGCGAGGTGCTTTCGGTTCCCGATATCCGCACCGTGCCGCTAGGCCCGCCGGACCGCGCCGCCGGATGGGAAAAGCTGGGCGTTCGATCGCTGATCATGGTGCCGCTGGTGCGTAGCGGCGAATTGAGAGCGCTGCTCTACGTCCACGAGCCGAAGCCGCGCATGTGGCGGCGCTCGGACGCGGCGATGGCGCGCGACGTCGCCGAGCGCACCTGGGCAGCGGTCGAGCGCGCCCAGGCCGAGAAGTCGCTCCGCGACAGCGAGGATCATTACCGGCACAGCGTGGAGCTCAACCCCCAGGTCACCTGGACCGCGCTCCCCGACGGGAAGCTCAACCGAGTGTCGAAAAGGTGGGAGGACTGGACCGGAATAACCGGCCTCGGCGAGAGCCTGGGGGATGCGATCCACCCGGAGGAGCGCGAGTCGACGCGCGCGGCCTGGCGCCGAAGCGTCGAGACGGGGGAGCCGTACGACATTGAGCACCGAGTGAAGCTGCGCGACGGCAGCTATCGCTGGGCGCGCTCCCGCGCCTTCCCGCGCTACGAGGACAACGGCGCGATCTGCCTCTGGTACGGCTCCACCGAAGACATTCACGAGCGCAAGGTGGCCGAGGAGCGGCAGCAGCTTCTCCTCAACGAGCTCAACCACCGGGTCAAGAACACGCTCGCGAGCGTGCAGGGCATCGGATCGCAGACCCTGAAGGGGGACATCCCGCTCGCCGAGGCGCGGACTCGGTTCGAGGCGCGGTTGGTCGCATTGTCGCGCGCGCACAACCTTCTGACCGCCCACAGCTGGGAAGGCGCCTCACTCGAGCAGGTGGTGAGGGACGCGACCGAATATCTCGCCGAAGACCGGTTCGAGATCGTCGGCGAGGAGGTCTGGCTCGCGCCGCGCGCGGCGCTGGCAATGGCGCTCGCTCTTCACGAGCTCGGCACCAACGCGGTCAAATATGGAGCGCTTTCCACGGACCAGGGCCGAGTCTCGATCCGCTGGGCGGTCGAGGACGAAGAGCTGCGAATGATTTGGACGGAACGCGGCGGGCCGGCGGTTGTCGAACCCACCCGCCGCGGCTTCGGCTCCCGCCTCATCGAGCGGAGCCTCGCCGCCGATCTCGGCGGGGCGGCGGAGCTCAGCTTCGAGGCGGAGGGCCTTTGCTGCACCATCCACGCCTCGCTTGCGGCGATGCGCCGCCGGGAGGATCGGCATGACTGAGCGGGCGCTTCGAATCCTCATCGTCGAGGACGAGATGCTGGTGGCGATGAACATCGAGGACATGCTGCTCGATCTCGGCCATGAGGTGGCCGGCCTCGCGAGCAGGCTCGAGCCGGCTTTGTCGCTGGCCCGGGAGGCGGCGTTCGACGTCGCGATGCTGGACGTCAATCTAGCCGGAGAAGCGAGCTTTCCGGTCGCCGACGCCCTTCGGGAGCGGGGCATCCCGTTCCTCTTCGCCACCGGCTATGGAATCCAGGGCATTGCCGAGGATTATCGGGATGCGCCCGTGCTCCAGAAGCCGTTCCGGGCGCGGGACCTCGAAGAAGCGCTGCGGGCGACCCAGGCGATCGCCTGAGCCGCCCGCAAAGCTAAGCCTCAGCCCTGGCGGGACTGTCGCTGGGCGCGGCGCGCTCGGCGCTCCTCGGGAGTGACTCGGCCGTCGCGGTTGGCATCGAGCCGCTCAAAGGCGCGGAGGCGGGCCGCAGTGGCTTCGGCGAGCGAGATCTTGCCGTCGCGGTCGGCGTCGATCCGGGCGAAAGCGCGGGGCCCGAAGGCGCCGCCGCGGCCGGCACCGCGCATGTTGCGGCCCTTGCCGCGAGCGCCGGCACGCGGCTGCAGGAATTCGGCGCGGGTGATGACTCCGTTGCCGTCCGCATCGAGGCGGGCGAAGCGGGCTTCACGGTTCTGCGCGGGCATGCGGCCTGCTCCGCGCGCGGCACGCGGCTGGACGCTGCGGGCTTCCTCCTGAGTGACGAAGCCGTCGCGGTTGGCGTCGAAGCGCTGGAACATGCCATGCACCCGGGTTTCGAAATCGGCGCGGGTCATGCCCATTACGGCGCGGGGCTGAGCGAACGAAGGGGCGGCGAGCAATGCAGCGGCGGCTGCGCCGATAAGGACGATGGTCTTCATGATTAGCTCCCGGGAAAGAGGCATTCTTTATCGCAAGCGCGATGTACCCGGCTTCAACGCTTTTCGCGGCGGATCGAGCCGCTGGACCTTCAGCGAGCCCCAGCTCCGCAAGTAGGCCACCGTGCGGCCGGACGAGAGCTGCTCGGCCACTTGACCGTCCGGGTCGGAGAGCACCGCGCCCATCGTCACGAGCCAGACGGTCCGTCCTTGCGGGACCTCTTGGCCGACTGCCCAGCGGCGCGCCATCGGAGCGTCGATGGTGACGACGGCCGGCGAGCCCGAGCGGCGGTAGCCGGGAGTGGTCAGCGCCGGATAGGGCGCGGGGATGGGCGTTATCGCGGAAGCCGCACCGAGCGCGCGCTCGAGCGGCAGCTTCACGTCGTTGGGATAGGCCCAGATGACGTCGCCAGGCTTCATGTCTCGGCTGAGGATCGCGGCGGCCTCGTCCCAGGCCTCGAGCGAGGGGCGGGCGAGGGTCTGGCCGAGATTGGCCGCGAACAGCAGGGCGACTGCGCCGGCGGCGGCGATCATCCGTTGGCGAGGGAGCTGGGCGATAGCGACAGCGGCGATGAGGTAGGCGGGTGCGAGGACGGGGACGAGCGTGCGCGGAAGGAAGATCGGAATGCCCGCCTGCGAGACGGCCGCTGCGGCCAGCGGCGGGAAGAGCAGCAGGAGCGCGAGCGCCGACGCCATCGGCCGGTCCCCGCCGCGCCAGATCGCGCGGAGGCCGACGGTGACGAGCAAAGCGAAGACGATCCGGGCTGCGACCGGAGTAACCGGCTCATCGAGGTAGAGGAGGCCGTAAAGGTCGAGCATAGCGCCGGGGAATGCTGCCGGATCCCAGCCAAGCCAGCCGTTGCTCCAGTCGGCGGTGCGGCCAGCCATCATCATCAGGCACGGGAGATAGGCCAGGCCCGTCAGCGCCACAGTTACGACGAGGCGCCGCCAGCGGGCGGGCTCGGGCGAGGGAGCGGCAGTGAGGAGGAGGGCGCCGAGGAGCGCGGCGGCGAAGAGGATACCGAGGCCGTGGAGCCAGAGCACGGCCGTCGTCGCGATGCCGAGGCCGGCCCAGTCGCCGATGGCGCCGTCGCCGCCGCTTCGGAACGAGCAAGTGAGCCGAAGCCAGAAGGCGAGCCCGGCCGCGTAGCCGAGAAGGAGCAGCGCATAGGGCCGGGCGTCCTGCGCGATCGTGACGAGCCGCGGCGAGAGCGCCATCAGCGCCGCCGCTGCCAGCACCAGCAGGAGCGGCCGTTTGGCTGCGCTGAGGCTCCCGAAATCCCGCGCTGCGAAGGCGATGACGGGAATGGCGGCGAGGCCGGCGAGTGCCGAGAAGCTCCTGAGCGCAGCCGCGCTGTCGCCGGCAATGCCCCGCCAGAGCTTCAGCACAGAATAATAAGTCGGAGGGTGGGTCTCGTAGAGCGGCGTCTCGATCCAGAGCTCGGCCCAGCCGCGGCCCGAGAACCAGGCGCTATACGCCTCGTCAAGCCAGAGCGCGCGCGACCCGATGCCGAAGAAGCGGACGCAAAGGCCGATAGCGACCGCTGCTGCGACGATCAGCGCGATTCGCCGTGCCTTTAGCGCCTCGCCGCTTCTCTCCTTGATCCAGCCTTCGTACGCCATCCCACGGTGGTGCGATTTCTTGGTTGATATTTCCTTAATGCCGCGGAGCCTGTACGGCGTCCCCGCCCCTAACGATCAGCGATGACGCCCCGCTTGCAGCCCCACACAGCCGAGACCCGAACGGAGCGCCTTTTCTGGGAGACGCGCTGGTTCGTGCTGCTGCTCGTCTTCGCTTCGACGGTGCCGCTGCTCTGGCCCGACGTGCCGCCGCTCACCGACCTGCCGGGCCATTTGGGGCGCTACAAGGTCCAGCTCGACATCGAGAATTCTCCGGCGCTCGCCCGCTTCTACGCGTTCGAATGGGCGCTGATCGGCAATCTCGGAGTCGATCTCCTGGTCGTGCCGATGGAGAAGGTTTTCGGGCTTGAGCTCGCCGTGAAGCTGATCGTCATCTCGATCCCGGCGCTGACTGTCGCCGGCTTCCTGTGGGTGGCGCGCGAAGTCCATGGCCGAGTGCCGCCCACCGCCTTTTTCGCCCTTCCGTTCGCCTACGGCCACCCGTTCATCTTCGGCTTCGTCAACTTCGCGCTTTCGATGGCCTTCGCCTTCCTCGCCTTCGCGCTCTGGCTTCGGCTGGCGCGGCTCGGGCGGTTCCGGCTTCGCACGATGCTGTTCGTGCCGATCTCGATGGCGATCTGGGTGACCCACACCTACGGCTGGGGGACGCTTGGGCTGATGGCCTTTTCGGCCGAGGCCGTCCGGCAGCACGACAAGGGCCGGAACTACATCGCGGCGATCTTCCGCGCCGGCGTCCACTGCCTCGCGCTCGCTCCGCCGCTGCTGCTGATGCTCGCGTGGCGGACCGGCCATGTCGGCGGGGTCACGGCCGACTGGTTCAACTGGGACATGAAGCTTCGCTGGATCATCACCGCTCTGCGGGACCGCTGGGTGTGGTTCGACCAGGGGATGCTCGCTTTGACCGTCATGGTCCTCGTCGAGGCGGCCCGCCACCCGAAGCTCGAATATTCGCGCAACCTCGCAGCGTCCGCGCTCGTGCTGCTGCTCGTCTTCATCCTCCTTCCGCGGATCGTCTTCGGCTCCGCTTATGCCGACATGCGGCTCGTCCCCTATCTCTTCGCGGTGGCGCTGATCGCGATCCGCTTCCGGCCCGGCCCCAGCCCGCAGCATTTGAAGATGGTGGCGCTGGCGGCGATCGCCTTCTTCCTGCTGCGGACCGGCGGCAACACGGTGAGCTTCTTACTCTACGACCGGACCTACGATCGTGAGCTCGCCGCGCTCGACCATGTCCCGCGCGGGGCGAGGCTCGTCAGCTTCGTCGGCGAAGGCTGCGGCCACCGCTGGGGGATGACCCGGCTGCACCACCTTCCGGCGCTTGCGATCGTCCGCCGGGAAGCCTTTTCGAACAGTCAATGGGCGATGGCGGGTGCGCAGCTCCTGACGGTCCGCTACCGCGAGGGCGCGCCCTTCATCCAGGACCCTTCGCAGATCGTCACCACCCGCAAATGCCGGCGCGAGCAGTGGCTGCCGGTCAACGAGGCCCTCGCCCGTTTCCCGCGCGGCGCGTTCGACTATCTGTGGATGATCCGCCCGCCGCCTTATGATCCTGCCCTGACCGCAGGACTGCGGCCGGTCTGGCGGAGCGGCTCGAGCGTCCTCCTCCGCGTCGAGCGCTAGGAGAGGAGCGCGACCAGCGACACTCCGGCCGGAAGCGGCACCCGCCCTACCAGGTGACGTTCGAGCCCGAACACGCCGCCGAGCAGCCGGTTCACGGGCTCGGCGGGCATCTTGTCGTCGCTCTCGCTCCTGCGCATCACCTTCCCGGCGATGCGGGCAGCCGCGGCGACCGGGAAGAGGAGCGTGTTGAAGTAGCTCAAGGTCTCGATCTTCAGCCCCGCTTCCGCGATGACCCGGCGAAGCCCCGCCTTCGAGTAGCGGCGATGGTGATGGTGGGCGGCGTCGTGCGCGCTCCACATCCAGGGGTTGGCCGGGACGGTGAGGAGGATGCGGCCCCCCGGCGCGAGCTTCTTCCGGATGCTCGCGAGCGAGGCGACGTCCTCCTCGATATGCTCGAGCACGTCGAGGAGCGCGATCAGGTGATAGGCGCCGTCTTCGATGCCTGGAAGCTCCGGCAGCGGCGCCGACCCGATCTCGCGTCCGAGGCGGCTGCTCGCCAGCGCCCGTGCCCCGTCGTCGATCTCGAGCGCGTCGATTTGGCCGAAGCGCCCGAGCATCGGGAAGTTGTGGCCGGTCCCGCAGCCGATCTCGAGGATTCGGGCATCCGCCGGAAGCTTCACCTCGCGCTCGATGAGGTCGGAAAGGATCCGCCGCCGAGCGACGAACCACCAGTGGCGGCTGTCGAGCTCCGCCATGCGATCGAAGACTGCGCGTTCCATCAGCCTTGCTCCTCGCCGAAGCCGATCCGCTGGCGCACCACGTAGATCGGCCGCTGCTTGGTCTCGATCAGGATCCGGCCGACATATTCGCCCAGGACCCCGAGCGAGATGAGCTGCAGCGAGCCGAAGAAGAGGATCGCGACCATCATCGAGGCATAGCCCGGCACATCGACGCCCGACAAAGCGGTGCGGGCGATCAGGAACAGGGCATAGACCAACGTCACGAAGGCGATGACGACTCCGATATAGCTCCAGATCCTCAGCGGCATGGTCGAGGCGGAGGTGATGCCGTCCAGGGCGAGCGTCCACAGCTTCCAATAGCGGAACTTGGTCTTGCCGACGGTACGCGGCGCGCGGTCATATTCCACCGCAGCCTGCCGGAAGCCGCCCCAGGCGAACAGGCCCTTCATGAAGCGGTTGCGCTCCGGCATCCGCCGGATGACGTCGACGACCGACCGGTCGAGCAGCCGGAAATCGCCGGCATGCTCCGGGATCTTGTCGTCCGACAGGTAATTATGCGCGCGGTAGTAAAGGTCCGCGGTCAGCCGCTTGGGCAAGCTGTCGGAGTCGCGGTTGCGGCGGACGCCGTAGACCACCTCATAGCCTTCGCGCCATTTATCAAGCATCTCGCCGATCACTTCGGGCGGGTCCTGAAGGTCGACGTCCATCGGCACGATCGCCCGGCCGTGGGCGTGGTCGAGGCCGGCCGAAAGCGCCGCTTCCTTGCCGAAATTGCGCGAAAGGGAGAGGGCGCGCACCCGCGGCTCCGTCCTGTGGCCGGCATGGATTGCGGCGAGCGTCGAATCCTCGCTGCCGTCGTCGATGAACAATATTTCCCAGGCGCCATCGGGGAGAAGCCGGTCCAGAATCGGCGCCACACGCGCGACGAAGGGCGCGACCCCCTCTTCCTCGTCCTTCACGGGGACGATGACGGAAAGCTGCACGCTCGGCTTCTCCGTCGGGAGCGGGACGGAGGCGAGGTGGCTGGCGGGGAGGGTAAGCGGGTCGGACACGATCACCCCTTAGCCGAACACCCATCGCCGGTTAAGCGCGAATACCACCAGCGGAGTCACGCCCAGCACAAGCGGATAAGGGGCCCAAAGCGGCAGCTCGAGCTGGCGGACCAGCAGCCACACCCAGAAGGAGTTGAGGCCGAAGCTCACCAGCGAAACGGCGACGAAGCGGCTGCCGGTCCGGGTGAGGTCGCCGCGCCGGCCGTGGCCCCGGAAGCTCCAGCGGCTGTGGATGACGTAGCCGAACAGAACGGCGGCCGCGAAGCCGATCGCCCAAGCGAGGTTGGGGTCCATTCCGCGAGCGGCCAGCACCCAATAGACGCCGATGTTGACGATGCTCGCGAGCACGCCCGAAATGCCGTAGCGGGCGAGCTGCGCGATCAGCTCGCCATGCTTCTTCATCGACAACAATGGTGGATCCGCCCGGCTTGCCCTTTGCAGACGAGCGACTAATGCCGCTGCAAGCGATTGAAAAGGGGCAAAGAGCGGCAATGGCGGGGGCGGAGGACGGCTTCTATACGAAGCACTGGCGGCTTCTGGTCGCCCTGTTCTGGATCGCGACCGCGGCGATCCTCCTCTACATGCGCTGGAACCCGATCCAGTGGTTCGCGCTCGGCGACACCGACGACAATATGCGCATCATGCAGGTGCGCGCCTTGCTGGCCGGCCAGGACTGGTACGACCTCAGGCAATATCGGCTCGATCCGCCGCGCGGCGCCAACATGCACTGGTCGCGCCTCGTGGACCTTCCGATCGCTGCGATCATGTACGTGCTTCGGCCGCTGCTCGGCGGACCCATCGCCGAAAAGGTGGCGGTGGCGGTGGCTCCGCTCCTGCCGATGGGCGTGGCGATGGCGGCCGTCGCAGTCGCGTGCCGGCGGCTCATTTCGCCCAAGGCATTCGCATTGGGGATCGCGATCCTCCTCTGCGCCCACTCCGCGCGGGGCATGTGGACTCCGCTCCGCATCGACCATCACGGCTGGCAGCTTGCGATGCTTGCGGTCGCCGTCGCGGCGCTGGCTGATCCGAGGAAGACCCGCGGCGGCCTCACGCTCGGTATCGCCACGGCCTTGTCGCTCGTCATCGGGCTCGAAATGCTGGTCTACCTGGCGCTTGCTGGCGCTGCGGTGGCGCTGATGTGGGTGCGTGATCCGGCGCACGGCATGCGGCTCGCGACCTATGGAGCGATCGTCGGCGGCGGCTCGGCGCTCGGATATCTGATCTTCGCCTCGCAGGACAACAGCGCCCCCGTCTGCGACGCCCTTTCGCCGGTCTGGCTGTCGGCCATCATCGCCGCCGGCGCGGCGGCCGTGGGGCTGACGATCCCGCCGCTCCGGACGCCGCTCGCGCGGCTCGGGGCCGGCGGTGCGGCGGCCCTCCTCATCGGCGGCGGTTTCGCGCTCGCCTGGCCGCAATGCCTCGGCGCGCTCGAAGGCATCTCGCCCGAGCTGAAGGAGCTTTGGTTCGACAATGTGCGCGAAGTCAGGCCGATCTACACGCACAATTGGGGCACGATTGCCGCCGTCGTGTCGCTGCCGATCATGGGCCTGATCGGCTACGGAGTCATGATTTGGCGCAACCGGAATGACGAGGCGGCGCTGAGGCCGTGGGCGGCGATCGGCATCATCGCGCTTGCCGCTGCGGCGATGCTGCTCTGGCAGAGCCGCGCCGGCGCTCCCGCCCAGCTCCTGTCGGTCCCCGGAGCGGCCGCGCTCGCCTGGCTCCTGATCGGATATGTGCAGAAGAGCGGGAAGATGCTGGTGCGCGTGTTTGGCACCGTCGCCGCCTTCGTGCTCGTGTCCGGCATCGCCTTTCAGCATGCGGTGAAGCTCGTTCCGGAGAAGAAGGGCAAGTTCGTCCGCGCGGTGAACCTCGCCAACAGCCGCTGCCCTACGCTCGCTGCCATGAAGCCGATCGCGAAGCAGCCGAAAGGCTATGTGCTGACCTTCGTCGACCTCACCCCGCGGCTCATCGCCGTCACCCACCATTACGGCGTCGCCGGACCCTATCACCGCAACGAGCCCGCCATTCTCGACACGATGCGGACGTTCCGCGGCTCGGAGCAGAATGCTCGGCGGACGGTGGCGCGGCTCGGGATCGACTATGTCCTCATCTGCCCCGGAATGTCGGAATCGACCATCTATGCGAGCGAGGCGCCGAAGGGCTTCTACGTCCAGCTCGTCAAAGGAACGGTGCCGGGTTGGCTGGAGCCGGTGAGCCTGCCGAAGGATTCGCCCTTCAGGATGTGGCGCGTCAGACGCTGATCGCGAAGCTGACGGCGATTCCGTCGATCACGAACTGGGCGGCGAGCGCGGCGAGGATGACTCCGAGGATCCGGGTGATCATCGCCTCCATCTTATGCCCCAGGAGCCGCATCAGCGGCCCGGCGGCGAGGAGCGCGATCAGCGTCAGGAGGAGGATCGCACCGAGCGAGCCGAGCACGACCAGCGAGCGCTCCAGCCCCTCCGAACGCGCCATCAGCAGCATGATCGAGGCGATCGAGCCCGGCCCCGCGATCATCGGGATCGCCATGGGGAAGACGGAAATGTCGTCGATCTCGGGCGTCGCATTGACCTCGTCCGCCCGCTTCTCGCGGCGCTCGGTGCGGCGCTCGAACACCATGTCGAGCGCGATCATGAACAGCATGATGCCGCCGGCGATCCGGAAGGCGGCGAGGCTGATTCCGAGCGCCCGGAGGAGGTCCTCCCCAAAAAGCGCGAAGAAAAGGAGGATGCCGGCCGCGATCCCGACCGAGCGGAGCGCCATCGCCCGCCGCTGCGCCGGAGTGCAGTTCTGGGTGAGGCTCGCGAAAATCGGGGCGCAGCCGGGCGGATCGATGATCACGAAGAAGGTGACGAAGGCGGAGAGGAAGAGCTCTAGCATGCCGTCATAGCCCCGCCGGCGCCGGGAGGCCGGCGCGCGCATGAGCGGCGACCAAAGTGTTGCGCAGAAGGACGGCGATCGTCATCGGCCCCACGCCGCCCGGCACCGGGGTGATCGCGCCCGCGACCTCGGCGGCGGTGTCGAAGTCGACGTCGCCGACGAGCCGGGTCTTGCCCTCGCCGATGTCGATCCGGTTGATCCCGACGTCGATCACCGTCGCCCCCGGCTTCAACCAGTCGCCGCGGATCATCTGCGGCCGGCCGACGGCGGCGACGACGATGTCGGCCCGGCGGACGACCTCGGGCAGGTCGCGAGTGCGGCTGTGGGCGATGGTTACGGTGCAGCTTTCCTGGAGGAGGAGCTGCGCCATCGGCTTGCCGACGATGTTCGAGCGCCCGATCACCACCGCGTCGAGGCCGGTGAGGTCGCCGAGCCGGTCTTTGAGGAGCATCAGGCAGCCGAGCGGAGTGCAGGGGACGAGCGCGTCCTCGCCGACTGCGAGCCTGCCTGCGTTGGCGATGTGGAAGCCGTCGACGTCCTTGGCCGGGTCGATGGTAGCGATCACGGCCTTTTCGTCGACGCCCCGCGGGAGCGGAAGCTGGACGAGGATTCCGTCAACGCTCTCGTCTTCGTTGAGGCGCTCGACGAGCGCGATCAGCTCATTCTGGCCGGTGGCGGCGGGGAGCCGGTGCTCGAAGCTCTCCATGCCCGCCTCGACGGTCGCCTTGGCCTTGGACCGGACGTAGACCTGGCTGGCCGCATCCTCGCCGACCAGCGCGACGGCGAGGCCGGGCTTGCGGCCGGCCGCCGCGACGAAGGCCGGGACGGCGTCCGCCACCCGCGCCCTCAGCCCCTCCGCGAATGCCTTGCCGTCGATGATCTCCGCGGTCACGCCGCTCCGGACATCATAAGGTCGCGGGCAAGGCCGCCGAGCAGCATCTGCACCGCGATGATGATGAGGAGCGCGACCAGCGGCGAGAAGTCGATTCCGCCGAAATCGGGAAGCACGCGCCGGATCGGCCGGTAGAGCGGCTCCGTGATCCGGTCGAGCGCGGTGAGGAAGGAGCGCATGAAGTCGCTGTGCGTGTTGATCACGTTGAACGCGACCAGCCAGCTGAGGATCGCCTGGATGATGATGATCCAGCGAAGCACATCGAGCAGCAGATCGACGATACCGAACAAGGCAAGCAGCATATTATTTCCCCGCGGACGCCCCGCCCATGTAGGGGAGAGCCGCCGAAGGGGCAATGCGTGACGGGGGCAGAATGAGGCGCGATCCGGACCGGCGGGCAATCCGCAGCAGCTTCGACGAGGCGGTCAACATGAGCGCGGAAGAGCTCGAAGAGTGGCTCAACACGCCCGAGAGCCGAAGCGTCGGCCAGCGGCGGCCCGAAGGGGATTCGATCGGCCGCGCCTCCGGGCGTCGGATCGTCGCCATCCTGCGCTCGGCGCCCGAGGAGCTGGACGACGAGGATTACCGCCACATGCGCAAGGTCGTCGGCTTCGTCCGCCGCCACCGCGCGCAGGAGCCGGCGAACATTGTCACCTCGCGCTGGCGCTATTCGCTTATGAACTGGGGCCACGATCCGCTGAAGGAGGCCGGAACGGAAGGCGGGGGAGCGTAGTTGGGCCGGGAAATCGCTTTGGGAGCCGCACGAATGAAGGGTTATGTCGAGAATATCGAAGAGGCGACGGTCGCGAACGAGGATTTCCGCCGCGTCCTCTACACCGGCAAGAACCTCCAGCTCGTGCTCATGACGCTGAAGCCCGGCGAGGAGATCGGCGAGGAGGTCCATGAGGACATCGACCAGTTCTTCCGCGTCGAGGAGGGCCGCGGCATCATCTATATCGACGGCGCCGCAAGCCTCATAGAGGACGACTATGCCGCCATCGTCCCCGCCGGCGCCCGCCACAACGTCGTCAACACCGGCGACGGGCCGCTGAAGCTCTACACCCTCTACGGCCCGCCCGAGCACAAGCACGGCACGGTCCACCGCGACAAGGAGCAGGCCGAGCGCGACCACGAGAACGATCATTTTGACGGCCGGACGAGCGAGTAGTTCGGCGCCGGCGAGGGATTGTTTCCTCGGCCGAGTGGCGGCGGTGGAGCCTTAACGCCGCGCTGGGCACCGAGCCCCGCCCGCTGCGCCCCAGCCGAAACGGACGGACTTTCGCTTGACTGGAGAGGCGGCGGGTCCAGACTGGGAACTCGTGCACGGAGGAGGGGACGATGCCCGTTGAGCTGGATGGCGCCGAGCGGGTCGTTGGAAGCAGCGACTACAACATAGACGCACTGAAGGCCGGACGGCCTTACTTTCCCAAGGAGCCGCGCACGAACGTCGACAAGTGCTCCGTACCTGGAGACTTGTGGGACCGCGTCTGGCAATTCGCAGAAGGTCGATTTGGCGAAGCGGTCGCAGCCTCCTTGGCAGGAGACCGGGCAAAGCGTGTCGCCGCGCCCTTCTTTGTCCTGCACGACACATCCGTCACCACGGAATATGGCGTCGGCACCGGCCTCAGGGATCCAGGCACGAAAGGATCGACCGCGGGTATTCATCTCTGGATTTCGGCCAAGGCGACCTATCAGCAGCGTGACTGGTCCACTCCCGGCTATGGCACGAAATTGGATTCAGGCGCGCCGAACTACAACTTCCTGCACGTTGAGCTGTCGCGCGATCCCAAGCTCAAGGACGGGGCGACGTTCTACAATCAGAGCCAGTACGAGCGCCTCGCCTGCGCATATCTTTTCGCGTCGGCCCGGCGGGGTAAATTCATTACCCTGACCGCTCATTGCGAGGTCGACCGCGCATGCTGCATCTACGACGACGCCAAAGGCAAGTTCGTCGACTACGGCCATCACGATCCCGAACGGTTCGACTTGGCGCTGTGGTACAGGATCGTCGCCTCGGCAGCGGGCCTTCCGGCGGACGCGACGTTTGGCATCGAGCCTTCTCGAGTCGATGGAACGAACAGAGGCGGCCAGAAGAACGTCTTCATCGACTATGTGAAAGGCACCGTCGACGAGGTGGATCAATTCGGGCCCATCGCTTGGATCAGCGCGGCGAATACCGACGCTAAGCGGCACAAGAAAGTGCGGCATCCCTCCTACGGGGAATATTACGATCTGCCCGTCACCATTCGGCTGGCAGCCGGTGGAAGGGTGCTTCCGAGGGACGCGTAGCGGCTGGATTCCGGGCCTTGCGACGTGTCGAGCCGCGGATCGCGAGCTTAGCCTTCGCAACTTTCGCCCGTTGACCCACAGGGGAGTCGCGGTTATAGGCCGCCTCGCCCGCGGAGCCTTGCGTTCCTGGAGCGGGCAAGAGCTTGAACATTGCTGTTGCGGGAGCAAAGGCCGGCGGCCGTCAGGGACGCCGGGTTTTTTGCGCTTTTTGCGCCTCAGCAAAGTAACTTGAACGGAGTGAAGGGCTTCATGCCGACGATTAACCAGCTGATCCGCAAGGGTCGCGAGCCGCAGAAGGCCAAGTCCAAGGTTCCTGCGATGGAGCAGAACCCGCAGAAGCGCGGAGTCTGCACGCGCGTCTAT
>Ga0216301_1000268_pt1 | contig 14300 bp, 12 predicted proteins | sample 4hB_Boncat_minus_FD_156203 | JGI IMG/M metagenome (GOLD analysis project Ga0216301, IMG submission 156203) | Terrestrial sediment cell enrichment communities for BONCAT metagenomics from Utah, United States - 4hB_Boncat_minus | ecosystem: Environmental > Terrestrial > Deep subsurface > Rock...
AGCCTCTATATAGCGCGCATGTCCGTACGCCCCTGGCGCGATATCGCGCGCCGTCAGTCCCGTCAGATCATGGTCGGCTCAGTCCCCGTCGGCGGAGACGCGCCGGTGACCGTGCAGACGATGACCAACACGGTGACGGCCGACGCCAAGGCGACGATCGATCAGATCAGGCGCTGCGAGGAAGCCGGCGCCGACATCATCCGGGTCTCCTGCCCAGACGGGCCCTCCACCGCCGCGCTCCGCCAGATCGTCCGCGCGGCGCGGGTGCCGATCGTTGCGGACATCCACTTCCACTACAAGCGCGCCCTCGAAGCGGCCGATGCGGGCGCGGCCTGCCTTCGCATCAACCCGGGCAATATCGGCTCCGCCGAGCGCGTGCGGGAAGTGGTCAACGCCGCGAAGGCGAACGGCTGCGCGATCCGGATCGGAGTCAATGCCGGAAGCCTCGAACGCGACCTTCTCGAAAAATATGGCGAGCCTTGCCCGGAGGCGTTGGTCGAGAGCGCGCTCGACCACATCCGAATCCTCGAGGACCATGACTTCCGCGAATATAAGGTTGCCGTGAAAGCCAGCGACGTGTTCCTCGCGGTCGCGGCCTATCAGCAGCTCGCCGAAGCGGTGGATTGCCCGCTCCATCTCGGCATCACCGAGGCTGGCGGCCTTCGCGGCGGCACGGTGAAAAGCGCAATCGGGATCGGCTCCCTCCTTTGGTACGGCATCGGCGACACGATTCGAGTGTCGCTCTCGGCGGAGCCGGAAGAGGAAGTCCGCGCCGGCTTCGAAATCCTGAAGGCGCTCGGGATCCGGAACCGCGGCGTCCGAGTTATCTCCTGCCCGTCCTGCGCGCGCCAGGGCTTCGACGTCATCCGCACCGTCCAGACGCTCGAGGAACGGCTCGCCCATATCCGCACGCCCATGTCGCTTTCGGTGCTCGGCTGCGTCGTCAACGGCCCCGGCGAAGCACGCGAGACCGACATCGGAATTACCGGCGGCGGCAACGGCCGGCACATGGTCTATCTCGCCGGAGTCACCGACCATCATGTCCGGGACGAAGGCATGGTCGATCATATCGTCCGCCTCGTTGAGGCCAAAGCCGCCGAGATCGAAGCCGACATGAGCGACGCGCCGGCACAAGACGCGGCCGCATGAGCGACGATTGCTGCCACGGCAAAGGCGAGGACCTCGCCCGGATCGCTCGGCGGAGCGATATCCGGCGCGTTCTGATCGTCGTGCTTGCGGTGAACAGCGCGATGTTCGTGCTGGAGTTCGGAGCCGGGGTGATCGCCCAATCGGCGGCGCTGATGGCCGATTCGATGGACATGCTCGGCGACGCGCTCGTCTACGCCGTCAGCCTTTATGCGCTCGACCGGTCGGCGCGCTGGCGCGCTGGCGCCGCCTTGTTCAAGGGCGCCTTCATCCTCTTCCTCGGGCTCGGCGTCATCATTCAGATCGCGATGAAGGTGCTTTACGGCGTCCCGCCCTCCTCGCTTCTGATGCTGGTCTTCGGAGTGCTCGCGCTCGCGGCGAACCTTTACTGCCTGAAGCTCCTCTGGGCGTTCCGAGCCGACAATGTGAACTTGTCGAGCACGTTCGAATGCTCGCGCAACGACGTCATCGCCAACAGCGGCGTGATCCTTGCGGCGGGCCTCGTCGCGTGGTTCAACTCGCCCTGGCCGGACATTGCGGTGGCGGTTGTGATCGCCTTCCTGTTCCTGCGCTCGGCGCTCCGGGTGACGACCGAGGCCTGGCCGCAATACCGCCCCCCGCACGTCCACCATCCGGCGGAATGAGCCGGCACGATCCGGCCCCCCAGTCGGCCGGCATAGCTTTCGCAGTCGCCACCCTCGGCATCGCGCTCTTCTCCGCGATGGACGCGGTGATGAAGGGGCTGTCGGTGGCGATCGGCGCCTATAACGCCGTCTTCTGGCGGATGCTGGTCGGACTGGCCTTGAGCGCGATCCTCTATCTTCCTAGCTTCAAGCAGCGGCCCTCGCGCGAGGCGATGCGCTTCCACATCATCCGCGGCCTCGTCGGTTCGGTGATGGCGCTCACCTTCTTCTGGGGCATTGCGCGGCTTCCGCTCGCCGAAGCGGTGGCGCTGACCTTCGTCGCGCCGCTCGCCTCGCTCTATCTTGCCGCCGTTATGCTGGGGGAGCCGGTCGGCAGGCGAGCGGTGCTCGCCTCGCTGATCGGATTTGCAGGCGTGCTTGTGATCGTCGGCGCTCGGGCGGGGACGCCCGGCGACCGCGACCTCTGGGGCGCCGCCTCGATCCTCACCTCCGCTATGCTCTACGCCTACAACATCATCCTGATGCGCCAGCAGGCTCTGGTGGCGAAGCCGCTCGAAATCGCTTTTTACCAGTATCTGGTGATCGGCGGCGTCCTCGCGCTTGCGGCGCCGTTCCTCGCCGTCTTCCCCGCGCCCGAGCACTGGCCGGGCCTCGGCTTTGCGGCCGCGCTCGCGCTTGTCTCGCTGATGCTGCTCGCTTGGTCCTACGCCCGCGCCGAAGCGCACCGACTGGCGCCCGTCGAATATACCGCTCTCATCTGGGCGGCCCTTTTCGGCCTCATCTTCTTCGACGAGGCGATCTCGCTTAGCACCGTCGTCGGAGCCGCGATGATCGTCGCCGGCTGCGTCCTTGCCACGAGGACTGAGACCCATCCCGCTCCCGCCGCCGAGGCCGCAGCGCCGTGAGCACCGGCCTCGCCTGGCTGATGCTGCTTGTCGGCGGCCTCTTCGAGGTCGGCTTCACCACCTGCCTCCGCTTCGTGGATGGCTTCCGCAACATCCCCTGGACGCTCGGCTTCCTTGCTTCGGTGACGCTCTCGATGGGCCTCCTCGAATATGCCTCCCGCACCATCCCGATGGGGACGGCCTATGCCGTGTGGGGCGGAATCGGCGCTGCGGGCACGGTGCTGGTCGGTATCTGGTGGTTCGGCGAGCCGGTCAATTCCGCCCGAATCCTCCTCCTCATAGCGCTGATCGGCTGCATCGTCGGCCTGAGGCTCACCGCACAGTAGCGAGCGGGATTCCCTCGAAAGCGCGCTGAACGTCTGGGGTCTCCTCGATCGAGCGGATGAAGCGCGGCTCCAGCCGCTTCCGCGAAGCCTGCTCGTAGGCATAGCCCAGCGACAGGATCAAAGCGTCGGACCACTTGGCGCCCATGAAGCTGAGGCCGACCGGCATTCCGCGGACGGAGCCCATCGGTACCGTGAGGTGGGGATAGCCGGCGACCGCGGCGAGGCTTCCGCCGCCGCCGCCTGGATATTGGTCGCCCAGCACTGCGTCGATCTGCCATGCCGGCGCGACCGTCGGGCCGACCAGCGCCGCAACATTGTGCTCCTTCAGCATCCGGTCGATCCCTTCCGGGCCGGCGAGGCGGAAGGAGGTCGCGCGCGCCTTCTTGTATTCGGGGTCGTCGAGCCCCTTGGTCTTCTCCGAGCCTTCGAAAATGTTCTGCCCGAACAGCGGCATTTCGGTTGCCGCATTGGCCTTGTTGAAGGCGATGAGGTCTGCGAGCGTCCGGGTCCGCACTGTCGGCGGGGTGGTGGCGAGATAGGCGTTGAGGTCCGCCTTGAATTCGCTCAGCAGCACCTTGTAACTCTCGGAGCCGATCTGGCCTCGCCCCTCGAACTTGTCGATGTCGACCAGCACCGCTCCATAAGCACGCAGGACCTGCAGCGCCTGCTCGAACGCCTCGTCGGTGCCGAAGCCGGTGGCGAAGCGCATCACGCCGAGACGGCGTCCGCGCAGGGAATTGGGCGACAGGGCTGCGACGTAATCGGTCTTGCGGGCGTCCGCTTCGCGCGTGGCGGGGTCGGCGGCATCGCTCCCGGCCATCGCCGTCAGCACCATCGCGGCTTCCCGCACCGTCCGGGTCATCGGACCTGGCGTGTCCTGGCTGTGGCTGATCGGGATGATGTGCGTGCGGCTGACGAGGCCGACCGTCGGCTTGAAGCCGACGATTCCGCTGATCGAGGCTGGGCAGGTGATCGAGCCGTTAGTCTCGGTGCCGATCGCAGCCGGCGCGAGCCCCGCCGCCACGGCCACTCCGCTCCCGGTGCTCGATCCGCAGGCATTGCGGTCGAGCGCGTGGGCGTTGCGCGTCTGGCCGCCGACCGCGCTCCAGCCGGAGATGGAGTCGCTGTCGCGGAAGTTCGCCCATTCCGAAAGGTTGGCCTTGCCCAAGATCACCGCGCCCGCCTGCCGGAGCCGCGCCACCAGCGGCGCGTCGCGGTTGGTGACGTTTCCCATCAAAGCGAGGCTTCCCGCGGTGGTCGGAAGCGGCCCCTTCGATTCGATATTGTCCTTGATCAGGATCGGCATGCCCCAGAGCGGCCCGCGCGCGCCCCCGGCAGCGTCGAGCGCTCGCGCCTGATCGAGAGCGGTGGGATCGATGGCAATCACCGAATTCAGCTGCCGGTCGATGTCCTCGATCCGCCGGATCGCCGCCGCCGTCCGGCCGACCGCGGTCGCGCTCTCGGCCTGCGCCGCGCGTGGAGCTTCCCCGCCGCGGGGAACGGTGGCGCAGCCGGCGAGGAGGGCCGCGCCGGCGAGGAGGAGGTTGCGGAGCATCTGGAGGCCTTTCTTACGGGAGCGGCGCGAGCAGTGCGTCGAGCGAGGAGGGGCCGGTGCCGACTTTCTCAAGCACCGGGTAGCGGAGGCCGCCATGATAAGGCAGCGCGATCGTCCGGTAGAGCGGGCCTTTCTTGACCAGCAGCTGGATCGGCGTCTTGCCGCCCTTGGCCGCGGTGATCGCGCCCTTGAGGTCGTCCGCCGAATAAGCGCGTCCGTTCACAGCGACGATCTTCGTCCCGCCGGTGACGCCTTCGTTGAACAGGGGCGAATCCCAGGCGACGCCGCTGATCTCGCCCTCCTTTCCGATCGTGATCCCGAGCGTGTAGGTGAGGTCGACGATGCTTCGCGCCTTTTCGCGCGCCGCGAAATAGGGCGTCGGCGTGTCGCGATAAATAAGCCGGTAGCCGGCGCGCCGCACCCAGTCGAGCGGCGCCGCCCCAGTCTGCTCCACCCGCTGGCGGAGGTACGAGGCCCAATCATAGGGCGCGATCGCGTTCAGCGTCGAGACGATGTCCTCGAAGCGGTAGGTGAGCACGCCCTCGTCGCCCGGATTGACCCCGAAGAAGGCGCGTGCGAAATCGTCGATCGAGCGCCGGCCGCCGGTCCGCTCGCGGATGATCGAATCGACGTCGAGCCAGATCAGCATGCCCTCGCCGTAATAATCCTCGCCGCGGTGCCAGCTCCCCCAGGCCTTGGGGCGGCGCGCCCCCACGATCGGATCGAAGGTGGTGTCGATAAGCGGCCGCCAACTCCGCCCAGGCACCGTGTCGAGGAAGGCGGCGTTACGGGCGAGCTCGCCCATCACGTCCTCTTTCGGCATCATGCCCGAGCGCGCGGAAAGCACGTTCCCCCAAAACTGCGTCTGCCCCTCGTAGAGCCAGAGCAGGGTGTTCCCCATCGGCTCGCTGTAGGTGGGGGTCCAGAGATCCGCCCCGCGGCGATATTTGCCGTTCCAGCTGTGGTTGAATTCGTGCGCAAGGAGGTCGCGCCCTGCCGATCCCTTGTCCCACTCCGTGAAGTAGGTGCGTTCGTGGCCGTTCTCGGACGAGCGGAGGTGCTCCAGCCCGATGTCTCCAAGCTCCTCCGACAGCGCCACCAGGAACTCGTACTCGTCGAAATGCTTCGCGCCGTAGAGCTTCATCGTCTGGTCGACGAGCCGACGATGCGCCGCGATCTGCTCGGGCTTGGCGGCGAGGTCCTCCGGCCGGTCGGCGAAGACGTTGAGGTTCACATTGTGGCCGAGCGCCTCCTTGCGGAAATAGCGGCCGGCGAAGATCGGCGAATCGACCAGGGTCTCGTAGGAAACGGGCTTGTACGTGACCCGGTCGCCGCGACGGCTGGCGACGTCGAGCGAGGTCGCCGCCTGCCAGCCGGCGGGGTAGGTGACGCTCGCCTGAATCGGGATATTCCGCACGAAATAGCCGGCCGGATAGAGCGACATCTTCTCGAACTGCACGTTCAGCATGGCCGGAGTCATCACGATCCGGCCCTGGTTTGGCTCGGTCGGCGAGAGATGCTGGAACTCGACCGCGAGCTCCCGCGCCCCCGACGGCACGTCGACGTGGAAGGCGAACACGTCGGCAGGGTCGCGGCGCCAGGCGACCGGCCTGCCGTTCGCCGTCACCTTGAGGCCGGCGATGCTCGAGATCGGCCCGCGCGGCGCGTGGTTGCCCGGCAGCCATTCGGGATAGAGGAGGGTGAGCGGCCCCGGCCCCCCCACTGGGATCGTCTGCCGAACTCGGAATACGGCGCGCGCAGTATCGGTCGCATCGACGTTGATCGTCAGAGTGCCGGGAAATGGGATGTCGCGCGGCGCTGGCGTGCGGTTCGACATCGGCGCCGGCTGCGGCCGGCTCGTCTGCACCTGCGCGGGCGCCGGCACGGCAACCGCCGCCGCGAGCGCGATCAGCATGAGTTTACGCAAGCGACTCTCCTGGAAGGATTTTTCCAGTCCCTTGGCAATTCCCGCGGCGTCCGTCCAGCCTCTCGCTCAGCGCGCCCTAGGCGCGCTCGCTTTCCGCGCGCTCCGCCGCCTTCGCCCGCTCGACGCATTCAAGCACCATCCTGCACGCGTCCTCGCGTCCGAGCCAGTGTCCGACGCGCACCCATTTTTCGGGCTCGAGATCTTTGTAGTGGGTGAAGAAATGCTCGATCTGCTGGCGCATGATCAGCGGCAAATCCTCGCCTTCCTCGACGTCCGCGAAATAAGGCGACGTGCTCTTGGTTGGAACGGCCAGGATCTTCTCGTCGCCGCCCGCTTCGTCCTCGAGCAGCAGCACTGCAATCGGCCGGCAGCGGACGACGCTCCCCGGGATGAAGGGGACGCGCGCCATCACCATTACGTCGAGCGGATCGCCGTCGTCGGACAAGGTGTGCGGGATGAAGCCGTAATTGGTCGGGTAGCGCATCGGCGTGTGGAGGATCCGGTCGACGAAGATCGCGCCGGATTCCTTGTCGAACTCGTACTTCACGGGCTCCCCGCCCATCGGCACTTCGATGACGACGTTGACGCTGTGCGGCGGATCGTCCCCGACGGGAATCAGATGAATGTTCATGGGCCGCGCCGCTTAAGGCTCCAAAGCTTCCCACTCCAGCCAAAAATGCTAAGGCCCCGCCGATGAGCAGCAAAGTGCAGGCGATCAGGGGCACCCAAGACATGCTCGGCGAACAGGCCGAGCGTTTTCACGCCGTCGTCTCCGCCTTCGATCGGGTGCGGCGCCTCTATGGCTTTCAGCGGGTCGAAGTGCCGGTATTCGAGGCGACTTCCGTCTTCGCCCGCACTCTTGGCGAGACCACCGACGTGGTCTCGAAGGAGATGTACACGTTCGAGGACCGGGGCGGCGATTCCCTCACTCTCAGGCCGGAATTCACCGCTGGCATCTGCCGCGCCTTTCTTTCCGAAGGCTGGCAGCAGCATGCGCCGCTGAAGCTCGCCACCTGGGGCGCCGCCTTCCGCTACGAGCGGCCGCAAAAAGGGCGGTTCCGGCAGTTCCACCAGCTGGATGCCGAGATCATCGGCGCAGGTGAGCCTGCTTCCGACGTCGAGCTGATCGCGATGGGCGAGCAGCTCCTTCGGGAGCTCGGGCTTTCGCCGCGGGTGGAGCTGAAGCTCAACACATTGGGCGATCCCCCGACGCGCGCGGCGTGGCGCGAGGCACTCGTCGAGCATTTCGGAAAGCACCGGTATGACTTGTCGGACGAAAGCCGGATAAGGCTTGAGAAGAACCCGCTCCGGATCCTCGACAGCAAGGAGCCTAAGGACTCCCCGATCGTCGGCAGTGCTCCGGTGGTGGACGATTATCTCAGCGCCGAGGCTTCGAACTACTTCGCGAAGGTGACTGCGGGCCTTGATTCGGCGGGCGTCAAATGGACGCGCGATCCGCGTCTCGTCCGCGGTTTCGATTACTACCGCCACACCGCCTTCGAATTCGTGACGGAGGACCTCGGCGCCCAGAATGCCGTGATCGCGGGTGGCCGCTACGACGGCCTCATCGAGAGCATGGGTGGGCCGTACACGCCTGCCGTCGGCTGGGCGGCGGGCATCGAGCGTCTGTCGATGCTCATCGATGCTCCAGAGCCAGTCGGCATCGATGTGGCGATAGTCCCGCTGGGTGAGCGGGCTGAGCAGGCGGCTACGGCGATACTCGCCGATTTCCGCCGCGCCGGCATCGCGTGCGACATGGCCTATCGCGGCAACATGAAGCGCCGCATGCAAAAGGCCGGGGCGAGCGGTGCGCGCTATGCCATCATCATCGGCGACACCGAGCTGGAGGCGGGCGAGGCGGCATTGAAAGATATGTCGACGGGCGAGCAGCGGAGCGTGCCGCTGGAGCGACTCGCACAGGCTGTGGCCGCCGGATGACCTCCATCTCGGACGGCCGGATCGCAGCGATCCAAGCCCGCAAAGACGAGCTTCAGAATGCGATGTCGGCGCCGAACCTCGGCGCCGAGGAATTCGTCCGTCTCTCTAAGGATTATGCCGAGATCGAGCCGGTTGCCGCGGCGGCACGCGAGGTGAGGCGGCTCCGCTCCGAGCTTGAGCAGCTGCAAGGCATGATCGAGGGCGAGCCGGAGATGGCCGCGCTCGCCGCCGAGGAGGCCGAGGAACTACGGGCTCGGCTGCCGGAGGCGGAACGTGCTCTCGCGCTGAAGCTTCTGCCGCGCGACGCCGCGGACGAGCGGGCGGCGATGCTGGAAATCCGCGCCGGTACCGGCGGCGACGAAGCGGCTCTGTTCGCGGGCGACCTCTTCCGAATGTACCAGCGCTACGCCGAGGCGCAGGGCTGGCGGGTGGAGCTCATCTCGGCGAGCGCCTCCGACGTCGGCGGGTTCAAGGAGGTCGTGGCCTCGGTCTCAGGCCAAGGCGTGTTCGCGAAGCTGAAGTTCGAAAGCGGCGTCCACCGGGTCCAGCGGGTCCCCGCGACGGAAAGCGGCGGGCGTATCCACACGTCGGCGGCGACGGTGGCCGTGCTTCCGGAGGCCGAGGACGTCGACATCCACATCGACGACAAAGACCTGCGCATCGACGTCTACCGCTCGTCCGGCCCCGGCGGCCAGTCAGTCAACACCACCGACAGCGCGGTGCGCATTACCCACCTTCCCAGCGGCCTCGTCGTCATCCAGCAGGACGAGAAGTCGCAGCACAAGAACAAGGCCAAGGCGCTCAAAGTGCTGCGCACCCGCCTCTACGAGCTGGAGCGGGAGCGGCTGGCGAGCGAGCGTGCCGGCGCGCGCAAGTCGATGGTCGGCTCAGGCGACCGCTCGGAGAGGATCCGCACATACAATTTCCCGCAGGGACGAGTGACCGACCATCGGATCAACCTCACCCTCCATCGACTCGACGAAATCCTGGCCGGGCCGGGGCTGGAGGAGCTCATCTCCGCGCTGATCGCCGAGGACCAAGCGGAGCGGCTGGCGAGCCTGGACGCGGCCTAGTTGTCGGCCTCTGCGCCGCGTGCGAAGGAAATGCTCGAAAAGGAGCGGGACATGAAATCGAAGCTGTGGCCACTTCTCCTCGCACTGGCGGCGCTGATCGCCGGTCCGGCAGAAGCCGCCGAGCAGAGGACCTTCGCCTTCACCGACGTGACGGTCGTGCCGATGGACCGCGAGCGGCTGCTGCCGCGGCAGACGGTGATCGTGCGGGGAGGTCGGATCGAGGCGATCGGCCCCTCCGCGCGCATCCGCGTTCCAGCCGACGCGACCGTCATCCCCGGCCGCGGCCGCTACTTGATGCCGGGCTTGGCCGAAATGCATGCTCATATTCCCCCGGCCCCGGACGCGCAGGCATCGGAGGACGTGCTTTTCCTCTACGCGGCCAACGGTGTCACCTTCGCGCGCGGAATGCTTGGCGCGCCCCACCACCTGGAGCTGAGGGGTAGGGCCGCCAGCGGAGACCTCGTCTCGCCGCGCATCTACACGTCGGGCCCTTCCCTCAACGGCAACAGCGTCAAGACGCCCGACGATGGCCGCCGCATGGTGGAGGAGCAGAAGCGCACCGGCTACGACTTTCTCAAGATCCACCCGGGTCTCGACCGGCCGCGCTACGACGCCATCGCCGAGACGGCCCACCGGCTGAAGCTGCCGTTCGGCGGCCATGTCCCTGAAGCGGTCGGGCTGCGGCGCGTGCTGGAGGTGCGCCAGACGACGGTGGATCATCTCGACGGCTACATGTCTCTCCTCGTTCGCGACGGCTCTGCGCTCGCCGACGCCGCGCCCGGCTTCTTCGGCTTCGCGCTTGCCGGCGATCTCGACGAGCGCAAGATCGCGGAGATTGTCCGGCTGACGCGGCAGGCCGGCACCTGGAACGTTCCGACCGAAAGCCTGATCGCGCAGATGATGCTTGGCACCCCGTCCGAGGCGGAGGTCCGCGCCCGTGAGGAGATCAAATATGTCTCGCCCCAGACCGTTGACCAGTGGCTGAAGGCGAGGGCCGGCCAACAGACCCAGCCGAACTTCTCCCCCGAGCGCGCCCGCCGCTTCATCGAGGTGCGCCGCAAGCTCATCAAGGGCTTGCACGACGGCGGCGCCGGTCTGCTGCTCGGTTCCGACGCTCCGCAATGGTTCAACGTCCCCGGCTTCTCGCTTCACCGCGAGCTCGAGATGCTGGTCGAGGCCGGTCTCACGTCCTACCAGGCGCTCGTCACCGGCACTCGCAACGTCGCGCGCTTCCTCGGCGAGGAAAAGGATTTCGGCACCGTCGCCCGCGGCAAGCGCGCCGACCTCATCCTGCTCGACTCAAACCCGCTCGCCGCGATCGGCAACGCCAGGCGCCCGGCCGGGGTGATGCTGGGCGGCCGCTGGCTGCCTCGCGCGGAGATCGACTCCGGGCTCGCCGCAATCGCGGCACGCGCAAAGAAGTAGCTCTGGACATGAGGACCGCCCTTGCCCGCGCGGCCGAGCGGCTGGCGTCGTCGAGCGAGAGCGCGCGCCTCGACGCCGAGCTGCTGATGGCGCACGCGCTTGGGCTGGAGCGCGAGGCTTTGCTCCTCTCCGGCCTCGACGGCGAAGCGCCCGCGGCCTTCGAGGCGCTGGTGGCGCGGCGCGAGGCGGGGGAGCCGGTCGCCTACATCACCGGCCGCCGCGCCTTCTGGACGATCGAGCTCGAAGTCGGCCCCGGAGTCCTCATCCCGCGCCCCGAGACGGAGACTTTGATCGAGGCCGCAGTCGAGCATTTCGGCGCGAGCGGCCCCGCCCGAATCCTCGATCTCGGCACCGGCCCGGGTACCTTGCTCCTCGCGAGTCTCGCCGAATGGCCGCGAGCCACCGGCCTCGGCGTCGACCGCTCGGAAGACGCGCTCGCGATCGCCCGCCGCAATGCCGAGCGGCTCGGTCTTGTCGACCGCGCCGCCTTTCAGTCCGGCGACTGGGCGGACGGCATCGACGAACGCTTTGACCTCATCCTGTGCAACCCGCCCTATGTCGAAGCGGGCGTCCCGCTCCCCCGCGACGTCGCCGAGTGGGAGCCGCACGAGGCGCTGTTCGCGGGTCCTGAGGGGCTGGAGGATTATGCCCGCCTCGGGCCCGAAATCCCGCGCCTCCTCGGCCCCGGCGGCATCGCCTGCTTCGAGATCGGCGCCGGCCGGAGCGAGGCGGTCTCGGCCCTTTTCGCCGTCCGCGGCCTGGCCGTCTCGGCCCGCCCGGACCTCGCCGGCATCCCCCGCTGCCTCGTCCTCAGGAACTTGATATAGCTCAACATCTTTTCCGCTTGGTTTTCCCGGATCGAGGGGCTACATATCGTGACAGGGATGGGGCCTAACACAGCATCAGATGCGTGAGGCTTTCCGTCGCCGACCCCCGATTGCTTCGGCGTCCTTGGACGATCCTGGCGTGAGGAGGCGGGAGCCGCTTGCGGCCGCCTGCCGGAGGCGTCGTGCAAATTAGCGGCCGGGACGGGCCCGGTCGATGGAGTGGCAGACAAGACCACCTGTGACGAGGACCACAATTTGATAAACAATCGTCAGAACGGCCGCAGGCGTGGCCGTGGCGGCGGCGGCGGCGGACAGCGTCCGCCGGGCGGCGCGCCAAGCCAAGGCGGCGGCAATCGCCAGGACAATCGCTCCCGCGGCAATGCGGCGCAGCTCTACGAGAAATACAAGGCGATGGCCCGGGATACGCAGCTCGGCGGCGATCGCGTGCAGACCGAATATTATCTGCAGTTCGCAGACCATTATTTCCGCGTCTTGAACGAAACCCGCTCGCGCTTTGAGGAGCCGCGTCGCCCCCGCGACGACTATATGTCGGACGAGGACGAGGATCAGGACCAGGACGAGGGCGCGAGCGCGGAGGCCGAACAGCCGCGCGACTATCGCGAGCCCCGCGAGCGCGAGCCGCGCGAATATCGTGGCAGCCGCGACGATCGTCCGGAACGCGAAGAGCGGCCAGAGCGCCCGGAGCGCCCGGAGCCGGAATATGCGGCCGAGGCGTCGCGCCACAGCCGCGATGACGGCGAGCGGCGCCCCCGCCGCGACCGCCCGCGCCGCGAGCACAACGGTGGAGCGCAGGAGGCCGTAAGCGAAGAGCGGATCTCGCTCGAAGCGCTTCCGCCGGCGATCGCCGTTGACAATGACGACGCCGCCAAGGCGCCGCGCCGCCGCACGCGCCGTCCGCGTCCGGAAGGCGAAGCGGACATCGCTCCAGCCGCCTGAAGCGGATCCACCTGGAAAATGAGGCGGCGGTCCGAAGGGGTCGCCGCCTTTTTCATGGGCCTGTCACAAAAGCGTCATCCGCCTGTTGCGGGCGTGTAACCGACCTGTTCTAGGCCCTTCCCGTCAGCTCATGGGGACCGATATGGCCAGCAGGATCTTCGTCGCCGCTTTGCTCGTCTCGACCGCAGCGCCGGCGCTCGCGCAGGCCGATCCGGCGGCGCTCGCGGCCGAGCTTGCGGCGATGCGCGCCAAGATCGAGAGCCTTGAGGCGAAGGTGAAGGAACTCGAAGGCGCCCAGGCGAAGACCGCCGCCGTCGTTCCCAGCTGGAAGGGCGCCCCGCAGCTCGAGGACAAGAAGGCCGGCTGGTCGTTCAAGCCTTTCGGCCGCCTCCAATATGATCTCGGCTATGTCGGAAGCCCCCCCGGCGTCACCGACCGCGGCCTCGGCTTCGCTAGCGAACTCCGCCGCGGCCGGATCGGCGCCGAAGGCACCGTCCCCGGCGGCTTCGGCTACAAGGTGGAGCTCGACTTCGCCGACAACGAGATTGAAGTGACCGACGCGTTCCTCAGCTACGAAGCCTCCAACCAGCTCGGCTTCACGATCGGCCAGCACAACAATTTTCAGTCGCTCGAGGAATTGACGAGCTCGCGCTTCCTCACCTTCCTCGAACGCGCGGCCTTCACCGACGCCTTCGGCTTCGAGCGCCGGGTCGGCCTCTCGGCCCGCTTCAGCCAAGGCGACGTGATCGCCCAGGCGGGAATCTTCACGGCCAATATCGAGGACCTTTCCAACGCCCAGGACGCGGTCGGCCTCGGCGATGAGAACGACGCCGTCAGCCTCGACGGGCGAATCGTCTACGCGCCGAAGCTCGGCGACATGCAGCTCCATTTCGGCGGCTCGGCGCACATCCGCGACAATGGCGACACCGCCGCCAGCGGCCCCGCCACCCGCTACCGCCAGCGGCCGTTCGTTCACACCACCAACACCCGCTTCCTCGCGACCCAAAGCCTCCGCGTCGAAACCGAAACCAATTACGGGCTGGAGGCGGCGATGATCAGCGGCCCCTTCCACGCCGCCGGCGAGGTCCACTGGCTGGAGGCGGACAGGCTCACCGGCCTCAGCCCCACCTTCTTCGGTGGCTATGGGGAGGCCGGCTATTATCTCACCGGCGAAACTCTCGGCTACAGAGGCGGGCGCTGGGACCGGACGAAGGTGCGGAAGCCGGTCGGCGGCGGCGGCATCGGCGCCGTCCAGCTGAACCTTCGCTACGACCATCTCGACCTCAACAGCGAAGGCGTCGTCGGCGGCAAGCAGCAGGGCTATCTCGCCTCGCTCGTCTGGATCCCGCAGGATCATGTCCGCTTCTACCTCAATTACGGCCGCCTCCGTTACGAAGGTGCCGCAATCCCCGCGGCCGGCGGCGACCGCGACTATTCGATCGATGTGCTCGGCGCCCGGGCCGCGGTCGACTTCTAGTCCGCCCCGAGCGCAGCATTGACCTGCAGGTAACAATGTAACATGATCCTCCCGGCTTACGGGAGAGCTTTGTCATGCGTCGCCTACTAATTCTCGCCGC
>Ga0216301_1000269_pt1 | contig 14265 bp, 12 predicted proteins | sample 4hB_Boncat_minus_FD_156203 | JGI IMG/M metagenome (GOLD analysis project Ga0216301, IMG submission 156203) | Terrestrial sediment cell enrichment communities for BONCAT metagenomics from Utah, United States - 4hB_Boncat_minus | ecosystem: Environmental > Terrestrial > Deep subsurface > Rock...
GGGGGCGGGTGATTCGGGTTACCACGACTTGCCGGTCCTTGAGTCGGGCGGCGACTAAGTCGGAGAAGCGGTCTCGGAAGATTTGGTTGCCTTTCCAGAGGCCACCGGCCAGGGAAATCGTGAGCTGGGGGCCGCTGAAGATGTTCTTTCGGACGTGCCGCTCGACAACGTCGACGAGCAGGCTCGTGTTGCGCTCGATGCTGGCGAGGGCGTAAGGCTCACCCGTCCGGGCGTCGGCGCCCAGAGCTTTCGCGAGCTTGGCGAGGATGCTGGCGGGAGTTGCCGCCCGATAGACGGCGGCGATGATCTCGCCTTCGCCGTGGGTCTCGAAGAGGTCCTTAACCGCGTTGCGGAGGGAGAGGGACGCCTCATCGGGCTCGTCCAGATACCGTATAAGGGCGTCGCGGCCGTACTGGTAGGCGGAGCCGTAGTCGCCGAGGATGTAGCCTCGACCGCCGCTCTTCACCATCCCCTTGGGACCGCGTGAACAGACGAGGGAACCGGTGCCGGCGATGATACAGATGTCCGTCTCAGGCGGAGACGCGTAAAAGGCGGCGGTGAAGTCCGGCTCTGCCCGAATAACGGCGGAGGGGAAGAGAATGCGGAGGTGCTCCTCGCCTCGGGCGCGGACCTCGTCGTTGATGAGGCCGGCGAAACAACCGCAGACGAATTCCGGACGGGGACAGCCGTCGGTGGCGTGGGAGAGGTTTTTGCGAAGCCGCCCCTCCGGCGTAGAGGCAAGGTTCGCCGCCCCCGACTGGCCCTGGAATAGGACGTTGCCCTCCTGATCGACCGCGAGCACCCGGCTCGAGGAACCCCCGCAGTCTAATCCAACGAACACACTCATCCCGATTTCGGCCCACCAAGCCTGGTGATAATGTACCCGCCTGCCCCGGTAGGGCCTGTCAGGTGGTAAAACCTCCGGGTGAAAAGGTTCCAGGGAGAGGCGCTCCGCCCCGCGCCTCGAATCGCGGTCGTGACGAACGACGCCCTCGGAAACTACGTGGTGGCGACGCCCCTGTTGCAGATGCTCAAGGCGAAGTACGCCGACGGTATTTTGCACTACTACGGTGGCACCCGCACCCAGGAGCTGTGGAGCCAGGATCCCGCAGTCGACTGGGGCTTTCCGCTCTTCGGCAGCGAGCCGAGCGCCGCAGTCCGGGCGGGGCGAGAGGCGCTAGACGGCCAGGAGTACGACCTGATCGTGAACGTCGAGTCCCTTCCTTGGGCCAAGGCCTTCTCGGCGGCGATGGCGGCGGGAGACACCTTCGTCTCCGGTCCGTGCCTGAGCGCCGACGGGCGCGGGGAACTGTCGTTCGGCGACGACGAGCGAGCCCGGCTGTGGGGAGATCAGGACTGGATCTCGAGCGACCTGACTGAGAAGTACGCCGTTATGCAGAGCGGATTTATCGGTGAGATTTTCTGCCGTCTCGCCTACCTAAACGGCTCCATCCCGTCCTATCGAGTGGCGCAAGCAGATCCTGGGCAGGCGGTCCCCGACGTCCTCATCGCCACCAGTGCCAGCCTGCCGGAAAAGCTCTGGCCAGTTCAGTCGTGGATGGACGCCCTGCGGTGGGTGCGGGAAAGGGGTCTGACGGCCGGACTCTTGGGGGCGAAGCCTAGCTCCCAGAAGCAGTTTTGGAAAGGCGCGTCCGATGAGGATGAACTCGTGACGTCCGGGCTGGTGGAGGACCTTCGGGGCCAGTTCAGCCTTCCTCAGGTGGTAGGAGCGCTGGCCAAGGCGAACGCGGTGCTGACGCTGGACAATGGGATTCTCCACCTCGCGGCCGCCACGCCGACGCCGACGGTCGGGCTGTTCCGGCGCGGCATCCATCGGCTGTGGGCGCCGCCCGCGCCGAATGTGGCGGTGCTGACGGCTCCCGAAGGCGGAGCCGTGGCGGACATCAGGGTGGACGAGGCGACGGGGGCATTGGCGCGTGCGCTCTAAGCGAGTGCTCGTCTCGATGAAGACGTACATCGGGGACGCGGTTATGGCGTCTCCGATCATTCCGGTTCTGGAGCGGGAGTTCTCAGAGGTCCAAGTCTTGGCCGCCGGGGTCATCGACCAAGTGCTCTGGGTGCCGGATCGGGAACGTCGGTTTCTGAAGATGCCCCGAGTGCGAAAGCTCCCTGAAGTGCTCCGGCAGGCCAGCGAGCTGCGCAAGCTTCGGTTCGACATCGCGGTGATGGTCAACCACAGCTTCCGCTCGGCGCTCACCGCGATGCTCGCGGGCATTCCGGTGCGCGTCGGCCACACCCAGGAGTACCGGCGGATCACGCTGACGCACCCGGTCCCTTATGGGCAGGACGAGTTCGAGACCACATCGTGTTACAACCTTCTTCGCCGGATCGGCATCGACGTCCCCGAAGACGTGCCGTACCTGCCGGTGACGGAAGGGGAGCGGGCGGAAGGGCTGGTGCGGCTCGAGGGTGCGACGGTGGGTCTCCAGCCAGGGGCCCGATTCGGTCAAAAGCAGATTCCGACGGACGTGGCGGTGGCGGTGGCCAAGGCGCTGCAACGGGAGGGCCACAAGGTGGCGCTACTGGGCGGGCCGGAAGAGGCGGATATTGCCGAGAACGTCCTTAGGATGCTCGATCCGGGCGCGATCTCGTTAGCCGGGAAGACGAATATTCGAGGCACACTTGGGGCATTGGCGGGCCTGGGAGTGATGGTGGGGAGCGACACTGGCCTTATGCACATGGCGGCGGGAGTTGGATGCCCGACGGTCACCGTTTTCGGACCCACCCCGCGGAAGAAGTGGGGGCACCACTACCCGCCGCACACGGTCCTTCAGGCGGAGGGCGGGTTGATCTCTAACATCACGCCCGACGAGATCCTTAGCGCCGCGCGTCGGGCGCTGCAAGGCGGATGAAGGCCCTCGGCCTACTCCTCCTTCTTTGCTTAGCAACCCTGGGAATGGCTCAGGGAAACCCCACGCTGGTCTTGATCCAGCCATTTCGCGCAGGCCCGGACGTGGATATCCACATGTACGTCCACCCCCAGTGGATCCAATGGCCGGCACCCGCCACCGAAGCTGGCCTGAACCGGCTCCACTCTCTCGTGACGGGCATGGACTGGCAGAGCCGGGACACCGATTTTACGATCGCTGCCGCTGGCGACGGCTTCCGGGTCAGGAACTATGAAGTCCTGAAATCGCGGGGGCATTTCGAGGCGCGTCGGCGGACTCTCGGAGGAACGGGAACCGCTCTCGTCGCGAGCGGAGAGGGAAGTGCGAGTCCGGCGTCCATCGTGCTAGCGGTTGAGGAAGGTTCGCCCGTGGTGGGGTCTGTAACGGCGGCGGGACTTTGGCCGAAGGGGGAGTTGCTGGTCTTCGAGGCTCGGTCGTGGAACGAGATCGTTGAGCTGACGCGGTCGACTCAAGGAAGAACGTTGGTGTTGGAGTTTCCGCCGCTTGCGGGCCAATCCTGGTCTCGCTTTTGGAGGTTTGGACAAGGGTGGCCCGAAGGGATTCCCGTAGATCCCGACTCGAACGTGCCCGGTCTTTGCCCAGCCCGATCTGCCGCGAAGCTCCTCCTCGACCCGAAGGCGTTCCGCTGGCAGAAGGACGACACCGGGGAGTGGGGTGGGGCAAATCGGTGGTTCGAGCACGTTCAGCAGACGGGGAAGGTGGTGCTCGGACTATTAGTCGCGCTGGCGGCGGCGATCTTCGTCTACGGGGTCTACCTGATGACGACGGAGCGAAGGCAGAGACTTACGTCTCTACTGGTTCAGGGAGCCCTAGTCGTGCCAGCCGCCTTGGTCCTAGGGGGAAACGGAACCCGCCTCTTCGGTATCGGTGGTTGGTTCGTCTGGGTGGGAATGGCGGTGGGCTGGCTTGGCATCACCGCCATTCTGTTGGGCATCGCTCAACGTCGACTCTTGCCGCGAGCCCATCCTCTTCTTGCGGTGGCGGCGGTGAGCTTTGCCAGCCTAAGTCTCGCCGACCCCACCTGGTCGATCTTGAGCCCGCACTTCGGTGAGAGCGGACAATCGCTTTCGCCGCTGGTGCTGGTGGCCTGGTTTGGGTCGCTGGTGCTGCTCCTGGCGTCTCTGCGGGACGCGAGGCTGGGTTCGGAATGGGCGGTAAGAGCCGTGGCGGCTGCCTGCCTCGGATGGGGGCTGCTCGCGAGACCATGGTGGGGAGGGCAGAACTCGGCTTTTCTGGTCCTCCCCCTTCTGGCATGGCTCGTTGCAGAGGGGCGGATTCGGCCGTGGATGCTGCTGGGCGTCGGGTTCCTCACTCCTTCTGTGCTGCAAGTGGCGCGGAACGGGCTGACTTGGGCACCGAACGGGCTCCACCCGAACTTCGCAAGCGCAGAAGCCTTCGACCTGAGTCAGTACGCTCGGTTCTTCCTGTCGCCGTTCCTGCTGGTCATGATCGCGGTGACCGGCTTGGTCAGCTTGTTCGGCGACCGGTTCTTCGTGCACCAGTGCCGTAGGATGCTTGCCCAGGACCCCCGCCGCCGAGCCTTGTGGGCGGCGGGGGCGGGGATGTTCGTGCTAGGTCTCTTGAACCCCGCGGCGTTGGAGGCGGCGGTTTTCCTAGCCGTTGGTGCGCTGGGTGTCCTGCTGATCGACGGCCTTCGACCCTTCGAGCCAACCCTTTAGGAGGCTCCGAGCCGCCGCGTTCGCCTCTGGGTCCCGCTCCAACCGGTACTCCTTTGCCCGGATGGAGACGCCTTTGTCGTTCCGGTAGGTGTTGCCGGGCACGAGCAACCGCAGGCCGATGCGGCGCAGGGATGCGTAAGGCATCTCCTCGGTTGAGCGCACCATCAGGTTGTACAGGGGCGTGAGGTCGCGACCTGCGGCCTCGTTGATGGCTAGGCGCAGGGCGTCCTCGCCGTACCCCGGCTTTGGCAACCGGTGGCGAGCGTAGAGGGTGCGCAGCACATCGTCAAGGGATTTCCGTCCCTGAGTGGCGTGACGGATTGCAACATCGAACAACAGACCGGCCACTTGGCCCTTGTTGTAGTAGCTCAGGTCTTCGAGTCCGTCACCGCCGTTCAGCCATGCCTGCCGCGATGCGGTCTCAAGGGTGAACCGCTTCCGGGCCTTGCTGCGCTGGAGGTCACCGATCTCCATGGAAAGCTGGTCGAGGAGCCACAGTTCGTCCTGAAGGCCCGCTTGGAACGGATGGAGCTTCGCGTAATAGTCGGTTACGCCTTCCGCGAACCAAAGGTTGCCCGTCCGGACCTCCTTGGTGTAGTCGAAGGGTCCTAGCACGGACGGACGGATCTGCTTGACGTTCCACGCGTGAAAAAACTCGTGAGCGGCCAGATCGTCGATCTCCAGCTCGCTTGTGTTAGGGACTGCGAGCACAGTGCTCGCCCGGTGCTCCAGGCCGCCCGAAAACGACCCGATCTGCAAGTGGATGATGTAGACGAACCGCTTGAACGGCGCGGATCCGAACATGTCGAGGGCGGGCTGGCTCACCTTTCGCAGTCGCTCGGTTTCGGCGTCGACGTCACTCGCAATCTTTCCGTCGGGGCTGACGAACACCGCTTCGAAGGGGATGCCCTTGACGGTAAAGGTCCGCCGCGTGAACTGGCCCAACTGCAAGGGGTGGTCGACCAACTCGTCGTATCCCGACGACACGTAGGTTCCATCCTCCCGCACGTCCATGCCCGTGGCGACCTTCCAAGTCGGGGGGAGCTTGAGACGGAGGTTCGTCGGCTCCTCAAGGCGGCCATCGATGAACATGAAGGCGGCCGGGCCGTTGACGAAGCCGGTGTCCTTCTTGATGCTGACTCCGAAGAAGCCGAGCGCGGCATCGTCACCCTGCACCCGGTAGGAAAGGGTGATGGGCACCCGCCGCGGGTTGCGGACCTGCCAAGCACGCGGCCCGAGCTTGCTCACCACTAACGGGCGGCCCGTTGGGTCGGTCGCTTTGATGTCGAACAGCTTGTCCTGGTAGCGGTCGATAAAGTAGTAGCCAGGGGTCCAAGCGGGGATGCGGAATGTCTCTTGCGCGGCTGCCTTATCCAAGGTGACGGCCACTGTCGCAGTTCCCGCCGCCGGATCAGGCGTGAGGGAGTACTGGACTGTTGCGGCGGAAAGGCAGGGCAGAAGGCAAAGCCCAAGAATCAGGCGGCGCATGATCCCTCCTACTACTGCATCGTTGCGGTTTCCATTCCGTTCGAACTCGAAAAAGTGGGGTAAACCGCCCCGCATGGTCTTCGCTTCGCTCGCTGCCGCCCTCGCCGTCGCCCAGCAGATGCCTTACTATCAGGACCCACGGGAGCCGTTCCCGGAGGTCTGGAAGGATCCGGGTTACAACCGATTCCACTGGATCCAGTCGCCCAACTGGGGCACCCGACCGGTCGGTACGGTCGTCGACACGGTGGTTGTCCACGCGACGGTGATCCCGACTCTCGAACGCACCACCGCTGCGTTCTGCCGTGAGGCAAGCCAGGTCAGCGCCCACTTCACCATTGGCCGTGACGGCTCGTTTATTCAGCACGTCGATACCTTCGCCCGAGCTTGGCACGCGGGGGTGAGCAAGGACCCGCAAGGTCGGACGAACGTGAACGACTTCTCGATCGGAATCGAGCTTGTGAACTTGAACGATGGCAAGGACCCGTGGCCGGACGCGCAGGTGAACGTGCTCAAGAACATCATCGGCGGCCTAAAACGCCGGTTCCCCCACATCAAGCAGATCCTCAGCCACGAGTACATCGCGGTCCCGGCGGGGAGGAAGAGCGACCCGGCGAACTTTCCTTGGGAAAAGTTGAAGGACCTGGGTCTGCCGATGTACTACGGCCAGAACAAGGGATAGGTCGTGACGCGTGACGCGTGATTTGTGACTCGTGAGAGAGAGGATGGAAGACGAAGAGCTGGGTGAGTTTCTCGTGATGGCGGAGGGTCGGGCGGCCTATGGGGCACCGGTTCGGTCGCATCGGGATCTGCGGGTGTACCAGCGGAGCTTTGGGCTTGCTCTCCGGGTTTACGAGTTAACGAAGCAGTTGCCAACTGACGAGCGGTTTGTCGTCGGTGGACCAGGTTCGCCGATCTTCGCGTTCGGTGGCGGCGAACCTGGATGAGGCTTGGCGGAAACGCCGGTATCAGGCGGCCTTCATTAGCAAGATCAACGATGCCGAGGCTGAAGCGGCAGAGACCCAGACATGGATCGAGTTCGCCAACGCGTTCGGCTTCATAAGTGAGGGGGTCGCGGACGAGCTAATGGAGGAGTACGAGGCTCTCATCGGCACACTGGTCGGAATTGTGAAAAACGCCGATAAGTGGACTCTGCAGAACCGCTAAGAGACGCACCCTCTTCACGAGTCACGAGTCACGAGTCACGAGTCACGAGTCACGAGTCACGAGTCACGAGTCACGAGTTCAATGCCGAAAGCGCTCCCTCGACGTCTCGCATCAGATCCTCCGCGTCTTCCAGGCCGCAGAAGAGGCGGATGATCCAGCGGGGCTCCTGGTAATTTAAAGGGCTCACCTTTTGGGGGACGACGAGGCTTTCGAAGCCGCCCCAACTGATCCCTCGGCCGAAGAGCTTGAGGGCGTTGCAGAAGGCGAACACCTTCGCGTCGTCCTGGACCTTCGGCTCGAAGGAGAACAGCCCGCCGGAGCCGCGCATGAGGCTTTGGTACAGATCTCGCTGGGGGAACGACGGCAGGGAGATGTGATGGACCCGCTCGATTTCCGTCCGCTCCTCGAGCCATGCCGCCAGCGCATTGGCCGTCGCCTCGTGCCGCTTCAGGCGAAGGCTGAGGGTGCGCATGCCGCGCACGAGCAACCAGGCCTGGAAGGGGTGGAGGATGTTGCCGAGCAGGTTGACCTCTCGCTTGGTGATTCGGTCGATCCGCTCCCTCGTGCCGCAGACGGCGCCGGCGGTGATGTCGCTGTGGCCGCCCAGGTACTTGCTGCAGCTATGGCACACGAGGTCCACGCCCATCGCGTGCGGGTTCATGTGGAGCGGGGTGTTGTACGTGTTGTCGAAGACAGTGGTGATGCCCCGGGCGCGGGTCTCGCGCGTGATGGTGGGGACGTCCTGGAGCCGGAACATGAGGCTGGAGGGCGCTTCCAGGTACACGACCGACGTCTCCGGCCGGATGGCATCCAGCAACTCGTCTGTGTCCTCGCCGCCAACGTAGGTGACGGTCACGCCCAGGTGGCTGAGGTAGTTGGTCAGGAGGGTTCGCACCGGCTGGTACGCCGTGTCGAGGGCGACGACGTGGGATCCAGCTTCCACCGAGCTCATGATCGCCGTCGATAGAGCCCCCATGCCGCTGCCGATGAGCTTGCAGGCTTGGGTGCCCTCGAGACGGGCGATCTTCTGCTCGGCGAGGTCGACGCTGGGGTTCGTGAGGCGGCTGTAGTGATGGGGCGGCCCCAGGGGGTTCTTCGTTAGAGCGTCTAGCAGGTCCTCGACCTGATCGAACAGGAAAAGGGAGTTCTGGAAGATGGGAGGCACCACCGCACCATGGATCTTCTCTTCCTCGCCGAAGTGGGCGATCAGGGTGTCGAAGCCCAGGTTGTCGTGGTCGTGCATGGTCTTCTAGTTGACCATATTGAGGCAGGCTCCTGGTCTACTAGCGCCAGTACAGTCGCCATAAGATTGAGGTCGACATTGTGCCGCCCTCGACTCGTAGTTGGGTGAGCAATTGGGGTAGACTCTAAGGCTCCGAAAGAACGCCTTATGCTGCCAAGCCCAGATATCCTGAACGATTTTCCGCACGGCAAGTTCGTGCTCTCGAACCTCGCAGCAAAGCGAGCGAAGCAGCTCCGCGAAGGTGCGCCAGCGCTGGTGCACGTCGATTCAACCCACCCCTTGACTATCGCCCTCGCGGAGATCGCGGCGGGCAAGATCAAAGCCATCATGTCGACCGTCACCGAGGCTCTTGAGCCGGCGGACGAAGTTACGGTGCTGATCGGAGAAAGCGTACCGGCCGAGCTCGGTATGCTGCTCCCGGCGTTGGACGAGCAGGAAGCTGCTCTCGTCGGTTCGGTCACCGTCCTTGGCGAAGAGGAAGGCGAGGAACTGGTCGAGCCCGAAGAGGCGATCAGCCTTTCCGACCTGGTCGGTGATCAAGACGACGAGGAAGCGCCGGACGTCAGCCCCGAAGACGACACCCTCTCGCTCAGCGACATTGCCGAGCAGGAGACCGTCGAGGACGACGACACGGACGAAGCCTAAGACGATGGCTAAACAGGATCCTTACGAGGTCCTGGGCGTCTCCCGAAGCGCGAGCGCCGACGAGATCAAGTCGGCGTACCGGCGGCTTGCCCGCCGGTTCCACCCGGACGTCAACCCGAACGATCCGGAGGCGGAAGAGAAGTTCAAGGAGATCGGCCAGGCCTACTCCATCCTTTCCGACCCGGACAAGAAGGCCCGGTTCGACCAGTACGGCACGACGGAAGACGTGCCGACGGGTGGCGGCGACTTCTTCGGTGGCGCGGGCGGCATCTCGGACCTGTTCGAGATGTTTTTCGGAGCGACCCAAGGCGGCGGTGGACGCCGTCGGGCGGGGCGTGATGGCGAGGACGTCCGCGCCGATATCGAGCTGTCGCTGAAGGACATTTTGACCGGCGTTCAGCGCGAGGTCGAGGTGGATCGGATGTCGGAGTGCTCCCACTGCAACGGCACCGGCAGCGAGGGCGGCCAAGCACCTGAGACCTGCGGCACCTGCCGTGGGCAAGGCATGGTGGCGACCGTTCGCAACACCTTTATCGGCCAGGTGCGCACCTCCGCACCCTGCCCGACCTGCCAAGGCGAAGGCACGATCATCAAGGACCCCTGCAAGGTCTGTCGAGGCCAGCGGCTGGTTCCTGAGAAGGGGAAGGTCACGATCAACATCCCGGCGGGCGTGGAGGCAGGATCCACGATGCACGTTCCGGGGCAGGGAAGCGACGGCGTTGGGGGCGGAAGGCCCGGCGACCTTTACGTGGTGCTGGACGTAGAGCGGGACGAGCGCTTCGAGCGGCGGGGCCAGATGCTGTACACCCTGCTGGACCTGACGTTCGCGCAGGCTGCCCTGGGCGACCAAGTGGAAGTCCAAGGTGTCGATGACGTGTTGCCGCTGGAGATTCCTGCCGGAACGCAGCCGGGGACGCAGATCCCGCTCCGCAACGCGGGCCTGCCGCCGCTTCACGGCGGGCGAAGGGGCGACTTGATCGTTCAGGTGAACGTCAAGGTGCCCGAGAAGCTTAGCGAGGCCGAGGCGAAGCTGATCCGCGAGTTCGCGGAGCTGCGGGGCGAGAAGTCGCCGAAGGGCGAAGACAAGGGCGGTATCCTCGGCGGGCTCTTCAAGAAACGCTAACCCGCCAAGCCTTGCGCCGCACGGCGGCGCAAGGCACCCCCCAAACCGCCCATGAGTTGGATCGAAGTCCGCGCCCGATTCTCGCCCCTTCCTGACGACCTTTCGCCTTTCGTCGATCTGTACCTCGACCACGGCATCGAGAACACGTTGGAGGAGGGTGACTCTTTGGTGGGTTGCCTGGTGGACGTGGAGGGCTCGGAGTCGGTGGTCAACGATCTCTCGGTGGCCTTGCGCAAAGCGGGAGCCTCCGATGTGGCGACTCGGGAACTGCCGGAGGAGAACTGGGAGATCGCTTGGCGGCAGTTCTTCAAGCCGCGCCGGGTCGGGAAGCGGTTTGTAATCCGTCCCACGTGGGAAGAGTTCGATGCGCGGCCGGAAGATCTGGTGATCGTGCTGGATCCAGGACAGGCGTTCGGAACCGGCGACCACCCAACAACCCGCCTCTCGTTGGAACTGGTGGAGTCGGCCAACCCAGTGGGTAAGACGGTGGCGGACGTGGGCTGTGGTAGCGGCATCTTGGCCATTGGTGCTCTGCTGCTGGGGGCGAGCCTGGTCGAGGCGGTGGACATCGACCCGATTGCGGTGGAGGTCACGAAGGAGAACGCGGAGCGGAACGGCGTCTCCTTCAAGGCAATCGCCGGGGAAGGGATCCGCTCGCTGGTCGATTCTCATGGAGTTACGGCCGATGACGTTGACCGGGCGCGGGACGAGTGGGAGCAAGACGAGCATCCGTTGCCAGCGGGAACTCAAATCCAGTCCACCGTACCGACGGCAGCCGACGGGTTTCAGTACGACGTCGTGGTTTCGAACATCATCAGCGCGATCCTCATCCGCATATCGCACGAGGTCGCGGCAGCCGTTCGTCCGGGCGGCGACTGGATTGTGAGCGGCATTATCGTTCAAAACTGGCCCGACGTGCTCGCGGCGGCCGAGCGGGCAGGGTTCTCGCTGGAGGAGCGCCTGGAAGAGGACGGTTGGGTAGCGGCGCGCTTCCTGCGGGACTCGGGTTAACTGCGGCTACCCATGATTCCTGCGCGAGCACTTCCGCGAGTCTTCGTTCCCGAGGCCGAGCCCGACGGGCCGATCGAGTTGCCGAAGGAAGAGGTCGACAAGCTCCGTAAGGTGCTGCGCCTTTCGCCCGGAGCTCAGATCGCGGTGTTGCCGAACGACGGGACGCTGGTGCGGTGCGAGTTCCGCAACCACGAAGCCCTGCCCCTGGAGGTCGTCCACCCGAACACGGAGCCGAGCCTTCAACTGACGGTGGCCCAGGCGCTGCCCAAGGGCGACAAGCTGGACGAGATTGTAAGAGCCTGCACCGAGTTGGGTGTCGCCCGGTTCGTGTTCTTCCCGAGCGAGCGGACGGTGGTGCGGTGGGACGAGAAGAAGACGCTGGACCGCCTGCATCGACTCCAAACGATCGCCCGCGAGGCGGCCGAGGTCAGCTTCCGGACGAAGCTTCCCGTCCTTGAACTCGCCAAGGACCTTGCAGACGTGCTGAAGAGCCTCCCAAACGCGGTCGTGCTCTCGGAGGTTGAAGGCCTTGGGGCAACGCTCAAGCCGACGGGGCCCGAGATGACGATCGTGACCGGGCCCGAGGGAGGATGGTCGCGCCGCGAGCTCGACCTCATTGGGACCCGAGGAGTGACCCTGGGGCCTCGGGTCCTAAGGGTAGACCACGCGGCTCCGGCGGCGGCGGCCATCCTGCTTTTGCCGCACTGACTCCCGCCTCTGAACCGTCTACACCACAACGGTAGGGATAGGGCCTCCGGGAAGTAACAGCTTTGAATATTCTGGGTTTCGGCCTCACCTGCTCGGAAACAAGTTCGATACTAGCAGGGTCCTGGTAATTGTATTGGTCGTCTCGCCTCGTAAATTTGTCGGGCGGACGGTTGAATTGGGGAGAGCAACATGAGGACACTGAATAAAATCGTCGTCGCCTGCGGTGTCGCCGCCATGGTTGGAATGCTAGGCTTGGCCGGCACGATCGCAACCGCCGCAAACGCCTACAAGCAGCCCGCGAAGAACCAGGCCGAGCTTGACCAGATTCGCGAGAAAGTCGAGGCGACGCCTAACGACGGCTGCCGCGAGCTTTAAACTAACCACCGCAGCTCAGCGTTGGGCGCTGAGCTGCGTTCGGGCCTTCTGGAGGAAGCCCACGTACTCCTCAGTCTTACGGGTGGAGCCCTCAAAGACCTTTAAGACTTTCTCGTCCGGGCTGACAACGGCGTAGACGGGAAGGGTCACCACCCCCGTCAGCTTCTGTTGGAGCGCCTGGTTTCGCCGGTCGCTGTCCTGGTCGCGGTCCGTGAACAGCTTGACGAGGACGTAGTTGTCCATCTCCTTGCTCACTTCCGGCAGGGGGAACATGTTCTTCTCCATCCACCGGCAGTTGGTGCAGGTCACGCCGGTGAAGTCGATGAGGATGGGCTTCTTGTCACGACGAGCGACTTGGACGGCGCGATCGTAGTCCTCGATCCAACCGTCGGACTGGCCAGGAGGCAAGAACGCCTCCATTTCACCCAGAGAGACGCCGCGGGCACCGGTCACCAGCCAGCCGCTGATCAGGAAGGTTGCGCCGACGGTGGCCAGCCTACCGATGCCCAGCTTTGGCGGCACGTCGACCTTCGGAAGGCGAATCACCCTCAGGAGGAAGAGCGCGGCACCGACGAGGATGATCGCCCAGATGTAGAGGAAGGCGGAGCGGGAGATCAGGCCGGTGCCCCAGACGAGGTCGGCGTTACTGATGAACTTGACGGCGGCCGCAAGCTCCAAGAAGCCCATGAACGCCTTGACCATCTCCAGCCACGAACCGCTCTTGGGGAGGCGGGCCAGATACTGGGGGAAGAGGGCCAGCAGGAAGAAGGGGAGGGCAAACGCCGAGCTGAAGGCGAGCATGCCGACCAGCGGGTACAGGTAATCGCCATTGGCAGCACTCACCAAGATGGTTCCCACGAACGGCACCGTACAGGTGAACGAGGTGAGCGTGAAGGTCAGTCCCATCAGGATCGGCGCGAGCAGCCCCGGCTTACCGTGAGGATTGAACGCGTTCGTGACCTTCGACGGCAGCGTAAGCTGCAGCATTCCGAACAGGTTCAGAGCGAGCAGCACGAAGATCGCGGCTAGGACGATGTTGACGATCGGGTTTGTAGCAAAGCGTTGGATCCCGCTTGCCCCAAAGAGGATCGTGACGATGAGGCCGAACCCGGTAAAGGCGGAAACGATGCCAAAGCAGTAGGCGGCCGCCTGTCCCAGCGCGGCTTTGTTCCCCAGGTTCTCTCGGCGCTTGGCGAAGAAGCTGACCGTGATGGGGATCATCGGGAAGACGCAGGGGGTCAGGAGAGCGAGGAGGCCGGCACCAAAGGCAAAGCCGATGAACGGGAGTAGGCCCTTTTCCTGTTGGTCTGCGGTCGAGCTCTTGACGACGGTGGCCTGGGCGGCTTCGCCGGTCAACGGCACCTCGACCGTCTTCGGCATGTCGCACGTCCGGTCGTTACAGGTCTGATACCGGACCTTGAGCTTGCCTTCGGTGGGGTTCGGACCTAGCTTTAGCGGCACCTTGAAGGTGGCCTCGCCAGTGAAGTACTCGACCTCCACCCCGAAATTTGGGTCCTGCTTCTTGATCGGCTTCGACTGCTCGACCTTGCCCGCGAGAGTCGCGGGGGCGATTGCTTCGACCGTGGTGGGAACCGGGCCCTCGACCTTGTTGATCGAGTACAGGTTCCACCCCTTCTCAATCTCCGCCTTCAGGGTCGCGGTGACCACCGCGCCTCCGGCCGCGTCGGCGGGAATGCTCGCCGTCCATTTCACGCGCTCGGCAGCTCCCGCCACGAGGGGGAGGGCCAGCGACAACAGGAGCAAAAAGAATCGAAGCGACCGAGCCATCATTTCCGTTATACGAGTTTCAACCCGCCGGATGGCGGTGAAGTTCGCATTATGGAGAAAAGGGGCCACAAGGTCGCCGGCGAGAGCCGCTTGCGCGGCGGCGGATGCCGC
>Ga0216301_1000270_pt1 | contig 14255 bp, 14 predicted proteins | sample 4hB_Boncat_minus_FD_156203 | JGI IMG/M metagenome (GOLD analysis project Ga0216301, IMG submission 156203) | Terrestrial sediment cell enrichment communities for BONCAT metagenomics from Utah, United States - 4hB_Boncat_minus | ecosystem: Environmental > Terrestrial > Deep subsurface > Rock...
ATCACACCCTCTTTGCGCTCACCGACGGCCGTGTCGCCTTTCGCGACGGTAAGCTCGGCCGCAAATTCGTATATGTCGAGATGCAAACCGCAGACGCGGCGGAATAACGGACGATCGATAAAGGGTCGTCCGGCAAGGGCGGCCCAAGGTTCACGTGAGTGAACCGTTCGAGGGAGAGGGGTCGCCCCCTCTCTCTTTTTTTTGTCTCCCTCGAAATCACTGTCGCCGGATCGTAACCCGAAAAGGGCACGGCCGAGGGCAAGCAGAAGGGGACGAGAGATGTTCGAACGCACGGAAAGACTGCTGCTTCGGCCCGGCTGGGCGGAAGATGCGCCCGCGCTTCAGGGGGCGATCGCCGACGAGGGCATCGTGCGCAATCTCGCCAAGGTGCCGTGGCCCTACAGCCTCGCCGACGCCGAGGCTTTTCTCGCGCGCGATCAGACCCCGTCCGAGCCCGCTTTGCTCATCTTCCTGCGCGGTGGCACCGCGCCCGAGCTGATCGGCGGCATCGGCTTCGGACGTGCGCCCGACGGGGCGCTCGAATTCGGCTACTGGATCGCCCGCCCCCACTGGGGCTGCGGCTATGCGACAGAGGCGGGCCGCGCCGTTTTGAAGACGGCACGCGACAGCCTGCGCATCGGCAAGCTCGTCGCCGGTCATTTCCTCGACAATCCGGCATCAGGTCGGGTGCTCCAGAAACTCGGCTTCCGTCCCACGGGAAAGATCCTTCCCCGCTTCAGCGCCGGGCGTGGGGAGGCGGTGCCAAGCCGACTGTTCGACCTGGAGCTCGGGGAAGGAGAAACCGCGCAACCGGCGCGAATGGCGGCGTGACTTCCTCCCTGCGAGCGAAGCTCGTGGGGAGGAAATCAGGTCACGCGTAAGCCTCGCCAAGCCCCTTCTCCGCCTTCGCGATGAGGGCGCGGTCGTCGTGGTTCCAGGGGTGGAAGCCGGGCATGAAATAGCTCGCCCAGGCGCCGAGCACCTTTCGCATCATTCCCGGGCGCACGAGCGCGAACCAGAAGAGGCGCGCCCACGCCTTGGGGCCGGTAATGCCGTCCTGCCGCAGGAGCTCGAGCGTTCCGAGCGTGCGGTCGACGACGAAGTTGCGCGTGACCAGCAGCATCACCTTCGCCTTCACCTTCCAGCGGGTGAAGCGCGGCCACTCCTTGGTGGCGTGGAGCCAGGTGTCGTAGGCGACCCCCTTGTGCTCGATCTCCTCGATCGCGTGCCAGCGCCACATGGCGGCCGTCTCGGCGTCGGCGCCGGCAAGGTGGCGTGGATCCTTCAGAAGCTCGTGCGCAAGGATCGCCGTGAAATGCTCGAGCGCCATGGTCGCGGCAAGGCTCGCGATCGGCGGCTTCGAGCGCACCAGGTCGAGCCGGAAGTCGACCCGCTCCTCGAGCTTCGAGAGGTCGTAGCCTGCCTCGTGCGCGCGGCGGTTGAAGGCGACATGCTCGCGGCTGTGCATCACCTCCTGGGTGGTGAAGGCCTTGATCTCCGCGGCGAGCCGAGCGTCCGCGCCCTCGCGGAACTTACGCACGCTCTCGACGAAAAAGGCTTCGCCCTTCGGAAAGGTGGCCGACAGCGCATTGTAAAGCGCCGTGCCGACGGGATCGCCACCGTTCCACCAGCGCTCGGTGCTCGCCCCGCGGCCGAACTTGCGGTCGCGCGGAGTGATGGTGAGATCCGAGGGCGTACGGTGGGCAAGATCGCTCATCCCGACCTCATCGCCGTGCTTTACGTAAACGTCAACCCTCCTCACAGTGGCGGCGTGTTTGGCCTTTCGGGAGGAGCATCACTTCCCTACATCACGCCCATGCATTTCCTCGACCAGGCCAAGATCTATCTCCGTTCCGGCTCCGGCGGCCCCGGCGCGGTCAGCTTCCGGCGCGAGAAGTTCATCGAATATGGCGGGCCGGATGGCGGCAATGGCGGCAAGGGCGGCGACATCGTCTTCGAGGCGGTGGACGGCCTCAACACCCTCATCGACTTCCGCTACACCCAGCATTTCAAGGCACCTCGGGGCAAGGGCGGCGCCGGGCGCAACCAGACCGGGGCCGGCGGCGGCGACCTCCTCGTGAAGGTGCCGGTCGGCACGCAGATCCTGTCGGAGGACAAGGAGCATGTCCTCGCCGACCTCACCAAGGCGGGCGAGCGGATCATCTTCCTTCGCGGCGGCGACGGGGGCCGCGGCAATGCCAGCTACAAGACGGCGACCAACCGCGCTCCCCGCCAGCACGGCACCGGCTGGCCGGGCGAGGAAATGTGGGTCTGGCTGCGCCTCAAGCTCCTCGCCGATGCCGGCCTCGTCGGCCTGCCCAATGCCGGGAAGTCCACCTTCCTTAATGCGGTGACGAACGCCCACGCCAAGGTTGGCGACTATCCGTTCACCACGCTTCACCCGCAGCTCGGAGTTGTCCGCCACAAGGGACGCGAGTTCGTCATGGCGGACATTCCGGGCCTCATCGAAGGCGCAGCGGAAGGCGCAGGCATCGGCGACCGCTTTCTCGGCCATGTCGAGCGCACCAACGTGCTCCTCCACCTCGTCGACGCCAACAGCGAGGACGTCGCCGAAGCCTATCGCACCGTCAGGGATGAGCTCGACGCTTATGGCGCGGGGCTCGAGGACAAGCCGGAGGTGGTCGCGCTCAGCAAGGCCGACACGCTCGACGACGAGATGCTCGATGCGCTCGCGGACGAGCTCGAGGCGGAATGCGGAATGCGCCCCCTGCGGGTCTCCGCCGCCACCGGCCGCGGCACCAGCGAAGTCCTCGACGCGCTGATCGATCATGTCGACGCACGCGAGGCGCAAGCTGAGGAGGTCGAGGCGCGGGACTGGTCGCCTTTATGAGCGGCCGCCACCGCAAGACCCGCACCCTCGCCGTCACCGGCGGCACCGGCTTCGTCGGCCAGCATCTCCTCCGAATCGCGCTCGAACAAGGCTATGACGTTCGCGCCCTCACCCGCGGCTGGAAGCCGCCGGAAGACGAGATCGCCTGGGTGGACGGCGCCCTCGACCGTCCTGACGCGCTGCTCAAGCTTTGCGCCGGCGCGGATGCCGTCGTCCACATCGCCGGCCTCATCAGCGGCTCCAAGGAAGCGTTCGATACGGTGAACGTCGGCGGCACGGCAGCGATGATCGACGCTGCGCGCAAGGGCGGCGTCCGGCGCTTCATCCACATCTCCTCGCTGGCCGCGCGCGAGCCCGAGCTCTCCAATTACGGCCGGTCGAAGGCGAAGTCCGAGCGGCTGGTCGCCGCCTCGGGCCTCGAGTGGACGATCATCCGCCCGCCGGCGGTGTACGGCCCCGGCGACCGCGAGACGCTAGAGCTCTTCAGGATGGCTCGGCGCGGCATCGTCTTCCTGCCTCCGAAGGGGAGCTTCTCGCTCATCCATGTCGAGGACCTCTGCCGACTGATCCTGGCAGTGGTCGACGAGCCCGACACCGTCTCGGAAATATACGAGCCTGACGATGGGCGGCCGAGCGGCTGGGAGCACCGCCACTTCGCGCGCACCTTGGGGCGGATCTACGGCAAGCGGGCGGCCACCATAGCCATGGCGAAGGCGGTCCTCGGGACTGCCTCGCGGCTTGAGCGCCTGTTCCGTCGAGGCAAGGCGAAGCTTACCGCCGACCGCGTCAGCTATTTCTGCCATCCGGACTGGGTTGTAGCTCCCGAGCGCTGCCCGCCGCCAAGCCTCTGGAAGCCCGAGGTCAAGACCGCCACCGGCCTCAAGGCGACCGCCGAATGGTATCGCGAGCAGGGCTGGCTGAAATAAGCCTTCAGGCGAGATACTGCACGACGAAGGCTGCAAAGCTCGCGGTAAGGCCGACCAGGAAGATCCGGTACGCATAGCCGAGAAGCCGGTACTTCTTGCGCTCCAGCACCAGCCCGTTCTGGTAGATGTCGCGCGCCATCGTCCGGTAGATCCGCTCGTCGTCCGATAGCCGGTCGACGACCCGGTCCAGATATTCCTCCTCGCTGAGCTGAGTGAACGAGCCGAAAAAGAGGAGGTTGATCGGCCCGCCGCGGCGATAATGCGTCGCGGGCAAGATCGCGAGCACCGCGAACACGGCGGAAAAGAAGGCGGCCGCGCCCAGGATCAGCAGCGCCGGCGTGGTCGCGCTCCCCCGTGACTGCCCGATCGTGATCGTGAAGATCACGAAGGTCGCGCCCATCAGGATGCTGGCTTTATGGTCGGCCATGGCCGAGAGCTGCACATGGATCTGCTGGGCCGTGCGCACCAGATGGATGGCGTTCGGCGGAAACCCGCGCTTCTGCGTCGGCTGGTCGTCCAAAGCTCACCCCTTCGGCTGGCGCGGGAGCTTTGCACGCCGTCCCGCTCCTGCCAAGCGCCCGCCCCTTTCAGGCCCTAATTGCTTGGCAGAGGCAGTGGCTGGACCTAAAGGATCGCGGATGACCGACAGAGACGAGACATTCGCTAAAGTGGCCGAGCTGATCGAGCCCTTCAACAAGAAGGACATCCAGCTCGCCGAGACCACCACCTTCGCTGGCGACCTCGAGTGGGACAGCCTCACCGTCATGGATTTCGTCGCTGCGATCGAGGACGAGTTCGACATCCTCATCACGATGAACATGCAGGCCGAGATCGAAACCGTGGGCCAGCTCGTCGACTCCGTCGAAGAGCTCAGGACCGAGGGATGACCGAAGCCGCCCGGACGCCGATGGACCCGGCCGACGAGACCGCGATCGCTGCGTCCGGCTCGAGCGACCTCTTCTCCAAGTTCGATCCGCTGATCGCCGAGCGCCAGGCGCTGCTCGACACCGGCGTGCGCGATCCGTTCGGGCTCGTCATGGAGAAGGTCCACTCGCCCACCCTCGCCACCATCAAGGGCAAGGAGACGATCCTACTCGGCACCTACAATTATATGGGCATGACCTTCGATCCCGACGTGGTCGCGGCGGGGAAGAAGGCGCTGGACGAATTCGGATCGGGAACGACCGGCAGCCGAGTCCTCAACGGCACCTACCAAGGCCATCGCGAATGCGAGGAGGCGCTGAAGGAATATTATGGCACCCGTTACGCCATGGTCTTCTCGACCGGCTACCAGGCCAACCTGGGCCTGATGTCCACCATCGCCGGCAAGGAGGATTACATCATCCTCGACGCCGACAGCCACGCCTCCATCTATGACGGCTGCGCGCTCGGCAACGCGCAGATCGTCCGCTTCCGCCACAACAGCGTCGAGGACCTCGAGAAGCGCCTCCGCCGTCTGCCGGCCGAAGGGGGCCGCCTGGTCGTCCTCGAAGGCGTCTATTCGATGCTCGGAGACATCGCTCCGCTGAAGGAGCTGGTGGCGGTCGCCAAGGCTGCCGGAGCCATGATCGTCGTCGACGAAGCGCACGGAATGGGCTTTTTCGGCAAGAACGGCCGCGGCGTCTTCGAGGAAGCGGGCGTCGCCGACGACGTCGACTTCGTCGTCGGCACCTTCTCCAAGTCGGTGGGCACGGTCGGCGGCTTCATCGTCTCCAACCACCCGAAGTTCGAGGTCATGCGCCTCGTCTGCAGGCCGTACGTCTTCACCGCCTCGCTCCCGCCCTCGGTGGTCGCCACCGCCGCCACCTCGATCCGGAAGCTGATGCACGCCTCCGACAAGCGCGAGCATGTCTGGAAGAATTCCAAGCGCCTCCACCAGGGCCTTCGCCAGCTCGGCTTCAACCTCGCCACGCCCGAGGCGCAGTCGGCGATCATCGCCGTGCTCCTGCCCGATCAGGACACCACGGTTCGCATGTGGCAGGCGCTCCTCGAGGCCGGTGTCTACGTCAACATGGCCCGCCCCCCGGCGACTCCTTCCGGCATGTATCTCCTCCGCTGCTCGCTCTGCGCAGACCATAGCGACGAGCAGGTCGGCCAGATCCTGGACATGTTCGCAGCAGCGGCGAAGGCGACGGGCTGCCTGAACTGAGGGGCGGGTTGAAGCGGTCGACACGGAACCTTCTTCCCACGACTCCCAGCTTCCTCTAGACTCCAACACCTTATGGCGGACGAAGCGAGGGGCGCCGCGCTAGAGCCGGAAGGCTCCGGGACATGGCGGCGGGGTTGGGCGAGCGCGGGAGCGATGCTCGCGACGGTCCTCCTCATCGCGCTCATCGGCATGGTCACGGTCTCGAACCGAGAGCGCGATGCGGCCCTCGTCTGGGAGCGCCACGCTTACGACGTGATGCTTCTCACCCGCACTGCAGATGCCTCAATGGCGCGCTCAGAAGCCGCGCTGGGCCGCTACGTGCTCAACGAACTGCCCGAAGCTGGCCGCCTCTATTACGCCGAGTGGCGCTCGGCAGGCCGCCAGCTCGGCGAGCTCCAGCGCCTCGTGCGCCGCGATCCCGACCAGCGCGCGCGCATCGAGGAGCTGAAGGAGCTCTATCAGCAACGGGGCCAGGAGCTTTCCGCCGCCGCCTCCGCCGCCGCCGCGGGCAAAGGGAGCGGCGGCGTTCCCTGGTTCTTCCAGGCAGGCCTCTCGGAGACGGGGCCGAAGCTTCGGGCGAAGCTTCAAGAGATTGCGGCCGCGGAGCGGGTGACTCTCGGCAAGCGCATGAAGGAGACCCGCGCCTTTTCAGCCCAGGCGGAGAAATTCACCGAATGGCTGGGCTGGCTCGGCCTCCTGATCGGCATCGGAGCGATCCTCCTCGGGCTCATCGCCTACCGCGCGATCAGCGAGCGGCTCGCCGCTCGCCAGGAAGCCGACACCGAGGCGAGTCGCGCGACGGCGCTCGAACAGGCGGTCCAGGAGCGGACGCGCGAGCTTCGGGAGGCCAATGACCGGCTTCGCGCCGAGGCCGCGGAGCGCGCCGCCGCCGAAGCCCAGCTCCGGCAGGTTCAGAAAATGGAAGCCGTGGGCCAGCTCACCGGCGGGATCGCGCACGACTTCAACAACATGCTGGCGGTTATCGTCGGCGGCCTCGACCTTGCCCGCCTCAAACTCAGCGGCCCGCGGCGCGAGGTCGAATTACATCTCAACAACGCCATGGAGGGCGCCACGCGCGCTGCGGCGCTGACGCGCCGGCTCCTTACATTCGCCCGCTCCGAAGCGCTCATACCCGAAGCGATCGCGCCCGCTGCGCTCGTCAGCGGAATGCTCGACCTCGTCGACCGCACGATCGGCGAGCGGGTCGCGATCCAGACCCGCTTCCCGGAGGAGCCCTGGCACGTCTGGGCGGATTCGAACCAGCTCGAAAACGCCATCCTCAATCTCTGTGTCAATGCACGCGACGCAATGAACGGCCAGGGCGGCCTCACCATCGCCATCGAGAATATGCCCGTGGCGTCGCGCCAGGTGGGCGAGCTCGAGCCTGGAGATTATGTGCGGATCAGCGTTACCGACAGCGGCGCCGGCATCCCGCCCGAAATCATCGACCGCGTCTTCGAGCCGTTCTTCACCACCAAGCCGGTCGGAAAGGGCACTGGCCTCGGCCTCAGCCAGATTTTCGGCTTCGCCCGCCAATCCGGTGGCGACGTCGCGATCGACTCGAGGCCGGGCGAAGGCACGACCGTCGCCATCTACCTGCCGCGCTCGCTGAGAAGCGCCGACGCGGCAGAGGAGCGCGCGGGCAGCGTCCTTTCGCACGAGCCGGTGCACGGCCACGCCGGCACCTTCATCCTGGTCGTCGAGGACGATCCCCGAGTCAGCCGCGCGACCGTGGCGTCGCTGGAGGAGCTCGGCTACGCCCCGATCGCTTGCGGAAGCGGCGCCGAGGCGCTCCGAGTCCTGGAACAGAACCATGAGGTCGAGCTCGTCATCACCGACGTGATGATGCCTGAGATGACCGGGCCGGAGCTCGTCCGAGTGCTCAGCGACCTCTACCCCCATATCGGCGTCCTGTTCGTCACTGGCTTCGTCGGCGAGGCGGGGGAGGCCGAAGAACTCAGCGGCTATGCGATGCTTCGCAAGCCATTCACCGTGTCGGCGCTCGCGGAAGCGGTGGGCAGCGCCCTCTCCCGAGTCAGCGGATTGCACCACGCTTCAACAAGCGCGGCAGCAGAGTGAAGGCCGCGAGCAGCGGCCAGCGCCGCTGCCACGGCTTGATGCGGATTTCGGTCCCGGCGTGCCGGTTGATCTTCCAGGCGAGATAATCGATCCCCCCGGCGAAAGTGAAGCTCGCTTTGCCCAGCCTCAGGACGCTGGCTCTTTTCCCCCGCCGCCGCAGCCGCCGCCAAGCCCGCTCGGCCTCGGTGCGTGGAACTGGGCGCGCCTCCGCTGCTCCCGCGAAACGCCGGTAGCGCTCAGGATCCGAGTCGACGATCGAAGCGGAGCGATCCTTTCGCTCTGCACGAAGCTCCGATCGGTAGGTAAGCGAAAAGCCTCGTCGCCAGACGGAAAGCGGGTCGGACTCGCCCTCCACCATTGGACGAGCGAGGCTGAGCAGCGTCGGCGCCGCCAGCGCGACGCTGTCGATCGCACGTTGGCGCGCCGCCGCGTCAGCGCTCCAGGCGAGCCGCGAGGGCTGCGCGAAGCGGGCCCAGACAGACACCGTCTTCGCCTCCGGCCCGCATTCACGCCGGAAATCCTCTTCGCTGAGGACGGCGTATTTCGCCGTCAGCCCCTGATGCGCGAACGGGAAGACGTTCGGCGGGATCAGCCGGTTCGCGGGCGCGAGCCAGCTTTTGCCGTACGCTTCGGGATAGCTCGAGACAATCAGGTAGAAGTCGAGCATCAGCCCCTCGAGCTGCCGCTCCCTGAGGCACGATCCGTAGAACAGCACCGCTCTCGCCGCTGCGTCGTACTGAGCGGCAATCGCCGCCGCCATCTCCGCCACCCGCGCGTCGACCGGCTCCGAAAGCTCTGCTGAGACTAGGTTCTTTATCGAAGTCACCAGGCACCCTTACGCGTCTGCGCCTGCATTAGGGAGAGCCGTCCGCGCGTCAGCCGATCCGACCCGCGGCGACTGCGAGCGGCATCTTCAGCGGCATCCTTGTCCCTGCAAATAACCGCAAAGCCTCCGCCTCGAGGCGGCTCATTGATGCCACCACCTTCTCGTCGGACTGGGATCTTGTCCAGGCCGACCAGGTTCGAACGTAGCCGAGCAATTCCGAAATGCTCCAGTCGAGCTCGATGGCGGAGGCGGGCGCCTCCAGTCGCTCGAAGGGGAAACAAATCTCCTCGCTTCGATAACCGCGCCACAAAATGCCGTTATTGGGTGCCCAATAGGGCTCCAGCAGCGCCACCAAGGGATCGAGCAGCGCCTCGTGCAGCTCAGCGGGTCCTTCGGTCCACGCATAGCCCCACGCGCAGAAGAAAGCGCCGGGCTTTGCCACCCGCCGCACCTCCGGCCAGAAGCGTTCGTAATCGAACCAGTGAAGCGCCTGGGCGACCGCGACCAGATCGAAGGTCCCAGCCTCGAAGTTCGTGCGCTCCGCCGGCTGCACGGTGTAGACGATGTTGGCCGCATCGAAAGCTTCGCCGATCTGCTCGGCGCTGATGTCCGTTGCCTGGACAAGCTCGAAGTGGGGGGCGAGGCCGATTGCCGCCTGCCCGTTTCCGGTTGCGCAATCCCACGCGGCGCGGTGCTCCAGGCATTTCGAAGCGATCCACCCGAACAGCTCCGGCGGGTAATGGGGCCGGCCTGCCGCATAGGCGTCCGATGCAGTGGAGAAGACGGTGCGGGCGTCCGGCAGGTCCGCCCCCGCTTCCTAGGCCGCCAGCCGAAGGAAAGGCACGGGCGCGGTCGGCTTCAGGACGATCGGCCGGTCGTGCTCGGCCTCGAACAATTCTCCGTCGAGGATCACGCTCGAATGATCGCCCTCGATTCGGATCTCGTCGCCGCGCTCGATGTGAAGGCCGTCGCCGCTCCGGCTGAGCCGGCCGCGGGCAGTGTCGAGCATCGCCCGCCACAGCGCGCGGGGGCTGCGCTCGATCACCATCATCTTGAGCGCTCCGGAATTGTCCGGCGAGGAGCCGCGAAGCTCGCCGCCGAGCAGAAGCCGCTCGAGCGTCGTCACCATCAGAAGCGCGAAGCGCCCCTGGAGCTGCCCTTGCTTCCGATAGGACACCTTCATCAGCCGCGGCCGCGGCGGCAGGAAGGCGGCCTTGATGCCGATGATGATCGAAAGGATGCCGGCGATCGCCGCCAGCACATGGCTGACACCGTTGGGAAGCCCGAGCGGGTAGATGCGGTTGCGGCAGTAGAGGATCACGTCGGCAAGGCCGGCGCCGCCGAGGAACATGCCGAGCACGGGCTTGCCGCCCGCCCTGCCGCCGCTGAGCTCGATGAGCTCGCGCGAGACGATGTGCGGCTCCATGTCGGTGCGCGCCAGCTCCAAAACCCGCTTCAGGGCCTCGATCGGATCGCCGGTGGCGCCGAGGTCGAGCGCGATAAGGTTCGTCTTGCCGTTCGGAAGCACGGCCACCGGCGGCACATCGGTCCCGAAATGCCCGCCGCGGTAGATTTCCGTCAACGCCGCCTGCACCGTCCCGTCGCCGCCGTTGATGACGAGCACCTTGGGCTTCACCCTGGCGATCGTCTTCAGCGCCTGTCCGATCTGGTCGACATGCTCCACCTCGTAGTGGAAAATGTCCTTATTCTCGGCACAAAAGCTCCTCACCCTCGGAAGCAGCGACCTGTTTCCGGTGGACCGCGGGTTCGAGAGGAGCGCGACCCGGGCCATGGATCAGCTGCGCACCGGACCGATGGAAAGTCCCTTGCGGTAATTGAGCGTCACCGAGACGGAGCGCACGCTTTGCCCGACCGGCACCGCAACCTCCGAAAAGCTCGGCTTCAGGTCGACGAGCGTGATCTTCGGATTGCGTGAAAAGCCGCCGCCATCGTCCCAGTCGCGCTTGGCATTGTCGCCGTCGACGTCGTGGCGCACGGCGACCGCATAGGTGCCTGGCCCCGGAAGCGCGACGCAAACCGGCATCGTCGGAGCGGTGACCGGAAGATCGACCCTGCGGACCCGCTGGCCCTTCATCAGGAAGTTCGACGCATTGTAGATCTGCACGCGCACCCGGCCGCTGCGCGACTTGAAGCCGGTGACGTTGACGAGCAAAGCCGGCCCGTTCGAACCCGGCCGGCACGAGGCCGCATCGGGCCCGAGCGCCGCCTCGGCAGCCGCTGGCTGCGCAGCGATCGCAAGCGCGGCCGCTGCGATGAAAGCCGTCAGTTTGGACATGACTCACTCAACTCCTGGAAGCTATAGCGCCATGCCGCACCGGGCATGGTCAGGTTGTAACAAGCCCCCATGCATGCCAAATCCTACATGCTTGCGGCCAAAATATGTTCATGAGGCGTCTAAAAGTTGAGCATCGCCACCCGCATCGACCGCTACCTGGCGAGGCTGATCTTCGTGCCCCTGGTCGCGACGCTCACCCTCGCGGCAATGCTGCTGCTGCTCGACAAGATGCTCCGCCTGTTCGATTTCGTGGTCAGCGAGGGCGGGCCGATCAACGTCGTTTGGCAGATGCTGGCGAACCTCATCCCCGAATATCTGGCGCTCGGCATTCCGATTGGGGTGATGCTCGGAATCCTCCTCGCCTTCCGCAAGCTGGCACTGAGCTCGGAGCTGGACAGCCTCCGCGCCGTCGGCCTCGGCTATGGCCGGCTGCTGCGCGTGCCCTACATGTACGCCTTGCTCTTTGCCGGCGTGAACCTCGCCATCGTCGGCTTCGTCCAGCCTTATGCCCGCTACGCCTATGAGGGGCTCCGCTTCGAGCTTCGCTCGGGCGCTCTGGGCGCCTCGATCAAGGTCGGCGAGTTCAACAATCTCGGCCGACGGATGACGCTTCGCGTCGAGCGGAGCGACGACGAGGGCCGGCACCTCCACGAGGTCTTCATCCGCGCCGAAGCAAAGGACGGCCGGACGCTCGCCGCCACCGCCGATCTCGGCACCTTTCTCGCCACCGACGATCCCGACACAATCATCCTTCGCCTCACCCGCGGGCGGCTGGTCCACAACGCGCCCGGCTACCGGGTGCCGCGCGTCCTGAGCTTCGAGAGCCACGACATCCCGATCCCGCTGCCCCGGATCGAGACTTTCCGCGGTCGCGGCGACGGCAATGACGAATTCACGCTTCCCGAGCTGGTCCGCCTCGGCGGCTCCGCGAAGGTGCCTGAGAGCCTGCGCGATTCCGTCCGCGCCAACTTCCATTTCCGGATGACCGAGGTGGCGATGATGCTGCTTCTGCCGCTGCTCGCGGTGGCGCTCGCCGTTCCGCCCAAGCGAAGCACGTCCGGCCTCGGCATCTTCCTGTCGATCGTGATGGTCGTGACCTACCACAAGATCAACCAGTACGCCGAGAACATGGCCGCGCAGGACCGGCTCGATCCGGTGCTCGCGCTCTGGCTCCCGTTCGCGCTCTTCGCCGCGCTGATCGTCTGGATGTACTGGACGCTCGCCCACACGCCCGGCGGTCAGCCGATCGGCGCGCTCGAACGGGTCTTCTCCAAGGCCGGAAAGGCCGTCCGCGGCCTCATCCGCCTCGGCCGGCGCCGCGAGCCGCTCCCCGCCTGATGCTCAACATCCAGTTCTTCCCGTCGCGCCGGATCGCCTTTTACATGGCGCGCATCTTCGTTCTGCGGAGCATCGCCGTCCTCGCGGCGCTCGTCGTCATCCTGATGACTCTCGACCTCCTCGGAGAATCGGGCAAGATCCTGCGCTATCCCGGCAACGGCGACGCGCAATTGTGGCAATATGTGGCGCTCCGGATCCCGCAGCTCATCGGTCGCTTCCTCCCCTTCGCTGTCCTTCTCGGCACCCTCATCACCCTCGCCACGTTGAACCAGAATAGCGAGATCATCGCCATGAAGGCGGCCGGCATTTCGGCGCACCAGATCATCGCGCCTTTGGTCGTCGCGAGCGTGGCCATCGCGGCGATCAACTTCTTCTTCCAGGAGCGGGTCGTAACCCGATCCGTCGCGACTTTGCGCGCCTGGGAAGCGGTCGAATACGGGCCGATCCCGCGCGAAAGCGGCATCCACAACAATGTCTGGGTGCGCCACGGCGACGACCTCATCTTCGCAGCCGTCGTCAGCGGCAAGGGCGAAGGCACGCGCCTTCGCGGCGTCAGGATCTACGACCGCTCGGGCGGGACGCTCCAGGGGCTCATCACTGGCGAGAGCGGCCGCCCCGAGGGCGGTGCCTGGCGGCTCGAAAAGGCGGAGCAGTTCGACATCGGCACCGGCCAGGCGGCAAAATTCCCGTCGCTCCTCGTCGCCGAAGGCGTCGATCCCACGCAGTTCACGCTCGCCAAGGTCGACCCAGACGAGCAGGACCTCGCCACCCTCGAGGATTCCATCCACCAGATGAAGGTCGCCGGCCGCGCCACCGGCCCGCTCGAGGCAGGGCTCTGGCACAAGATTTCCGGCCCGCTCTCAGCGGTGCTGATGCCGCTCCTCGCCGCCGTTGCCGCCTTCGGCCTTGCCCGCTCCGGCCAGCTCGCCCTCCGGGCCGTCATGGGAATGGCCTTGGGCTTTGCTTACTTTGTCGCGGACAATTTCGCGCTCGCAATGGGCAATTTCGGGGCCTACCCGCCGCTCGTCGCCGCCTGGGCGCCTTTCTTCCTCTTCCTCCTCATCGGCGAGACCGTCCTCATCCGGACGGAGGAATGAGCACTCCGCCCGCCGGCGTCTCCCGCACGGAGATGGCCCGCGGCGCCGGGCTCGCCGGCCTCGCCCGCGCCGGCGCGCTGATCGAAGCGCTCGCCCAGCCGCTCTTCATCTGGCTGTTCGGCCTGGCGACCTACGGCCTCTACGTCGTCCTTTGGGGCGCGGTGAACCTCATTTCTAACGTCGCGGACCTCTCCATGACGGCCGCCCTCCAGCGCGTGGTCCCGGCCGAGGACGAGGACGCCGCCAACGGCACGGTGAAGCTCGCATTCCTGATCGCGCTCATCCCGACCACGCTGATCGCACTCCTGATCACCCTCAACGCCGGCCCCATCGCCGCTCTCCTTTCAGCCGCACCGGACGACCGCGCCTCCCTCCCCACTGCGATCGCGCTCTTCGCCTGGGCGCTGCCGCTGTGGACCTTCGTCGAGGTCGCGACTTCCGCCGCCCGAGCCCGCCGCGCCTTCGGACCCGAGATACGCCTGCGCATCTTCTGGGAGCAGATCGCCCGAATCCTCTTCGCCTTGGGCTTCGCCGCGATCGGTGTCTCGAGCCTCGACCTTGTCCTCGCCCACTTGGCCTCGCTCGCGCTGACCGCGCTTCTCTGCGTCCCACTCCTCGGGCGCTATTACGACCTTCGGCGGGTCGCCTCCGCTCCGCTCTCCGCCGCCCCCGCCCGAACGCTTGGCCTAACCG
>Ga0216301_1000271_pt1 | contig 14172 bp, 11 predicted proteins | sample 4hB_Boncat_minus_FD_156203 | JGI IMG/M metagenome (GOLD analysis project Ga0216301, IMG submission 156203) | Terrestrial sediment cell enrichment communities for BONCAT metagenomics from Utah, United States - 4hB_Boncat_minus | ecosystem: Environmental > Terrestrial > Deep subsurface > Rock...
CCGCAATCCGACCAAGCTCAAGCCTTCCGCCGTCGTCAGGTCCGTCTTGGACCGCAGCCCGAACGGAGGGCACTCGGGCGAGGACAGATGGTCGTTCGAGATCATGGGCAAATTCCCCTTGCCGGACGCCAACGACCCGGCAACCCCTGACGTTGAGACCTTCCTCTACGAACGGGCGGGGGCGCTGCTCCAGCGGATCGCTCCGACCACTGGGGACGAAGTGGATCTTCCGCTCCCTCAGCCCTACGGGGACGTCGCCCGCAATGTGGAGGTCGGCGAGATCGTGCCCGATCCCGACGACGACACCCAGGACGACGACTTTTGCCGGGTTCGGATCGGCCTGCAGATGACGACCGACTACTACGAATAGCCGTGAGGACCTACGACAAGGCCGCGTACATCCTGGCGCTCCAGGATGGGATGGCCGCTTACGCCCAGAGCGTCGAACACGGCTACCGGCGGGCCGTTCGCATGTCGGTCAAGGACTTTCGGGAACTCACCTCAGGCGACATCCCGGCCAAGACACTCCGCAGGCTCGGCTATCCCTACGCGGTCGACGGCTCCGGGCCTTCGCGACGGCAGAGGCTCACGGGCAAGACGCAGTACTCCAAGGTCGCCATGCGCGGGCGGGTGCCCTACCTGCCGGTGAACAAGCAGACCGGAAGGCTCCAGCGCTCAGGACGGTTGAAGGGCCCCACCGGACCCGACAAGCGGTACGAGCTCCGCGCCGACGCCCCCTACCTTCCGTTCGTGCTCTTTGGCACGCGGAGCCTGATGGCGCGGCGCTTCGACAAGGTGATCCAGCGGCGCTTCGGCGCTCGCTGGAAAGGGATCGAGATGGCCCTGGGAGGCTAGAAACCACATGCTAAGACAGATCACGGGAGAGGTCTCCCTTTTCGCGGTCGGGGGAGGAAGCTACCTCGGACTCTTCAAGAACGCTCGCCTCACGCTTGCCGCGGCGACGCAGGAGGCGAGCCCCGCTTCCCGCATCGGAAAGAAGGCGCAGCCGGTCACCAAGGGCAGCACGCTGACCTTCAGCGTCATGTCCAACAAGTCCGGATCGAGCACGGCCGCCCGTGTGACGGTCAAGGACGTGACGAGCTTCGCCATCGGGGGAACCGACCTGAGGGGTCACGTCCAGGAAGGCACGCTCAGCGGCCGCTTCGGCACGAAGGAAGGGGCCGGGTGGGCCGACGTCTGGGACTACCCGAACGTGACCGACAAGGACTTCGAGTTCGACGGCAGCATGATGATCCCCATCGCCGGCGGCGGCGGCCTGGTCCTGATCGACAAGATGCTCGACCCGGCGACGCTGGACGACCTGGCGGCCACCTTCGCCCTCACCGTCGACGGCATCGCCATCCAGATCCCCATGACCGTGGACCGGGTGGAGCTGGGGCTCCAGGACAAGGACCTGCAGCTCGTAAGCACCCACCTGATGGGCGCATCGCCCGACACCGGGGCTTACCCGACCCTTCCCACGGCCACCGGCACCGTTCTGGAGAAGGTGCTCGTGACGCCGTACAACCCGCTCGCCTTCCAGCTTCAGAGCCGCGCCACCTACGGCAAGAGCTTCGAGGGCGAGATCGTTCCCACCAGCGTCGCGATGCGCTTCCGAAGAGGCGAGCTCGTGATGATCGACTACTCGTTCGTGGCCGTTGGAGCGGTCGCGCCGATCGCCGCATAAGGAGAACCCATGAGCGAAGACATCAAGGACAGAGGCAAGAAGACGAAGGCCGTTACGAGGCAAAGCGGTTTTGGAGCCGCCCCAATCGTGGACAAGGCCGTAAAGCCCCAGGCAGACAAGAAGGCTCCCGAGCCAGAGAAGGAAGACACGAAGAATGAGCAAGCTTAGAGCGATCGCCGAAAAACTCGTCGTTAAGGAGCCGACTTTCAAGGTCCAACTGGACGAGGGGGTGGAACTGGAGTTCAGGTTCATCCAGGGCTATCCCCAGAAGACTCCGATCTGGGCCAGGGCATCGGAGTACAACGACTCCTACCGCAAGGGGATGCTGCCTCCGGAGGAAGAGGAGCTCTGCGATCGCATCGCGGACGCCGACGTGATCCAGCAGTGCCACCGCATGGCGGCAACCTGCGCCGACGAAGGCGAGACCGTCGCGGACTTCCTGTTCATGGCCGCCGAGAGCTGGATCGGGCACGAAAGCCTCTGGAACCGCTGGTTCGCGGGGCAGGCCGGAGCGACGGCCAACGCCGAAGTAGAGGCCATCGAAGACCGAAAAAAGTCATCGAAGAAGACCGACTCTTCCGCTGCTACCTAAGCGCGGCAAAGGAGGTCTACGGCTGCCACCCGGAGGAACTGAGCGAACAGCGCCTTCGCTACCTCCGGGACTTTATCGCGGACAACCAACTGACGGCGGAGGAGATCAAGACTCCCCCCGCTTAGCCCCTGACGGGCAGAAGGAACCCTTACCATGGCACTGCCCACCCTCGTATCCTCTTTCGAGCTCCGAGACTCTTTCAGCGGCAAGGCCCAGCAGGCGATCACCACCGCCGAGAGGTTCGTCAAGGCGCTCAAGGACATCGAGCGCGAGGAGGCGAAGCTCGCGCGGCAGGGTGTTGCGGGAGACGCGAAGAGCGGACGGACGGTCAAGCCCCCGCCGGTCATCGCGCCGCCGGTGGTGAAGCCTCCGGTCCAGCGGGCCAACTTCATCGACGGCCTGTTCGGGAAGGCGCAGCAGCTTGAGCGGTTCGCGCAGGGCACTCTCCTGGAGCCGTTCGCCCAGGGTCTTACCGGTCTCGTCGGCAAAGGCGTCCAGGCGTCGGTGACGATCGGCAAGCTGGGCACGGTGATGGGCTCGGTGTTCGGCCCGGCCGGAGCCGCCGCCGCGGGGCCGGTCGTGCTAGGGGCCCTGGGGGTGGCGCTCTCCGGAGTCATGTTCGTCGCCGGCGGGACTGCGGGCGCGATCGCGGGGCTGCTGCCCCAACTCACCCAGCTCGCGGGCTTCGGGTTCCAGGCGTTGGGCACGGCCATGGCCATGCCGTTCATCAACGCCTCGGCGGAGATCGACTCGGCGCAGCGGATGTTCGGCGCCTTTCTCGGCAACATGGAGAAGGGCAAGCAGGCCATGCAGTTCGTACGGGACTACGGTCTCAAGAGCGCGTTCAAGCAAGAACCTCTGATCGAAGCCACTAGGACGCTCTACGCCGGCCAGCTCGACCCGAACCGCTACTTGCCCGTGATGGAGAAGATCGCCCTCCTCAAGGGCCGCCCGAAGGACGAGAACCTGCAGGACATTTCGAGCGTGGTCCGGCAGATCATCGGCGGGCAGATAACGGAAGGCTTCGGTTCTGAGGGAGTTGGCAGGTTCGGCATCAACAAGAAGATGCTGGAGGAGTATGGGGGTGCCAAATTCGACTCAAAAGGGGGCTTCGTCGGCGGACTTAATGAGGCGCTAGAAGTCCTGGAGAAGCTGAGCCAGAAGAGCCCGATCCTCAAAGACATCAAGCAGGTTATGGAGTCGTCCGACGAGACGCGGATCTCCAACGCCTGGGATGCCGTCAATTTCGCCATCGTCGGCGCGGGCAACGCGCTCAAGCTGCGGTTCCTCCCGTTCATCGAGAGCGCGGCCGGCGCGATCAAGGCGCTCACGGAGAACGGCACCGTCGCCCGCATCGCCGCCGCCTGGGCCGACCTCTTCGGCATGGGCGGCGACGGCGCTTCGCCCGTGTTCCTGATCGCGGCCTGGCTCGAGGAGATCCCGACGCTGATCGGCAACGTCAAGGACATGGGCCTGGCTCTGTTCGAGGGGATGCAGCAAGGCATTCAGAACCTCAACGACATCATGTTCGGCCCCGTGAACCTGCTGGTGAAGGCCATCAACGGGCTCTTGGACATGGCCAGCCAATTACCCATGGTTGGCGAGAAGGTGCCCAAGGCTCGCCTCCCGCTGATCGATGTTGGTAGCGTCGCGCTACCCTGGGCGGCGGCCGGGTTCGACATGGGCAAGGGCTTTTTCGGCGGTGCGGCCGACCGGGTAGCGGCCCGGGCCAAGCTCTACGAAGAGCAGGCGAAGAAGCACAAGCCCACCGACCCGACCACCGCGCCGCTCCCGGAAGGATCGCCCGACAGCGGTGGCGAGAAAGACCAGGCGAAGTCGTTCGCGACCTCTTTGCAGGAGATCTACCTGAAGCAGATCGCGGACAACACCGCGAAGATGGCGGAGATGCGGGACGTGATCTTGGGAGGTGGCACCAAAGGAACGCACGGCCTTAACGCCAAAGACCTGGGCAGCGTGAAGGGGGGCAGCCGAGCGGAGCGCCAGGTCCAGCAAGGGATCCAGTTGCTGATGGACGGGATGAACGGGATAGCGCTGGACCAGATGCTTTCGGCCAGGGAGGCCGGGTTCTAAAGGCTGTCGATGGCCTTTAGTATCCGGTCCCGTTGCCTGAACTTCTTGTTCCAGGAGATGCGGAGGTTTCCCTTCATCCGGGATTCCGTTGTCCCCTTGAGGGGCTCGGTTGAAGCCATCGACTCCACAAGCTCGAGCCCCTTTCGGCCTTGGTCGCTACTGAGGTCGAAGGCTAGCACTTGGACCCCGAAGTCCTCGCCTTCGACATCGGCTCTAAGCCCGCGATCGATGTTGAACATCTTGGCGAGCTCGGTGACCTTCTCGACCTTGAACCCCTGGTCCTTCATCGCAGATACCACGTCCTCAGGGGCGTAGGTCTTAGCCGATCCTCCGGCTTTGCACCCGACCAGGGCCGCGACGAACAGCAGAAGGAAGAGGCGTCTCACGCCCCGATTGTAAACCACCCATGTCACTCAACGTCCTTTACGACACGGCCCAACGCCGCCAGGTCTCCGACCGCACGGGCACGACCGCGAGCGGGACGGACTTCGTCGCCGACCCCAGCAGCCTCACGTGGGTGGAGCCGGTCACGGACACGCTTATGCTCCTGCCGTCTCCGCTTGAGCCTGAGTGGCACACCACTTCGACGGGCCGGTACTCACGGCTGAACCTGGCGGCCTTCGGGCTCGCGGCCTCGACCGGCGGTTGGCAGATGCAGGCGACGAAAGCGGCCGGCGCGACCCGGATCTACCACCCGGACGGGATGAGCGTCCCCGCGGTCACGCTCGCCACTTACGGGAAGAACCGCGGGATCTTCTTCTCAGCGTTCGCCGCAAACGTCGGCGACGAGGACGATGCCGTACTCGCCGACGTCGGTTGGGGCAACTCAGGCACTTACGCGAGCGGTGTTGCCGCCCGCGTTTGGGCGGGCGGAAAGGTCGACATCTGGCGCGGCGGGCAGTTCCGGAAGCAGTACAAGATCGGGATCCTCGGTGGCTCCCAGGTGGCCAACAGCTACCTGAACCTGCTCCTGCTGCCCTGCCGTCGGCGCGAGCTGCTGGTGTACAGCATCACTGCCGGCGATGGCTTCGTCCACGTCTTCGACGAGATCCCGGAAGACGAGCCCAACCCCGTCATCACTCCCGACGAGAAGATGTGGTTCTACATCCCTAAGGGAATGGTCGACGGGGAGTTCGCACCGCTCCAGTTCGCGACCTCCGGCTCAGTGATGGGCGCAAAGGCGTCGTTCGGCACCCCGCCCAAAGCAACCCAGGAACTGCGGCAGTACGTCAACGGGGTCGCCTTTGGCGGCACCGCCGGCTATCTGTTGCACGCCGACACCGCCTTCGCCGGGGCGACGGGCGCCAGTGTCAGCCTGCTCGACCACACCGGCGCGGCGTTCGTGAAGAACGGCGTGAACAAGGACGTGCGACTTGGGGTGACCCTGACGGGCGACGGTGCCTACAGCCCGTTCGTGTACCTGGCCCACGCAGAGTACAAGCCGGAGTTCGCCAACACTCCAGAGGTGGGTGAGAGCGTGATGGACAAGCTCGTCGCCGGGACGTTCCGCCTGGACTCCCAAGGAGCCGCGTTCGATATGGAGCTCAAGGACCTGGACGAGCTCGACACCAGAGTCCCGAAGATCAAGCGCGTGTCGAACCGGCCGGTCGACGTGATGCACGGTCCGTTCTTCCTGATGCGGGGGATCTCCGAGACACCCGACGTCGGAGGCGAGCGGGAGCACGTCGCCCGTCTGAACGTCTCGCTCCGCTCCCGGCTAAAGCTGGCCGATAAAGAGATGTTCAACGAGCGCGTGCCCCTCGTCGGCATGGACGTTTGCCGCTCGAGCGCCCCGTGCGCCCTGCGTATGCTCTTGCACCAGATCGGCCTCACCGACGCGGAGATCAACCTCGAGGACGTCCCCGGGGCGGTGATCGGAAGGACGCCCCCTGCCAAGTGCGGAAAGGCGGAGACCGAGATCCAGATCGGTGACAAGGCGGCTGATTGGATACGGCGTCTGGTCGACGACTATTTGGGGGGCTTCGTCTACGGCTTCCGTCCGGTACTGGATCCGGACGTCAAGGAGGAGTTCTTCATCGAGTCGCCGGAGACCATCGCCGCGAAGCCGTCCAAGCTGACCCTCTACAAGCGGGTCCAGGACGCGATCGACGCCGGCAGGCCAAAGGAGATCGCCCACCTGTTCGTCTACCGACGGTTCAACCACAAGGTTCTCGAGCCGGAGGCGAACCAGGTGCGGGTCACGGGCTGGAACCCGCGGGAGGGTCGGCTACTGCAGTCGTTCCTGGACGACCTCGACTCCCAGGACCCTACGCTAGACCCTGCCGACCGGCCCGACAACTGGGTTGGTGGCGTGCGCAAGTACGGTCTCGGCACGCGGTCCTTGAACCGGCAAGAGGACGTCGATCGCGCGTGCGAGTTGCTCTACAACCGGCTCACGCCCGCCCTGGAGCCCGTGGAGTGGTTCAGCGAGTTCATGTCCGATCCCGCGAACGGGCTGCCCATCTGGCAGGCGGACAAGATCACTCTGGACGGAGAGGGGGACGTGATCGTCGGTTCCTTCATCTTCGGGGTGGACATCGACGAGCCGAACCCAGAGGATCCCCTGCACCCATTGGCGCGGTGGCGCGAGACCCGCTACACCGGCTCGCTCAACCAGCTCGTCGGCGTCCCCGGCACCACCCTCGGCGAGATCCAGAGAAACCACCGACGAAGGGTGGTTTCCCGCCAGGTCACCCGGCCCGGCTCGGAGTTCCTGCTCGATGGGTTCTCCCTCGTCGCCGTATCCACCCCCTGAAACCACTATGGACTCACAAAGGACCGTGACCGTCGGACTCGGCGGTGCGGGAGATCGTGCGCGCCTGAGCGTCGACTTCGAGGGCTCCGCCTGCCGGTGCGAAGACTTCCAGATGGCGCTCGTGGGGTTCGCCAAGCAGTGGCTGCGCGACCGGGCGGAGCGAGATGCCAAAGAGCCGCAGCCGTGCGGGTGCGAGGAGCGCAATGCCTAACAACGGGAAGGTCTTCGAGTGCCAAGCCCTGGAGCTCAAAGTAGTCAGCGCCGGCGGCGGCTCGCACTCCGGCCTTGGTGTGGGCAGCTACTCCCACGAGGCCTACGGCGACACGGCGTGGGCGATCAACGCCATCGACGTGGAGGGTGGATTCTTCCTGCACGCCTCAGCGACGGACGACGGCACCGGCTGGACGGCGACCTGCCACTACGACGGCCCGTTCGCGCCGTTCGGGGGCCTAACGGTCACCGTGCCGGGCTCTTCGTCGGCGGAGGTGCGCGTGCTCCTGACCGGGGTCACGCTCTACAGCAAGTTCTTCGGGTCCCTTTGGCGGCTCGTGATCGACAACGTAAAGGTCTACTGCAACGGCACCCTCTACATCGACCAGGGGAGTATCGACGTCACCAGCGAGGGCACAGGGCCCAACTACGTGCCATTGCTCGGCGTCCCCCTGTCCCTGAACGGCTCTTGTGGAGCCGGGACCGCTGGACTTCCGGGAACGATGCCGGACACCTACGACTACGAGTCGTCCATGAGCGCCACGGCGACCGGCGGTTGGCGGTTCCAGGACATGGGCGGGGTGTGGATCGAGCTACCGGTCGCCCTGCCCGCGGTAGGTGCCCCCTCGGCGGGAAGCTGCCCGTTCGGGCTGTCGCTCGGCGGCATCGTCAGCGCGGGAGCGACCTGGAACGCGACGGTCACCAGCTACGCTAGGAGCAGGGCCCACCGCTCGTACGTGGAGGAGCAGTCGGCATCCTACGACGTCTACACCGGTCGGCCTCTAACGTACATCGGAAGCGGGCCCTCTCAGTGTCTCCAGCCAGGCGGTTCGTTCGGGCCTGCCCGCCGCGACGTGTACAAGGTGGAGTCGGAGAGCGAGTCGAAGGGCGGGTGGGTGCGACTGGTCCCGAACCTAGAGAAGTCGATTCGTCGGATGCAGCCGGGATACCGGGCTCTGTGGTTCCGGGGGCCTATGCCGTACGCAAGGGCGTCCCGGGGCCGAAGCTGCACAGATGCGGGGGTGTCTTCCTCGGCTTCCGACGCGCCCGAGCTGATGCCCGCGCAGTCTCAGATCCTTTCGTGCGTTGGCGACGCGGCCCACCCGATAGAGGACACGCTGGGCTACGCCAGCTACGCCCCGTGCTCCGTCTCTGCTTCGGAGTCGTTCGCCAGGTCGCACCCGGAGGTGATCCTTACCGGTCCCTGCGTCTGTCCTCCCGACGGCTACCCGCCCGCAGAGGACGAGTCGGGCGGTTACCGGTGCGTCCTTGTCTGGCCCGCCAAGCCCGCAGACGTCTCGCAAAGCGAGTCCGCTGGGTACAGCTTCCCCGCGACGGTGGGGCCGGTCGCCAGCTACCAGTGGCACGACAACAAGACGCTGCGCTACCTGGGACACTGGGCCAACCCTCATTGGCACTACTTCCACTGGTTCCCGCCCAACACCGGGGCCACCGAAGGCGACCCGGGCGACCAGGAGCAATGGCCGGTCGACGGTGCCCCGATCGTCAACCACTATTGGAAGCTGATCAGGGAGCAGTGGCTGGAGCAATCGAGCCTGCCCGCCCCGGAGCGGCGCAAGACCCGGAACAGCCTGATCGCGTCGGCGCTGGAGGACAGTGGCCACACGCCGTTCATGGACGCGTTTTGTGGAGAGAACCTTCGCTGGCTGGGGATCTCGCGCTTCAAGGTCGATGCCATCGCGCCACCTTCCAGCATCGCCCTCAGCGCCGCCTCCGCTCCGGCTTGGACGGTCACCGGCGGTACGCCCACCTTTGGCGCTTCCATCGAAGTCGCACCGGCCGGAGCGTCGGTGTCCCTGGAGTACGACCTGGGCCGCTGGACCGAAGCGCCCTACCAGTTCCCCCACGGCTGCTCGCACATCGAGATCGACTGGGCATCGGCCAACGTGCAGGCCCTCGTCGTGCGCTTCGTGGGGCGCGACGGCGGCGGGATCATGATCGCAAGCGCACCCGGAACCTACGCCCTGCCGACCGGTCCTGCCCGCTACAGGGCCGGGTCTTGGGCCATCGACAACGCCTTGGGCTACACGGACGACACCGGAACGGACATCGGCACGGGCGGTATCTCGGCGGCGACGATGGCCGACCCTGAGCGAACGGCGGCGTTCGGGCTCCTCACCGGCCGCACGGGCGGCAAGATCCGCTTCGACGTGGTGCCCATCGACCCGTCGCAACCGGTCGCCATCCACTATCCCGAGTTCGTGAGACCCGAGGAGCATCCGACGGTGGTCTGGGAATCGGCCCAGTGCGCGGCGCTGATCCACGAGGACGGCCCCGGCACCCGGTGGGGCAACTTCTACTGGTTCGACCCGATGCTCGGCTTCTTGGACCCGCCGATGACGAAGGGTCTGGGGCAGCGCAACACGATCATCGACTGGCTCTGCTACCGGCGCGAGTACCTCCAGGGGGTCCACGCCCTTGGCGGCACGCCGAGCTTGACCACGGAACTGACGCAGCTCTACGACTTCTACGAAGGGCAGAGCATCTCGGTGGTGGACAAGTTCTCTTTGGCGTTCATCCTGCCCCGGAGCACGACGCCTACCGACCACACCATCAGAGCCGCTTTGGTCAACACGATAGCGGAGGTGCCGCCCCTGGCGTGCTTCCCCTATCGCGAGCGCGGGGGCGTCAACTGGCTACCGCTTGGGGACTACGGTCAGGAGGTTTGGGACTGGGGTCAAGAGACGCGTTACATCGTGTCCGCTGGCGCTCAGCCCCTTCACCTGGTCGATCCCGATGACACCGTCCACACGGTGGTGGAGACGGCCCCCGACGGGTGGTCCATCACCTCCCATGCGGTGGAGCTGGAGAACGACGAGACCGGGTGGAAGCTGGTGAGGAGTGGCCGGGAACACGCGAGCGTTCGCCCGTGGCACGGGTGGTTCGCCGCGTTGGGCTTGGATCGGGGGACCCCGCTCGACTACTCCGTCTCCCGGAACTGGCGGCACGGGCGTGCCTACCAGAAGGACGACGCGATATGGCTGGGGCACTCCAAGAACGTCCCCCCGCTCGCGTTCAACGATCACGTGCTGGATCTGGCGGCCGACCGGGTGCGGATCGCCTACCCGCGGGGTGGTTCGGACGACAAGCTGAGCGTCCTGTACCGGCTCGAGGGGGACGGCGCGTACCGCCTCGGAAAGCTCAGCGAAGGAGGAACGATAACCGTGTCCGTCAATCTCGGAGCCGCCGACGACGGCGATCTCGCGTGGACGAGCAACAGCGTCCTGTTCGTGTACCTGCGGCGGGGCAACCTGCTCTTCGGCCGCTCCTACGACCTGAAGGGCAACGCCCTCGGTGGCGAGTGGGCGACCACGGGCCTTGGCGCGATCGACGATAAGCCCATCGTCGTGGAGCCCTTTGTGAACGATGGCAGCCAGTGGCTATCGCTCAGCTACTTCCAAGGCGGGGCCATGAAGACCGCCGTGACCAAGAACGGCGTGGACTTCACCTAGCGCCCCCGCAAGACCATCTCGTGACCTGCCATGGCTGAGTACATCACCGAAACCTACACGTCCACCGAAGGGGTCGCGACGCCCACCCCTGTGGTTCTCGTCGCGCTCCCCTTCGATGACCGAGCCAACGCCGTCGCTATTACGAACCGTTATCTCGACCTGGACGATCCGCAGCCCGCCACGGCCACTCTGGTGGTTCGCTGCACTAACCTATCCGACCAAGCCGTCGCGGAGTACCGCATTCGCGCCGGCGACGTTTACTTCGTCCGCTACGTCACCGGCCCGATCCAGATATGGACATTGGGCGAGGACGTGCCCTTTTTCGCCGCCCAGGTGCAGGTCGGTGACACGATTTCGGACGCCCTAGCCGCCATGGTCGGGCGGCTTCTTCCCGCCGCGAGGCAAGGACTGAGCATGGTTAGTTACGATCCAACTTCAGGAGACTTCGATTTCGCCGTGATCCGTGGCTTCGCTTACGTCTCGGACGTGGGTTACCGCATCCCCTACACCGTGCCCATTGCGGGGGCCGGAACCCTTGTCGCCGTCGACCACCTTCTGAACCCCATTGAAGGAGTCACCGCGACCCTCGTGGGCAACGGCACGTCGGAGGGCTACGTTCAGATCGATGTGAGCCACTCGGCGTTCAGCCCCTTGGAGCCACCTCTCACAGTCAGCGTGCGGGTGTACCACCAGCCCAACGGAGGCGAGCGCACGCTGATCGTCTCGGGCAAGCTGAGGGCGCGATGAGCGGACTGAACAGCACCTCCGCCGTCGTCGCCGGGTTCGCGACCCCGGCCATGATCGACACCCGCATCGTCCAGGCCCTGCTGGAGTACACGGACGGAGACCTCGCCGACGTCCTCATGGACTACGTGCAGAACGGGGCACTGGCCAGCTACCAAAGCACCGTCAGCACTGCTTTGGGCTTGCGCCCCACAACGTCCGAGCTCCCCACCGTTCCCATTCCGGCAGCGGGCAAGTTCCTTGGAGCCTCGCCGACGGACGTCAATGAGATCGCCACCCAGTACGTCACGCCTCGCATGTGCGGACTTGCCGGGGACGGGGTGACGGACGACACGGCCGCCTTTAAACGGGGCCTAGAGATGGGAGTGCTGCAGGGCGATCCCACCCACACCTATCGGATCGTCTCCGACATCTCCATCCTCAATAAGAGCGTACGGTTTTTGGGCAACGGCTGCACCATCCACATCGACGGGGACGCGAAGATTAGCACCAAGGCCAGCCTGACCCCGGTGCAGGCTATCACCTTGGTGGACAACGCCGCGACCTACGATTGGTCGGGGGACACCACCCCCAGGATCATGGACACCGCCAAGCTTTCGGTGGGATCGACGATCGGCTACGCGACGGACGACCTGGTCAAGGTTTTCTCCGACGATTTGATCCCCGGGGAAAACCCAGCGGACAACCTGAAGATCGGGGAGTTCGCGACGGTCAGCCATCTGGAAGCGGGCAAGCTGGTCCTCCGCAACCGCCTCAGGGACAACTACGTCACGTCTCCCCGTGTCGCAAGGCTGAACCGAACGCTGGTCTTCGAGATGCGCAACTTCGTGCTCCGGGGCCCGTCCGTGCCGAACGCCGCGTGGACGAAGGCGGCGATCGAGATCATCGGCTACGTCCAGCCGGTGTTGGCGGACGTGCGCGGTGAGAACCTGGTGGACCGAGCCATCCGGTTCCTCAGCTGTTACATGCCGCGCACCTATTCCGTTTCCGGCCGAGGCGTAAGGACGAGCCTTGCCAACGACGCGTTCGGCTATTTGATTCAAGAGAGCGCCTGTGCTAACGGGCTGCACATCGGCCTAGAAGGTTACAACCTTCGGCACTTGTACACCTGCTCCGCGACCGGAGCCAGCGCGGGGTCGGCGTTCGTGGAGAACTACGGCAAGACCAGGGGGAGCATCGTACTCGGTGGTCGAGGCTACAACTGCCAGGCCGCGCCGTTCAGCACCCACGCCGACGCCGAGGGCGTGCAGTTCGCGGCCTGCTACGGTGAGGCGCCGTTCTACGGGCCTGCCGGGGATCAGCGAGTGTTCGCCATTCGGGGCCAGCGCGTGCGCGTCCTCGTATCCACGGCCGTCGGGGGCGACGGTTTTGTCGTTTTCGCGGACACCGCCCACCCCGACTGCACGCGCGACGCGGAGATCGTCGATTGCTCGTACTACGGACATCCCAACCAGGCGCTCAACTCCGTCGTCGATCGGCGCGCGTTCTCTGTCGTCGGATTGTCCGGCGGCCAGGTCACTGGGGTACGGATCGTCAATCCGAAGGTCTACTCCGAGGGCTCCGACAACCCTTCCTTCGAGGTCTTCTTCGGCGAAATGCTGATCACGAACCCGTACGTGCGGGCGCGACTCGGCGGCACCAACACCGCCCGCGTCTTCGAAGTCAACACACAGGCGACCATCAGGGTCGAGGGCGGCGGGACGCTGGACCTCACCGGTTCGACGTCCACCGCCACCCGTATTGCCCGTGTGCTTTCGTCGTCGGGCTCGGTGTACATCGGCCGGTCCCCAGGAGACGCGCTGAGGATCATCGCGCCTCCTGGGAGCGTCCAGTCGATCGCCACCCTCAACGGCGTTGCGGGCACCTTCGTGGGGTTCATCGATCTGGCGACGGGCCTGAACGTCGCCGCCGGCTTGGAGAGCCACACCGCTTCCGGGGCCACGGCATGGCTGGACTACGCGGTTAACCAGGGCAGAGGCGGCACGTCTAGAGCCGCCCTCAACACCACCACGACGGCCACGGGCCTGGTGGCGGTGGACCTTGCCAACCGCTGCGCGCCGGAGATCTACCTGGACATCGACGTCGCCCATGCAGGAGTGGAGCTGAACAGTCTCACCGCCGGCTACAACCTTGGCCAAAAGCTGGTGGTGCGCAACCGCTCCACTTCCGGTAACTCCCTCACGATCAAGCACAACCCAGCACCTACCTCACCTTCTGGACGCATCGACCTGACGACGGATGTGCTCCTGGCCCCAGGACGGGCGTTCCGGTTGCGCTGGCACAGTGGCGGCAACTGGGTTGCCGGCTAACGCTGTACGGCGACACATGGCTGACGGTCCGTGGTGATGATTCGTGGTGATGACTGGCGCGAAACTTTTTAAAAGAAGTTAACACGTTCGGTCACTTTCCAGGTTCAAAACTGCACCTTGGAACACGTCGGATAACCTTCGCGCTTGCTTCCCAAGCAAGCTGTCGCGAGTTCGAATCTCGTCGCCCGCTCCAAGTTTTTAGCATTAAAGGCCCCAACCGAACGGTTGGGGCCTTATTGGTTCTCGGAGCGGTCTGTTCAGGTTTCTTGGTTCGAACGTGAATTTATTCGGACTGTCCGGTGCGTTTTTGG
>Ga0216301_1000272_pt1 | contig 14166 bp, 12 predicted proteins | sample 4hB_Boncat_minus_FD_156203 | JGI IMG/M metagenome (GOLD analysis project Ga0216301, IMG submission 156203) | Terrestrial sediment cell enrichment communities for BONCAT metagenomics from Utah, United States - 4hB_Boncat_minus | ecosystem: Environmental > Terrestrial > Deep subsurface > Rock...
CGGCTGAAACGGTCACCGGCTCTCGGCACCTCTTGACTATCGAGGGGCGGCGGGTGCTCGTGGACTGTGGGCTCTTCCAGGGAGAGCGTGAGCTCCGGGAGCGAAACTGGGAACCTTTCCCGGTGGAGCCCCACGAGATCGATGCGGTGGTGATCACCCACGGGCACCAGGACCACATCGGATATTTGCCGAAGCTCGTTCGCGACGGCTACAAGGGCCCCATTTTCGCGACTCCGGCGACCATTGGGCTCTGCCGGATCTCCCTTCCGGACAGCGGCCGGATCCAGGAAGAAGACGCGCGCTTTGCCAACAAGCGGGGCTCCAGCCACGACCCTGCCATGCCTCTCTACACCGAGGAGGACGCCTACGCGGCGCTCAAGCTCTTCAAGCCCGTCCGATACGAAACGTTCCAAGACCTTCCGGGCGGCGCTGTCTTCCGCTACTTCCCGGCCGGGCACATTCTCGGCTCCGCCTTCGCCGAGGTCACCTTCCAAGACGGCACCCGCATCCTAATGGGCGGCGACCTCGGTCGCTACAACACCCCCATCATTCGCGACCCGGCCACGATCGAAAGTGCGGACTACGTGGTGGTCGAGAGCACCTACGGTGATCGATTCCACTCGGACGAAGACCCGCTGGGCAAGATCGAGCAGGTGCTGAACGACGCCATGCGGACGGGCGGCGCCGTGATCGTTCCCAGCTTCGCCATCGGCCGCACCCAGGAGATGCTGTACTACTTCCGCAAGCTCCAAAACGCCGGCCGCATGCCGCGAATCCCGATCTTCATCGACTCGCCCATGGCCGCCTCCGCCACCCGGCTCTACGCCGATAGCAAGGAAGAGCACGACGAGGACATGAAGATCTCGCTGTCGGAAGGGAATAGCGAACTTGAGCCCGACGGGTTGACGATGGTCCGCGACCGAGAGGGTTCGAAGGCACTGAACGCGCAGCCGGGACCCTTGGTTATCATTGCCGGAAGCGGGATGGCGAACGCGGGCCGCGTGAAGCACCACCTCATGCACCGCCTCTCCAACCCCTCCACCATCGTCCTCTTCACCGGATACCAGGCCGAAGGCACCCTTGGTCGTCGACTGCTAGAAGGAGCGGAGGAGGTGAAGATCCACCGGCAAGATATCCAGGTCCGGGCCCGGATAGAAAAGGTGAACGCCCTGTCGGCCCACGCCGATCAAGGCGAGATCATGCGGTGGCTAGGCGGCTTCAGAACCCCGCCCAAGCGCACCTTCATCGTCCACGGCGAGCCCCCTGCCCAGGAAGCCCTCCAAGCCCGAATCCAAAAGGATCTCGGCTGGGACGTCGTGATTCCCAAGATGGCCGAAACCTTCACCCTTTAGAGTGCGGTGCCAGGGCACCGCTTTCAGCGGCGAGCCCGCGAGCGTGGAGGGAGTGTAGGCTGTGGTTTGTCGACTGTGGGTAGTAAGGCAGGTCCGGGACATTCCCAACCTCCAAGACATCCCCGACATTCCAAACGCTTCCTCCCTCTTCGCTCGCGGGCTCGCTGGTTAAAGCGGTCGCATGCGACCGCACTCTAAACGAACCCTCGTCCTCGCAACCACTGTGTACACGCCGGACGCCAGTCGGTGGGGGTTCCGAGCTCGCCCAGTCCCGTGCCGTGGGGTCCACACTCTGGGATGTGCAACTCAAACGGGACCCGGTGGACGGACATGGCCATCGCGAACTGGAGGGAATTCTCGACTGGCACCGCGTCGTCGTCCGCTCCGTGGTAAAGGAAGCAAGGCGGGGTGTGCGGTCCCACATTTAGCTCGCCCGACATTGCCTCGATCAACTCAAGGCCCGGTGATTCCCCGAGCAGGTTCGACCGCGAGCCGGCGTGGGTAAACGGGTCCCCCATCGTCACCACTGGATAGATCAGGATCGCCAGGCTCGGACGCGAACTCTGCCGCTCGACCGGATCCGCGGCCCCAACATCCCCGGAGTCGTTCCGAACAGTCACCGACGATGCCAGATGACCGCCCGCCGAGAACCCCAAAATTCCTACCCGCTCCGGGTCCACCCCGAACTCCTCCGCCCGTGCCCGGACGGTTCGGATCGCCCGCGACGCATCGCCGTGCATCACCGGGTGACGGTAGCGCGGCCCCAGCCGGTAGCGGTGGACGAAGCCTGCGATGCCTAAGGACTCTAGCCACTCCGCCACCGGCTCCGCCTCGTGCGGCGCCAGCATCCCGTACCCCCCGCCTGGGCAGACGACGACCGCCGCCCGCTTTGCCCCCGGCTGCAGGTTCAACACCGTAAGGGTCGGGACGTCTTCAGGAGACGCCCCCAGAGCACCGGGGGCGTCCCCTTCCCAGAGGGGGAAGGTCTTCACTTAGCGTTTACCGTCAGCCCCGGCCAAACGTCCGTTCGGAAAGGCACTGCCGGAAGCCCCGCCGCGTTCACAAGGTTGACATCCGGGTTGTCGGACCAGCCATACCGAACTGCGACCGGAGCCGTCACCTGAGGACTCGAGAGCACCAGCGTGCTCCCCTCGATCTTCGCGTCCGCCCAGTGGAACTTCTTGTCGGCTCCGGCAACGGCGAATCCCACCACCGGCCGCCCGTCGAGCGTCTTCAGGCCCTCGCCGTTGGTGAACCTCAGCCGAACCGTATTGCCTCGGACCTGCATCGACTGGAACATCGGACCCGTGGCGACCACGTTCTGCCGATAAGTCTGGGCCAGCGCGTTGAACGCGAGCCGCCGCCCGACATCCTTCTTGTTCTTCGGGTGGATGTCCGCCGCCTCCCCGATGTCGATGATGGTTGCCATGCCCGTGTTCGGCAGCTTGAGGGTCATCGTCTGCGCCTCGCGAAGCTCCGCCCAAGCGCTCTCGACCGGCTGGGGGTTGCGCTGCATAAAGTTCGCCAGCTGCACGAAGTAGAACGGGAAGTTCCCCTGGCCCCAACGCCGCCGCCAGTCCTGGATCATGGTGGGGAACAGGGTGCGGTACTGGTAAGCCCGTGACGCGTTGGACTCACCCTGGTACCAGATCGCGCCCCGGATCCCGTAGGGAATGACCGGCGCGAGCATCCCGTTGTAGAGGCTGCCGGGAGCCCAAGGGTTGTCCGGGCCGAAGGGTGCGCTCGGCGCATCCCCTTCCGGCTGCGCGATCCGCTCCACCTTGTACTTCCAGTTACCCCCAAGCGGCACGCTCGCCGTTGTGCTACCGTCGGCCGCACTCAACCGCAGTTGGCTTGGCTGGCCGGTGAATCCGCCCCCGCCACCGGTGTCGAACACGCGCACCGCAATGCTGTTGGTACCCGCGCGAACCGCACCTGCCGGGATCCGGTACGCCCTCAGGGTCGACCAGTGGTTTGGCGTCTCCGGTCCCGTCGCGCCGACCTCGACGCCGTTGAGGTACGTCCGGTCGTGGTCGTCGATTGCGCCCAGCTCAAGGAGAAGCTCCTTCCCAACGAGCTCCTGGGGAACCTCGAAGGTGCGGCGGAACCAAAAGGCACCGTCTACGGATCGCCCTTCGAGCTGCTCGACCGCCGTCGTCACCGCCACGGAGCGCCACGAGGAGTCGTCGAACGTCGGACTTGCCCAACCGTTCGTCAGTCCTTCGTTCCCGATGTCCTTGCGGCTCTCGGTGAACTCCAGCAACGCCTTGTCGTAGGCTGCCTTTCTCTGGGGATAGTCGTTCAGCCCATCGATGTAGTTGGCAACCATGGGCCTTAGAGAAGGCTCCGCTCCCAAGGCCGTCGGGCTCGTCCAGGCCTCGGCGGGGGTGCCGCCCCAGGATGTGTGGATGACGCCCACCGGAACCTTCAGCCGGTCGTGCAGTTCCCGAGCAAACCAGTAGCCGACGGCGGAGAAGGCCGCCACCGTTTCCCGGCTGGCCGGATTCCAGCTTCCCACCACGTCCCGCGCGGGCTTGTCCGTTGCAAGTTTAGGCACCGTGAACATGCGCAGATCCGGTCGCGGGTCGCCCTGCGCTTCCTGGTACTGCTCTGGGCTCGCCCACGAGAGATTCCACTCCATGTTCGACTGGCCCGACGCCACCCAGACCTCGCCTACCATCACATTACGGGCGCTTGCTACGCCGTTGTTGACGGTTAGCGTGTACGGGCCACCCGCGCGAAGGGGCCGTAGCCGCACCATCCACGTGCCATCGGGCTTCACGTGGGTTTCCGCCCGCTGTCCCGCGATCTCGACCTCGACCGCCGTACCCGGGTCGCCGGTGCCGAAAACGGGGGCGGCGATATCGCGCTGCAGAACCATGTTGTCGGAGAAGAGGGCCGAAAGCTTCAAGCCAGCGGGATTGGTAAGCATCATTGCAAGTGCTAAGGTCGTCATCGGTTCACCGTGCGCGTGTTTACCCCGTTCTGGGGGCAACCGATAAGGAGAATCGCATATCCTAAAAGGGATGGCCGCAGAGATGCACTTCGACCACCTCCAGATCGAGGAATACGATAACCGCCTTTACGAGGTGGACATGAGCGTGGAGCCGCTATCGAGCCTGGAGGCGGTCGGTGAGTCGGCGCTGGACCAGTACCGAACCCTGGGCTTCGTTTCCGTCGCGAACGCCTTCAGCCCCCACCAGATCTCGAACGTGACGAGCGCTTTCCTGGAGATGTTGGACAAAGACCTCCCGGAGCCGATCCAGCTTCAGTACGAGTCGGCGGCGATCGGGCGCATCACCGGGATGCCGCCTGAGGAGCGGGCGGACTACGTCCGCAAGTTCATGTACTTCACCGGTTACGACGAGCGGATCGCGGCCATGGCCTACGACCCGCAACTGCTTGACGTGGTGCGGCGGGCGTTGGGAACGGAACCGGAGATGTTCCAGGACATGGCCCTCTTCAAGCCGCCCGGCATTGGCCGCGAGAAGCCGTGGCACCAGGACCACGCCTACTTCAACCTTCCCCTCGGCACACCCGTCGTGGGCGTGTGGATTGCCCTCGATCAGGCGACTTTGGACAACGGTTGTATGGTCTTTCTCCCCGGCGGCCACCACGAAGGGCCCCTGCCGCACTTCAACCGCCGCGACTGGCAGATCTGCGACAGCGAAATCCTCCGGCGCGGAGGCGGCGTCGCCGCCCCGTTGCCATCCGGCGGCTGCCTGATCTTCGACGGCCTCACCCCCCACGGAACTCCGACTAACCGATCAGGAGCCCGGAGAAAGGCCCTCCAATTCCACTACATTCCGAAAGGCACCGCCCGCACTTCGACGGAGGAGCGAATGGAGATCTTCGGCGAAGGCGCCCACGGCGCAACCTGCTAACAGGGACCCTTAGCCGCGAAGCGGCTGTAGCCGCAGGATGTTCGTGCCTGCGCGGGCGCTCGTAATAACCGAACGTCCACGCCGGCACGAACATCCGTCGGCTACAGGCCCTGCGGGCCTACCCATCTAATGGGAGGCCGGACCCGCAATCGCTTCCACCGCTTCCGATAACTCGTTCGGAGCCCCCACCGCGTAGTCCCGCTCCATCCGCAACCCCTCGTAAACCAGTGCCCCAAGAACCGCTCCAACCGGCGGAACCACTAGGTAGAGCCAAAGGTTCTGGAGTGCGACGCCGCCTGCGAACACAGCCGGCCCAAACGACCGGGCCGGGTTCATCGACCCTCCGGTCACTGGCCCACCCATGAACACGCCGACGACGACCGTCATGCCGATCGCCAATCCCGGAACGGTGCTCCCGCTACGCCGGTCCGTCGCCACCGCCATGATGACCAGCATCAGGAAGAAGGTGATCACCACCTCCATCCCCACATTCCGGACCAAGAGGTCGGGGGCACTCGGCACGTGCGTTCCACTCGCCGTCCCGAACAGCAGCACCCCCACCCCGGCCGCCGCTAAGGCTCCAGCGAACTGGCTGCCCCAGTAGGGAAGCACGAACCGCCACGGGAACCGACGAGCGACCGCGAAGCCCAAAGTGACCGCCGGATTAAAGTGAGCCGCCGAGATCGGCCCCAACGCGAACACCATGGCCAGGACCGCCAGTCCCGAGACGAACGCGGCGGCGACCAAACCACTATCGCCACCGGGTAGCCGCGCCCCGGCGGCCAAGGCCACGGGAGCAAATACGATCGCAAAGGTGCCGATAAACTCGGCTCCGTAGCGGCGAACCATCAAGCTTGCGACTCCATCTCGCCCAGCAGTCGCTCGACCCGCCCCCGGATCTGGTCGCGGATAAGCCGAACCGCCTCGGGACCGGCTCCCGCCGGGTCGTCCAGACCCCAGTCCTCCGAGATATGGATCCTTGCGGGGCACGCTTCCGCGTCTACCCCGCAGCCCATGGTGATCACCCGGTCGGCCCGGTCCACCATCTCCTGCGTCAGCAGCTTAGGCCGCTGTCCGTCCATCGGGACTCCGATCTCCCGCATCGCCTCGACCGCCATCGGGTTGAGGTCCTTACCGGAAACCGTTCCCGCCGACTCGGCTCTAAGGTTGAGGCCCCGCTCCTTTGCTAAATGGTTGACGAACGCCTCCGCCATCTGCGACCGCCCTGCATTGTGGACGCACACGAACAGCGCCGTCTTCACGAGCAGTACGCGGAACCCGCCGCCGGAATGCAACAGGAGGACTCCCCATGTTCGTGGTGCTCGTCCTCATCTTCCATGTCGTCCAGCAGGGCGTAGACTTCCCAGGCGTTGCCATCAGGATCGCGCACCCAGATCTTGTCTTGCTTGGCGTAGCAGCAGGTCACGTTCTCCTCGCTGAACGTAACCAGGCCCGCCTGCTCCAGGCGCTCCTTGGCCGCGACGGCAAAGAACGCCTCGTACCACTGGGCGCTCCGCTCGACGTCGCGCACGTTGAGAGATAAATGTGTCTTAGCAGCAGCCATTTTGGTTTCCTCCGTTGGCGAGCTCGCGAAGGTACGCGGCGAGTTCCTCCAGCCCTTCGGGCCGAAGGGTGCACACCGCCGTCTTGCCTTTCCGCTCCATCCTGATAAGCCCGGCGCCTTGGAGCTCGTGCAGGTGGTGCGACACGGTGGAGGTGATCCGGTCCGCGCCCGTGATGTGGCAGCAAACCTCCCCCGCCGTCGGCCCCTCGACATCCCCGTTCTCCCGAACCGCCGCCTGGCCACAGCAGCAGCGCGAAAGGAACTCCACGATGTGGAGCCGAGTGGGGTCCGAGAGCGCCTTGAACGCCTTCGCATTCGTTTCGTCCGCCATCGAAATGATGGTAGCACAAATTTCGATGAAGGGCGAAATGACCGTCCTTCGAAAGGGTTGTCTGGGTTGTGGGGTCGGTGTCCCACCGACCCTCGGGCGCAGCCCGAGCCTAGAAACCGTGAACATGATCCGCTCCTGGTGGAACGAACCCATAACTCCTCCTAGCAAGGCCCGTCTATAGTGACGATATGTCTGCGGCACTCTTGGCGGTCCTTGCCCTCGCGAACCAGTCTCCGATCATCACCCCTGGCGCGGCCTTGAAGAAGCTAGGGGAGGGCTACTCCTTCACCGAGGGCCCCGCCGCCGACCGCCGTGGCAACGTCTACTTCACCGACCAGCCGAACGACCGGATCATGAAGTGGAGCACCGACGGCACGATCACCGAGTGGCTGAAGCCAGCGGGACGATCGAACGGCACCGCCTTCGACCGTCGAGGCAACCTGATCGCCTGCGCCGACGGCAACAACGAGCTCTGGAGCATCTCCCCCGACAAGAAAGTCACGGTCATCGCGAAGGACTTCGGCGGCAAGCTCCTAAACGGCCCGAACGACGTCTGGCTCCGGTCGGACGATGGCCTGTTCTTCACCGACCCCCTCTACGCCCGACCCTACTGGACCCGCGACCGCGCCGTGCAGCAGAGCGGCCAGCACGTCTACTTCCTCTCGCGCGACCGGAAAACCTTCAAGCAGGTGACGGACGACCTGAAGCAGCCGAACGGCATCGTCGGCACCCGCGACGGCAAGACCCTCTACGTAAGCGACATCGGCGCCAACGCCACGTACCAGTACCGCATCCAGCGCGACGGCTCACTCACGGATAAAAAGCTCTTCTGCTCCTTGGGCTCGGACGGTATGAGCCTGGACAACCGCGGCAACCTCTACCTCACGGGCCAGGGCGTCACCGTCTTCGACAAAACCGGCCGCTTGGTCGAGAAGATCAACGTGCCGGAGGGCTGGACCGCCAACGTCACCTTCGGCGGCAAGGACCACAAGATGCTCTTCATCACCGCCAGCAAGAGCGTCTACGGCCTCCAAATGAACGTCCGAGGTGCCGACTAACGACAAATCGGTAATCAGGAAGGGTGCCCCTAGGAGCGAAGCGGAAGGGGGAACCGAAGTGGAGGGGGTCGCCGCCAAAGGCGGCAAAAGACCATCAACGCCAACCGGGTCGTGGGGTGCTCCCTCACTGGGATCTCTCTCGGCCCGTGTCGAAGAAACGCTTAACGTACGCCTCCGGCTGCATCCGGCTCTCGCGCATTAGCGAATAGACTTCGACCAACTCGGATGGCGGTTGAAACATGTGGAACGCCATCGCGAACCCCAAGTACTCGACTTCATCGACTGCGTAAGCTTGAGCCTCTGCTTCAGCTCTCGCCAAAGCCTCTTCGCTGGAACTGGCTCGCACGAGGACGATCCTCTCCTCGTAGAGGTGGTCCTGTCCCCGTTGAAGGTCCTTGTGGATGTAGAGAGTTCGGACCCCGTACCAGTCTTGCTCCGTCACCGCACGAGCTTATCTGACACTCTTAAACCTTAAGTGGCCTTAGCTCGTAACTGAAGAGCCGCACTTTAGGAGACGAGGCTTACTCCGACCCGCTTCCGACGACCCACTTCTGCACCAGTGCTACCACCGCCTGCTGGTGCTCCTCGAACTCAACCGGCTTCAGCACGACGGAGTTCGCCCCGGCGTCGTACAGCCCTTGGATATCCGCTTCGTAGCTCACTCCAGAAAATACGACCAGCGGCACCGAGGTGAGCTCTTTCCGGGCACGAAGGGCCTGCACCATTTCGGCTCCGTTGATTCCCTCCATCCGGGAATCGGTAATGACTAGCGTCGGCAGCATGCCCGAATCCAGTTGGGACAGCGCCTCCTGAAAGTTACCGGCGACGACGAGCTCCGCTTGCAGTCCCGCTTTCTTCACGGCGCGCCGGAACAGGGCGACATCATCCGGCGAATCTTCCACGAGGAGCACGTGGGCTCCCGGCTTCGTACCAGTGGCCATCCGGAACAGGTTACGCTCCAACCCAGCATAAATGCAAGCAGCTTTCCTCGACGTGGGACCAACGGCCGCTTAGGTAAACACCGCCCGCTGGTGTTGGGCAAGGCTCGCGGCGAGGCGTTCGACCGTGATCGGCTTGGTCAGGAACCCGTCCATCCCCGCTTCGACGCACGCTAACTGGTCCTCTTCCATCACGCTCGCGGTCAGGGCAATGATCGGCGTCCGCTGGTCCGGGTTCTCCCCTTGGCGGATCGCCCGAGTTGCCTCCAGCCCGTCGCACTCCGGCATGTGGACGTCCATCAGCACGACGTCGTATGGGCGAGACAGCGCGGCCGAGATCGCCGCCGTTCCGTTCTCCACCACGTCGACGGTGCACAGCAGCCGTTCCAAAAGCGACACGCAAACAACCTGGTTCACCGGGTTGTCCTCCGCGAGCAGTACGTGGAGGGGGCGCGGCAGGGGGCCGAACGCCGGTTCTGGAAGCAGTGCGGCAGCGGGCTCCGCCTTCAGGGCGATCATAAACGTGGAACCCGCCCCGAGTCGGCTCTGGAGCGAAAGGGTGCCTCCCATCAGCTCGACCAGCCGTTTGCTGACCGTCAAGCCCAAGCCCGTACCGCCGTAGCGACGGTTCGTGCTGGCATCCCCTTGAGTGAAGCTCTCGAAGATTGCCTCCATACGGTTCGCTGCGATCCCGATTCCGGTGTCGCGAACAGAGATCCGCACGGGCAGCGGAGAGGCTGAAACATCCACCGCCAGCTCAACGTCCACGCCGCCGCTCGACGTGAATTTGAGGGCGTTGCTCACTAGGTTGGCCAACACCTGCTTCAGTCGAACAGCGTCCACGAGCAACAGGGGCGGCTTTTCCTCGGGCAATCGGGCGCGGAGCCAAACTCCCCGGTCTCCCGCTTTCGCTTGGAAGAGGGCCACCACGTCCTGAACGAGCGTCCCCACGTCGCACGGGAGGAGTTCGATGTCCAGTCGCCCGGCCTCGATCTTGGAAAAGTCGAGGATGTCGTCGATCACCCGAAGCAGGGTCTCCCCGCTCGTTTGGATCGTCTGCACAACGTCCCGGGTCGAGGGATCGACGTTCCGGTCGAGAAGCAGAGAAGTCATCCCCAGCACCCCGTTGAGCGGAGTCCGGATCTCGTGGCTCATGTTCGCCAGGAACTGCCCCTTTGCCTTCGAAGACGCTAGGGCAGCGTCGCGGGCTTCCTCAAGGTCTCGGTTCGTCCGCCTAAGCTCCTGGGCCAGTTCTTCCAGATCCGCCGCCGCCTTCCGCTGGTCGGTCACGTCGGAGGCGGTGGCGACGATGAACTCCACCTCACCATCCGCGTCCCGCAGGGCGGTGTTGTTCCACTGAAGCAACCGTCGCCCGCCCGTCCGGTCCAGCCAGTGGTTTTCATGCGTCTGGGGAAAAACCCCCATGACTAGGGTTTCGAACTTCTCAAATACCTGCGCCGCCTCTTCCGGGACAAGGACGTGGTCCCAAAGCAGCTGGCCTTGGATCTCCGTCTCGCGAATCCCCGTCAGCCGCTCGCACGCCCCGTTAAAGCGAACGACCCGGCCCTGACGGTCCAGGACGACCACCAGGCATTCCGCCGTATCGAGCACCGCCTGCACGAAGTCCCGTTCCCGCCGCAGCGCCGACTCCGCCTCGCGCATCGGCGTCACGTCCATCGCCACCCCTCCGAGGGTCGGACGGCCGGAGCGGTCGGTGATTCGGAATTTGTTCACCAACCAGTGCTTCATCCCCTCGGGGGTGGGCTTCGCTTCCTGGACCTGGACCGGAACGCCGCTCTCCAGTACGCGTTGATCCGACTTCCGGTTCTGCTCCGCGATCTCCGACGGAAACCAATCCGTGTCCCGCGTCCCCTTCGCGGCTTCCGCACTCACCCCGAACATCCGCTCGAACCGGCGGTTGACGTACGTGTACCGACCGTCCGCGTCCTTCACAAACGCGACGACGGGGATGTTCTCCATAAACGACCGGAACCGCTCCTCGCTCCGCCGCAGCTCTGCCTGGGCTCGGTTCTGTTCCGTTGAATCGCGGAAAAACACATGGAGGCCCGGATGTCCGGCGTGGGCACGTACGTCGAACCACATGTCGTGGGCCGCCATGTGCGTTTGAAAGTGGACGCTCTCTCCGGTCGCGACTACCCGGCGGTAGTTCGTTTCGAAATCGGTCCCGAGGGCGGTCGGAAAGACGTCCCAGAAAACCTTGCCGTAAAGGTCCGAGCGAGACATCTCGAAGATGGCTTCCGCCACCCGGTTGACGTAGGCGAACCTCCACTCGCCGTCGAGCGCGAAGAAGGCGTCGGAGGTGGCCTCAAGGACGTCGGCGGCCTGGAGGTCGAGAGCGGACATGTTAACTGTAGAGATTGGTGCCCGCCGGCACTCTCCTCAGACGCAAAACTTCAGTTCTGACGCGAAAGCCGCAACACTGGCCGAAACCCCTAGCGCTTGCCGCCGAACAGCCGTCCCAGAAGGCCTGCCTTCTTCTGTTTCGGCTCCGGCGCCGGAGGCAACAGCGGCAGGTCGCGTCCCTCGAAGACGCACCGCCCGCTCGTCTCCGTGATGATCTTCAGGTAGTTCGGGTCCAGGCGTTCCTGTAGAGCCTCCACTCCCCGCTTAAGGATCGGCGTCGGTCGGGGCTTGTGCGCATCCGACGCCAAAAAGTGGGCCCAGTGGCGCTCGAGAATGTACATTGCGCACTCGGCCGCCATCGGACCGTATCGTCCGTAGAGACTCCCCGCGTTCACCTGGCAAACGACTCCCCGGTCGAGGTACTCCCTCAACAGGTTGGGATTGTGCTGGATCGATCCCACCCTCTCCGGGTGGGCGAGGATCGGAGTGACCCCGCGCGAATGGATCTCGAACAGAATCTGCCCCAGGTCCATGGGAAGGTTGGACATCGGCAAGTCCACGAGCATGTGCTTCCGGTGGTTGCCGGTCGTGATCGGTCGTCCTGCATCGAGCGCCGGCAAGATTCCCATGGAAGGGTAAACCTCCGCCCCCGCGATCAGTTGCACCTGCACTCCGGCAGCCTGCACGGCTTCCCGAAGCTTCTCCAGACGCTCGGGGATCTGCCCGGACTCTGCCAGCTCCACGTCGTTGTACACGTGCGGTGTCGCCACGAACCCCGTCGTCCCCCCCTCGACCTCCTTCACGATCAATTCCAGGGACTCCTCCACGGTCTGAACGCCATCGTCGATCGCCGGAATGATGTGAGAATGGATATCGATCATGGTCGGACCGTCTGCAGGCTCCTAGATTATAACGACACCCGCCACGGAGCCACCCAGCCACTCCTATGGAGTAAGTCCAAAGTTTCACCCCGCTTGCCAAATAGCCGATACTAAGGGCAGCTATGTTTCTCCTACCCATCATTGCCTTCGCACAAGCGGCAGAAGGCCCGGCTCCCCTCCTCATGCGGGAGCCGACCCTAAGCGCGACGACAATCGTCTTCCGCTTCGCGGGCGACCTCTGGTCGGTGCCCCGCGAAGGCGGCCAGGCCCGACGCCTGACCAGCGCCGCCGGCACCGAGGGCTCCCCGAGCTTCTCGCCCGACGGCCGCACCGTCGCCTTCTCGGGCCAGTACGACGGCAACGGCGACGTGTTCATCGTCCCCGCCGAGGGCGGCGTGCCCAAGCGCCTGACCGCCCACCCGTCGTTCGACCAGGTCGTGGGCTGGGCTCCCGACGGCAAGTCCGTCGTGTTCTCCTCCAGCATGCTAGCTAACACCGACCTTCCCCGGCTGTACACCGTGTCGGTCAACGGCGGCGTTCCCAAGCCCCTCCCGTACCCCAGCGGCTCCGAGGCCTCCTTCTCGCCCGACGGCACCCGCATCGCCTACAACCCCGGTATCAAGTGGCAGGAGGGCTGGAAGCGCTATCGCGGCGGCCAGGCCTACCTCATCTGGATCTCCACGCTCAGCGATTCCAAGGTCAAAGAGATCCCGCGCGGCAACGAGAACAACCAGGAGCCGATGTGGATCGGCGACAAGGTCTACTACCTCTCCGACAAAAAGGGCCCATTCGGCCTCTTCAGCTACGACACCACCACCGGCAAGCTCGCGGAAGAAATCGCGGGTGAGGGCTTCGACATCAAGTCCGCCAGCGCCGGCCCCGGCGCCATCGTCTACGAAAAACTCGGCTCGCTGAACCTCTACGACATCAAGAGCCGGACCGCCAAGCGCGTGCCCATCGAGATCCGGGGCGACTTCCCCGAGGTCCGGTCCCAATTCAAGGACCTGCGTCCCAACCTCCAAGCCGCGAGCCTCTCGCCCACTGGCCAGCGCGTCGTCGTAGCCGCCCGCGGATGGGTCTTCACCGTTCCCGCCAGCAAGGGCGACGCTCGCCAGGTCGGGGAGAAGCAGGGCGCCCACCGCCGCCAGCCGAAGTGGTCGCCGGACGGCAAGTCCCTCGCCTACATCACCGACGAGCGCGGCCGGCAAGAGCTCGCGGTCCACGACATCGCCGCCAACACCCAGCGGTTCCTGTCGCTCGGCGCGACCCCGATGTACTACGAAGACCTCGTCTGGTCCCCCGACTCGACGAAGATCGCGTACACGGACTACGGCAAGCACCTTTCGCTGCTCGACGTCGCCACCGGCGCCATCACCCCCGTCGACAAGGGCCTCTACCACGACCCGACCTTCGAGATCCGTCCGCGCTTCTCGCCCGACTCGAAGTGGCTGACCTGGAGCCGCGACCTCGACAACCACCTCAACGCGGTGTTCGTCTACGACATCGCCAACCGGAAGAAAACCCAGGTCACCGACAGCCTCGCCAACGCGAAGAACCCTGTGTTCGACCGTGACGGCAAGCACCTGTACTTCTACGCGAGCACCAACACGGGCTGGGCCGCGAGTTGGCTGGACATGACCAGCCTCTCCGTCCCCAACGTGACCAGCAACGTCTACGCCATCGTCCTCCGCAACGACCTGCCGAACCCCCTGGAGCCGGAAAGCGACGAGGAGAAGGTAAAGGAGACCCCGCCGACGCCTCCGTCTTCGGAGCCGACCCCGGCCACCACTCCCG
>Ga0216301_1000273_pt1 | contig 14105 bp, 10 predicted proteins | sample 4hB_Boncat_minus_FD_156203 | JGI IMG/M metagenome (GOLD analysis project Ga0216301, IMG submission 156203) | Terrestrial sediment cell enrichment communities for BONCAT metagenomics from Utah, United States - 4hB_Boncat_minus | ecosystem: Environmental > Terrestrial > Deep subsurface > Rock...
GTGCACAGCCTCCAGTTCAGCCCGGACGGCGCCCTGCTGGCGGCGGGTGCTTACCGGACGGTGCGGCTGTGGAACCCCGAGCAGGGCGTGGAGGTGCGCGCCCTGGCCGGCCACCTGGATCGGGTCGTCGCCCTGGCCTTCAGCGCGGACGGCAGCGCCCTTGCGGCGGCCGGCGGGGCGCCCACGCGCAGCGGCGAAGTGAAGGTCTGGACCGTCGCCACCGGCGCCCTGAAAGCCACCCTGGGGGAGCATTCGGACAGCGTCTACGGCGTGGCGTTCTCGCCGGACGGGCGGCGTCTCGCCACCGGCGCGGCGGACAAGAACGTGAAGCTGTGGGACCTCGCCGCCGGGAAGTCGCTCCGCACCCTCACCGGTCACACGGATTACGTGCTGGGGATCGCCTGGGCGCCGGACGGCAAGCGAGTGGCCTCCACCGGCGCCGATAACACCCTCAAGCTGTGGGACGCGGACTCGGGGGAGCAGCTCTCCACCATCAACGCCCACGAGCGGCAGGTGTCGTGCCTGGCGCTCAGCGCCGACGGCAAATGGCTGGCCACCGGAAGCCAGGACCGGGCTGTGAAGCTGTGGGACGGCGCGAAAGGGGCCGCCGTCCGCACCATTGGCGGCAGCCCGCAGCCGGTGATGTCGCTCTCCTTCAGCAAAGATAGCGGTCTGCTGGCCGCGGGCGGCTGGGACGGCGTGAGCCGCATCTACACTCCCGCCAACGGCCAGCTCGTGAAGCAGCTCCCCGCCCCCGAGCCGGAGAAGAAGTAGCGAGCCAGACGCCGTGTGTCCCTGCAAGACTCCGCCGCCGCTGCGCCGCCCCGAGCCGCGAACTGCACGCTGGGAGCCGGAAACCGAAGTCGCCGGAGGCGACCCTTGTGATCCCCCATGAGAGGGGGATAGCTCGCAGCACCGTCCGGACGCCCGTGATCCACGTTCCGCAACGGCTCCAACGCTGCAACGCGGGAAGTCGGAATGACAACGGGAGCCCGGAGGGAGCGGCTAGCGAGGCACGAGCGTGAGAGCGACCGGGAGGGCCCCAAGGTCGCGGGAGGGCGTCCGGTCGGCGCAAGGGCTGGGGGAGAACCCTCGTACACGGCGGTCGTTCCGCTCCGAGAGCCAAGCATTCGATACCCTGTGTCCCCGTCTGTGTCCTTCTGTAACGTCTGTGTCCTTCTGTAACGTCTGTGCCCTTCTGTAACATCTGTGTCCCTCTATGTCAAAGTTCTCCGGTAAGCTGCGCGGGCGCGCTCGTGGAGGAGCTACGTTCTCGAAAGCGAACGGAGGAGTGTCCGATGGAACGGGCTCCGTACGGTGAACGTCCGGCGCCTCCTGAAAAACTTGCTTTGCGATTGGGGCGGAAGGCGCTAGCCCGCCGGCGGCGCGCTCCTCCGCTGCGAATATGGACATCATGCTTACAAAACAGACCCTCCTCATCCTTGCGGCGCTGCTGCTCGCCGTGCCCGCCACGCTTCACGCCGCCACGCCGCCGAACGACGTGCGGCTCCAGCCGCTCAAAGACCTGGACGGCTACTTCCCGTTTACGCCGCCCAAGACCAAGGCCGAATGGGACGCCCGCGCCGAGTATGTCCGGCGCCGGATCCTCGTGTCGCAAGGGCTGTGGCCGATGCCGACGAAGACGCCGCTCAACGCGGTGATCCACGGCAAGATCGAGCGCCCGGACTACAGCGTGGAGAAGGTCTACTTCGAGAGCGCGCCGGGCCTGTTCGTCACCGGCAACCTCTACCGTCCGAAGAACGTGACGGGCAAGGCCCCCGGCGTCCTCTTCGCCCACGGCCACTGGCAGAACGCCCGCCTGTCCGAGGAGAGTGAAGCGAACCTGCGGCAAGAGATCGCCACCGGCCAGGAGCGCTTCGAGAAGGGCGGCCGGAGCCGCTTCCAGTCGATGTGCGTGCAGCTCGCGCGGATGGGCTGCGTGGTGTGGCAGTGGGACATGCTGAGCGACTCCGACGCGATCCAGTTCTCGCGCACCACGGTCCACGGTTTCGCCAAGCAGCGCCCGGAGATGAACAAGACGGAGAACTGGGGCCTCTATAGCCCGCAGGCGGAAGCGAACCTCCAGAGCATCATGGGGCTCCAGACCTGGAACGCCATCCGCTCCATGGACTTCCTGCTCAGTCTCCCGGAAGTGGACGCGGAGCGCACCGCCATCACCGGCGCCAGCGGTGGCGGCACGCAGACGATGCTGCTGGCGGCCGTCGACCCGCGCGTGAAGCTGTCGTTCCCGGCTGTCATGGTGAGCACGGCCATGCAGGGCGGCTGCACCTGCGAGAACAGCTCGCTGCTGCGGGTGAACACGGGTAACGTCGAGTTCGCGGGGCTCTTCGCGCCGAAGCCGCAGGGAATGACGACCGCCAACGACTGGACCAAGGAGATGGCCACGAAGGGCTTCCCCGAGTTGAAGCAGCTCTACGCGATGCTAGGGGCGCCGAACAACGTGATGCTGCACCGGGGCGAGCATTTCCCGCACAACTACAACGCCGTGTCCCGCTCGGCGTTCTACACCTGGCTCAACCGCCACTTCCAGCTTGGCTTCAAGGAGCCGATCATCGAGCGCGATTACGAGCCCCTGACGCGCGCGGAGTTGACGGTGTGGGACGCGCAGCACCCCGCGCCGAAGGCGGATGATCCCGACTTCGAGCGCCGGCTGCTGAAGTGGCTCGCCGACGATGCGACGAAGCAATTGCGCGCCAGCGCCGCCTCGCCGGAGGGCCTGCGTCGGGACGTGGGGAGCGCCGTCGAGGTGCTGATCGGCCGCACGCTGGCGACGGCCGGCGACGCCGAGTGGCGGCTCGCGGAGATGCACGACCGCGGAGGATATATCCAGCGGACGGGCCTGGTTCGCAACAAGACTTTTGGTGAAGAGCTGCCCGTGGCCGTGCTCCAGCCCAAGAAGGGGAACGGTCGCGTGGTGGTGTGGCTGGACGACGCGGGCAAGTCCGCGCTCTTCCGCGACGACGAATCGGTGAAGCCGGCTGTGCTCCAGCTCGTGAACGCGGGTGTGACGGTGGTCGGCGCCGACCTGCTGTTCCAGGGCGACTTCCTGCAAGACGGCCAGCCGGTGAAGCAGACGCGCACCGTGGCGAATCCTCGCGAGTTCGCCGGCTATACGTATGGCTACAACCACTCGCTCTTCGCCCAGCGCGCGCACGACGTGCTCACGCTGGTGAAGGCGCTCCGCAGCGCCGGAGTGGCCGGACACGCGAAGGCCTCGTCCGTTGAAGTGGCAGGCTTCGGGAATGCGGGGCCCATCGTCGCCGCCGCGCGCGCTGTGGCGGGGGACGGGATCGATCGCACGGCCGTGGACACGAACGGCTTCCGCTTCGGCAAGCTGCTTGACTTCCGCGATCCGCAGTTCTTACCGGGCGGCGCGAAGTACCTGGACCTGCCCGGCTTCCTCGCGCTCAGCGCTCCGCATCCGCTCTGGCTGGCGGGCGAGGGCTCCAAGCCGGCGCTTGTCTCCGACGTCTACCGCGCGGCGGGCCAGGCGGACCGGCTCACGACTTTCACGGGGGAAGCCTCCCAGAAGGAAACGGCCGCCGCGAAGTGGCTCCTCAAGTAGGATGAGGAGCTGACGGTTCACCCCAGGGTACGGCGGGCTGCCTTTGGGACCCAGCCTGTAGGCTTGTCCCCCGTACCGGGGAGCCGGATCTCTGGCCCGGCTTCGCTGCCGCCGCGGAGGCGCGCTGGGCCAAGCCTGCTCCCGCCTCGGAGACAGGCGGGGACGGAGTTTCCCGCCCTACAGGAAGCTGTGCGGACGATCGGTTGGCTTGCAACCTGTGATCCGGGCTATTGCTTGCGAGGCGCCCTGAGGCGTTGTGATCGTGCGGGAGCGGAGGCGGGTTGCCTCATCGCGCGCTCCCGCACGGTCGCGGTACGGCTCTGGGTTGCGGGGACCGCTCACTTCCACGTTGACAGACTACTCACTCATCCCGGCCGGGAGCCGCACGATGTCAGAACCTCAAGCGCCTTCGCCCCTCCTACTGCTCGAAACCATCAACGCTTACCAGCGCACCGCCGCCATCAAAGCGGGCATCGAGCTCGATCTGTTCACCGCCATCGGGGAAGGCGCGGTCGCCGCGCCGGAGATCGCCGCCCGCTGCCGGGCCTCTGAGCGAGGCGTCCGCATCCTCTGCGACTACCTGACGATCCTCGGGTTCCTCACCAAGACGGAGCAGCGCTACGGCCTCACGCCCGACACGGCCGTTTTTCTGGACCGCCGCTCTCCCGCATATATGGGAGGGACGGTCGAGTTCCTGCTCTCCCCCGTAATCGTAGCGGGGTTCCAGGAGCTGACCACCGCCGTGCGCCAGGGAGGGACGGCGATGGCGGCGGAGGGGACGGTCGCCCTGGAGCACCCGGTATGGGTCCAGTTCGCGCGGGCGATGATGCCGATGATGGCGATGCCCGCCCAGCAGATGGCGGAGCGTGTGCCATGCGATTCCGGCCGCCCGCTGCGGGTGCTGGACATCGCCGCCGGGCACGGTCTGTTCGGGCTGGCGTTCGCGCAGCGCTACCCGCAGGCGGAGATCACCGCTCTCGATTGGCCGCAGGTGCTCCAGGTAGCTCGTGAAAACGCGGAGCGGGCGGGGGTGGGGGACCGTTACCACCTGCTCCCCGGCAGCGCGTTCGATGTGGAGTACGGGACCGGCTATGATCTCGTGCTGCTCACGAACTTCCTGCACCACTTCGATGTTCCAACCTGCGAGCGATTGCTGGAACGGGTGCGCGCCGCGCTGGGAGAGGGCGGCCGGGCGGTCACCCTGGAGTTCATCCCGAACGAGGACCGCGTCACTCCCCCGCCGGCGGCGGCGTTCAGCCTGACCATGCTCGCCTCCACCCCCAGCGGGGACGCCTACACGTTCTCGGAGCTGGACGCGATGTTCCGGAACGCGGGCTTCGCGCGCAGCGAGTTGCTGCCGCTGCCGCAGTCCGCCGGACAGGCGGTGGTGTCGCATCGCTAATGCCCGTGTGCGAGCCAGGAGGGCGAAGGGTCGTCACACAACACGCCCTTCCGAAGCGTAGACCTACTAGCGGCACGTCGGGTGGCAGAGGAGGGGGCTACGCGCATGCGGACATTACGGGGCAAGAGCGGACACCGGCTGTCTTCAGATACGGAGGTCCTTGCGAGCAAGGGACGAGAAACAACCGGTGCATGGGGTTTCCAGAGAGCCAGAGGGCAGGCGAGCGCGGGGGCTCGTAGTAGCGCGCTTCAGCGCGCGTGCGGCGCGACTGCGCCGCCCCAGCCAGCCGCCTCCGAACCCGGAGGCATTACGAGCGGAGGGAAGCGCCACCGCAGCGGCGGTTGAATGTGGTTCGGGGCAATCCCCCTCGATAAGCGGCGCCGTCCATCGGATGAGCCTGCGGCTGCCGCTGTCCCACCGCTTTGGCGCCAGGACAGCGGACGCCCCGGCATGGGTCTCCGTAGAGACAACAGCGCGCCCCACCGGCCAATCGCGGACATCTCCGGCTGCAATCGGCGGCGATGCCCCCCGCCGGGATCGCTCCGCCACGGCCAGTGTTCTCGCGGCTCCCCAGCCTGCCGATCCTGTTCGTCCTGTCCAAAACCGCCTTCCCCGCGCCAACAGCGGCCATTCCCGGCCAAAAGCGGCCCCTATCGGTCACCAGCCCCAACCTGAAACCTGGAACTTGAAACCTGAAACCAGGAGGACGAGGACCCCCCTCCCCCCCTCTTACCCCCGAATGAGGCGTGATGCACAGAGCTGGCCGCGGGTTCTCGCCCTGGCGGTCGGCCTGGTCCTGGTCCTCCCCGGTGCGGCTCCGCCGGCTGGGGCGCAAGGCGCGGGCCGTCCGTTTACCGTGGCGGCGGCCTCAGATCTTCAGCAGGCGTTTACGCAGATCGGCCAGCGGTTCGAGCGGCAGACGGGCGGGAAAGTCGTGTTCAGCTTCGGCGCCACGGGCAACCTGGCGAAGCAGATCGAGAACGGCGCTCCCTTCGATCTCTTCGCCGCCGCCAATGTGCGGTACGTCGAGGACCTGGAGCGGAAGGGCCTGACGGCGCCGGGCAGCCGCCAGGTGTACGCCATCGGCCACCTCGTGCTCGCCAGCAACAAGCGGGCGGGCCCGCCCGTAAAGGACCTTCGCGGTCTGCTGGAGGCGCGCGTCCGGCGGGTGGCTATCGCCAACCCGGACCACGCGCCGTACGGGTTCGCGGCGCGGGAGGCGCTCCGGAAGGCGGGCGTGTGGGAGCCGCTGCAACCGAAGCTGGTGCTCGCGGAGAACATCCGCCAGACGCTCCAGTTCGTGCAGACCGGAAACGTCGAGGCGGCTATCATCGCGCTCTCCGTGGCGAGCGTGCCGGAGATCACCTACCAGCGGATCGACAGCCGCATGCACTCGCCGCTGCGGCAGGCGCTGGCGATTATGAAAAACAGCCCTCATTCCGACACGGCGCGGCGGTTCAGCGAATTCGTGCTGGGCCCGGCCGGGCGCGCGGTGCTCCTGAAGTACGGCTTCGACGCGCCCGGTAAGAAGCCGCTGTCGAAGCGATGAACTGGGCGCCGGTCCTCCTCACGCTCAAGGTCGCTTCCCTGGCGACGGCGGCGGCGCTGCTGCTCGGCGTGCCGCTGGCCTGGCTGCTGGCGCGAAGGAAGCTGCCGCCGGCGGACCTCTGGAGCGCGGTGGTGACGCTGCCGATGGTGCTTCCGCCGACGGTCCTCGGCTATTACCTGCTGCTCCTGGTGGGGCGGCAGAGCCCGGTGGGGCGGTTCCTGGAGGAGCGGTGGGGGCTCACCCTGGTCTTCACCTGGCAGGCGGCGGTGCTTGCCTCCGCCGTGGTGGCGATCCCCCTGGTGGTGCGCTCCACCCAGGCCTCATTCGAGGCTGTGAGCCCGCAGTTGGAGGCCGCCGCCCGCACGCTGGGCCGTTCCGAAGTCTCGGTGTTCGCCAGCATCACGATCCCGCTGGCGTGGCGGGGCATCCTGGCGGGGACGGTGCTCGCCTTCGCCCGGGCCATGGGCGAGTTCGGGGCCACGCTGATGGTGGCGGGCAACATCCCCGGCCAGACGCAGACCCTCTCCGTCGCCATCTACGACGCCGTCCAGGCCGGCAACGACTCGCTGGCGAACGGCCTGGTCGTGCTCATCAGCGTCCTCACCATCGGGGTGCTGCTGATCGTGAGCCGAGTCGCGCGGGCGCCGGGCTGGTAGCCGGATGCTGAACGTAGCGATCCGGAAGCAGCTCGGCGACTTCCAACTGGATGTCGCCTTCACAGCACGTGAGGCGGCGGCGGTGCTCTTCGGGCCTTCGGGCTCCGGCAAGAGCCTCACGCTCCAGTGCATCGCGGGCCTCGTCACGCCGGATAGCGGCTGCATCCAGGTCGCCGGCCGCACGGTCTATGATGCGGGCGCGCGTCTCAACCTGCCGGCGCGGGAGCGGCGGGTGGGCTACGTCTTCCAGAGCTACGCGCTCTTCCCGCATCTCACGGTGGCGGGCAACGTGGGCTACGGCCTGCACCGTCTCCCGGCGAAGGAGCGGGCGCTGCGCGTGGCGGAAGCGCTGCGGCTGGTGCGCCTGGACGGGCTGGAAGGACGGAAGCCGGGCCAGCTTTCCGGCGGCCAGCAGCAGCGCGTGGCCCTGGCGCGGGCGGTGGCGACCCGGCCGGACCTGCTCCTGCTGGACGAGCCGTTCACCGCGCTCGACACCGCCCTCCGGGAAGAGCTGCGCGGCGAGCTGCTGGCGCTGCTGGCGGAGTTGAAGATCGCCGCCCTGCTGGTGACCCACGACCTGACGGAGGCCTACGCGCTGGGCCGCGAGATCGTAATTCTGGATGCGGGGAGCGTGCTCCAGTGCGGTCCGCGCGAAGATGTCTACCACCGGCCCCGGACGCGCCGCGCCGCCGAGCTGGTAGGCGTGAAGAACTTCCTGCCGGGCCGCGTGGAGCGAGCGGCGGACGGCTACGCGGAGATCGCCTGCGCCGGGCTCCGCATCCGGGCCGCCGGCGCCTTCCAGCCGGGGGCGCAGGTGGAGTGCTGCATCCGCCCCGAGGACCTGCGGCTGGTGGAGGACGGAGCAGCGCCGCCGGGGCAGACGCGCCTGGAGTGCATGCTGCTGGAGGCGGTGGCCTATGGCGGCTACGTCTCCCTCCGGCTGCGCCCGGAAGTCGCTTCGCCGGGTGAGCGTTCTCTGGTGCTCCACGCCGCTGTTTCCACGGCAGCATACGAAAGCGCGGGAGGCGCCAGCCGGCGTCAATGGACGGTGGTGCTGGACGCCGCGCGGGTCCACGTTCTGCCGCGCGGGGAAGGCCCGCCGCAGGGCTAACGCGCCGCCTAGTCTTGCCGTGTCTGGCGGCGCTCTCAGGGCAGCTTCCCTTCCAGCGCGGCCCGCACCGTCCGGGCGATCAGCTCGTGGCCGGCGGGGCTCATATGGACCTTATCGGAGCAGAAGAGCCGCTCGGGGTCCGCTTTGCCCTCGTTCAGGAACGCTTTCTCCGTGTCCGCGAGGCCGGCGTTCCGCTCCCGGGCGGCGCGGCGGGCGGCGTCGGCCAGCTCCGCCATTGTGGTCCAGCGCGCCACGGCGGGAACGGTGGTAAGCAGCAGCACGTCCGCCTTGCCGCCGGTGGCGCGGCGGATGCGATCGACCGCGTCGCGGCAGGCGTCATAGAACATGGGGCCGCGCATCCCCGCCTCCCAGTCGTTGGCGCCGAAGCAGACGGTGACGAGGTCCGGCTCCGGGGTGCGCGCCTGCCACCGAGGCAGCAGGACAAGGTTCTGCCGGAGCTGCGTGCCGCCGATGGCCGGGTTGTCGAGGGTGACGCGCGAGCCGTACTTCTGTTCCAGCGCCTTCTGGAGCAGGCGCGGCCAGGAGACCTCCCGGTTCGTCCAGTGCTGGAAGTCGGTGAGCGAATCGCCCATCGTCACGATGGTGACCGGTTGGCCGGCGCGCAGCTTGGCGCGCACGCGGGCCAGTGGATCTCCCGCCGGACGGTAGTCCTTCCGGTCCGGCTCGATCCGCCGCTCCAGCCGGAGATCGTCCAGAGCGAAGGAGTGCGCGGGGTAGTCTCGCCAGTACCACCACTTGCCAACCCACAATGCGGAAAGCTTCGACGGGAGGTTGTCGCCTTTCGGGTCGAGCGGCTGCGCCTGGGGCACGGGCAGCACGGGGATCAGGTCTCGCCACGCGACGGTGATCTTCGTCCATTCCGTGTTCTTGAGCGGAAAGGCGTAGTCGTAGCGGACGGCGTAGTCGTCGTTGTAGATGAACTGGAGCCCGCCGAAGCCGTCCGAGCCGTCCCCTTTCACCCAGAACGAGAAGCCGTCGGCCCGGTCCCACTCCGGATTGCCGCGGATGGCGCTGGTGAAGAAGAGGCCCCTACCCTCCGCCGGGAAGGTGAAGCGGACCGCCTGCCCCTGCTTTCCGGGCGCGAGCTCCACCCGGCCCTTGTCCGACAGCGCGCGGAACCGCAGTTCGTCGAAGGCGTCGATGGTGAGCGCCTCCTGGGCGGAGAGTCCGCCGAGGCTGACGAGAATCAGGAAAAGGGTGAGCAGGAAGCGTGGCATGGACAGCGTTTCTCCAGATGGCCCGGCGGCCGCGTGAGAGTATTCCCTTCCTCACAGAGCGGAGGCGAACCTCCGTCGCAAGAGGAGACCGCGCCGGCCCCTGCGTCAAGCGGGCGGAGGTTCGTGGCTATAATGGGGCAGCCAGCGAACAGAGGAGACGCGCGAGATGGGGGACACCAGTCTATTGACGAATCTGGCCATCGTAGTGGCGGTGGCCCTGATGGGCGGGCTGCTGGCGCGCTGGGTGGGGCTGCCGCCGTTGCTCGGCTATCTGCTGGCGGGGGTGGCGATCGGCCCGCACACGCCGGGGTTCATCGCGGACGAACACGCGGTCCACGGCGTGGCGCACCTGGGCGTGGCGCTGTTGATGTTCGCGGTGGGCACCCACTTCTCGCTGGGAGAGCTGCGGGCCATGCGCCGCATTGCGCTGGTGGGCGGCGGTCTGCAGATCCTGGGAACGATCCTCCTGGGCTTCCTGGTGGGGCTGGCGCTGGGGTGGGGCGCCTACGGCTCTCTCTTCCTGGGGTGCGCCCTGTCACTCTCCTCCACGGCGGTAATGATGCGGGTGCTGGAGGAGCGCGGCGAGCTGGGGACGGGGCACGGCGGGGCGATGCTGGCGGTGCTGGTGGTCCAGGACCTCTCCCTGGTGCTGATGGTGCTGCTGCTGCCGTCGCTCTCAGAGGTAGCCGCACACGGCGCGGGCGCCCTGGCGGAGGTCGGCGGTTCGTTGGTGAAGGCGGTGGTCTCGGTGGGGCTGACGCTGGTGCTGGCGCTGCGGGGTGTGCCGTACTTGCTGGACCGCGTGGTGCGGACGGGCTCGCAGGAGCTTTTCCTGCTAACCGTGGTGTGTATCTGTCTCGTGGCCGCCTACCTCTCCCACCTTGCGGGTCTCTCTCTGGAGATCGGGGCGTTCCTGGCCGGGTTGGTCATCTCCGAAAGCGATTACGCGCACGAGGTGTTCTCGCAGGTGCGTCCGCTGCGGGACCTGTTCGCGTCTATCTTCTTCGTCTCCGTGGGGATGCTGCTGGACCCGGCGTTCGTGCTGCGGAACGGACTGCCGATCTTGTGCGTGGTGTTAACTATCGTGGTAGGCAAGGCCCTGATCGCGGCGCTGGCGGTGTACACCGCAGGCTGTCACGGGCGGACGGCGGTGCTGGTGGGGCTGGGGCTGGCGCAGGTGGGAGAGTTCTCGTTCGTTCTCACGGGGCTGGGTCAGGAGCGCAAGCTGATCGAGGCGGACATCTCAGGCGTGGTGCTGGCCTCGGCCCTGGCGACGATCCTGCTGACGCCCTTCATCTACGGCTCCGGGGCTCCGCTGTACACCCGCCTCAACGCCCAGCCGGTGCTCTCGCGCTTGCTGAACCGGCGGGCCGGGGAGGAGCACGCGGCGCCGAAAGAGAGCCCAGCCGCCGACGTGCTCATCCTGGGCAGCGGACGGGTGGGCCGGTACGTCTCGGACGCCCTCCGAGCGATGGAAGTGTCGCACGTGATCGTCGAATACGACCCGGCGGCGGTCGCCCGGATGCGCGCCGTGGGCGTCCCGGTGATCTACGGAGACGCGACTTCCGACGTGGTGCTGGCGCAGGCCTGTCCGGAGCAGGCCCGGCTGGCGGTGGTGGCGCTGCCGGAGGCGGGCATGACAGTGATGGCGGTGCGGACGCTCAAGCGGCTGGCTCCGCAGCTTCAGGTGGTGGGCCGCGTGCACCGAGGCAACGACATTCCGCCGGTCCGCGCGGCGGGCGCGGACGCGGTGATCCACGCGGAGTTCGAGGCGGGAACCAAGATGATCCGGCAGACGCTGGACCGGATCGGCTTTCCCGATCCGACGGTGGACCGCTATCTCGAAGACGTGCGGCAGCATCGTTACCGGCAAGAGGGGGTTTGACCCTGTCTGCTGAGTCGGGGTGGCCAACTGGGAGGGGTGATTGCGCGCGGAAGCTGCCGGTCGTAAACTGAGTCTCGATGCAAGCGATAGGGGTGCAGGATCAACGCTCCGTTGCCCCGAGCCTCTTGGGAGTTCTGGTATGTCGCACGTCAGGAGCAGGTATGTTCATTGAGTTGCCAACGGAACTGGAGGAACGGCTGCGGGCGGAAGCCGAACGCCGGGGGCTGGAGATCGGCGACTACGTCCGGCCGGCTCTGGAGACTCTGGCGAATCAGCCAGCCGCGCAACTTCGGGAGCGAACCGCGAAACCAATCTGGGAGACCGCGGCCGAGCTCCTAGCCGACTTGCCGGAAGAAGAACTGGCCCGGCTGCCGGCTGATGGGTCGGAGCAAATTGATCATTATGTCTATGGCTCCCCGAAGCGCGAAGCGCCATGAGGGTGTTTGCAGATACCAGCTATTGGGCGGCGCTCATCAATCCACGCGATCCCTGGCGGGAGCATGTTCTTGTCGTCAGCCAATCTCTTAATTCGAGGCGCCTGGTTACCACACAGGAGGTACTGGTCGAATTAGGCAGCTTCTTCTCGGGTTTTGGCGCTCCCACTCGTCTGCACGTAATCAGGTTTATTCGCTCATTGGTCGAGGGCGGAACGGTTGACGTTATCCCGCAGTCGAACGCATCCTTCGTTGCAGGCATGGCGCTGTATGAGGCACGGCCGGATAAAGGCTACAGCTTGGTTGACTGCATCTCGATGCAGACGATGCGAGAGCTCGGGATTAGCGAGGCGCTCACGCACGATCACCACTTTGAGCAGGAAGGCTTCGTGGCGCTCCTTCGAACGCGAGGTTGATGGGTCTAGCATCTCTCGGATAGCTGACTGCATCCCGGCGCGCTGGTTCGCACCCGTCGCCCGGTTCGAAGACAGGACCGGACCTGCGTGGGGGCGAACCTGTTCCCGACTCTCCCCGGCCTCTCTGCCAAACCTCGATCCGATCCTTTGCCGCCAACCGTGGAACCTCGTCATCCCCCCTCCTTGAAGTCGGCCCGCACCCCTCTTTTCGGCGCGCTGCGGAGGGCCGCGGCGCTCGCCACGGCCAGCCTGCCGGACGGCGCTCCCCCTCTGGACGAGCTGGTGGAGATGCGGGAGGCGCGGCGCTGGAGCCGGCGGCGCCTGCTTCAGACGGCGGCCGTGGCCGCGGGCGGCGCCCTCGTGGGACTTCCTCCGGTGGACGCGGTGGGCCGCATTCCCCGCATCGTCATCGTGGGCGGCGGCGTGGCCGGGCTCAACGCGGCCTACACGCTGCGAAAGGCGGGCGTGCGCGCGATAGTTTACGAGGCCTCCGAGCGGACGGGCGGCCGGATCTTCACGGGGAGAGACGTCCTGGCGCCGGGGCTAACCACGGAGCTGGGCGGCGAGTTCATCGACAGCGGGCACGCGGAGATGCTGGCGCTGGCCCGCGAGCTGCGTCTGGACCTGGTGGATACTCACGGCGCCGGGGAAGCGGCGTTGACCCCGGAAGTCTACTTCTTCGACGGCCAGCACCGAACGGAGGCGGAGGCGGCCGCCGCCTTCCGGCCCTTCGCCGCCCGCATTGCGGCGGACCGGCGCACCCTGGGCGACACGATCAATTACCGGGTTCACACCCCGGCTGCCGCGCGCCTCGACCGCATGTCCATCCTCGAATACCTGGAGCGGGCCGGGACGAGCGGCTGGCTACGGGAGCTGCTGGAGGTGGCCTACACCACGGAGTACGGGCTGGACGCCGACCGCCAGTCCGCTTTGAACCTGTTGACGCTCATCTCCACCGACGTCGCCCCGAGAGTAGAGCTGTACGGCGACAGCGACGAGCGGTACAAGATCCGGGGCGGCAACGAGCGGCTGGTGGAGGCGCTAGCGGCCCGCCTGCCGGGCCAGCTCCGGCCCCACCACCGGCTGGAGGCGCTTCGGTCGCGGGGACGAGGCTACCGGTTAACATTCGCGACACCGGCCGGCGCGCGCGACGTGGACGCCGATTTCGTGTTGCTCTGCCTGCCGTTCACAATGCTGCGGCAGGCGGCGCTCCGGGTAGACCTGCCGCCGGTGAAGCGGCGCGCCATCGAGGAGCTTGGCTACGGGACGAACGCCAAGGTGATGGCGGGCTTTACGCAGCGAGTGTGGCGGGAGCAGGGTTATTCCGGCGCGATCTACACCGACACCGGATTCCAGAGCGCCTGGGACAGCAGTCGGCGACAGCGGGGAGCTGCGGGTGGGCTCACCTTTTTCTTGGGCGGCGGCGCAGGGCTGGGAGTGGGCAAGGGCGCGCCCCTCGCACACGTCCGCCGCTTTATGGAAGCGGCGGAGACGACGTATCCCGGCCTGACGGCGGCGTTCAACGGGACGGCGGTCCGGTTCCACTGGTCCACGCATCCGTACACGCGGGGAAGCTACTCCTGCTACCGGCCGGGCCAGTGGACCCGCATTGGCGGCGCCGAGGGGGCGCCGGTTGGGAACCTCTTCTTCGCGGGGGAGCACACCAGCGCGGAGTTCCAGGGCTTTATGAACGGCGCGGCGGAAACCGGGAAGGCGGCGGCAAACCGGCTGCTGGCGCGCGTGCGTCGTTAGGCAGAGCGGGGGCCGGCGTGCGGGGTGAATGAGACGGGCGAGAGAAGGTCCGCCGGTTGGGTCCAGAGGGTGGACC
>Ga0216301_1000274_pt1 | contig 14082 bp, 12 predicted proteins | sample 4hB_Boncat_minus_FD_156203 | JGI IMG/M metagenome (GOLD analysis project Ga0216301, IMG submission 156203) | Terrestrial sediment cell enrichment communities for BONCAT metagenomics from Utah, United States - 4hB_Boncat_minus | ecosystem: Environmental > Terrestrial > Deep subsurface > Rock...
CTCCCGCGCCGGTCGAGCACGTGGTACTCGCCGCTCTGGGAGACCCCGCGGACCTGGAATGGGAAAGGCTTCGATACGTCGATTCCCTTCGCCTTGGCTTCGCGCTCCACGATCTCACCAAGAGCCTCGAGGGACGTGACACCTTTCGAGAGAGGCACCTTCTGCCAACTCTCTACTCGCGCCCAGACGAAAAATGGGGCCTTGTAGGCGAAACCGGAAGAGACCTTCTGCCTTCGAGTCCGCGTGGAAATCGTCGAAACGTAAGGCTTGGAGTCAAGGACAGTAATTTCGCCCCTCATCCCCGAGAGAGGCCCGAGTCCGAAAAGGTGCTTCTCTCCCCGATGCCGGGAAAGGTCGAAATGGTCGGTGAGGTCTCCCGCCCGCATGACCTTCCGCATTTCTCCGACCCACTCCACCTCGTGCCCACCTCCCGGCATGAGGGCAATCGCAGACAGGGTGAGAGTGAGGCGTCCAAAACCTAGATTCATCGTCCTTTCCTTCCTTCAAGGGAGTCCAAGAGATTTGCCCGGCTCCCGCTAGGCACCGTCGCAAGTCTTTGGTCCCATTCCTGTAGCGTCGCCGCGAGTTCTTCACGAAGCTCGCGCATCTCCTGAATACGCTGGTCGAGCCCTTCGAGCTTTTCGGCCGCGAGGTCTCTGACTCTCCGGCACGGAGTGCCCCCCGCGTCCCGCTCCCCAGTACGTCGGAGAGTTCGTCGAGAGTAAAGCCAAGGGCCATCGCACGGCGCACGAGTCGCAATCGCGCGACCTCGGCAGCGCCGTACATACGGAAGCCACCCTCCGTCCGCGTCGGCGCGAGCAGTCCCTTCCGCTCGTAGTGGCGGATTGTGTCGGGGCTGACTCCTAGGATCTTCGCGAGAGCACCTATTCTCATCACTCCAACGATCACGAGAGACACTACACTCTTGAATCGATTCCAGAGTCAAGGGCTTCGACTTGTGGCGGGAAGGCAACTCTGGTAGGAGCCGGTTTGGGGTGTCCAAGCCAAAGACCGATGGTTCCTGTGGCAGGAGTCACGGATCCTCCGTCCTCGACAAAGTCGGGCACGAGCCGGGCATTCTTGTCCGTGCTCAATCAACTCAGATGGAGCCGAATCCTTACCAACAGGTCGTCCAGGTCCTCCCGCGCCGAGCTTTCCCATGGAAGCGTCGTCGCCTCTCCCGCCTCGTCTAGCTCCCGCATCAACCGCTCGATCCGCGGGGCGTGAACGTCAAGGCTCTCGCCTACCGCGCCCTTCTCCTCCCCGGTCCGCTTCTGCTCGACTAACGGCAAAAGGTACGGGTGGCCGTACGCTTCCGCAAGCCACGGCAGGTTCGCTTCCACCTCCCCCGTCCGCATCAGGTGGATGCCGGTAAGGAGGACCCGATAGGTGTACAGCAGCCCCTTCAGGCGCGGTTGCTTCTGGAGCGACTCCCACTCGTTCTTGGAGAACCCTCGGTAATGGTGGACGTGGTGCCGAGTCACGCACTTCGGGGCGATCGTGCGCAGCTCCTCGTGCCACGGCGTGGTGTGGACGATGAGGGGTGACGTCACCTGTTCCAAGACGTAGCCGTTCCGCTTGAGCATCAGGTTGAAGAACTTCTTGACGTCGTGCGTGACGGTGTCGATCTCAAGACCCTCGTCGATGACGGAAGTGTCCAACGTCTCCACCGGCGGGTCGAGCCGGACCACGTCGCGGATGGGCAGGATGTGGATCCCTCGGAGGTCGAAGTCGCTGTCCGGTGAAGCAAAGCCGTAGAGGTGGGCACCGCTAACGGTCACGAAGGCGAGCGGATGCGGTTGGGCCGCTACCTGCCGCCGAAGGGCTTCCATCTGAACGGGCGTGATCTCGCTCATACGTCCACCATGGCCCGTCGCGCCCGGATCAGGAAGTCGTCGACCCGCTGGCGATCTGGCTCTTCCGGCAGCGTCGTCCGGCTTGCCGCCGCCTGGAGGGCTTCGGAGCGCTGGGCCCGCATCGTCGCGACCTCTTCCCAAGTCCGTTCGCCTCGCTTAATGGAAAGCAGCACTTCCCGGTGATCCCGCACGTCCACCAGCACGCGCCCCTCGCGGAGAAGGTGCTCACCCGCGATCAGGAGCCGGATCAGGTGCATGGCGTGCTTCCACTTCACCTGCCCCCGCGTCTGCATCGACGCTTCCATCTTTCGGAACTGAGCGTCGGCGTAGCCCATGTACCGCTCGAAGGCCAGTTTGGAGAGGAACGCCTCCCCCATTTCGCGCAGCTCCTCCGCGATTGGTGAGGTGTGCTCCACCAGCGGGGTGTACAGGCACTCCAGCACGTTCGGGTTCGACCCCAAGGCGAGCCGCAAGAGCTTCTCCAGTTCCCAAATGCACTCCTGCCGCTCCTCGCACTCAAGTTGTTCGGGAAGCTTCGTCAACGACCAGTGCAACCGCGCGGGCGGCAAATAGAACCCCCGAACGTCGGTGTCGGACGCATCGGTTTCCAGCCCATAGGCACGGGAGCCGACGATGCAGCGGTAGGCGATGTAAGGGGAGAGGGACGTCATGGCGTTGCGGCGTTAAGGCGTAGAGCAGCGCTGATACCGACCAACGCCTTAACGCCATAGCGCCCCAACGCTTAGGCTATCCCAAATATCCCCATCTGCGAAGGCGCCCCCCGCTCCGGGTCCACCGGTCCCACTGGCTGAAACTCGGCTCTGTAGCCAAAGCGGGCGGCGACTCCGTTCGCCCATCCTTCGAACTCGCCGCGCGTCCACTCGAAACGGTGGTCGCGGTGCCGGAAGCCGGTAAGGCCCTCGAACAGGTCGTTGTACTCCCGGTTAGGGGTGGTCAAGACCACCAGCTTTGGCCGGGCGAACTCGAACAGCACCCGCTCGAAGGCGGCCAGCCGCGGCTCGTCGAGGTGCTCGATGACCTCGACGACCGCCGCCGCGTCGAAGCCGGTCAGACGGGCGTCGCGGTATACCAGCGAGCCGTGCAGGAGGGTCAGCTTGGAGGCGACCCGGGAGGGCAGGCGGTCCGGGTTGATCCGTTGGTGCGCTTTCTCGAGTTGGACGTGCGACACGTCCATTCCCACCACCGCTTCGAACTGTGTCTCCTTGAGCAGCAGGCGGATCAGCTTCCCTTCCCCGCATCCCAGGTCGAGCACGCGCTTCGCCCCCGACTCTAGGATCACGTCGCGCACCGCGTTGAGCCGCTGGTCGTGCAGCGAGACGCGGCGCTCTACCGCCTCTTCCTGGGCCGCCGCCTCTTCCGCCTGCTCGTCGGCGTCCTCCTCGCCCTCGGGAGCCACCAGCTGCTCCAGGGCGAGGTTCGTCAGCCGTCGGTGGCGCAGGTAGCGGCGGGTGATGCTTTCCTTCTGGGGGTGGGTCGCAAGCCAGCCTTCGCCTCGCTTGAGCAGCTTCTCCACTTCATCCTCGTCGATCCAGTAGTGCTTGGCCATGTCCAGCACCGGGATCAGCACGTAGAGGTGGGTCAGCAACTCGCTGAGCCGTTTCGTGGCGCTGAGAGTCAGGTCCACGTACGGGCTGTCTCCCCACTCTGGAAACTCCTGATCGAGTGGCAACGCCCGCGCCTCGACTTCGTAGCCCAGCGGCTCGAACAGGGCGCGGACGAACGCCTCCCCGCCCTTTGCCCGAAGTGAGGGCAGTCGCGCCGTCAGCGGGATGGCCGTCTCGGCCAGCTCCGGCCGTTCCTTGCAACGGCCGTTCATGGCGGTCCCAAAGAACTCCCGGATCGCGGTCACCATGAACGAGTTCGCCGAGTACGGCCGGTCGTTGACGTACTGGGCCAATACGCCGGACTCGCCCGGCTGACCCTTCCGCCCACGCACGAGGCCGACCGGATCGACCTCCATCACCATCGCGGCGGTGCATCGCTCCTCGGTGGCCTCGGGGTACAGCACGTGCACCTTGCCAAACCCAAATTCGCCCGAGTGCATGCGCGACGGGTTCTTGTGCAGCAAGTACCCGAGGTCGGTGGCCGGTTGGTGAGTGGTGGAGATAGTCAGAATCATCGGAACTTGAGGTCAGCAGACCCCTCCCAAGGGAAGACTGTACTCCAAGGCTCAGGTGTGCATATTTTTGTCTACGCTACTCTTCTGCCCGAACCTTGCAACGAGCTTGCGACGTCAAGCGTACGTTCGTCAGTCTGAACATTCCACCAACGGTCCCAGCGTCGGGACACGCCCGGACGGAGTCGACGCAGGAAAATGGCCGTTACGCTTAGAGACATCGCCCGAAAACTGAATCTGTCGCACGCAACCGTGAGCTTCGTGTTGAACGAACGCCGCGACGTCGCGATTCCCGAATCGACCCGCCAGCGGGTTCTCCAGGCAGCGAAGGAGATGGGGTATCGGCCCAACCGGGCGGCTCGCACCTTGGTCATGGGCAAAACACAGACGTTGGGGATCTGGATGCCCAGCCCCGCAAACCCCTACTTCGGCCAAGCCTTCGACCACCTCTACCGACTTAGTCGGGAAGCCGGGTTCGAGACCTACTTCTGTCAGGCTGGCCTTGCCAGTAAAGATGCTCGACCGCCCGACTGGCCCGTCGATGGAATCCTCGGTTACGATGTGGCGGGCCTTATCCGAACTTCTCGACTTCCCGACCGACTCCCCGTTGTGAGCGTAGGCGCCCACTTCGACGACAGCATCGACCACGTGGGCATCGACCTCAGTACGGGCGTGACGGAAGCGATGCACCACCTCATCGCGAGTGGTCGCAAGCGGATCGGATACGTAACGATCGACAGCCGCGAGGAGGGGCCGACGTCGCGGATCGAGGCGTACCGCAAGGCGATGGGCGCGGCTGGCTTGGCGGAGGAAGTCATCCACTTCGAAGTTCGCGACCGCCACCAAATCCGTCGGTTGATCAGCGAGTACGTCCATGACTCTGGCCTCCCCGACGCCCTCATGTGCTACAGCGATTGGGTCGCCCTGGCCGTCGTGCGCGGACTCCACGACCGCGGAGTCCGCATCCCCGAGGAAGTTCTGGTCGTGGGCCACGACGGAATCGCTGAATTGGAGTTCTCCACCCCGTCGGTCAGCTCGATTGCTCAGCCTATTCTCGATGCCTCGCGGATGGGAGTCCAATTCCTGATCAACCGTCTCAAAGACCCGAGGGCCCCCATCCAGTCGGCCCTTCTCCCCACGACCTTGATCGTCCGGGAGTCCAGCTCCTATATTCACACGCCACAATAGAGGCGTAGGAACCAATAGCGTCGCGTAGCGGGTGCTGCCCGGAGGGCGATCGCCGAAAGGAAACCATGTCCGAAACCCTAGACCAATCCACACTGCTGCTCGAGCAGTTCGCAAACCGCGAGTACGAGCATGGCTGGAGCACCGACATCCAGTCCGACACCTTCGAACCCGGCCTCAACGAGCACGTCGTCCGCCGCATTTCCGAAAAGAAGGGCGAGCCTGCCTGGATGCTGGAGTGGCGCCTCAAGGCGTACCGGCACTTCCTTACGATGAAGGAGCCGGCATGGCCCAACGTCCAGTACGAGAAGCCTAACCTTCAGGAGCTCAGCTTCTACTCCGAACCGCGCATGAAGCCGGTGCTCGACTCGTTGGAGGATGCCGACCCGGAGATCCTTCGGACTTTCCAAAAGCTCGGCATCCCGGTCGAGGAGCAAAAGGTTCTGCTGAACGTGAAGGGGGCGGCCACCAGCGCCGCCGACGCCCGCAGCACCCAGCCGACGCAACTTTCGGGCGTCGCCGTGGACGCGGTCTTCGATAGCGTCTCCGTCGTCACCACCTTTAAGGCGGAGCTCGCCAAGCTCGGGATCATCTTCTGCTCGATGTCGGAAGCCGTCCGCGAGCACCCAGACCTCGTTAAGAAGTACCTGGGAAGCGTCGTCCCCTACAGCGACAACTACTATGCGACCCTCAACAGCGCGGTGTTCTCCGACGGCTCGTTCGTGTACATCCCCAAAGGCGTCCGCTGCCCCATGGAGCTGAGCACGTACTTCCGCATCAACGCGGAGAAGACGGGCCAGTTCGAGCGCACCCTCATCGTTGCCGAAGAGGGATCGTACGTTAGCTACCTCGAAGGCTGCACCGCCCCCATGCGGGACGAGAACCAGCTCCACGCAGCGGTGGTCGAGTTGGTGGCCGCTGGCGACGACGCCACCATCAAGTACAGCACCGTCCAGAACTGGTATCCCGGCCACCCCGAGACGGGTAAGGGCGGCATCTACAACTTCGTCACTAAGCGCGCCCGCGCCATCGGCCGGCGCAGCAAGGTGACCTGGACCCAGGTCGAGACCGGCAGCGCCATCACCTGGAAGTACCCGTCGGTCATCCTCCAGGGAGACGACTCGGTGGGCGAGTTCTACTCGGTCGCGCTGACCGCGAACAAGCAGCAGGCCGACACCGGCACGAAGATGATCCACATCGGCAAGCGCACGAAATCGACCATCGTGAGCAAGGGCATCTCCGCGGGCAACGGGCAGAACACCTACCGTGGCCTCGTCAAGATCAACCCCGGTGCGGAGGGCGCGCGTAACTACTCGCAGTGCGACTCCATGCTCATGGGCGACCGCTGCGGCGCGCACACCTTCCCCTACATCGAGGTGAAGAACCCGACGGCGACGGTGGAGCACGAAGCGAGCACGAGCAAGATCGGTGAGGACCAGATCTTCTACTGCAACCAGCGCGGCATTCCCACCGAGGACGCGGTGAACATGATCGTCAGCGGCTTCTGCAAAGAGGTCTTCCGCGAGCTCCCCATGGAGTTCGCCGTCGAGGCCCAGAAGCTCCTCGGCGTCAGCCTCGAAGGCAGTGTCGGCTAGCGACCAAGAGTCAGGTTGGAAGGGGTACGTCTTCAAGTACGGACCCCTTCTGATCCCGTCCGGAGACCACGAGCATTGCCACGATTGCGAGCGGCTCCTCGGTAACTACCCAGACGAGGGCCACGACTGGGGCTACTGCTTCTGGCAGGATTTGACGAGCTTCTGCGGCAAGGAATGGCTGGAAGGCTTCGCCAAAACAACCTCTGAGGAAGACACTAGGGCTATCGTTCTATCGCTCGTCTGTTTCTGCGAGGAGTGCTTCCTTCCCCAGGTCGAGCAGTTCGATTGGAAGATGGCCCCCTCCCCGGACTCACCTGTCCCCGTCTATCCCGTCGAGGGCCTTCCCCGCGACTCAGGGTAACCAGGGCCGCCACCCCGGCGCCCCAGCACTTCCCTTAGTCATAACCCTCCCCTCCGTGTCCTCTGTGTCCTCTGTGTCCTCTGTGGTGAGAGAGCCGAGCGACTAATCAGGCCGTTCCGGAATCCAATCCCGGGGATAAGGCAGCGGTTCTCGCATCGGCATCCACATCGCCGGGTACTGCTCCCGCCACCACTTTCGCTCGTCGTCGTCCGCGTAGTACCGCAGGTACGCATCCAGCTCCTGGTCACTGCCACCCCCGACGAACCCGATCGTCATCGCCGACTCCGGATCATCCGGGTACACCCGCATTCCCTCATGCCGAGCGATCTCGTACAGCTCCCGGTACAGAGCAGGGTCGCTGAGGTGCTCGGTGTGCACCAAGTAAACGTGAACCCACGACAGGTCGAGCACTAGCCGCTCCAGCGCCCGTGCCAATTCTTGCTCGTTCAGCGTGTCCGGGTCCGGCGGCTCCCACCCCCGTCGCCGAAGCTCGTCCCATAGCAGGACCGGCTCCGCGTCCGACTCCCCCCGTACCAGCTCCCAAAACTCGTTGTCCGCCTTAGGATCCCGATCCCCCGGTAGATCTCCGATGGGCTCCACAACCCAAGGATGGCACTTTGGGGCCTTGATTGACTGGAAGGGACTGTGCGACCATCAGTCCCTTGCCCGCCGCCGAAACTTCTACTGACGGAGCCGACAGAGAGATCCGAAAGGAACCCATCTCGTCCCCGGACTTGGAGTCCACCTTGTCCGTGATCCTTGGCCTTCCCTTAACGGACCTATGGCGGCCCGCTGGCCAGGCTTTCGAGTTCGGTGAGCAGCGCCCGTTTACAAATTTGCAGGGCCAAACCGCCCGGCGAGCGGACTACGGGGTCACTGCCTATAGTGGCTTTTGGCGTGTAACCCGTGGCGCCCACACGATCATGGGATCCGATGACCACGGCGGAAGGCGTCGGTTCTACGACCGGAAGACCCCGCCCCGGGATCGCCTTCAGCGAGAGAGGTGGGAGCGTGCAAACGCTTTTTTCGACGCCGTCCAGCAAGGAGGACTTACCGTGGAGAAAGTCGTCGTCCACCCAAGCGGCTCGCTCCGCATCCTTCTGGCTCAAGCCCACGAGATCGAGGTTCTCACCTGCTGTTCCGCCGAGACCGATCTCTGGTGCTTTATCGACTATCCCAACGACCGAAGGGTGTGGGTCTCCAGCACCGGCGTCCACCGCAGTGGCGCCTGACCCTCTGCCTAACGCCCACCCGCCAAAGACTCCAATGCCCGAAGTTCCTTGGGCAAAGAGGACTGCGGCCCCTCCACCCACTCAATCTCCTCGTGCAACCGCCGAACGTCACGGAAGGTGAGTTCGTTGTTCACGAGACACCTCTTATTGGTTGCCCGACTTCCTGGTCACCCAGCGATCGAAGTAGACCGGCCCAAGAGGAACCATCGAGGCGACCAGACCGGCCAAGATGGTCACAACGCCCCACTTCTGCTCCAAGGCCGCCAAAAGCAAGGCGACGACGAAAAGAATCCACAGCGCCCCGTGAGCCGTTCCTACGACCCGAACTGCCTCCGGCTGCCCTGCCAGGTACTTCAGCGGCATCGCGACGAACAACAACAGCACGAACGAGATTGATTCAACTAACCCCACCACCCGCATTCGCTTCACGGCTCCGCTCATGTTTACGTTCTACCAGGCCCACCCTCTTGGCGGCAGAGGCTCTGAGATCAGACCAGCCTGATCCGCTAAATCCTTTTTTCACCTATAATGTGAGAGATGTCGGTGCTGACGATTGGATTGGCGATGGCGATGCTTTCCCCTCAAAGGGAGCCTCAGTACGGGAATTGGCGGTCTTCCAAGATCGGCGGGGGAGGCTTTATCCAAGGGGTCGAGATCGCGCCGAGTGACCCTAAGCGGGCTTATGCCTGGGTCGATGTGGGAGGGGTGTACCGAAGCGACGACTACGGACGGTCGTGGCGGATGCTTCAGGGCGCTCTGCCCCCCCGCCAAGGCAACCAGCCGGTGCGGGCGTTCTCCGTCGACCCTCGCAACGCCGACCGCATCCTGGTAGGGACAGGCGACCACTGGACTTCGGCCCCCGAGGGCCTGTACTTGAGCGAGAACGGCGGCCGGTCGTTCAAGAAGGTGCTCACCGCCAACTACCCCGGCAACTCGGATTACCGCTGGACGGGCCTCCTGCTGGCGCGACACCCGAAAAGCCCGGATGTGATCCTTACCGGCTCCATGGGCTCGGGCGCCTTCCGCAGCACGGACGGTGGCAAGAGTTGGCAGGCCGCCGGATTGGAAGGAGTGTGCGCCACCGACGTCCGGTTCGACCGGGCCGACCCCGAGCGCGCTTGGATCTGTGCCCAACCGTACGACAGCTGGCTTTTCGGAAAGCAGAACGCCGGGCTAAAGGGGGGCTTCTACCGCTCGTCGGACGGTGGCCGGTCTTGGGCAAAGGTCGCGGACGAGTCTCCGACGGAGATGCTCCAAGATCCCGTCGATGCAAGCCGAGTTTACGGCATCTTTGGAAGCCGCGAGATCCGCTTGACCACCGACGGTGGGGATACCTGGCGCCCCTTCAGCGAAGGTCTTCCCCTTAAAACCGGAGGAGGAGGCCCTAGCGAAAACGAGTTTAACGCCCTCGCGGACGGGCCGGACTTCGTCCTGACCGCTTCGACCGAAGGCACCTTCTACCGCTTGAATACGGGAAGCTCACGGTGGGAGAAACTTCCGGAACCGAAGGTCGAGGAAACCTACTACGGGCAGCCCTGGTACGGCGCGTGGGACGGCAAGGGCTGGCGGCACTACGGAAAGGCCCTCGGCAGCATCACCGTAGATCGTCGTGACCCCAAGCGGTGGTTCTTCACCGACTGGTACGCGATCTGGCAGACCACGGATGCAGGCAAAACGTGGAAGCTCAGCATGGACGGTGTGGAGGTCACGGTGCTGCACACTCTCCAGCAAGACCCGTCCAACCCTAACCTGGTGCACCTGGGAATGGCGGACAACGGGTACATGCGATCGACGAATGGTGGCGAGCGGTTCATGCCGGGCCATGTGAACTCGAACATGAAAGGGATTTCCGTCTCCCCGACTCGCCCCTCCCGGGTCTACGGGGTCGGCGATCCCAGTAACGGCCAGTGGCTGAGCAACACCGTGTGGCTGAGCAACGACGGTGGCCGGAAGTGGAGCCGCTCGCCCGGCACCGGCCTTCCCGCCGCGGAGAATCGCCGGTGCAACTCCATCGCGGTAGACCCTCGGAACCCGGATCTCGTCTACGTGGCCGTTGCGGGCGAAGTCGGGCCGGGCAAAGGCGGGGTGTACCAGAGCACCGATGGCGGGAATTCTTGGTCTTGGTTCGGCAAAGGGTTACGGGAAGGGCAGCCCTTCTTCCAGTCGGACATCTGGGTCGTCGGTCGGGAGTTGGCCGCCGGTTCGGACGGCACTCTCGTGGCCGCCTCACGGGAGCACAACCTGGCGTACCGGTACGATCCCAAGTCGGGAACTTGGACGGAGGCGCGACGATTTGGAAGTTCGGCGAACGATGTGGTGGCGGACCCGCGCCAGCCAGGGGTGTTCTACCTAGGCTCTGATCGAGACGGAGTCTTCAAGACCGCGGACGGCGGACGGTCGTGGACACAGATTCTGAACCGGGGTGCTCAACACATCGCCCTTGACTTGGGCCGGTCGGGAAGGCTCGCTGCCGGTACGGCACCCGGCGTGTTCGTATCGACCGATGACGGTCGAACCTGGAAAGACCTGAGTACCCAGTTGCCGACCCGCAACAATGGGATCCCCGCGTTCGCGGGGGACCGCCTCTTGGTGGGCACCAGCGGGAGCGGGGTGTTCTGGATGCCACTGGGACGAAAGTGAGCACCCTCTCCCATCCCCGGCTTGCTCCATTCCGCAATCGGAGAGGAGGTTCTCTGGATTGAGCCGGGGGCTCGTATCGATCCGCGACGTAGCGCGGATGGCGGGGGTGTCTTTGAGCACCGTGTCCCAAGCCCTCAACGACAATGCGGCGGCTCGAATCAGCGAGGAGACGCGCGTTAGGGTGAAGCGGGTGGCGGCGGAGCTTGGCTACCGCCCGAACAAGCTCGCGCGGAGCCTGATCAGCGGGCGAACGGACACCATTGGATTGATGGTGTCCGGCCTCCGGAACCCCCTCTACGTGAACGTGCTCGAGACGGCGGAGCGGCTTGTGATGGAAGCTGGCTACCAAGCAATGCTGGATACCGCCCCATCTTGGCGTGGGTCGTACAGCCAACACGGGCGGCTCAACGACTGGCCCGTCGATGGCATCCTCATGTGGGCCCTCGCCGACCAGAACGCTCACGACTTTATCTCGGGACTCGATCCACGGACACCCATTGTTTACTTAGGGGGTTCAGCCAGGGCGGATGGATCGGAGCACGTCGGTTTGGACGTCGTTCAGGGAGCCCTCCAGGCGGCTACCGCCATCGCCGAACGTGGCGTGCAGAAGGTCGCTTACGCAGTCCCCTACCCGTTTGGACGAGATGGTCTGCCCGCCGAGGATCGGCACCAGGCGGTGACCACATTTTTCGGCCAGCGGGGTGTTGTGGTCGAGACCCTTCTCCTTCCCCGTCAAGAGGAAACCCAGGCCGCAGGTCGCGAATTAGGTCTCTTGTTGGCCAAAAGGTCGGGGCAGTTGCCGGAGGTGGTGTTCTGCCACAACGACGTGATCGCGATTGGGCTTTACCATGGCCTTCGGCGTACGGGAGTCCGCGTGCCGGAGGACGTTGCCATCGTTGGCTTCGACGGCATCGAGGAGGGGCAAGTGCTGGACAAGCCGCTCAGCACGGTTCGGATTCCGGTGGACGAGCTTTGCCAAAGCGCGGTCACCTTCTTGATCGAACGGCTGCGGGAGCCGGCGCGAGCGGTCCAACAGCACTTGGTGGGCACCATCTACCAACCGGGAGAGACCACTTAAGTTCGTCTATCTAGGGTCCCGGTCGAGTTGCCGTGCCAGCTCCAACTGACCCCTCCGCGTCTGTACGATCCGTTGAGGTGTAGAATCGCGGACCATGGCCAAGCGGCAGATACGGTTCGGGATCATCGGGTGCGGGTTGATGGGGCGCGAGTTCGCCAGCGCGGCAGGGCGGTGGTGCCACCTGCTGGAGCTCGACGTGCAGCCGGTGATCGTCGCGGTGTGCGACCCGAACCCACAGGCGATGGGTTGGTTTACCGAAAACGTGCCCAGCGTTCAGCTGGCGACGGCGGACTACCGGGAGTTGCTGGCTTCCGACGTCGACGCGGTGTACTGCGCGGTGCCGCACAACCTGCACGAGGAGCTTTACCTGGCAACGATCCAGGCGGGGAAGCACCTGTTCGCGGAGAAGCCGTTCGGGATCGATCTTCCCGCCTGCGAGCGGATCATGGAGGAGGTCCGGGCGCATCCGGAGGTGCTGGTCCGTTGTTCGTCCGAGTTTCCGTTCTATCCCGGCGTCCAACGAATCGCTAAGATGATCGAGGCGGGGGCGTTCGGGACGGTGTTCGAGGTGGTGTCCTCGTTCTGTCACTCGTCGGACCTCGACCCGAACAAGCCCATCAACTGGAAGCGCCGGATCGCGACGAATGGCGAGTACGGGTGCATGGGGGATCTGGGGATGCACGTTTGCCACGTGCCGTTCCGGTACGGGTGGATTCCGAGGGATGTGCGGGCGCTGCTTAGCAAGATCGTGCCCGAGCGGCCGGACGGGAAGGGGGGAATGGCCCCGTGCGAGACGTGGGACAACGCGACGCTGGCCTGTACCTCCGAACAAGGATTCCCGCTAATCATGGAGACGAAGCGGATCTCGCCCGGCGACACGAACTCGTGGAGCCTCCGGGTCTACGGCACGAAGCTGTCGGCGGAGTTCAGCACGAAGCATCCCAAGACCCTGCGGACCTTGCCGTACGAGTCGGGGCAGCCGCAGGCGTGGCGCGAGGAGGACCTGGGGCAGGACTCCGCTTACCACGTGGTCACGGGGCACATCTTCGAGTTCGGATTCTCCGACTCGATCCTCCAGATGTGGGCGGCGTTCTTAGACGAGCTCGCCAACCGCGATGCCATGGTCGGACCGTTCCGGTGCGCGACGCCCGACGAGGCGCTGCTCAGCCACCGGCTGTTCACGGCGGCCCTGGAGTCGCAACGGTCAGGCACCGTCGTGAGGCTAAATTAAGGCTATGGCCGTTGACGCCGTCGTTGCTGGGCACATCTGCCTCGACATCATTCCCGACCTGCACAACGTGGTCGCCTTCGAGCCGGGGCGACTCATTGAGGCGGGGCGGGCGACGGTCGCGACTGGAGGGGCCGTGTCCAACACCGGACAGGCGCTCCACAAGCTCGGTCTGGACGTTCGCCTCGTCGGAAAAGTAGGGGACGACCTTTTCGGCCACGGAATCCGGGACTTGATGAACCGGACGGAGCCAGGGCTCGGGGACCAGATGCAGGTCGCGCCGGGCGAGCAGACGTCGTACACGATCGTGGTCAATTTGACGGGGCAGGACCGAATGTTCCTCCACTCGCCGGGGTGCAACAACACCTTCACGTCGGCGGACGTGACGGACGAGGCCTTCGAGGGGGCGCGGCACCTACACTTCGGCTACCCACCGCTGATGGCGCGCATGTTCGCGGACGGGGGAGCGGAACTGGCGGCGGTTTTCCGGCGCGCCAAAGAGCAGGGACTCAGTACGTCGCTGGACATGAGCCTGCCCGATAGCGACGCCGAATCAGGGCGCGCCGACTGGCGGGCGATCCTCGAACAGGTCCTGCCGTTCGTAGACGTGTTCCTTCCCAGCATCGAGGAACTGCTGTACATGGCGGACCACGAGCTCTTTTTGCAACTCAAGGGAGGCGTGCTGTCCCATCTCCCGGACTCGGTGTTCCGGCGCTTGGCGGCGGACGCCCACGCGATGGGCGCGAAGATCGTGGGGATCAAAGCGGGGG
>Ga0216301_1000275_pt1 | contig 14028 bp, 11 predicted proteins | sample 4hB_Boncat_minus_FD_156203 | JGI IMG/M metagenome (GOLD analysis project Ga0216301, IMG submission 156203) | Terrestrial sediment cell enrichment communities for BONCAT metagenomics from Utah, United States - 4hB_Boncat_minus | ecosystem: Environmental > Terrestrial > Deep subsurface > Rock...
GAGGAAGGGGAGGGCCTGGTAGAGGAGGAGTACCCAGACCGACGGCTGCACCTCCGGCTGCGCGGAAAAGGCGATTCCGCGCTCCTTCAGGCGATCGACCAGCTGTACGTCCTGCGGCGCATGGGCACGGAACTTCTCGCCGTTGGTGAACACGCCCGAGACGGTATCCTTGCCGATGACGACTTCCTTGACCGTGCCTTCATCGACTCGGCCGAGGAACTCCGAATATGGGATCGGCTCGCCGGCCGTGCCGCTGCGCCCGCCATCGATGATCTGGACGAACAGGACCAGCGCGAGGAGGATGCCCGCCCAGATGAAAAGGCTCTTCATCCACGGATTGCTCCCTCCGCCGCCACCTTGCGGATCGTTGTCGGGGGTGCGGTTCTGGTCGGCCATGAATCTATCCCATCAAAGCGGTACTTCGATGGGCCGCCCCCGGGGGAGAGCCCGCTTCGCACCGCTGCATATCCTAAAGTCCCTAGATAGGGCCTCAACGCGCATTGGCAATGTAGGCGAGAGCGGTGAATGGGGGATTAGCGGGGGAGGGCGAAGGCGCATCGCGAGGAGGCCGGGGAGGCAGGGTGCGCTTGGGACGGTCGAGCCATTTCGGCGTAAATTAGCATTGTGCCAGAAAGGTAAGCAGCTAGGCTCAGCTGGAGTGTAAGCTCTTCGGAGTGGATCGAGTCGCAAGGGGGAAATTGTGATGAGACGTGTAGTTCTTGCAGCATCGTTGTGCCTTGCCGCCTGTTCAACGGTCGATACCGGCGAGATCGATTACCGGCGGGCCGACACCGCAATAACGCCATTGGGAACGGCCGTCGGCAATTACCGAAAAGCGTGCGGACCGGACAAGGGCACGCCTGCTTACTGCGAGCCGATGTTGCCGACGAAGCTTATTCACAAGAACGTTTCCGTTGGCGCTCCGATCGCAAGAGGTGACTTCTATTCTATCCGTCTTGAGCAAGCAGTGATCAATCATCTGGTGGAAGCGGAGTTTTCCTTTCGTCGCCTGGCCCAAGGAAAGCCGGCGAACGTCAGGGTAGGCGAGGTTGTCGTGCTCGCCAACGCCTTCGAATTTGCCCCGGCTGAAGCAACGGCCGAAGATGCCAAGCAAGCAAGCTTCATGTTCACGCCTGATCCTAAACGTATGAAAGTCGTTTATTACAGTGACGACGTCCAAGACAAACAGGGGCTCAACTTCAGCAATATTCCTCTGAAGGTCGAAACCGAATATGGGGGGCGTCCAATCGGCATCCAGATCACCGTGATCGAGCTGGACCGGATGGGCACCCAGCTTCAAGGTCTGCTTCGGACGCTGGCGGACCTGGGCAAACAATCAAACGCCATTCCCGGCGGCCAGGCGGGCGCACTGCTCGCCGAACTTGGGACGAGTCTGATGACCGGCTCCCACGATGACATGATGTTCGACTATTTGTTTGTGCTTGACCCGGGCGACGTGAAGCCCAGCGTGCAACACGCCGCCTTCGAGGAAGGCCGCTACGTGCTGCGCCGCCAAGACAGCCGCGGCGCCGACGCGAACTGGCGCAACCTGAAGCTCGACCTGAATACCGGAAAAGTTTGGAAGGCTGACAACAGCGGGGCTTTTGTCATGCCCTTCGTTGACGAGACCTACTTCACGGTCAACGTCATCAAGCACCCCAAGGATGGTATCCGGTCGAAATATGCGTTGCAGACCATGGAACAGCTGAGCGAGGAGCTGAAGGCGCGAACGACCGATCTCGATCAGGCGGTCGACGACCTGAACAAGGGCATACAGACTCAGTCGCGCAAGATGCGCGGCGCCAAGTGGGACGCGGAGCTGACCACCGCGTGGGGCAAGGCGCGCAACCAGTATCTCGCGCATGCGCAAATGCTGGACCCGAAGGATATGAGCAGCGGCTGCACGATACCTGACGAGACGAAGCGCAAGCGTTCGGAAACGGGGATGGCGGCCAAGAGCGCCGCGCTGGATTTCATCGAGAAATTCCACAAGGCGCGCGCGGAGAAAATGGGAACGGAGGTTGTGTTCACGGATGCCGAGCAACGCCAGCTGCTGGCGACACTCGGGAGCTATTTTCTGCCCGAGGAACAGGGCGCTGCGGTCACTGCCGCAGACCTCATAGACCCGGCTAAGTTCGAGACCAAGTTCCCGAAAGGCGGCGCCGATTTCTACAAAGCAATGGACGCGGCGGCGCTGGAGCATTGGCGCACGAAGACCTGCGCCGAGATGGTGGGCTTCGGCCTGGCAGTGGCAGCGCCGCTCCAGCCGCAGCAGACGCCAGCGGCGAATTAGCAATCAGCCAGTCGTCGGACGGGACGATTGCGACAGGAATGCTCCTGCGGCGCGTGAAACTGCATCGGAAAGCCGGTGCTCGGCAGCGTAAGCTTGAATGCGGCGCCGCCCCCGCATAAGCGGCGGCGCTGGAAGTTGCTCTCACACTGTCAAGGATCAAAGGTGGCCTCGTTCAAGAACCCTACATTCCAAGACCGCGTCGCGGCGGCCGGGAAGGCCAAGCAGAAGGCGTTGGACAAGCTCAAGGCGAAGGCGCCGGTTGACGAGGCCGTCCTGGCCGAGCGGCGCCAGGCCTGGGAAGCGCGCGAGCAGGCTGTGGCCGACGAGCGGGCGGCGAAGGCCCGGGCGCTTGCAGCTGCGAAAGCCGAAAAGGCGGCGGCGAAGGCGGCTGAGCTCGCCGATGCGGAGGCTGCAGCCGAGCTCAAGGCAGCCCGGCTCAAACCGGCCAGTGCGGCGGACATGAAAGCGGCGCGCGATGCACGCTATGCCGCCCGCAAGGCGCGCAAGTAGGGTCCGGAAGGCACGCCACGCGTCCGCGGCGCCGAAGCGTCAGCCGGCGCGCGCCTCCGCGAAGGTAACCAGGCGCCGCTTTTCCTGGTCCCAGAGGACAAGGCGAACCGCGCCGAGGCTCTCCCGAATCGTCACCTTGCTGATCTCGGCGAGCACCGGGACCTGCCGCAGAACCTCGGGCAGCCGGTAGAAAGGGATCCGGCTGGCAAGGTGATGCACGTGGTGAACGCCGATATTGGCGCTGAACCAGCGCAGGATCAGCGGCAGGTCGTAGTGGGAGCTGCCATGGAGCGCGGCGGCGTGGAACGACCAATCCTCAGCCTCGTCCCAGTGGGTCCGCTCGAACTGGTGCTGCACGTAGAAGAACCAGACGCCGAGCGATGCTGCGACCAACGTGATCGGAATGTGCACGAGAAGGAAGAGCTTCAGGCCCATCGCCCAGATGAGTACGCCCGCGACGGCAGCGATGCTCGCATTCGTTCCAAGCGCGCTCAGCCACGGCCGCCAACCGTTTCTCATCATCCCGACGGGAAGGCGGTGCCGAAAGAGGAAGAGATAGGCGGGGCCGATGCCGAACAGGACGATCGGATGCCGATACAGCCGGTAGAGCAAGCGGCGCGTACGGCTGAGGGCGTTGAATTCCGCCACCGTCAGGGTGTCGACATCGCCTACGCCCCGGGCATCGAGATTGCCGGTGCTCGCGTGATGCATCGCATGGGACCGCCGCCAATAGTCGTACGGGGTCAAGGTGAGGATGCCGAGGACCCGGCCAAGCCAGTCGTTACTCGCCCGGCCCCGGAAAAAGGCGCCATGCCCGCAATCGTGCTGGATCAGGAAGAGCCGCAGCAGGAATCCGCCCGCCGGGAGCGTGAGCAGGAAGCCGAGAGCATAGCCCGCGTCGAGGGCCGCCCAGATCAGGACCCACAAGAATGCGAAGGGCGCTGCGGTGATTGCGAGCTCGAATAGGCTTCGCGCCTGCCGCGGCTCCCGAAAGGGAGTGACCTCCTTCAGCAGGGCTCGGGGATCGACGGCAGGGTGGCGCGGGAGTGGAGCGTGCAAGGAGAAACTTTCGATACGTCGTTCGAAGGGGAAACGTAGCGGCAGAGCAGAGGCTGCATGTTATTTCGCTACCGGCGAATTTGCCCCGCAAAAAAGATGGCAGGCATTTGGAAGGCTTAGTCAAAAGCCTCGTCCAGGCCAAGCTCTACGGCGGCACTTCGCTTCGGGCTGGATAGGGAGCTGCACGCTGCCTTGTTGCCCCGGGGCTGCGTTTCTGGTGAAGAAGCCTGATGAGATGGAATAATCGTACCAAGGTCGAGCGCCCCGAATATCCGAAGCTGATCCCGATCGCCGGGACTCCTGAGGAAGCGCGCGCGTTGCTGCCGCTTCTCCTGGAGAGCGACCCAGCCGCCGAAATCGTCGACGGCGGAAGCCGCGGCCTCTACGTCAGAGTTCACAACGAGGCGGCCGAGACCGCAGCCCGGGACTCTGGAGAAGGTCGGAGCTTCCCGCTGGCCTGAGCGGTCTTTCCGGCGAGGCGGGGAGGCGGCGGGAGGCTTTATGCCGCCTTGAGATCCTGATCGGGCCGTCGGCCTAATGGGGCGACGGGTGAAATGCGGCGGCACAATTCAAGAACCGTATCCGCCGCTTCTGCCCGGCCATAGAGATACCCTTGCGCGGAGTGACAGCGGAAGCGCTTCAGGAGCGCGGCCTGTGCGGCCGTCTCGACCCCCTCCCCGACGATTTTTATCCCGAGGTTCCGCCCGAGGTTGATGACGGCGCGGACGATCGCGGCATCGTGGCTGCTTGCTTCCAGATTCCTGATGAAGGACTGGTCGATCTTGATCGCGCTCACCGGGAAGTGGTTCAGGTGAGACAGCGATGCGTAGCCGGTGCCGAAATCGTCCAGGGCGATCTCCACGCCCTCGCTTGCAAGTAGCCGAAGTGCCTCCTCCACATGTTCCGCCCCGCGGCCGAGGAAGACGGTTTCCGTCACCTCGATCTGCAGGCAACGCGGCGGCAATTGCGCCTCGTGCAGGCGCTCGAGAACTCGCTCTCCGAAGCCGCCTCTCCTGAATTCCGCGGCCGCGGCATTCACGGCAACGTGATCGAAAGCCACGCCTGCGTCGGTCCAACGCCGCATGTCCTGGATCACCCGGTCGATCATCCGGTCGCTGATTTCGGCGGCCAGGGTCGAATCCTCGAACGCGGCCGAAATCGTGCCGGGAACCTGCATCCCGTGGGTGGGGTGCTGCCAGCGCAGCAGAGCCTCGAACCCATCCAGCGCACCCGTCCGCAAATCGACCTTGGGTTGGTAATGGGGCACGATCAGGTCGTCGGCGAGGGCGTCGCGCGCAAGCGAGAGCATCGACATCCGGTTCTGCATCTCGGCCCGCATTTCGGGCGCGAACATCCTGAGGACGCCGCGCCCGGACGCCTTGGCGACGTAAAGCGCGATGTCGGCATGCTTCAGAAGCTCGGCCCGCGTGGACCCCTGGTCCGGGTAGCTGCAGGCTCCGATGCTAGACCGGATGTCGATCAACTTGCCGTCGAACTCGCACGGCGTCTTCAGCGCGCCGGTGATCGACGCGACTGCCTCCGCGACTTCTTCCTCGCTCCCGACGTTGCGAAGCAGCACCGCGAACTCGTCGCCCCCAAAGCGCGCCACCACGTCGTCGGCGCGCGTCGCCCGCCGGAGGCGCTCGGCGAAGTCGACCAGCAGCGCATCGCCCGCGTCATGCCCCAAAGCGTCGTTCGTGCGCTTGAAGTTGTCGAGGTCCATCATCAGCACCGCGAACCTGCCGCCGCTTTCGCCGGCTTCCGCCAGCTGCCGGTCCAGCGAACGCTGGAACAGGGTCCGGTTCGGCAGCTGCGTCAGTGCGTCATGGTTCGCCGCCCAACGCACCTGATCTTCCGCAGTCTTCTGGTGCGTGATGTCGCGGGCGATCGCCAACAGGCCGGTCTGCCCGGCCTCGGACCGAGTGATAGGAGCAACGAGGACGTCCCACCATTTGTGCGCCTCCGCCGATGGCTGAGCGGCGGTGAAGTGGCTTTGCCTGCCGGTGAGGGCTTGCTTCACGGCAAGCTTGGCGGGGCCGCGCACGGTGGCAGGGAACACATCGCCCCAGGGCTGGCCGATCAACTCCTCGCTGGACTTCAAGCCCAAAGCCTCAGCCGAAGCCTCGTTCATGAAGACGATGTGGCCGTTCATGTCGAGCAGGGAGACGCAGTCGGGAGATGCTTCGATCATGCTCCGATTGACGGCTTCGCTGGCCCGGAGGGCCTCCTGCGCACAGACCTGCTCATGAATGTCGGTGCAGGTGCCATACCAGCGGATGATTTGCCCGCCCGCACCCGCTTCGGGATAGCCCCGGCTCAAGATCCAGCGATATTCCCCGGAAACGTGCCGCAGGCGGTATTGAGCCTCATACGGGACCCCGCTGTCGAAGCAGCGCTTCCATTCGTGGCCTGCGCGTTCCTGATCGTCCGGGTGGACGAGCTGCATCCGGCTGACACCGTCCCCGCCGACAGCCTCGCCGGTAAACTCCTCCCAACGGGAATTGTAATATTCGTCCGACCGGTCGTGAGTCATCGTCCAGACCATCTGGGGGATCATGTCGAGCGTCGTGCGCCAGCGGGCAATGAGAGTGCGTTGCAGATCCTCCGCTTGCTTGCGGCCGCTGATGTCGGTGATTACGCCTTCAAGGAACAGCGGCGTGCCGTCCTCAGCGTAGACGGCGTGACCGCGCTCGCTCACCCAGCGAACCTCGCCAGCCTTGTGCCTGATGCGATAGGCAAGGTCGAAGGTGCGACGGTCGGCAATCGCGGCAGCCACTACGGAATCGACCGCGCCGCGGTCCTGTTCGAGCATGATGCTCACCCAGCCCGCCTGCTGATCGAACTCTCCGGCTGCGTAGCCGGAGAGCTCCTCGACCCCCTTGCTGACGAAGGACATCCGCCACGGCGAAGTCAGCTCACAACGGTAGAACAAGCCTGAAAGGCATTCGAGCAGGCTCTGCAACTGCCGTTTGGGATCATCCTCGGCGCCATCGAAAGGTTGCGGAACCTGGGCCCGTTCCTCGGCTAGCCCTGCGCCTCCATCTGCCCTTTCCCCCAAACCAACCCGTTCCATCTGTGACCCCGCACCTTTTCGACCCCGGGTTGGGAGTACGACAAGGACGTTAACCAAAGATTTCACCCGAGGGGGAACGCGATAGCGATTTTGGCGATAGCCGATTGGCGGGCTCAAACCGGTCGAACATCCGTCGGCCGCGCCCGCCCGTATCTCTGCAAAAGCGTAATTCAGGAGCGCGTTCAGTGGCCGACGCAAATTCGTACAGAAATCTATCCAGAAGCACCGACCTCGCTGCCGATGCGGCGGTGGTCGTGTCGCCTCTGCTCAACCTGGCGCCCTCACGGGCGAGCGGCCCGAGGTTGGAGCAAAGACGGCCTGTCCTGGCGCTGGGCTCGAGCGGTCTTGCCGGGACGGCGACGCTCTCGCTGGCGCCGGACAGGGGAAGCTTGGAGGTGAGTGTGCATCTCGATCGCGGCGGGGCGCCCTCGGCCGTCCGCTTGCGGAGGATTGCAAGCCATCATCTCCGCGGGGGCAGCGGATCCTACGACTTTGATCTTCTACTCGTAGAGGTGATTGCCCGGAAGCGCGGGTCCGGCCGCACCTGTCTCCAGCGCTTTTCGCTCGAAGGCCGCGGCTCATACCTGCCGTTCGAACGGGTATCGGATCTTCGGAAGCTGGAGATCGATCTGTCTGCACTCATGGCATCGTCGATCGAAGGCGTGCGCGTGGAAGGCGCATATGAGACGGGCGCTTTCGCCCCGGACGCGAACGGGTATTTCGCCGAACGGATGCTGACGGAGATCGAGGCTGCGGAGCGCAGCGCCGGCGTCGTCGAAGCATGCAGGCATCTGGAGCTCGCCAACCTCTATGCGCGGCGGCTCGGCAGCTCCGGGCGCCACGCCTGATCTGGAGGGAATATGCGGCCCGGCGGTCCTTTTGGGGGTCAAGCGGACACGCCGGGCCTCAGCGGCGTAGGGACCACTGAAGCCGTCTCGATTATCACACCAGCCCCTCACGCAGACGCTTGAGAGGTGCCTTTTCGACCTGTAAGCGTCTCAACCCGAAAGCGACTGCCGATGTCGAGCGCCTGATCGATTTTCCAGCGCTCCCTGATGCAAATTACCGGCTTTCGAAGCGGCGTCATGAAGCGCAATGTCCGATTCGAGTCGAGGCACGAGGAGCATGATCATGGACGCGAAAACGAGCGGCAGCCCCCTCAGTGATCCAGGCAAGGAGCCGCGCGCGCTGAGGTCCCTTCTGGGCCGGACCAACCGCGACTGGTGGCCGAACCAGCTCTCGCTCGACATCCTCCACCAGAACGGCGCAGCCTCGCCCAATCCGTTCGGCGGCGAATTCGATTATCCAACGGAATTCCGCTCGCTCGACTATCAGGCCGTGAAGCGCGACCTCACCGCTTTGATGACCGACAGCCAGCCCTGGTGGCCGGCCGATTACGGCCATTACGGCCCCTTCTTCATCCGGATGGCCTGGCACAGCGCGGGCACCTACCGCACCGGCGACGGCCGCGGCGGCGCCTCCTCCGGCGGACAGCGCTTCGCTCCGCTCAACTCTTGGCCGGACAATGCCAATCTCGACAAGGCGCGCCGCCTCCTCTGGCCGATCAAGCAGAAATACGGGCGCAAGCTCTCCTGGGCCGACCTCATGATCATGGCCGGCAACGTCGCCATCGAGTCGATGGGCGGACCCGTGTTCGGCTTCGGCGGCGGCCGGGTCGACGTGTGGGAGCCGCAGAAGGACATCTACTGGGGGACCGAGGAAGAGTGGCTCGGCGACACCCGGATCGACCAGGACGCCGGCAAGGCGCTCGAAAACCCGCTTGCGGCGGTCCAGATGGGCCTCATCTACGTCAATCCGGAAGGGCCCGGCGGAAGGCCCGATCCGGCCGCCTCCGCCCGCGACATCCGCGAGACCTTCGGCGGAATGGGCATGAACGAGGAGGAGACGGTCGCGCTCGTCGCGGGCGGCCACACGTTCGGCAAGTGCCACGGCGCCGGCGACGCGTCCAAGGTCGGCGCCGAGCCCGAAGGCTCCGACATCGCACAGCAGGGCCTCGGCTGGACCAGCAGCCACGAGAGCGGCATCGGCGATCATACGATCACCAGCGGCCTCGAAGGCGCCTGGACGCCGACGCCCATTCAGTGGAGCAACAACTATTTCCGGATGCTCTTCGAGTACGACTACGAGCTGGTGAAGAGCCCGGCGGGCGCCTGGCAGTGGCAACCGGTCGACCAGCGCGAGGAGGACAAGGCGCCCGGCGCGCACAGTCCGCACCGCCGCCTGCCGACGATGATGACCACCGCCGACATGGCCCTGAAGGTCGATCCGGCCTACGGCGCGATCTCGCGGCGCTTCTACGAAAATCCCGGCCAGTTCGCCGACGCCTTCGCCCGCGCCTGGTTCAAGCTCTGCCACCGCGACATGGGCCCCCGCGCGCGTTACCTCGGGCCGGAAGTGCCGGACGAGGACCTGATCTGGCAGGACCCGATCCCCGAAGGCCGGCCGCTGAGCGATTCGGACGTCGCCACCCTCAAGGCCAGCATCGCCGGAGCCGGCCTAAGCGTCGCCCAGCTCGTCAAGACGGCCTGGGCCGCGGCGGCGACCTATCGCGGCTCCGACAAGCGCGGCGGCGCAAACGGCGGGCGGCTTCGCCTCGAGCCGCAGCGCAGCTGGGAAGTGAACGAGCCTGCCGAGCTTGCCCCGGTGCTTGAGGTCTACGAGCGCATCCAAGCCGATTTCGGCGGCCGAGTGAGCATCGCCGACCTGATCGTGCTCGGCGGCAATGTCGGTGTCGAGCAGGCCGCCCGGGCTGCCGGTCACGAGGTGGAAGTGCCCTTCGCCTCCGGCCGCGGCGACGCAAACCAGGAGCAGACCGATGTCGAGGGCTTCGCCGTCCTCGAGCCCAAGGCCGACGGCTTCCGCAACTATCTCCAGGTCGAGTTCAGCGTCCCCACCGAGGAGCTGCTCGTCGATCGCGCGCAGATGATGCAGCTCAGCGCTCCGGAGATGACGGTGCTGGTCGGCGGCCTTCGGGTCCTCGGCGCCAATCATGGCGGCTCGAAGCATGGCGTGTTCACCGACCGCCCGGTGCAGCTAACCAACGACTTCTTCCGCAACCTCCTCGACATGGGGACGGCGTGGAAGCAGGTCGACGAAAGCGCCGACGAGGTTTACGCCGGCACTTGCCGGAAGAGCGACCAGCAGAAGTGGACGGCGACCCGGACCGACCTCGTATTCGGCTCGAACTCGCAGCTCCGCGCCATCTCCGAAGTCTACGCCTCCGACGATGCCGGCGAGAAGTTCGTCGCCGATTTCGTGAAGGCCTGGGCGAAGGTCATGAACGCCGACCGCTTCGACCTCCAGGATCCGGACTGCCACGCACCGGAGGAGGCTGCTTGATCAGGCGCCGCGGCTGACTTGAGCCGCGGCAGCCCCCCAGAACGGGAGGCTTTTTGATGCACGCGAGCGACGTACAAGGCCTGGATCCGACCCGCACCTACTGGGTGCCCGCCGTCGTTTCGCCCCGCCGCGACTGGGCGGGCGTTCCGGGCTGCCGCAAGGGGGCCCGCTACATGGTCGACAGGGAAACTCTGAGGCCCACCCGCGACGAATTCGGTACGTTCGACAGCGAGCTCAGCTGCCTGCAGTGGATCATGCGGAACCGCTCCGGCCTCAACCGGAACCTGCCGGGCGCCGCCGTCCGTGCCGTCAAGCTGGACCGCTGGCTGCTGGGGCTCGAGTGAAGCGGTCCCGCTCGGGACATTATTTGAGTGCCCCGACGGCGCCTCCGGAACAATCGTTTCGTCCCCGGATTAAGCGATTGAAGGATGAGAAGAAGGGGAGCGGCGATGTCTGACGCGCGCGACGTGCTGCTGGTGGAGGATGAGCCGCTGGTGCTCGAGACGACCGCGGAGCTCCTCACCGACGCCGGCTTCCGCGTCGTCCGCGCCTCCACCTGCGCGGAGGCGATGGCGGCGCTGGACTTGGGTCTCTCGCCAGTCGCGATCGTCGCCGACATCAATCTCGGCAGCGATGAGGACGGCCTCGCCCTCGCCCGCTGCGTCAACGAGCTGTGGCCGGACATGCAGATCGTTTTGGTATCGGGCGCACACCGCCCCGAGCGGCAGGATTATCCGGAGCGGGCTTTGTTCTTCACCAAGCCCTATGCCGCCGGCGCGCTGGTCGCCGCGTGCGAGGGGCGGATCGCGGCCTGATTCCGCTTTGCTGAACGGGAAATAGTCCGGCGCACGATGGACGATGTGGCCGGGGGTCCTTGAACTTCGACAGCTCCGCCGGACGGCGGCATTGTCGCCACTCGCACCCCGGAAGCCCTGCTCAGGCCGCCAGCATTGGCAGCTCGGTGCAGGGCGCGATACCGAACATGACGTTCACGTCGCGCGTGATGAGCGGGCGCGACAGCAGGAAACCCTGCAGCTCGTCGCATCCAACGGAGCACAGGAAATCGCTCTGCGCCAGCGTTTCGACACCTTCCGCCGTGATCTTGAGGCCGCTCGCACGCGCAAGGTTCACGATTGCCTCGACGATCGCGGCTTCGCTGCCCGCATCCTCGATGCCGGTGATGAAGGAGCGGTCGATCTTGACCCGATCGACAGCAAAATCGCGCAAGTGGCTGAACGACGAGTAGCCGGTGCCGAAGTCGTCAAGTGCGATACGCACCCCCATTGATCGCAGCGCCTTCAGATTTGCCTCGCATTGGCCGACCTGCGTCATGAATGCGGTCTCGGTGATTTCAAGCTCGAGCCGGGTCGCCTCCAGTCCAGTGGCGGCGAGGGTGGCGAGCACCTGCTCCGGGAAGGAAGCGTTTCGGAGCTGCACGGCCGAGACGTTGACCGCAATCGTGGCCACCGGCCATGCGCGGGCGGCCGTGCACGCTTCCGTCAGCACCCACGCGCCGAGCTGCTCGATCAGTCCGCATTCCTCGGCGATCGGAACGAACATGGCGGGCGGCATCAGCCCTTTCGTTGGGTGCATCCACCGTACCAGCGCCTCGAAACCGACAACCGACTTGGCCGCTGCGTCATATTGCGGCTGATAATGAAGCTGGAGCTCATTCCCCCTCTGCAGCGCCAGCCTCAGGTCTGATTCGACACTCTGGCGCGCCTGAATCGTGGCGTCCATCGTCTCAGCAAAAATCGAATATCGGCCGCGGCCGGCACCCTTCGCATGGTAGAGGGCGATATCCGCCTTGCGCGCCAGCTCGGTCCGCTCGAGACCGTCAGTGCCGGCTCGTGCGACGCCGATGCTCATGCCAACGAAGACGTGGCTGCCGATCAGGTCGAACGGCTGGGTCACGGCGTCGATGATCCGCTCACATAATTTGTGGAGGTCGTCGGCGAGCATCACGTCGGTCTGAAGGATCGCAAACTCGTCGCCGCCGAGGCGCGCAACGGTGTCGGAGGCCCTCACGACTGCGGCGAGCCGCTGTGCAATTGCCCGGATCAGCTCATCGCCGGCGGGATGGCCGAGGGTGTCGTTCACCCATTTGAACCGGTCGACGTCGAGGTAGAGCAAAGCAACGTTAGAGCTGCCATTCCTGCTCCCGGCGAGCGCACGCTCCAGCCTGTCCTCGAACAAGGCGCGATTTGGGAGACCGGTCAGGACGTCGTGGAAGGCAAGGTGCACAGCCTGAGCTTCGCTCGCGCGCAGTTCTGCCGTGCTGCGGCGCACGCGTCGCAGGAGCAGCGCCGTAACCGCGCCGACTACGAGCAGCCCGACGAGGAGTGGCATGACCATGTCCCACAGTACGGCTGAGCCAGGCGCGAAGGGCTGCCACATGAAGTGACCGACCACCCGCTTTGAGCGCGTCGACACGAGTGCAAGCGCTGCTTCGTCAGGGCGCGGATCGTTCTTCCAAGAGAAACGCGCGCCGCTGAGCCTGTATTTGTTCGAAAGGTCGCTGATGAAGCTGCCGTCGAGGCGGCGGACGCTGATGTGGAGCACCTCCTTGCCCGGCTCCTGCAAAACCTTGCCGGTGTGAGATATGGCCGGCTTCACTGAAATGAACGCCGGGTGGCCGTTCACAACCGCCATGTCGGCCGCGCCAGGGCTGCCGCGAGTCAGCATCCTCTTGATCTTCAGCCGACGCAGATCCGCCCGTACGTCGCGGATCAGCGGCCGTGCGGCCTGGGCGATCGTCCAATAATCCGCCGGACGCGCACGTTTCCCGTCACGCATCGCGTAGATAGGCGCGTCCTCCCCGTTCAGGACGTAGGTCTCCTCGTGGCCATAGAAGAGGTAGATATAGGTGCCGGCAGTGTTGTCGAACCATTCCATCTTCAGCCCCGGATGCCGGGCGATCTCAATGAGCGTATCGGCCATCGTCACCTGCTCCTGCTCCTGGGCGAGGCGCTCGACGCTTTGGTTGAGGGCCATGGAGACGAGCTGCTTCTGGCGTTCGATCGAGACGGTGTCCGCCCGGCTGGCCGACCAGACGAGGAGCAAGGCAATCGCCACGGCCGGCGCCAGCAGCGCCAGGAAGACCGCCAGCGTTACCTGCTTCACACCTGCCCTGGGCCGCAAGGATCTGCTCATTTTCATCTGACCGCCTCCCCGCAGTCTCCGGAATATATCCATTTTGGACCTAGTTGAGTTAACAAACTCCCCTTTCGCGGGGGAAAACCCATTTTCCTTCAAATAGTAAGAGCGAAACCCGGGTTTGGCGCTCGAGTCGATGGCCGAAGCCGATCCAGATCGCGCGCGCGCCCATCTCCTCGACGCCGAGGCGGCATTGGTCGTGGCCTTGAGCGTCTACACCCCGGAGCACATGGCCTTCTATCATGACACAGCGACACGCTCGCTCGCTCGCGTCCGCGCTAAGCTCGCCGCGCTCGACACCTGACGCCGCGCTGGCGCTAGGCTGCATCCATCCCCCGGCGCTTGCCTTCTCCCCCTTCGCACCCCATCTCGCGGGACCCGCGTTGACGCTGCGCGCGCGCTCCTCTAGCCTCGGAACACATCGGGAACGTATATGCTGACTCACCTTTCCGTCCGCGGCGCGCGCGAGCACAACCTCAAGGGAGTCGACATCGACATCCCGCGCGAGACCCTGACGGTGATCACCGGTCTGTCGGGCTCGGGCAAATCCAGCCTCGCCTTCGACACCATCTATGCC
>Ga0216301_1000276_pt1 | contig 14018 bp, 7 predicted proteins | sample 4hB_Boncat_minus_FD_156203 | JGI IMG/M metagenome (GOLD analysis project Ga0216301, IMG submission 156203) | Terrestrial sediment cell enrichment communities for BONCAT metagenomics from Utah, United States - 4hB_Boncat_minus | ecosystem: Environmental > Terrestrial > Deep subsurface > Rock...
CTCCCACCCTGCTTGTCTGTCATGTTCTGCCCTACTGTTCCATCCAGTCACATAGGTCTGCTCCGAGCCACAAGCCACAGGCGGAATCGAATGGGAAACCCGAACCTCCTTCCGCCCCCTTCAGGGGGCGTCCTTGTGGAAAAGCGAACGGTCTTCCGCTGTTCTTTTTCTTCATTTCTGTTCTTTGTTGTGCCTTTGGTTTCGAAGCGTCTCCTTCTGGTTTCCGAAACGTTCGGCGTCCGTGGGTGTGGATAAGTCCCCGGGCCGAGAGAGAGCCGATCGCCTTGGAGACGGCCTCGCTCCCACGCCCCGTCCGGCCCGTGAGGCTACGGTAGGTCAAGGTCACGGGCCTGTCCTCCCGGTTCCAGCCCAAGGTCTGGCGCAGCAGCACCAACATGATCCTGAGCTCCGTGTCCTTGAGCGAGGGCATCAGGCGGTCCAACAGCACGTTCGGAACCTTCGTCCACGGCGTGGTCGGGCTCAGGTTCGGCTTCAGCTTTGGCATAGTAGGCTTCCTTAGGCGGCGAATAGTCGTTCCGGATAGCGTCCACGATGAACGCGCTGGGGCGCTTAGCCTTCCGGAACGGCAGGTACGCGAGCTGCCGCTCGACCACGTCCAACGGGTACGAGAGCAGTTCCACCGTTCCCGCCCGGCTGATCCCCAGGCGCATCAGTTCCACCGCCAGCTTGGTGGCGCGGTCTTGACTCACGACTTCTTAGATGAAATGAATTTAACGAGCCGGTCCGACACTTCCTCCAGCGACGCGAAGAAGGCGAGGTCCGGCTCGCCCGACTGACGGGTGCCGATCCCGAACTTGAGGAGCATGGCGGCCAGCGCCTCGCCGTCCAGCACCTCCAGGCGGGGCCGCGAGTATCCCCCCAGGCTGCGCGTCGCCGACTCGGAGAGCCGGAAGGGGGTGATGAGGAGCCCCGCGTCCGCTTTGCGGCGCTGCACCGCGAGGATCACCCGCATCCCCCGCGCGTGCGCCCGCTTCAGCAGCCGACTCTACTCCCTTTGTCCATCCTCGTTCGAGCACTTGAGTGGGTGCCCGTCAAGACCGACTAACCGGCCGACCGGTCCTCCGTACCAATCCGTTCAGTGATTGAAACATCTTCGCGTTCACGAATTCGTGCTGCTCGATGGATGATCCAAACCGTCCGCGAATGTCACTGGCCCCTCGGGAGAGGCGACGCCTCTCCCGAGGGGCCAGCCGTCATGGCGTCGGGGACCTACTTGACCTCGAACGGTTTCTCGTACACCGTGATGTCTTACAGCCGGATCTGGAGTTCTTTGACTCCGGGCGTCTTCGTCATCGCCTCCGCCGGCCAAACGGGCAACAGGGTTGATCCTGGGCGCAAGCAGGGCCGACTCGTGGGGTCGCGGTCCAAATAGGTCCTCTCATGGCGGCGGAGGCTGATTCGAAAAGAAGAATGGCAACCGAAATTTAGAGGACGGAGGTTGCATTAGAGATCTCTGCCTGTTAATCTTTTCCTTAGCTACCGCCACAAAACTTCGGTGGAAGCCTGAAAACCAATGAGGACAGAAGAGATGGAGCAATGGAAGGAAGCGACGGGTTTGCTTCCAATCGTAGGCTACTTCGACGCACCAGCGGGGGCGGAGGAGTCGGTAATGGCCCCTGGAGAGATCAAATCCCGGGATACCGATCTTGACGTCGCATTCTGGAACATCGAGTGGTTCAACAAGAACGTTGACGCCAAAGTGCGGACGGTGGCCCGCTTTATCGCGGATATGAATCTCGACGTATGGGCCCTGGAGGAGACATCCCCCAAGGCCACTGAGCGCCTTGTGCGCCTGCTAGAGGAAGCCTACGGTCTGGACTTCGACTTCGATTCGTCTGAGCCGAATGCGGCAAACGCCAAACAGAGCACGACGGTCATGTGGAACCGCAACACCGTGAACGGCAAGAAGCTGGAGTGGCCGGCCGAACTGGACGAAGTGATCCGGCTGTCGAGCAACGGTGATTTGTCGCCCTTGGAGCGACTTGAGGCGGAGGAGGCGGTGCACGGCCGCATCTTTGACCGATACCCGGGGCTTTTCCATCTGGAGTCCGTTCGCAACCCTCGGTTCCAGTTCAACCTTGTGCCGCTCCACTTGAAGGCCATGGCCGAGGGCAGCCTGCGACGTCGCTTAGCCTCGCGCGTCCTTGTGGCGATCATCCGCGTGATGATCGAGCGCCATGCGGCTGACCCAGATTGGGTGCTGGGCGGAGACCTCAACGCCGAAATGGACTCAGATGACTTTCGGGCGCTGGATCAAGCGGGATTCTTCGCAGCACACGCCGACGATGCGGAATCCGGAGCCATCTCATACCTCAAAGGGCCCAAGTCCTTAATCGACCACGTCTACCTCTCGAAAAACCTGACCTCCCAGCTGGGAGAGGGCCAAGTGCGCGAGAACTTTGTGATCGTCAAGGCCGATGCGGAGATCCCTAACTACATCAAGTCGGTGAGCGACCACCGTCCTGTGATGATCCGGTTGGCGATCGAGCCCGGAGCGGAAGAAGGCGCGATGCCCAGTGTCCAAAAGTGGCCAGGGCTTGTGCAGAGGGTGATGGCCGGGTTGCGAACCCAGGAGTAAGGATGACGAAAGAGCAGCGCCTCCAAGATCTCCTCCGATCCATGCCGGACGTCGCCGGAGCCGAGGGAGGCGAAGAGGAGGCGCCCGCTCCGAAGGCTGCCGCGATCCACCACCGGCTCCTTAAGAGCAAGGGAGCCGGCCTTGCGGACCACGAGATAGAGGAACTGAATCTGCCGTTGGCCATAGCCTCCGTGCTCCCTGCCGCAGCCACGCTTCCCGTCGAAAGGTTGGTAGAGCGTTCGGAGGAGGCCGTCGCGAAGGCTTTGGTGGGAGGCTCGCTCGACGAAGTCGACCAGGAAACCCTCGAGGCGCTCGTCCTACCGGAACTTCGCCCGATCATCGACGTTCAGGACGGTACGCTGACGAACGTTCCCGAAACATGGAAGTCCATGGTGGCGGCGCACGGGGCAATGCTGACCCAAGCCCTGCCAGCGGTCGGTCGCATCGACCTGCCTTTGCACGACAGCTATGCGGGCACCGGTTTCTTTATAGCCGAGAACTTGATCCTTACAAACCGGCACGTCGCGAAGCACTTCATTTCGGGAGTCGGCGTGCAGTCGTTGCGGTTTCGGGCAGTTGGGGGTGCCGCCAACCTCGATCCAGCGTACGAAGTTGGCACGCCAGACCCAGGAAGCGGCAAAAACCGGTTCAAGGTCCGTGCCCCAGTGCTAATCCATCCGCACTGGGACCTCGCCCTGCTAGAAGTCGAGCCACTCGACAATGCTGTTGTTCCAACCCCGCTGAGGTTGGCACGACAGGCACCACCCGGCCTGGGCGCAGGGAGTGCGATCCCGATCGCCGCAATCGGTTACCCAAACCTCGACGACCGGAACGATATCGCTAAGCAGATCCAGATCTTCCGCAACGTCTTTGGGCGCAAGCGCCTCATGCCCGGGATGCTCGGAAAGCGCCAGAAGTACAAGTCGAAGATGTTTGGGACGGAGGTCTTGGCGGTGACCCATGATGCGTCCACCCTCGGCGGAAACTCGGGCTCGGCGGTAATCGACCTGAGTAGCGGGCTGGTGGTGGGACTGCACTTCGGCGGCGAGTACCTTGTCGCAAATTATGCGGTGCCCACTTGGGAACTGGCCCTGGATTCTCATCTCAGCAGTCGAGGGGTCGCGTTCTACGACATGCCCGGTGCAAGTCCCGTAGCCGCTTCCTTGGTCCCGGATTGGATGGATGCCTGGAAGCCGCTTGAAGAAGCCGCCCAGACCGCTCCACCAGCGCCCAAGCTGTTGCCCCTCGAATCCCCTATCCTGCCCGCGGCGCGCGACTGGTTTGAGCGCACGACGGACGCTGAGCTCGCTGAAGCTTTGCGCCGCGATCCCTCGACCACCGAAGCTCTGCTGCATGAGACACTGGGCAACGATGCTGAAGACACGATTAGGGATCTGCGGCAGGTTCTGACCGCCGAGGAGGCGGGCAAGGAAGAAGGGTTGCTCGACGCGATCTTGGGTCGCACCAGCGTCGATGCGACCCTACCCGAGATCGTCTTTCTACACGGCATCATGGGCAGCCACCTGGCGACTTCGACTGGGCTAGGCGGTCGGGTATGGCTGTCACCCCTTTCCCTTTTCGCAGGCGGGGTCGCCCGGAAACTGATGATGCACGAGGACGGCGAACGGGACCTCGACCCAAGGCTGATGCTGCGTCCTGACGGCCATCTGAGGTTCTCGTACGCGAAGGCAACCCGAAAGTGGCGCCTTTCGCGATTCGTGGTGCACGAGTTCTCGTTCGATTGGCGAAAGCCCTTGGAAAGCTCGGCCGCCCGTCTCCACCACTTCATTGAGAACCTGCGCTTGGATCGGCCGGGCAAGCGATTTGCCATCGTGGCCCACTCGATGGGAGGCGTGGTCGCCGCAATGTACGCCAGCCGGTATCCGGAGTGGTCGTCAAGGATCTCTCAGGCCATCCTTCTTGGGTCTCCCCTTCGTGGCAGCTACGTACCGGTGGAAGCGATGCTGGGCGAGTACGGGCTGTTCCCGCCCCTCGCGTTCGCAGACCTACAGGACAACGTCCAAGACCTTACGATAATGGCCTGCTCTTTGCCAGGACTGATCGACCTGCTTCCCGACCCGGAGATCTTTCCAGATGTGGCCCCTCTTTACGAGAAGGCGACGTGGCCGTCCCCCACGTCCCCGAAGCAAGCTTGGTTGGACCACTCTCTACAAGTGAAACGTGCCCTCTCCAACAGCCCTCTACTCGCGTCTGCGAAGCTCATCGTCGCTGCTGATTTCGGCACTACGGCCGGTGTCTCGGTGACGGCAGGGCAACTCCGCACGAAACCACGCAACAAACCCGGAGACGGCACAGTACCAATCCGGTCGGCCTCCGCCAGCGTGCCCGGCGTGACGGCCTATCTCGCCGCCGCTTCGCACGGAGATCTTCCACGCGACGACGCAACGGTCGCCGCCGTTTCGGATCTCTTGCGTACCGGCCGTTGCGATCTGCCACTCCTGACGGCGCACGACCTCAAGGATCGGACGCTCGAAGAGTCGTCTTCGCCGATGGTGGTTTCTGAAGAAGCCGTCGTCGCCTTGCGCGATAGTCTCGGTGGGCGAGTGATGACGCGCGACGACGTTGATCGGGTCCTTAGAGGCATGAAGCTCACCAGATAATGCCGCTGATCCCACTGAGTCCGCAGAACCGGCGATCCGTCGCCGACCACCTTCGCACCGTTGCCGGCATAAAGGATCCCTTGCCCTTTCTTGAACAGAGGGTCTTCGCGGACCGTCCGGACCACCTGTCCCGGATCCCCACGTTTCTGGGGCGCTCGATGAGCGACTTTTACGTGGACGTGGTCCGGTACTGCGAGCGCTCGGGCTGGTCCCACCTGCCGCCGCTGCTCGAGAATCTCCTCCGATCGATGCATCCGGACTACGACTACTCGGAATGGATCGAGCGGTTGCACCGGGACGGCCCGTTCCACTGCCACCCCGGCGACCAACCCTACGAGATGTGCCTGGTGGCCGCCGACCTTCCCTTGCTGAACAGAAACCTCCTTCGGGCAGCTGCGATGTTGTTCGACGACGACTGGGGAGGCCATCTTATGGATGGGTCAAGGCCAACCGTCCTCCGCGTCTACTCATCGGTTCCGGAACGAATGGGTAAGACCCACACGCGGGAGTTCTTCCGCTACCTTGAGGCCATCCAACCGATGAAGCTGGGGGTCGTCCACATAGACTTCAAGGACCCTGAATTGCTCGCCTCCAGCCTCCAAGAAGGCGAGTGGATCGAGCGGACGATCGTGCGTCGGCTTTCCGATCAGGTCCGTTCACGCCGAAACGAATTGATTGCCGCAGCCAGGCACGTTGGTGGCGGTAGCGTGTTGGACGTCGCAGCCCTCTTGGCGCAGAGACCTGAGGAGACCTACTCCTTTTCTCGATGGGATAAGGACCAACAACGTCCGAGATGGGTAAAGGACCTGGCCGATGCTTTAGTCGACCGGGTGATCGCTCGTCCTGGAACCATGCCCGGTTGGTGGGTAGTTGTTTTCGACCATTGCGAGGCTGCCCCCGTCGAATCCCAAGAGTTGGTGCGCCGTTTAGTGGACCGGGCCGTCTCGTCCAGAGACACACCATTGAGGATCGTTCTCCTCGGTGATAGCGGCTCGCTCCTCCCAGACCCGGTGGACAGCAACCGGATCATCGTCGAGGATTTGGCGGAACATCGGCTCGACCATAGGGACGTGGTGGAGCACCTCCGAGGGTTCGCGACGTGCAAGAAGATGCCCCTCAGTGAGGATCAAGCCGGGAAACTCGCGGACAAGATCCTGGATCGCGCCATTGCGCTGCATGGTAATGGGGACGCGTGGGAGCGGGCACTTTCGACCGCTGTACTCGAGCGAACGATCCAACTCGAGCGACGAATCGCTGAGCCGAGCGGTGAGGAAGGCTAATGAACCTGGACGACCTGATTAAGAGAGCTCGAGCTTCAACCGAAACTCATGCACCCACTACCGCGGTTGCGATGGATACGGAAGAATTCGAGGCGCTGCTGCGTGAGGATCCACCGGAGCTAATAGAGACGGAAGCTCCATTGGCCGAGCCAGCAGTTTCGGACGAAGTCGTTGACCGCTTCCTGGAAGTAGCCGCCCTAAGGACCGGCTTCTACATCGACGAATTGACCCCGCTCGTTGCGGGAGCCCCCGAACGGGCAAGCGCGATAGTGGACCGTCTCGCCCTCCACTGCGACATCGCGACGGGTGAATCTGGAGCTTCGTGGATTTTAAGGGACGAGGAGCGGAAGCAGGCCTTACTGCGTCTTACGTCCCGCAACGAACTGCGTTCGATGGTTGACCACGTCCGTCAAGCCGTTCGTGAGCCGAGCACGATCGAGCAGGCGCTTTGGCGCGCGATCAACAATGAGCTGGGCCCTCTGGCGGTGTTGCCGCCGTCCCAACTGCGGACACTGCACTTCGTTTCGCAATGGCTGGAGGGTGTTCCAGGGCACTCCTGCCCTCCGCCATCTGCCATCGCGTCTCTGCTCGACCGCGAGTCCCTGCTGGAGCCGTTCCGCCACCTTACCGGAAAGTGGGAAGAGGGTCGGTTTGTCTCACACTTTGCCGGGCGCGAGCACGAGTTGCAGCGGATCTACGACTATGTTGGCTTGATACCGCCCGCATCGCTTCAGTCGCGCCTGAAACGGCTCTCGGAATGGGTCGTTCATCATGCATGGGGCCACATCTCCGGTCAATGGGGACACCGGCCATTGCTTATCTACGGGTTGGGAGGGTCCGGCAAGTCCACCCTCCTCGCGAAGTTTCTGCTTGACCACCTGACCGACATGCCGGTTGCCCAGCGCTTCCCTTTCGCCTATCTCGACCTGGACCTTTCGGCGTTGAACGCAAAAGAGCCGCTGACCCTGATTGCCGAAGCAGCCCGTCAACTGGCGACGCAATATCCAGAAGCTGCCGAACAATGGAACGCCCTAAAGGTCGACTGCCAAGCCGCCAGCCGTCGCGGCGTGGCCGAAACGGAGCGCCAAGAGGCTTTGAACAGGCTAGCTTCCCTTCTTGGTCGGTCGAGCCGTTTTCTCCTCGTGCTCGATACGTTCGAAGAACTGCAGTACCACGACCGGGACTCAGTTAAGGACGTCTTCCGATTTCTCAACGCACTTCGAGTCCAGGTTCCCGAGGCTCGCACCATTATCATGGGTCGTGCGCCGCTGACTGATGTGCAGTCGGAATTTGAGAGTCTGGAAGCCCAGTTCGTGGAAGGGGACACCTTTGCTACGGGGGCTCAAACAGACTTCGGCGTCATCGAGGTCCCGCTCGGCGATCTCTCACCCGAGGCTTCACGGGAGTTTCTTCAAAGCCAAGGCATCGCCAACCCGGAACTTATCGAAGAGCTCGTAGAGGTCGTCGGGGGCAACCCGTTGAGCCTCCGGCTCATTGCGAAGGTACTGCAGGCGGGTGCCCTCGACCTCCAGTCGTTACGGGAGGAGACGACTTGGCGCCCCAGCCTCGGAAATTGGCTTTTCGGGAAACGGGTGCCGCCTCGGACCGTGCTTCAAGGGGTTCTCCTGAACCGGATCTTGGGCCACATCCATGATCTCGAAGTTCGCCGCCTGGCTCACCCCGGACTGTTGCTCCGCCGGATCACGCCCGATATCATCCGAAACGTCCTCGCCGAGCCTTGCGGCCTTGAAGGAGCGGACCCCCTCCGACTCTTCGAAGAACTGCGTCGCGAAGCCAGCCTGGTCCTGGAAGATGTCGCCTCAACGGATGGGCCGGCCGTCCGACACCGTACGGAGGTGCGACGAGTGATGCTGCGCCTTATGAAGGCCGACGAGGAAAAGCGTGAGCAGGCAGAACGGATCCACCGCAACGCGATTCAGTACTACTCGGGCCGCTCTGACGCTGTCGCACGCGAGGAAACGCTGTACCACCAACTGATGCTTAACGAGCCACCCCGGCCCGACGGGCCGATCAGCGATATTCCAACGGAGGAGGCAGTGGAGGCTGGCTACGCAATGGTTCCAGAAGTGGATCCCCGCCCCGCCTGGCGTGCTCTCGCGCGTTCGATTGACGAACTCCCGCTAGCCTCCCGTCCCTACCTGGATGCGCGGCTCCACCTCGACCTCGTTCCTGAATCGGAATGGGGAAGCGCTGACCCGCAGGACTGGGAGCTTTCGGTTTTGGGCCGCGCATCCCGCCGCTCGCGCGAGCGAAGTCAAATCAAATCTGCGATCGCGACTCTGCGCGAACATGGTTTTCGGACGAGCCACCCGTCCATCCGCGGCGATTCGGACCTCGCCCTCGCCTTGGCCGCACTGCAGACCCGTACGGAAAGCACCTACGAGGACTTGGTAGTGGACCGCGAATGGGAGTACTTCTCGGGTTCCACAAGCTCCCCGAAACTAGTGCTCCAGTGGCTACTAGTCGCTCGTACGGCTGCCGTCCTGGGTGATTGGGATACCTGGAACGGAGCCTTTGGTTTGGCATCAGAAGCGATCGTGGACGGCGCAGCGAGTGGCTTTCACGGCTGGGGGGAGAAAGCACGCTTTCAGGCACTCCGCCTAGCGACCGACTGCCTGATGGCCGCAGAGGCGGAGGAGGATGCCCATTTCGCCGTCTTGACCCTACTATCCTACACCGCTCCGGATTCGATATCGAAGTTTCCCGTTTTGGTGCGAACGAGCCTCGCCGCGCTCGCAAACATGCCAACACATCGTCAAGATTGGCCCCAAGGAACTAGGCACGACTATGCTGGCTTGTTTAGGTTCGTCTGGGGAAGCGTCGCCCTTAATATCGGCTTCCTCACCGTCGAACGAATGCGGATCAATTTGTCCCAGATTGGCCTGAGCACTGATTATGTGAACGATGTGATGCGTCAAATGGGGATCCTTGCGTTCTCGCCACCTCACAAGGTGCAAGCGCCAAATCTCGTGGCGATCTTGTTCGGGGACTTTCGCGAAACGAAGCTTCCGGACCGCTTCCGGGACGAGCGCCTAGCGAGAGCTGTGCTCACGGCTCTGGCACCTCCCTTGCCCGAGCGCACGCCAGATGAGGACCCACACGAAGAAGCTAAAAGAATGGGAATGCTCGTCCCATGCGAGGGGCCGGTTCAAGAGTTGCTTGGCCGACGAGAGAAAAGGAAGAAGCGATGAGTGATCAGCCGAAAGTTCCGGTGGCCTTCGACCACTTGAGCGCCGAAGACCGAAACCGTATCATCGACGCCTTGCTCGAAGCTGATCTGTCGTACTCGAAGGTCACCCGCGAGCGATTTCTAGATGGGATTAATCGTCGCTACATCTACGACCGACTGGACGAGATCTATGATAAACCAGGAGATCAACTCTTCGTCGACCTCACCAAGCTAAGCCGGGCTCGACGACTTCACGACGGCACGGTCCCGGTTGAACAATGGCTCCGCAACGGCGTCCGCCTGTTACGCACGCTGCCGCAGCGCGAGGTTTTTGAGGAGATTCTCGATCGGATAGCCCAAGGCGATGTGGCGGTCGATCGAGTGATGCCTGCCGCGGATCCTCCAATCCCTGAGTCCTTCGAGGAAGCTATCGTCGACGAGATCGACGATCTGCTCAATGCGAGCTTCCTCGCAGTCGGGGCGCGCCGTCTGCCAGCCGTCGCGAAGATGCACGTACCCCGGTATCAAAAGGGGCAAGGGATCAATCTTTTGGACGGAACTCCCTTCATCGGCACAGGCACAGGGTGGCTCCTTTCCCCAGACCTCCTGCTGACGAACTACCACGTGATCCGGTGCCGCCGACCCGAAGAACCCGAGCCGTCTCCTGAAGACCTCGAACTTCAAGTGAGGAACAGCCGAGCCCAGTTCTTTTTCGATGCGGAGGGCGAGTCTGGAACGGTTTACTCAGTGGCCGAGGCGCTAGCTGTCGGCAAGTCTAAGGACCGAGACTTTGCCCTCTTGCGCCTCCAGTCCCCCACCAACGGAATCGAGCCGCTCCCGATCCATCCTGAACCTGTGGTTCTGCCACCTGACTACGAGTTACCCAAGACGGGGCCACGGCGGGTAATGGGAGTCAACATCATCCAACACCCCGGCGGCGGACCAAAGATGGTCGCCCTCCGTAACAATCGGGTGTACGCGGCCGATGCCCCGCGTTTGCACTACTTTACCGACACTCTCAGTGGCTCGTCGGGTTCACCTGTGTTCGACGACGCTTGGCGGGTCATCGCTCTCCATCGAGCGACGGTATCTCGGCACTCCGAGTACAACGGCCGGCAGTTGGGTTACGTGAACGAGGGCATCCAACTGCACGCCATCTTCTCGACGCTGTGGGAGCAAGCCCAGCAAGAGAAGGAACAAGGAAACCCTCGCTTGGAGAAGGCACTTGAAAGCATCCCTGATGCCGCGATCCCGTGACCAATGACCGCCTGTGGGCGGTAGGGGTGCAGGTGCGGTCTAGCTGAAGACGACCAGACACCGTGTAGGTCCACTTGACCCGCACGAGGAATTTACCTGCTCGTGCTCTCCCTCCTACCTTTACCGCTCCCCTTCCTATCTTCGGCTATTGAAGGTCCAGTTGGTAGACACTCTGGCTGTTAACGACGAAAATTCCATCAAAGGCCCGATCATCGCTAAGCATGGCTCGGATTGCCCTTGCTGAGGCACGTACTGGTTGGGGCCCCACCCTCTCAACCAACCGGACGTCGTTGACACGAAAACCGTGATTGAAGGCGCGAAAGGGCCAGGGAGCGTTAAGGCACGGGTGACCAGTAGCGATTGAACTGGTGCCGGGACAACATTCTCCCCCTCACCGGGACTGTAAAGCCGACCTACAGCCTATGTAGCGAAAACTCAGGTAATCCGGACCCGTCATACGACTCTCCTTTGCGCGGAACCTGCAGGATTCTCATGCGACGGATTCCGGAAATCCATACTTCGTACGAGCGCTCTAGCCCCGTCTGATGCCAAGCAATACGGTTGACCGGTAAAGGGACCACTCCGGGTGGTCGAGCTAATGCTGTCGACTCCCAATGGGATGACATTAAGGTTCGGTTCGAATCCAGTCCAAGACGGGCAGCCATAACTTGATTCTAAGTTGGGCCGGGAAAGCAACTTTCCCGGCCCAACTCTAACGGCCTTGCGGAGATGCCCAGTTTCCGGCACAAATTTCAGTGGCGCACGCTGGACAAGTCGCGGCTAGACGTGGTGCCTCGGGGCAACCAGGATAGGGACGAGACGCGCAACTTCCGACAGCCTTTCACTTTGGAGTATGCGCTCGCGAAACGCTGCCCCGACGAAGGCGACGCCCCGGTAATCGGCGTGGGGCGCGGGCCGACCCAGCCGAGAGTCGCCACCGGAACGGAGAGGTCAGCAACCTTAGCGAGCACCACCTGACGGCCCCGGTCGCCGCCTCGTCGAGCCGAACGCCCGGATCGCCAACAATCACCCAGAGAGCCTTGCCCTCGGCAAGGCTCTCGCTGTCCGCACGCACGGAGCTCTCGCGCTGGTTCAGAGACAAAGCGGAGAACACGAAAAAAACGGCGGAAGCCCTTTGGGGGCGTCAAATGACGAGCCCCCGGTGCGGCGGGCCACCGAGGGTCGCGCCGACCTGGAAAGAGGCGGGGCAAGCCGTGGATTACTTTCGGGTTCCCAAACTGGCCCCTCCCGAGCCTCCTCCATCTCCTGGCTCGGCGCTTCCTTACTGCCTCCGACCTCTCGAATACGTTAATCCCAATATTGGAGTTAACGTAGAACACTCTATACGAATTAAGGTTCGTGACTTCCCTTTCTGGGTGACGGCGGCATCGACTTGCGGAGCGATCAGCCACCTAGATCAAGCGCAGATACTCGCAAAAGAACGTTTTTAGTGTTGTATTATCTCGCCGGATCCCTTAGTATGGCTGCGTGTCCACATGCAGAAAACTGCCGTCGCAATCTGGCGGCTGTGCTCTAAAGACCGAACAAACGTCGAGTTGGCATTTCTGCACCCACTGCGGTTGCACCGCCGGCGAGATCGACCTTCTGGGCCTCGATCCCGAAGCCCAGGCGGCGGAATCGAGTGAGCTCAGGCTTACCGCGCTTCGGGACAAAGAAAACCATGCTCAGCTTTTGCTGACCCGGACGGGAAGGCAGGACGTGCGTTGCACCGTCCGTTCCCTCGATCCCCTCACCCGGGTCGACGGCGTGGAGTGGCAAGACTCCAGGGGCATCGTGAAGCTGAATCTGGCCGCCGCCCCCACGGGGCACGAATCCCTCTTGGAGCTGGTGACGTGGGACGGGCCGCGAAAAGACCGGTGGTCGGCAGGGCACTTGCTGGAGGAGGAGGATCCGAACGCTTCCATCCGCAAACGGAGGATCTGGGTCAAGGTCCAAGACCGGTTCGCGAAGCTCGAGGCGGCACCGACGCTCCTGGTCTTTCACCCTAACCGGACGTCCCACACGGTTCGGCTCGTCAACCTTGGGACCGCCGATCAGCGAGTGGACGCCGTTCTCATCCCCACCGGATTCCGGTTGAGCCGCCCGGACCTGGTCGGCAGCTTCACCGTACCCCCCGGGCTGGAGAACGCGGTTTCCATCGAGGTGTTCTCCGACGGCGGCACCCACGTCGGAGACTTGCAGTTCCGATCCTCCTCCGCGGAGCTGGCCCGTGTCAAGTGCGTCTCGTTGCCCCCGCCCCCGACCAAGGCCCTTCCCGCGCGGGTGGTGGCCATCGACTTCGGGACGAGCAACACCAGCGTCTTCGTCTGCGACCCGAAAACCCAGACGTTCTCGGCCGTCAAGCTGGACGAAAGTGGACAGGCCCGCATTCCGACCGTCGTCAAGGTCGACCAGGACAAGATGGCTTGGCGCGCGCTCGAGGCGACCGGTGAGACCGACACGATGGTCGTCCGGGGCCTGAAAACCCAGGTGCGCAAGCCGGAGACCACCCTGACCGTGGAGGGTTACCAGTTTTCCATCCACGAGCTCCTGACGTTCTACCTACGTACCCTGCTTGAAAAGAAGCTGGCCGCGAGACTGGACCAGGCCGTAACCGCCGGAGACTGGGTGGAGTTCGTCTTTACCGTCCCCGTTCTCGACGGCGAAGGCGGCGAGGACCGCACGCGCTACGAGGAGCGGCTCCGCGCCGCCGCCATCGCCGCCGGCTTTCAGGACGCGGACCGGAACTGGACCATCAGCCTGCTTCCCGAGCCCGACGGCGGCCTGCACGACGTCCTGCTGAACCCCCGGACCAAGAGCGCGTTCGGGAACGGCGACCGGGTGCTCGTTGTGGACATCGGCGGTGGCACCACCGACCTCACTCTCGCCCTGATCGGCATCGAGGGCGACCGGCCGACCGTGCGCGAACACCTGAACGCCGCCGCGTCCACTATGCGTGAGAACAGCGCGGTCCAAGTGGGCGGCAACGAGATCACTTTCCTGCTCGGCCGCGAATGGTTCAAAGCGGAGCGCGGCGCGGCGGAGCGGGCGACCGGCGAACAAGCGAAAAA
>Ga0216301_1000277_pt1 | contig 14015 bp, 8 predicted proteins | sample 4hB_Boncat_minus_FD_156203 | JGI IMG/M metagenome (GOLD analysis project Ga0216301, IMG submission 156203) | Terrestrial sediment cell enrichment communities for BONCAT metagenomics from Utah, United States - 4hB_Boncat_minus | ecosystem: Environmental > Terrestrial > Deep subsurface > Rock...
GCCGATACGTGGATCACGTCCGCGCCCGCCGCGTGGAAGGCCCGCGCCACCTCCACCGAGTCGCCGCACCCCATCCCCTCCTCCACCCAGTCCGTCGCCGAGATGCGCACCGACATCGGGCGCTCCGCGGGCCAGGCGGCGCGCATGGCGGCGAAGACCTCCAGCGGGTAGCGCAGGCGGTTCTCCAGCGAGCCGCCGTACTCGTCCGTGCGCGTGTTGCTGAGGGGGGTGATGAAGGAGGAGAGGAGGTAGCCGTGCGCGCAGTGCAGCTCCACCATGTCGAACCCCGCCTCCGCCGCCATCTCGGTGGCGCGCACGAACTCGCCGCGCACGCGGTCCATCTCGGCGCGGGTCATCGGGCGGGGGACGGGGTTGCCGGGCGCCCACGGCTCGGCGGAGGGGCCCATCACCTCCCATCCGCCCTCCTCCAGCGGCTGGTCCATCCCCTCCCACATCAGCCGCGTGGAGCCCTTGCGCCCCGAATGGCCCAGCTGGAGGCAGATCTTGGCGGCGGTCCGCTCGTGCACGAAGCGCACGATGCGCGTCCACGCGGCGAGGTGCTCGTCCGCGTACATCCCCGTGCAGCCGAGGGTGATGCGCGCCTCGGGGGAGACGCACGCCATCTCGGTGAAGACCAGCGCGGCGCCGCCCAGCGCGCGGGCGCCCAGGTGCACCAGGTGGAAGTCGTTGGGCGTGCCCTCCTCCGCCGAGTACATGTCCATCGGCGCGACGACCACGCGGTTGTGCAGCGTCATCCCGCGCAGCCGGAACGGCGTGAACATGGGCGGGACGGGCGCCGGCGGCTCGCGCTCCTCGGCGCGCGACGCGAACCATCGCTCCACCCCCTCCAGGTACGCGCGGTCGCGCAGGCGCAGGCTCTCGTGGCCCACCCGCTGGCTGCGCGTGAGCAGCGAGTACGCGAACTGCGGCGGATCGAGGTGCACGTAGCGCCGCACGTTCTCGAACCACTCCATCGAGTTGCGCGCGGCGTTCTGCAGGCGGACGGCGTCGGTGCGCCGCTCCTCCTGGTAGCTCGCCAGCGCCGCCGCCAGGTCGGGCTCCGCGTCCAGGATGCGCGCGAGGGCGATGGCGTCCTCCATCGCCAGCTTCGTCCCGGAGCCTATGGAGAAGTGCGCCGTGTGCGCCGCATCGCCGATCAGCGCCACCGGGGCGGCGGCGCCCTCCATGGTGAACCAGCGCTCGTTGCTGACGCGCGTGAACGAGATCCAGGGAGAGCGCAGGTGCGGGGCGTTGCTGCGCAGGGCGTGCCCATCCAGCCACGGCGCGAACATCCGCTCGCACGCCGCCACCGTCGCCCCCTCGTCCATCCCGTCGAAGCCCGCATTGCGCCACGACCGCTCGTCGCACTCCACGATGAAGGCGGAGTTGCGGTCGTCGTAACGGTAGGCGTGCACCTGGAAGACGCCGTGCTCGTTCTCGGCGAAGATGAAGGTGAAGGCGTCGAACAGCTTCTTCGTCCCCAGCCACACGAACCGCGCCGTCCGCACGTCCAGGTCGGGGCGGAAGTCGGCCGCGTACTTCGCGCGCAGGCGGCTGTTCACCCCGTCCGCGGCCACCACCAGGTCCACGCCGCCCAGCTCCGAGTCGTCCGCAACGTCGTGCTGAAAGCGCAGGCCGGCGCCGAGGGCGACGGCGCGGTCGCGGAGGATCTGGAGGAGCTTGACGCGGGCGATGCCGGAGAAGCCGTGCCCGCCCGAGGTGATGGTGGTGCCGCAGAAGTGGATGTCGATGTCGTCCCAGTGCGCGAAGTGGTCGGCGATCTCGCGGTACGACTCGGGATCGGCCTCGCGCAGGTTGCCCAGCGTCTGGTCCGAGAATACGACGCCCCACCCGAACGTGTCGTCCGCGCGGTTGCGCTCGAAGACGGTGACGCGGCGCGCGGGGTCGGCCTTGCGCAGCAGGAGCGCCAGGTAGAGCCCCGCCGGCCCCCCGCCGACGATGGCCACGCTCAGGGGCTTGCGATCGACAGCGGCCACGCGCCTCCGCGGGAGTTGGAACGCTCGTCCGGGTCCGGAATCGAAGTGTAGGATGCGGCGCCGCGCGGGGAAAGGGGACGAACGGCGGTTTCAGCTGTCCGGCCGAACCGGTTTTCGCACGGTTGCGTGCTTCGCCTGCCACGTTCCGCACGTGCGCGTTGCCTGCCTGGCCGCTTTCATCCGGTCCCTTCACCCGGCTCCGGGCGACGCTATATTTCGGCTCAGCCCTAACCGGAGCCGCCGATGAGCCAGACGACCGATCGCCTGCACGCGCTGCGGTGGGCGAGGACCTCAACATCGGGATCCAGGAGGGCCTGATGCAGCACCGGCGAGCGGTCGGAGTGCTTGGCGGGGTTCAGCGAGGGCTATGAGCACTGCCCCGCTTTCCCGCGCGGCAGCGCGCGCGCAGCTCGTTGCCGTCGGTGAGGTGCGGCTGCGGACCGTTGGACGCTGGGTGATCCTCGCCGCCATCCCGATCATTCCGACGATGGTTGAGCTGGCGCACTGGCCCGTGTGGATCGAACCGCCGCTTGCTCCGTCGTTTCACATCATCTACTGGTGGGCCGTCCTAGTGCTGGCGTTCGGCGCGTACGAAACGTACCAGAGCGGCCGCCGGCGCGAACGTTGGCTGGAATACTGGCAAGAGCGGGGTCGCATTCTCGGTGGCAACGTCGAAGAGATCGCACTGGTTCTCCTCGGCAGCGGGGCAGGTGGTCGGAAGGTTTCGTCCCCCGACCTGATTGCCGCGGGGATCCTACAGCAGATTGCGGACGTGGTGCGCGACCTCACGAAGCCCGACGCGGGGGTTCACATCATGGCGTGCCTGCTGGAACCGCAGAGGAGTGGCCGTTCCTCGGCAGCGGAAGTAGTGGCCTTACAGGCCACCGTCTTCAACCAGAACGTCGGCCGCAGCTTCAGCCGGCTCGATATCGGTGACCCCGGACCCGCCACCGAGGCATTCAGATCCGGGACTCCGCAGGTTGTAGCGGATATGGGCGTGGACCCGTATGGCGAACGGTTCGAGGGGCGCCCATACAGGTCGGTGATGGCATACCCGGTGAAGATTGGTGGCCTCAGCGGTCAACGCCTTGCGGTCGTCACCGTCGACGCCTCTCAGCCGGGTCACTTTGTCGAAGGAGACCGGGTTGAAAAGGGGATAGACGCGGCGATTTTCCCGCTCCTGAAGCTGTTGGGAATGCTGCTCATCGCTCAACGAAAAGGAGGGCGCCGTGATCGAAGCAACGGAAGCTGAACACCTCGAACCGAGTGCCCCGGAGCCTCGCGTGCCGCGAAAGAGGACGCGCCGTAAGTCTGGGGGAAAGCTGGACTGGCTGCGCCAGATCGGCACCTACATGTGGATAGGGCTCGTGGACCTTGATCCTCCGCCCCTTCCTCGTAGCAAGCCGCTCGGCTGAACGGCTCCGCTCTACTCCGCCGAGCTGAGCGGAAGAGTGAGCGTGAAGGTGCTTCCCTGGCCGACGACGCTCTCGGCGACGAGCTCGCCGTCCATGGCGCGGGCCAGGTCGCGCCTGATGGCGAGGCCCAGGCCAGTGCCCTCGGCCGTGGCGCTTGAAGCTCGTACCGCCCCTATTCGGGCAACACTTGCCCCACAAGGCCAAAGCCATAAATTTGCGCCTGAACATCAAAACATTAGTTCCCCTTGCGATCTCCTTGAATGCGGAGTTCGAACCAGATCGAACTCAGACTACACGATGGAAAGTCGAGTCATCCGCGCTCGTGCAGAGCTTGCCTATCGCGCCCATTCGTGAACAGCACATCTCGTTTGATGATCAGCAGGGCACTAACCTCTTTGCCCAAGCATTGCCGATCCAGGCGAAGGAGGTCCGCCGGTGGCTCGGAAACGGGTCCCGGTCGAGCATCAGCCCCGCCTGCCATGTCGTATGACTAGAGAACGTCCTTTCGCACCCGCGCTCCGCGCCCCGCCTTCCCGATCCGTCATTTCACCGCATATTAGATCACAGCAATGCTCACCCCCAATGGATCCAGGCGTATGATCTCCATCGCCGTCATGGCCGCGGCGTGCATCGCCTGCGCCGACGACAGCCCGACCGCATCACAGAACGGTGCTCGGCGGACAGCCACCGTGGCGGGAGAGCCGGTGCAAGGTTGTGCGCACTTCGAAGTGCGCCTAGGCAGCCAGTCGCAGGTCACCGTTGTTCCGCTCACCGTGCCAGGTTGCGGTGGTACCCTCATTCCCGTGGTTGACGGGACCGCCACAATCGACCGCAGGGGACGCCTCCGCCTGCCGCTCTCGCTCGACAACCGCGGCACAGTCACCATCGGTCCCCCGGTGCAGCTGCTTGGCTGGCGGGACAGTATCCGGATCGTGACGCAGAGCTCCAAGACGACGGTCTTCCAGTTCGTGAGCCCGGATTCCGTGGTCCCCGCCACATCTCCGAGCACACCCGGGGCTCTGCTCTGGCGATACGATACCCTCCTCGTCGCCGCTGGCGAGCGGCAGGTGCTGGCCGCCGGGGCAAAGTCCCGGGTGCGCTGGATCGAGATGGACGCTGTGGGCGTCTCCGTCTTCCGCGTCGCGTTCCACACGCGCGCCGTCACCACCACACCTACCGTTCCGCCGACACCGCCAAGCGGAATACCGCTCGACCTCTACCACGAGTCAAACGTCATCGCGGGAAGCCGGTTGGCCACGGGTCCCTACCCGCGCAACGTTGTCCTGGTCCGCTTTCACCGCAGCGCCACGCAGGCGGAGCGACAAGCTGCCATCGATCTGGTCGGTGGGGAGGTGGTGGGCGGGTCGCCTATCGCGGGGATCTACATCGTGAAGGCGCCGGAGGACGGCACCGACGCGCCCCTGGTGTCAGCTATCGAGCGGCTCAGCACGCTGCCGCAGGTCGCCTCGGCGGGTCCGGACTTCTTTCTCAGCCCTTCGTATGAAAAGCCCCGAGACGGCACCGGATGGCAGCGGCCCCAGTGGGAAACCGATGCGGACTCCGCGGCCGGAGACAACTGGGGGATGGAGCGGATTGCCGCGCCTCTGGCGTGGGGGTGTGAGACAGGAGACAGCACAGTTCGCGTAGCCATCATCGACAACGGCTTCCACAACGTCAGCGATCTCGCGAGCAACACTACGAACCCTGGGATCGCGCATTTTGGCACGTTCACCGCGGACCATGGGACGCGCGTTGCCTCCATTGTGGGTGCACGTGGGAACAACAGCGCGCAGATCACGGGTGTCATGTGGCGCGCGGACCTCCGGATGCATGAGTACGGGACGGCAAATACCGACCCCAATCTCCAACTTACCACACTGGGCCTGCAGGGAGCCATCATTGCGGCCGCGGAAGATGGCGCATCGGTCATCAACATCTCGTCTTCGTTGTACTGGCTTCAGCAGCACGGGCGTCTACCCTACGGAGTGCCCGGCGGGCCTGCCATACCCCACCCCGACAGTGCGCGAGCCGACAGCGCGCGAGTTCGCCGAGTCCATGCAGACCTTCGTGATGCGATGGCCTGGGCGGACACTGTCAACGGCAGGAGACCACTGGTAGTACTCTCCGCCTCCAACGATGGCATCGATGCGTGGTGGTCCGGGATGGCGAACGTCGCGAGAGACTACCCGGATCGCGTTCTCGTGGTGGGCGCGGTGGACCGAGCGGGGGCACTCCACTTCAACCACAATCAGCAGGGCAATAACCTGGTGAGCGTCGTCGCACCAGGGTTCAACGTGGGTGTACTCGACAGCAACGGCACGTCGAGGCTGGATTCGGGTGCTTCCTTCGCTGCCCCGCATGTCACCGGAATCGCGGGCCTGCTGCTCTCCTTCGATCGCGCGCTTTCTCCCGCGCAAGTCCGCCAGCTGATCGTTGAGGGAGCCGACAGCGCGGGTCGCGTCGTGAGCGGAACACCTACCGCGAACGCGCGATGGAGCCTTCGGCTCGCGGCCAGGAGAAACGGCGCCCGCCTCTGTGGCAATCGCGCCTGGATCGATCCGTCGTCCATGGGATTCGCAGTGGAGCGGCGCAGCGCCCCCGAAACAGTCCTCCCGGGAACTTCAACCTTTGCGCCTTGGGACATCCTTCACCGCGGCCGGCGCATGCGGTTTCAGGCCAGTAGCACCCCCAAAGCGTACCAGTGGAGTGCAGCGGGCTGGCAGGCTTCCTCACTACTCGGAGGTGAAGGGTATCCACTGGCCGCTCAAAGCGGTGATACGTATCGCTCGTCGTATCGAAATCCTCAGATCTCCAGTCAAGGGGTGAATCACAGCGGCGACACTTCCGTCGTACACAGACGGCTGGACAATGGCGTGGTGACGACCGACAACGGTGCAATGATTACCGACGTCGCGATCTCTTTGCGAGATCCCGGTGGGAGTCAGCGGCTGATTGGAAGCATTTCGGCTGAGCTGACCGAAACGCGGGGCAACGTGTGCATTCGAGAATCGCCGGATGCTGCTGGAAATTTCTCCTGCACCGCGACGCTGGGCGACCATGGGATCATCTACCGAGAGCGCTTGGACATCCAAACCGCGTATGTACCCGACGGCAAGTCGGTCCTTGTATTGCTCGTTCGAAGCTTTGAGCGCTGGGCCACAGAGGGGAGCTGGTACTCGCCATGTGATACGGGGTACATGGGCAGTCGGTGCATGGATTATACTGTCACGCGTGGCTTTCGCGACGTCCGGGTGTACTCAGTTCCCGTGGCGGGCGGCGCTCCTGCTTTGCTCTGGCAGGAGAACGACCTCAGCCTGGAGTCGCTCGGGGTAAACGCGGAGAGTAACGAGTTGGCGGTGTGGCGCCGCACAAGGGATGTGGTTGAGCTGTATCCCTGGGGCCAACCCTCAGCAGTGAGGACCGACAACAGCACGTGTCGCACGCAATTTCGGGATCTGCGACATGCGGGCGCTCTACGCTATGAAGTACTCAGTTGTGTGGATGCGACGTTCGCGCCATGACAAGAGGTTTGTGCTTCAAGTGGGGAGAAGCCGGTGGCGGCGAATCCACGTGAGAATGATCGCCGCGGCCGATTGCACGGGCGGTCACTCCGCCGAGCTGAGCGGGAGCGTAAGCGTGAAGGTGCTTCCCTGGCCGACGACGCTCTCGGCGACGAGCTCGCCGTCCATGGCGCGGGCGAGGTCGCGGCTGATGGCGAGGCCCAGACCGGTGCCCTCGGCCGTGCGGGTGAGGTCGGAGCGCACCTGCACAAAGGGCTCGAAGATGGCGCCCAGCTTGTCCGCGGGGACGCCGATGCCGCTGTCGGTCACGCGGAAGTGCACGGCGCCCTCCACGACGCCGCACCACAGGGTCACGCGCCCGCCCGCCGCCGTGAACTTCACGGCGTTGGAGAGGAGGTTCGCCAGGATCTGCAGGAGCTTCTCCGCGTCCGCGCGCACCGTGAGCGCCTCGCTGCACGAGGACACCTCCAGACGCAGCCCCTTGGCCCCCGCCTGCGGCGCCACGAGCGCCTCCGCCGAGGCGAGCACGCCGCGCACCCCCACGTCGCTCACCTCGTACTGGACGGCGCCCGTCTCCAGCTTGGCGTAGTTGAGCACCTCGTTGATCAGCCCCAGCAGGTGCCGCTGGCTCGCCTGGATGCGCCGCAGGTCCTCGCGCTGGCGGTCGGTGATGGGGCCGCGCACCCCCATCTCCAGCAGCTCCGCGTAGCCGCCGATGGCGTTGAGCGGCGTGCGCAGCTCGTGGCTCATGGTGGCGAGGAACTCGCTCTTCACGCGGTTCGCCTCCTCCGCCGCGCCGGTGCGCTCGGCCAGCTGCTCCGCGCTCCAGCGCAGCTCGCGCGTCTGCTTCTCCAGCTGCGACGCCTGCGCCTCCATCTCCTGCGCGCGGTCGGCCAGGCGTGCGGCGAGGGCCCGCGCCTCCTCGCCCTGCCTGCGCAGCTCCAGCGACAGGGTGCGCGCGCGCAGGAGGATCGCCACGCGGGCCCGCAGCTCCGGCTTCTCGATGGGGGTGATGATCAGCTCGTCCACCCCGCGCCACACCTGGCGCGTCACCATCTTCACCCCGGGACGCGAGGTGACGAGGAGGACGGGGAGGAGGGCGGGCTGCTCGCGCTCCTTCCGCCGCTGCACCCGTTCCCACATGCGGTCCAGGGCGCGCCCGTCCAGGATGCACAGGTCGAAGTCCTGCTCCAGCGCCTCCTCGTCGTCCGCTACGACGACGGCATGGTCGCGGGAGAGCTCCTCGGCCAGCAGCGAGCCGTTCTCCCGCTGGTCCAGCAGGAGGAGGATGCGGTGGCCACGCGGAGCCGTGGGCGCCGCCTCCATCTCCGCCGTGGCGGCGCGTTCCGCCGGGGCGATGCTCACGGGGAGCCGCCCTCGTCGTTCCACCGGTCCGGAGTGCCCGTGAGCACGCCGCGCAGCCCGGTGAGGGGAGGGCCCACCCGCACCCCGTCGCAGGTGATCTCGTACTCGCGCAGCGTCTTGGCGAAGTCGCCCATGCGCTTCTTCAGCACGCCGAGCGCCTTGCGCAGCTCCCCCTTCACCTCCAGGTAGCGCATGAAGATCAGGTTGTCGCACAGGTAGCTGATCTCCGTCTCGGTCGCGCGGAACTCGCCGGTGATGGACTTCACCTCGTTGATGAAGATCACCGTGACGCCCATGTTCTTGAGGTAGCGGCCCAGGGCGTGGAGGTGCACCACCAGGTCGTCGCCGGCCAGCGTGAGCTCGTAGCCCGCGACGCCGTCGATCATCACGATGCGCGCGTCGTGCTCCTCCACCTCGCGCCGCACCATCAGCGCGAACTCGCCCGGGGAGAAGCGCAGCGGCTCCACCTCCACGATGGCCAGCGACCCCTCGTCCACCATCTCGCGCACCGGCACGCCGATGTCGTCGCAGCGGTGCAGCAGGGTGTGCAGCTGTTCCTCGAAGGCGTAGACCACCGAGCGCTCGCCGCGCGCGGCGGCCTCCTTCATGAACTGGATGCCGAGCGTGGTCTTCCCCACTCCGCTGGGGCCGCTCAGGATGGTGATGGTGCCGCGCTCGATGCCGCCGCCCAGCATCTCGTCGATCTCCGCGATGCCGGACGGGATCATCTCGTGCACGAACTCGCGCTCGTGCGACCCGGGCACCAGGCGCGGGTAGACCTCCATGCCCCTGTTGGTGAGGCGCATGGCGTGGGGGCCGCCCTCGAAGTCCGACCCGCGCATCTTGCCCACGCACAGCGTCCGCCGCAGCACCCCGTGCGAGGGCGAGATCACCAGGTCGATGATGCCGTCGCTCATGAAGCGCAGGTCGTCGTCGGGTACGTTGTCGGTGGGCTCGGAGCTCAGCAGCAGGGTGGCGCCCTGCTCCACCAAGTAGCGCACGAAGGAGAGCGCCTGCTTGCGGAACTGGAAGGCGTCGCTCGCCATGTAGCGCAGCGTGGTGACGGCGTCCACGAACACCCGCTGCGGCTTCAGCTCCTCGATGGTCTCGATGATCCGCCGCGTGGTGGGGTCGCGCTCCACGTCGGCCAGCGAGAAGATGTCGTAGCTCTGGTTCTGGGCAAAGAACTCGCGCGTGGGGCTCAGGTCCAGGATGGCGACTTCGGACAGGTCCAGCCCCTGCGACGCCGCGTCCAGCCGGAGCTGCGCCTCGGCGGATTCCAGCGTGATGAGCAGCGCCCGCTCGCCCAGCGCCACGCCGGCGAGGAGAAAGTGGATGCCCAGCGTCGTCTTGCCCGTGCCCGGCCCGCCCCGTACGAGGTAGGCCCGCTCGGGAATGAGACCGCCGTGCAGTACCTCGTCGAGTCCGGGCAGCCCCGTGGGGCGCCGCGCGGTGCCGGTGTCCAAGTCCGCGTCTCCAGGTGTGGGGGCTCGCTACGTTCGCCGCTCCTTCTGCAACTCACTCGCCAGAGCGAACGGCAGGTCTCACGCGGAGGCGCAGAGACGCGGAGAGGGGGAGGAAGAGGGGCTCACGCAGAGACACAGGGCGGCGCGGGAAGGCCTGGCCGCGGATGAACGATGGAGCGGGATCCTCGGCCCGCTCCTGTACCGTACGGTCGGCCCCGCCTGGGTGGGTTACGCCTTGGCGGGGACGCTCCGGCGCGGTCCGGCAGAGGGGGAAACGCGGCTGCTCACCCCCGCCGATGCCCCGCACGTGGAGCGCCTCGGCCGGGCGTGCACAGCGGACGAATGGGATGACGTTGCCAGTCTTTCACGCGCGGCGGTGTCTGTCGGCGCTTTCCGCGGATGGCGAGCTCGCGGCTGTCGCCGGATACGAGATCTGGGCGACACCATCGCCCATGTCGCCGTGCTCACGCATCCCGCGCACCGTGGATGCGCCCTGGGCAGCGCGGTGGTCAGCGGCGTTGCCGCGCTGGCTCTGGAGCGGGGGCTCGTTCCGCAGTATCGATCACTGATGGCGAACCGCGCGTCACGAGCGCTCGCCGCGGCGCTCGGGTTCGAACACTACGCCACGAGCCTGGCGCTGCGCTTCACCCCCTCGCCGGCTGCGTGACGAGACGTGGAGGGATTGTGAGGCCGGATCACGGGCTGGTCGATGCACCGGGACATGAACCCGGGCGGCATCGGCATCCCCGGGCGATCACGCCGCGCCCATCGGCCCCGCCGGGTCCTGCCCGTAGTAGCCTGAAAGCTCCTCGTACAGTTCGGGGTGGCGCGTGCGAAGCTGCACCGGGCGCTCGAAGAAGCACTCGCTGGCCACGGCAAAGAACTCGGCCTCGTTGGTGGCGCCGTAGTGGTCCAGCAGCGTCTTGCGGCCGGTACGCGCCGCCTTGCGCAACGCCAGGTAGTGCTCGCTCAGCACTCGGGCCCATGGTGCGTAGAACGCCAGGCGATCCAGCTCGGGCGTGCCGTCGGCGGCGCCGTCTTCCTGGTCCAGCTGGTGCGCGAACTCGTGGAGGATGACGTTCTTCCCGTCGCGCGGGTCGGCGGCGCCGTGGCGGGCGCTGTTCCACGACAGCACCACCGCGCCGTGGCCCCACGACTCGCCCAGGTGCACCGCGTGGTCCTCCTGTACGACCGCGCCGTCCCTTTCCTCCCGCGGCACCCTGTAGGCGGCAGGATACACGACGATGGACCTGAGCCGGGGATAGTAGTCGTCATTGTCCAGGCGCAGCAGCAGGATGCACGCCTGCGCGGCGATGGTGACGCGAACCTCGTCCGTCATCTCCAGCCCGCCCGCGCCCTCGAAGTTCTTTTCCGCGATGAACACCAGCACCCGGCGCAGCAGCTCGCCCCGGTCCGCTTCCGACAGGCGGGCGTACATGGGCACGTTGCGCTGGATGACCGCCAGCCACTCCGTCGGAAAGGGCTGGGCGCGGATGCGCTCGCGGCGGCGCCGCTTCAGGATGCCGAACACGATGAACCCTGCTTTGGGTGGAGACGGCGCTCGGGTCGTGCGGTAGTATACTGCGCACGTGTTGGAGTTGGGCAATAGAGATACCGTCCTGGTTGCTGCTCGACCTGTATTGTCCATCGGATCCTGGACGTTGCGCGCACAAGGAGAAACCGCTTGCAGACAGGGAAGCGCCTGCTCGTCCTCGGCGGATCGGTCACCGGCGTCGCGGCCCTGCTGCACGTCGCGATCATCATCGGCGGCCCCGACTGGTACCGCTTCTTTGGAGCGGGCGAGCGCATGGCGCGGCTCGCCGCTCGCGGTTCCATCTACCCGGCCGCCATCACCGCCTGCATCGCCGTCGTCCTCGGCGTGTGGGCGCTCTACGCGTTTTCCGGCGCGGGCGTGATCCGCCGGCTCCCCCTCCTGCGCCTGGCCCTTACGACCATCGCCGCGGTGTACCTCGCCCGCGGCATTCTCGGCGTTCCCTTCGTCCTGTTGGTGGACGACGCGTACACGAATCAGCTCAGAGCGAAGATGACCTTCATGGTGGTCAGCTCGCTGACCTGCGTGGTGCTGGGCCTCTGCTACGCCACCGGCGCAGCCCGGCTCTGGCGAAAATCTCCAGACAATGCGCCCCGGAACACGTGAGGCCACGTGCAGCAGGCCCGATTCCAGCTTCTTCCTCCATGGGAGATTCAGGCGATGGAGACGCCGAGATCGAGCGCCATCTCGCAACGATCATCGTCGAGAACATGGGGACGTCGGGGGTGAACCCGGATCGAGCCCGGCGCACCCTCGCGGCGCTGCGCGACATTCCGGTCGCGGTGTAGTGCATCATCCATTGTCCGAGCCCACGTGCGACGACGGCCAGGACTATGAGCGCGGGAGTTCTGGCTTCCATGGGAGGGGCGGGGCGGCTGGTTTTTGCTGCTGAGCATGAAATCCGACCTCCTGAGCATCCGTCGCGCTGGCTTCGAAGTGGGTGAGACCGCGAAGAGGCGTGCATCTTGAAGTTTGGCTACCCACCTCAGGTTCTTTTGCTCGGCTAAAATAGAACGCCCGCAATGTGCTTGCGTTCGCAACGGGCGTTCTGGTGATCCGAAGCTGTTCTTTACTGACCCCCGGTCGCTTTCTGTGGCAACAGCTGCACCGAGAGCCGCCACGGGAGATTGACAGAGTCAAGCGTGGACCAGCCCCGAGATATTCCTACCCGGATCAGCTGATTCAAGTCCACACCAGCAGTAAGCTTCGCCGACAACGAGCCCCACTCAGGAACATCGGCTAAATCCAGATTGTCGTAGAAAGCCTCAGTTCCCCGGACCCATCCGCCGTCAGCAACCATGAAAAATCGGAAGAGATCGGTTGAGGAGTGCTGTAGGGCATCGACTCGCCCCCCCATGTAGAAACTTCCGGCAGGGTCCTCCACTGCGGCGTTGAGGGCTGGAATGTCACCACGCACGGCGGCGGTAAAACCGAGATCTGCTCGCCGCAGTGGACGGATGGAGGTCCCGTCAGCAACAATGTTGACCCAGCGGTACACCGGCACTGCAACGTAACCTACACCATTGCCTCCTCCCGCGAAGAACTGCTGGACAGTGGTTTCAGTCGTATCATCATTCGCAACGAGTGCTCCGAAACCAACTCGCGCGTAGCCTAACGAGGACATCGTGAAGAGGTTGTCGCTGACAAGCTCCGTATATAGGGTGGACCGGTCATCCCCCACGCTAAGTGCAACGACGTTTCCGACCTCCAGTCCTCCAAAGTACCGTCGCGCCTGAGCGGAAGATCTCAGCTTGGCTCGACCATAACAGCCGAAGCTGGGTTTATCTTTATTCTCCGGCTTCTTTGATTCCGCGAGGCACTCGGCCGTGAATTCATCTAATATCTCCTGCTGCCGTTCCAGATCAGAAAGCATGTTCACTCGGGTGATCTCTGCTGCAGTTTCAGTTGGTGGGCTGACGGGCTGCTGCGCATGCGCGGAACCGAACGGGTCCAAAATGCAAATGGAGACGACGGACAGCAGGATCGTGGATCTGAGCACGGTTTGTGACATGGGGAGAATGGGTCGGAGGGTCTTGGGGCTGATGGCCCCTGCATTGCCCGAATAGGGCACGTTACGGAATGGTGGGGCGGATAGAGCAGAGTTGTACTGACGCGCTGCAGAAGCTCGTCCAGCGATGCTGGGGCCCTACGGTTTTTACAGGGGTGCCGTCAATAAAGACGGCTGCCGATGCACCCGGGAAGCCGTGTAAGGCAATCTTGGACGGATATTAGTGTGTAGGTATGCGAAATAGCAAGACTAGACAGACGGCGATTGTGGCGGCTGGGGTGCAGTCGTGTGCACCTTTCGGCGGCGCCGCCTCGCGCCCGCGACCGCCTCCAGCCCAGCAGACCGCCCCCCGTGATCACTCAGACCCCCGTAACCTGTCCGGAACGCGCCGGAATCGGGTACAGGTTCGGGAACTAGGGCTCAGCACGGCTCCTCGAAGCGCAACCCGCGTCGCTCACACACGTGCGCCGCCGTCACATCTTTCGTCAACTGGCCGCTCGTCTCTCTCTCGGTCGCACCGGTCCCTGCGAGGGCATAAAACACATTCGAGGCGGTCGTCGCGCTCATCGCGGCGAGGAGTATCGCGGTGGGATTCTTACACAGCGCACCGGGAGCGGTGAAACGTGCGGAAATGGATACAGGGCCACAGCCTCAGCATCGCCGCGATCGCGTTGTTCGTGGCGGCGTTCGT
>Ga0216301_1000278_pt1 | contig 13992 bp, 10 predicted proteins | sample 4hB_Boncat_minus_FD_156203 | JGI IMG/M metagenome (GOLD analysis project Ga0216301, IMG submission 156203) | Terrestrial sediment cell enrichment communities for BONCAT metagenomics from Utah, United States - 4hB_Boncat_minus | ecosystem: Environmental > Terrestrial > Deep subsurface > Rock...
ATTGGTGGAGATCAAGCCCACCGGAATTGCGGAGCCGGTCGTCGCGTTGATCCAGGCTGCCGAGATGATTTCCGACTGTACGATCAGCGCCTTCGACGAGCCGACGCTGCGGCGGGTGAAGGAGCTGGAGCCGAAGCTCGCCACCGCCTACTTCCAGATCCATCCCCAACCGTTCGACGCGCGGGAGGTGGTGCGGCGCCTGGGAGTGAGCATGCTGATCGGCTGGCGGGCCGCCATCAGCAAGGAGATCCTGGACGACGCCCGCGCCGCCGGGCTGCACATCCGCTGCGGCTTCGGAGACCAGATGACGTACGAAGAGTCTTACGCCCTCTTCCGCGAGCTGGTGGAGCTGGGCGCGGACGAGGTTTCCTGCGGCCGTCCCGACTGGATCGTCCGCATGATCCGGCAATACACGGAAGAGCAGCAGGGATGAACGAGGACTGGCGGCCCCCGTTCTTCGAAGGCCTTGATGCCTGGATGAAGCAAGATTACATCACGGCCGAGCGACTGTTTCGGGCTGCTCTAGGCACGGCGGAACGCACTCTGCCCCTGGAAGATCGCGCTCTGGGGATGGTGCTGAGCGTGACTGCCGCCTGCTTCCAGGCGCTCCGCCACGACACAGAAGCCGAAGCGCTGCGCTGGCGGGCGCTGGCCGCCCGTGAGCAGAGCTATGGACCGCATCACCTGATTCTGACCCGAGAACTGGACGCCCTGGCGCAGCTCTGCCGAGCTCAAGGTCGGGGTGAGGAAGCGGAAGCCCTGGAGTCCCGCTCCCGGGATCTCTGGGTGCGGGACCAGGAAGCGACACAGCCCGGATGACGGATCACCGGTCCAGTGCGTCGTCTACGGCTTCCACCATGCGAACGATGCGCTCCAACCCTACGGTTTCCAGGGCCCGCCGCGCCACCCGCGCCCGGGGGTAGACGACCACCAGGTTCTCGCGGGACTGGCTGCGCGCCAGCACCTGCAGGATGACGCGGATGCCGCTGCTGTCGATGAAGTCCACCTCGCGCAAGTCGATGACGACGTGGCGGCGCCCCGGCTGGTAGCTCGCGGTGAGCTGCGCTTCTACGTTCGGAGCGGAGCCGACGTCCAGCTCTCCCGCCAGGCGGACCAGCATGGCGCCGGCTGGGAGGGTGGTGCAGGTGCAACTCGCGCAGACGGGGTCCGTCATCGGTCTCCTACCTCTCCCTCGCCGGGGTCCCGTTCCCACAGGGGAAGAGGAGCCGCAGCGAGACTGGAAAGAACTACGTCCCGACCTTCGCAAAAGGTAACCAGTTATTACCGGCGGCGCCCGCCGGCCAAACCGCCGGCGCCGCTCCAGGAGACCCCATGCTCATCACCGACGTGAAGCCGTATCCCCTCTGGGGCGGCAATCGCAACTTCTTCTTCGTGAAAGTGGAGACCGACATCGGCCACTACGGCATCGGGGAAGGCGGCCTTACCTGGAAGGAGCTGGCCTGCGCGGAGGCGGTCCACCACCTCAAGCCGTTCCTCATCGGGCAGGACGCCAGCCGCATCGAGCACCTCTGGCAGACGATGTTCCGCGGCGGCTTCTTCCCCGCCGACCGGGTCGTCTGCTCCGCCCTTGCCGCTATCGATATAGCCCTGTGGGACCTGCGGGGTAAGGCGCTGGGCGTGCCGGTTTACGAGCTACTGGGTGGGCGGGTGCGCGACCGGGTGGTCTGTTACCCGCACACCGGCGGCGCCACCCCAGAAGCTATCGCGGAGAACAGCCGGAAGCTGGCGGACGCGGGCTGGAAGTTCATCCGGTTCGGACTCCCGTCCGACGGCGATATTCTCGAGCCGACGCAGGCCGTGCGGATGGCCGTCCGCCAGTTCGCCGCCATCCGGGAGGCGGTAGGGGACGACGTGGAGGTCTGCATCGATGTCCACACCCGCCTCGACCCGCCCGACGCGGTGCGCCTTTGTCGCGAGCTGGAGCCGTATCGCCCTTACTTCGTGGAAGACCCGCTCCGCAGCGAGAACATGCATTCGTTCCACCAGTTGGCGCGGCACGTGGCCGTACCCCTGGCGGCCGGCGAGCAGTTCGCCACCAAGTGGGAGTTCCGCGAGTTGATCGAAGACGATCTCATCCAGTACTGCCGCGTCGACCTGTGCATCTGCGGCGGCATCACCGAGTCCCGCAAGGTGGCCGGCTGGTGCGAGACACACTACATCGCCCTCGCTCCGCACAACCCGCTGGGTCCGGTCTCCACGGCCGCCTGCCTCCACCTCGACCTGGCCACCAGCAACTTCGGGGTCCAGGAGCTGCCCCGCCTGCCGGGCAGCATCCTCCCCGAGGTGTTCCCCGTTCAGGTTCCCTTCGCGGACGGCTACCTGCTGCCGCCCACGGCTCCCGGACTGGGCGTGGAGTTCAACGAGGAGGCCGCGCGGGACTGTCCCTATCAGCCGGGCAACGGCCCCCAGCTCCGCCGCCTGGACAACAGCTTCACGAACTGGTAGCCGGGCTGTTCCAGAGTTCGCACCACGGAGCCCCCGAAAGTCTCCGGGGCAGGCACGGAGTCCACGGAGAGGGACACGTAGAAAGCCAAGGGAGTAGGAGACAGTCGAGCTTTGGACGGGATTAACAGGATTGAAGGGATAGAAGTCAGCCGTCATTATTCGCGAAGTGGTGGCGAGGGCGATGCCGCTGACCGCTACGCCAGTCACTGCGATCCTGCTCATCCCGTCAATCCTGTCTAAACGCTCTTTCGATCCGCGAGCATCCGAATAATCCGGGTCATCCGCGTTCTATTCCGGTTGGCTCAGCACCTGCCGGTAGAGCTGGAGCGTCTCCTCCGCCACGACGGACCAGGGGCGCTGCGCCGCATACGTGCGGGCCTGCGCCGCCAGCTTGGCGCGTGTCCCGCCGGAGGCGAGCAAGAAGCCGAGCCGATCTGCGAGGGCCGCTGCGTCGCCGGGGGGGAACAGCTCCAGGGCGCCGGAAAGCGCGCGCAGCTCCCCGAAGAAGGGCAGGTCCGCCGCCAGCACCGGCTTCCCGTGGCTTAACGCTACGACGGCGGAGTACAGGTCTGCATCCGCCGTGAAGGGGGCGAGGACCACATCCGTGAGCGCCATGAGCGCGGGGATCTCCCGCACTTCCAGCTCTTTGTAGACAAAGGCTCGGTCCTGAAGCCCCTGCGCCTGGATACCGGCGCGCAGCGCGCCCAGGTACCAGATGACGCCCTCCTCGTCTCCCCCGGCGATCAGCAGCTTCACCTGGGGCGGCAGCCGCGCCAGCGCCTGGAGCGCCAGCTCGCAGCCGGAGTCCCGTCCCACGAAGCCGAACATGGTCGCCAGCCGGCTGCCGCCCAGGTTGAAGCGCCTGCGCAGCGACTCGAGCGCCGCCTCCGAGGGCGGCTCCGGCGGTGGAGGGACGCCGGGCGGAATGATACGGAGCTGCGCCCGGTTCAGCCTTCGCTCCAGCAGCCGCCCCAGGTCGGCGCCGGTGTGGACGATCACGGCCGCCGCTCCGGCGAACGGCTCGCGCTCCAGGCGGCTCCGGTAGCGGGGGAGGGAGGAGAGTAGACCCTTCGCCAGGCGCTGCCGCCGCCGCGGCTCGTCGGCCACCCGCAGCAGGTCCCCCGCCCGGCGGGTGTTGTGGGCCGTCACCACGCGGGGCGCCTTCAGCCGCCGGTAATACGACAGGAGCCCGGCTCCGGGCGCGAAGCCGCCCCAGAAGGGGTAGTCGTGCTGGATGTGAACCAGGTCTGCGTCGTTCAGTTGCGCGAGGGTTTCCGCCACCGCCGCCGGATCGCGCTCTCCGAAGGGCGCGGGGACGATGCGGACGTCCACGTGCGGGCGCAGCGCCTCCGCCAGATGCGCCGCATACGCCCCGACGCCCGAAGGCGCCGGCGGAGGGGTCCAGAATGCCACTTTCACGCGGTAGCTGCGGAGGGTGATAGGAAGGGGCGGTTCGTCTCGCTGAAGGTTAGGCGCGGGGCCAGGGGTCTTCCTGCTCGTTATTCGCAAGGAGCGGGCTAATATCCGCGCCGGTTGGGAATAACAGGCTGTGATGAATGGACCACAGACCGACAACGAGGTTTTGCACCCGGAACAAGACTCGGAAGACGAGGCCGCTCCGGCGATTCAGCCCGCCGCCGACGGGGCGGGGCCGCTCTTGCAGCGCGACTACTCCGGCATCATTGAGGGCTGCACCGCGACCCCGGAGGAGCTGATCCTGCGCGTGCGGCGCGATTTCGCCGTCTACTCGCCCGACCTGCTGGCGCGCTTCACCCGCGCCGACGGCGCGTCGGACCCGCTGGAGCTGGAAGATCAGCTCCAGATCCACATCGTAGGCGCAGGCGACTGCGAGGTACGGGTCGCCCATCTGGACGAGCAGAGCTTCACCCTCCGCACGCTGGAGGGCCACCCGGAAGCCGGCCGCATCACCTTCGGCGCCTTCCGCAATCCGGAGGGCGACCTCGTTTTCCGCATCCGCAGCCGGGCGCGGGCGGGGAGCGTCATCAAGTTAGTCGGCTACACGCTGTTCGGTAAGAAGGTGCAGACACGGGTGTGGGTGACGTTCATCGAGCGGGTTGCGGAGGCGTGCGGCTGCAAGCTGCGCGACGAGGTGCGGGTGGAGACCAAAGAGGTAGCTGATTCGGCGGCCGACCTGGGCGAGGCGGACACGCCGACGTTTGTCGCTGCGTACGAGGGCTGATCCATGTCGCTATGGCGCTTTGGGAGCGGATGGTCGGAAGCGGCCATGAAAGCCTATCTGGCGGAGCTGGCCCGCCGGGGCGTCGGCTTCAAAACTCCCATCGAGGAGATGACGGCGGAGAACGGCTGGACGACGGATGGCGCGGAGACGAAGCTCGGAACCGAGCCGCCCGGCCCGCCTGTGTCCGACGGCCTCTACGAGCGCGCCAAGCAAGGCCTGATGAACTACGACTTCTCCGACCCCGCCATCGTGGAAGGCCATTTCGACCCGAAGGTTCCGTTCATCGGGCGAGACATGCTCCTGGAGATCAAGGTGTGGGGCCTGCGGTTCCTCAACGGCGTCCGCGTCCACAGCGTCCGCGAGGAGACAGACGAGAAGCGCACGCTTTTCGGCTTCCGCTACGACACGCTGGAAGGCCATATCGAATGCGGCTATGAGTGGTTCTTGCTGTGGAAGAACCACGCCACCGGCGACGTCTATTTCAAGATCGAGGCCCACTGGCAGCTCGGCCAGTTCCCCAACTGGTGGTCTCGCCTCGGCTTCCAGCTCATCGGCGAGCGCTGCCGCGAGCGTTGGCGTCACAACGCCCCGCTGCGGCTGGCCGCGCTGGCGCACAAGCCGGTGGAGAAACCCGTCGCCGAACCCGGCGAAGAGCTGGCGCACCGTGGCGACCCGCATCCGCAGCGCACCGAGCCGACGGAGCCGGTGCGCGGCGTCGGGCGGTAAACCACGTCGGGACCCTTGTACAGGTTCCTACGTAAACAGCCACCTGGGACTGGACGGAGTCGTTCAGTTCCAGGTGGCTGTTTACGTCAGTCTCTCCGAATGACGTTGACGCCTGGAAAGTCACAGCCCACAGCCTCGCTGTGGCCCTAAGGTCAGCTATAACGACCAGCCCTCACCGGCATTCCTTGTCGGCAGGGCGAATCCCGCCGCACCCCTCCGCATGCCCGCAATCTTTTCGCACGGCGGTGAAGGAATTTGCGAGTCCCTTTCTAACTTTGCTGGGAAATATTTCGGCGCATGGTTGGATGAGCAGCCTGCTACCGCCCGACAGACCGGCAGAGTGGATGGCCTGCAGATCTGTAACCCGGCGCGCCATCGTAGAGGCTGTGAATTCACCGGGCGCGCCAGAGGCAATGTGGAGCTTGTCCTTAGCCGCCACTGCCGCTTGCGGGTGAATTGGGCCGGCTATCCTGTGGGAGCATGAGATGACGCACGTACGGCGGTGTTCCGGTTTGCTTGCGATTCCGGCGGTTTTGGCTTGTGTTACGGCTCTCACGGGACGGGCCGCGGCGGGACCTATCCGGCGACCCCAGTTCCCCCTCGGGCGGACGATACCCCAGCAAGCGAGTCCCAACTCTCTTTCCGAGCGTGATCCCATCTACCTGCGCCCGGTCGCCGGCAATGGACTCGGGCCAAGGGTTTCCGCCTTCAACCCGAAGAGCAAGCGCCTGTACATCCTGAACCAGACCACGCGGAACCTGAGTGTGCTGGACACGGTCACCGAGAAGGTGGTGAGCGTAATCTCGCTCGCGGAGTTCAAAGAGCAAGGCAACAGCATCCGCAGCATCGCTGTGGACGCGGAAGCCAACCGCATTTACGTGCCGTTACCCGCCGACGACCGGCTGGCGATTATCGATGGCGAGACGAACAAGCTGGAGAGCGTAGCAATTGACCGCACTACCTTCCGGGAATTCCCTGTTGCGGTCACGGTGGATGCTGCTACAGGCCGGATATACGTTGCGAACCAGCAAGATAGGTCGATCAGCATCCTGGATGGCGTTACTAAAACGATTCGGAAGCATGTGACGCTGAGTATTGCTCCCGTATCACTCACCTTCGATCCAAGCCTCAAGCGAGTCTACGCCGCAGGAACCGGCGTCGCCGTCTTGAACGCAGAGACGGAAGCCGTTATGGGAACCGTCCCCACCTCCGCCAGCTCTGCGTTGGCGGTGGACGCCACGCGTGGAAGACTCTATGTCGCAGCCGTGGACGGCGTCGCGGTAATCAACACCGCCACCAATGCCCGCATCGGGACGATTGCCGGGGTGCAGGCCGAATCGGTCAGGGTAGACTCTGGAACGGGCCGTGTCCATGCCATCAACAAGCATACGGTGTTTGCGCTAGACCCGCTAAGAGGCGCTATCGTGTCGATGCGGAGCTTTCTGGGCAGTGAGCTTTCGTCCATCGAGCTAGCCGGCGATGGTCTGGCGTATATCACGGACTTCGCCAGCCACACGGTCCGCGTGGTCGAAGTCGCGGAGACGTCCCTCCGGTCATCGATCCGGATTGGGAGCCAGCCACACTCTTTGGAGCTCAGCAAGGCCACGGGGAACCTGTACGTAGCGGATGGAGGCTACGCCTATCGCATCGTCAGAGACAGGATGCCGCTGGACGAAGTGGCGATCGGGCTGCCCCGAGTTTTCGCAGTAGCCAATGCGTCTGCAGATGGAGGGGTGGACGAGATCTATATCCCCAGCGCGTCCTCATCCCGGCTGATCATCATTGATGCAATTACCGGCAGGACAGTGGGAAGTATAGGAGACCTGAGAGGCGTCCCCAATGACGTGGAAGTAGACTCCACGCTTGACATCGTGAGAATCTCCATTCCCGAGCAGGATCTCGTTCAGAACGTGGAAGGTCAGCGCAGACTGCTCCGGGACCCTTTTGTGGCCAGAAGACCCTATGACGTCGCCATCAACTCCAGGACGGGTGACTTCTATGTCGCAAGCGGGCGATCCGAGAGCGCCCAGAACCGTATTCTCAAGTTTGACGTGAACGGGAGACAAGTCGCCACGATCACTATCCCCGTTACCGGCGCCAACCTCGTGCGTCGCCTCGTCGTCGACGAGTTACGCGACATCGTCTACGCTATTGGACCCAAGTTCGTGGCGCGTATCCAGGGTAATGACAACTCGGTCACGTTTGTGGCGGGTGAGTACAGCTACATCGATGTTAACGAGAGCTTGGGGCACGTCTATGTGGCGCAGGCTAGCTCGTTACAAGTGCTGGATGGGAGTAACCTCTCAAATCTGGGGAGCCTGTCGGTGGGCAGCGGAATCAACATTCAAGGGCTCACCGTGGACGGTCGCACGAATACTGTCTATGTTTCGACGGATGACGGCACGGTGCGGGTGATCGAGGATAAAGACGCGACTTCCCCCACGCTGCGGAACGTCCGTGCCAACCCGCTGAAACTGGGAAGATTGGGAGGCGTGATTGACGTCCGGGTGGAAGCGACAGACGACGCAGGGGTGAAGTTCGTGCGCGCGGAGGTCACCGACCCTGCCGGGGCCGCCACGGTACACGGCCTGAGCCGGGAGAGCGGAGATACGTTCAGGGTTTCTTTGAGCTTCGCCGAGAATACCTCGAGCGTTCCGGCGACCTACCGTATCCGGTTACTTGCAGAAGATGTTACAGCCAATGCCACGACGTCGGATGTTCTTACGGTAACCGTAGCTCCGTTGGATACTACAGCGCCGACCCTGGCGAATCCAACGCTTAGCTCCACGGAACTGCCCGGTAGCGGCGAAACAGTGATCCTGAGCATTGAGGCGCAGGACGCCAACGGGGTAGCCGCGGTACAGGCTGTAGTGACCGGCCCAGATGGCAAGAGGGAAGTCGTCGCTTTGGAGAATACGCCCGCCGGCGGCGTAATCTGGCGAGGGCGTTTCAAGGCCCCCGCCAACCCTGGCAGCAGCGCGTCTATTTACCATGTCAGTTTCACCGCTACGGACACCGCAGAGAATCAAGCTGACATCATTGACGCCGCTACGTTTAGAGTCGCGCCGTCTAATGATATTACCGCCCCGGTGTTGAGCGAGCCTCGGGTCACGCCCGATGATCTTGGGAGCGCCGGGGGCCGGGTCGCCTTTTCCGTTCTCGCCGTAGACGATGTCCGGGTGGAGAGTGTTGTGGCGGAATTGACTCTGCCCGACGGTGAAAAGGAAACTATCCCGCTGCGTGCGGCGGCAGGCTCCACCTATAGCGGCTTTTATGACGCTCCCGCTAACACATCCGGCCGGCCCAAGTCCTACCAGGTCGTGTTACGCGCAACGGATGCTTCAGGTCTGGCAACCGCAACCGGCCCGATTCAGTTCACGGTTGCCCCCGCGTTCGACGCCGGTGGCAGGATTGCTCTCTCTCCCACCAAACTGACCTTCACCAGCACTGCCGTTGGGAAGGCGGCTCGCCCCAAGATCCTAACCGTGAGAAACTCCGGCAAGGGTCCATTGATCCTGAGCATCGAGTGGACGGCGCCGTTCTCCGTGTCTCGCGCCGAGGTGAACGGCAATCCGGTTAACGCGGACAACACAATCGAACTGGCTGCCGGCCAACGGCTGAACCTAACCGTAGAGTTCCAACCCCTACAGAAGGGCCCGGTGGAAGGCGAGATCACGATTGAGAGTTCTGACCCCCGGAAGGAATTCAGCGTCGTCCGTCTGACCGGCAAGGGAAAGTAGCGGACACGGTGGACGAGTGAGCCGATGCCTGTAGAGCGTCGCTGTTGGCTTTTTTGCCAGCGGCGCCTCACTCGGGAACGATCTCTTCGTCTACCTTCGCCGGCTCCGCGCCCCGGGTTCGCTCCTGCACCACCAGCAGCCAGAAGGGGATCGGGAGCCCGGCCGTCTCTAGCTTCTGGATCGCGTCGGCCGGCGCGTGGAGCCCATCCTCGCGCGGGCCGCCGCCGCACTCCGGACACAGAAACTCTGCAGCGGGCGACCAGGGCCGGCAAACGATACACAGCGCCCGCGAGCACCGGGCGCACTGGCGGGTGGTCCGGAACCGCCGCCCGTCCGGCAGGCAGAATTCGCAGTCGGACATATTCTGGCTGGAGAAGCGGTCACCGGTGACGCGCGGCATAGCGGGGTTCCTCTGATCGGAGCGAGTGGAGAGGGTGGCCGAAGATAGGCCGCGCCGCTGGATGCCTTCCTTGCAGGGCGGCTGAAGCGCATCGGAAAGAGCTGCGGCGCGCTTCCTTATTATCGTTGATCGCGGCGGAACTGGGAACGGCAGCCTCCTGGCAAACGCTCTTTCCCGCAGCCAGAATGCGGTTCTAGGAGAGGAAGCGGTCGAGGACGTTGCGGGTAACCCGCGAGAGCGCGTCGTCCACCAGCAACGAGGCGGGGTAGGTGATCGAGCCGGCGGAGAAGACGGCGCCGCCTCCCTCCGGCTCGTGGACTACCAGCTCCGCGCCGCCCTCCTCGGGGTTCAGCCCCTTCGCCAGCAGGCGGGTGTCCGGCGGAGAGCTGGCGCTGCGCTTGTCTGTCTCATGGCCGGAGGCGCCGCCGTGGCAGCGCTCGTGGAGGCTCGCGGAGCCGAAGATGTCTCCGTTCCGGAGGCCGGTTCCGGCGAACGCCCAGTGAGAGGCGTCAGTCACCTGGTAGGGAGCCGCCGTCATGATGCCGGTTTCCGTAAAGACCACCCCCAGCAGGCTCGCTTCTGACTCGAATGCGCGGTGCAGGCGGCTCTCATAGCGTTTCGTGGGGTCGTCCGGGTCCAGTGTCCCCGGCGTGCCGTCGCTCAGGAGCTGCGACTTGCAGCGCATCGTGGCGTCGTCCTGGAGCTCCACCTCGCAGTTGAGGCCGTTGCCGCCCAGGTACATCAGCCGCCCGCCGCGCTCGAAGACCCAGCTCTTCACCCGCTCGTACATCCGTCGCGACCAGTATTCGGGGTGGACCGAGAGGATAAGAACCCGGTAGGCGTCCAGGTCCAGCTCTCCCGCGTGAAGCTGCGCCTCGGAGTAGAAGTCGTAGGGGTAGCCTTCCCGCTCCAGCCAGCCCAGCAGCCGCCACTCGGCGGGAGCCAGGTGGCAGGGCTGGCGGCCGCGGATCGGATCGGTGACGTCTGTATCGTAAGGCACATGGTTGTACGGCTCGGGGCGCTCGAAGGAGAGCGGCGCGAACTCCGGGGCTCGCCATTCGGGGTACGCGCCGCCGGCCGTGTAGCGGGTGAGGTCCAGGCGGGCGTTAAGGATCGGGACTGGGGGCAGGGTGGGCGCGTTGATGTAGTTGCTGCGACCGCCAAAGCTGTTGTAGGCGTTCCAGGTATTCGTCGAGGCAAGGACGGCCACGGGCGCTTGCGGTGTCGCGGGGGCCACCACCCAGGGGAAGGTGAAGAACGCGCCGGACTCCGCTTCGGCGTGGAAGTAGTAGAGCCCGGAGCGCTCTGGCGCCGTGGCGAGCTGCGTGTGGTGCGGGCTGCCGTAACCCCGGCGGTTCCACTCTACGCCGGTTTGGGTGTAGTCGCCGTCGGGAGTGATTTGCATGGCGGCGCGCGGCCCGTGCTCATCGAACCAGCCCAGTAGCCGCACGAACTCCTTTTGCAGCCCGTAGCGCCACAGGCTGAGCCGGTAGGGCTCCACCGCGTGGACCCGGAACTCGCTGCGCTCGCCGGAGCGCACCCACTTCGGCCAGGCGTACCCGAGCAGTGTGTCGGAGAGCAGGCGGAACTGGTAGGGCTCGCCGGTTCCCACGCCGACGAGGACGCTCTTGGAGCCATAGCCGGCCTTCACCAGCGTCACGCGGTAGGCGCCCGGCGGGAGGGCTGCGTAGACCGCGCCGCGCGGCGTCGAGCGGACGACGGCGACGCTCTCGCCGTCTCGCTCGAACTCCAGCAGCACGTCCGCAAGCGCACTGTATCGCTCGTCGCTCACGTAGCCGATCAGCATCGCTCTCTCCCGTCATCCATCCAGCAAACCCCTGACTTTCTCCCCAACGAGAGGAGCGGACGGCCCAGTATTCTATCGGTCCGGTAGGTAACCCCTGCTTTCCTGCGTCCCCCGATCATTGAGTAGACGCAAGACGGCGTCCACGTCCACGTGTGCTTGCAGCCAGTCAGCCAGGCGGTCGAAGGTGGGGGACACGGCGGGTGTCTCGGGAACGACCACGCCCCACGAAGCGAGAAAGCAGCGCAGGAACGCGGGGCTCTCAAAGAGGCCGTGGAGGTAACAGCCCCACACCCGGCCCTCGGCGTCGGTCGCGCCGTCCAACGCCTCCGTCCGTTCTCCCAGCCGTTCTTCGATGCGGAACGCCGGCGGCGCGTCTCCGCGCTCCGTCCTCCCGTGGTGGATCTCGTAACCCGCCGCTGGGACGTCTTCGAGTCCGGGAAGGAGCGAGACGCCCTGCACGCGCGACAACTCCTTCTCCGCCTCCAGGGTCGTCTCCACGTCCAGCAGCCCCAGCCCGGCCACGAACAGCTCGCCCTCAATGCCGTCCGGATCGTGGATCGCCCGCCCCAGCATCTGGTAGCCGCCGCAGAGCCCGATGACCGAGCCTCCCGCCCGCGCGTGTTCCCGGATGCGCTTGGCGAGACCTGTCTCGCGTAGCCAGCGGAGGTCCGCCGCCACGGTGCGGCTGCCGGGGAGCAGGACGATGTCCGCCCGTCCCCACCCGTCCGGCCGCTCGACGTAGCGGACCCGCACGCCGGGCGTGCGCTCCAGCGGCGCCAGGTCGGTGAAGTTGGAGATGCCGGGCAGGCGGGGCACGACGACCTCCACCTGTGCGGGCTCCCCCGGCCGGTGATCCGCCAGGGAGACGGCGTCTTCCTCGTCCACCTCGAGCCCTCGGAGCCACGGCAGCACGCCGAGGGTCCGCACGCCGCAGCGCTGCTCCAGCTCTTCCAGTCCGGGTTGGAGGACCGTGGGATCGCCGTGGAACTTGTTGATGAGGAACCCGCCCACGCGCCCCTGCTCGGAGGGGGAGAGGAGCGCCATCGTTCCGGCGAGGGAGGCGAACACGCCGCCCCGCTCGATGTCGCCCACGAGCAGCACCGGCGCGTCCGCCAGCTCCGCCATACGCATGTTGGCGACGTCCCGCTCGCGAAGGTTGATCTCGGCGGGGCTGCCCATCCCTTCCAGCACCACCACGTCAAACCGGCGGCGCAGGTCGGCCAGGCAGCCCGCCGCCGCCTCCAGGGCGAGGGCCGCGTGTTCCGGCTGGCCGTAGCCTTCCGCGATGCAGTACGGGCGGCCTTTCACGATTACCTGCACCCGCCCGCCGCCCAGCGGCTTGAGCAGGACCGGGTTCATGGCGACCTCCGGCTCCACTCCGCAGGCGGCGGCCTGGAACGCCTGCGAGCGGCCAATCTCTCCGCCCTCCGCCGTTACCGCGGAATTGAGCGCCATGTTCTGCGCCTTGAACGGCGCCACCCGCAACCCCCGCCGCGCCAGCCAGCGGCAGAAAGCCGCCGTCAGCACGCTCTTCCCCACGTGGGAAGCCGTCCCCTGGATCATCAGCGTGCGGGCTGGCATGCGGCTATCCGTTGAAGACTTTGACACAGAGGGACACAGATATTACAGAAGAACACAGACCGGCTTGGCCGCAGTCGAGGCGAACGACGCCATGCCGAGGGCTAAGTAGGGTGCCAAAAGTCTTTCCGCATTGTCTGGGGCCTGCAGGCACGACTCGTGCGGAAGAACTTTTGGCACCCTACTTAGAAGGGTCTTTAAGGCAGAGCAAGAACCTGCTTCTCGTTTGTAGACCACCCAGCATTCGGGGGTAAGAGGGGGGGAGGGGGTCCTCCTCATCCTGGTTTCGGGTTTCAAGTTCCAGGTTGGCGCAGGGACCGGTGGTGTCCGCTATTGTCCCGTGATAACCCCATGCGCTTCTCCCCTTCCTCTTTGCTCGGCCTGCCGCTCCAATAGGACTACGTCTGGGAAGAGGGCTTTGGGTGACGGCCCCTTACTTGCTCCTCCTGGTCTTCTCCGTGTTCTCACAGTGTCCTCAGTGGCTCCGTGGTGTAACTCTCTCGGCTGCGTCCACGAAATGTCGCGCGGCGGACGGGTTGGAGCCGAAGTGGAGGTGGACGTACGAAGCGAGGACGCTCCCGCTGGCGTAACCGATCGCGCGCCCCCCGGCGTCGAACGCGGCCTGCTCCGGCCCCAGCGGCCCTGCGTAGCGGGAGTGATGGAACTCGTGACCGCGGAGGAGGGTTCCGGCGGGTCCCAGCACGCCGTCTCGTCGGAGCGCCGCCTCGCGGTAGCCGATGGCCTGAAGTCGGGCCTCCATAACGCAGCGGCCGGGGAGCAGCCCAGCCATTGTATGCGAGCAGCCTGCCAGGTCGGTGAGGCTTTCGCACAGATACATGAAGCCGCCGCATTCCGCATAGAGGGGCAGGCCGCTCCGCGCCGCGTCCGCAATGGCCGCTCGTATGGCGCTGTTTTCGGATAGGCGGGCGGCGTGCAGCTCCGGGTAGCCGCCGCCCAGGTAAAGACCCTGCGCGCCGGGCGGCAGGACCGTGTCGCGCAGCGGGCTAAATGGGACGATCTCCGCGCCGGCCGCCTCCAGTAGCGCCAGGTTGTCCGGATAGTAGAAGCAGAAGGC
>Ga0216301_1000279_pt1 | contig 13975 bp, 12 predicted proteins | sample 4hB_Boncat_minus_FD_156203 | JGI IMG/M metagenome (GOLD analysis project Ga0216301, IMG submission 156203) | Terrestrial sediment cell enrichment communities for BONCAT metagenomics from Utah, United States - 4hB_Boncat_minus | ecosystem: Environmental > Terrestrial > Deep subsurface > Rock...
GGTCCGTAGGCGTGGAGATCAGCAAGACCTCCCGGATACCCGCCAGCATCAGCGTGGAGAGCGGGTAGTAGATCATCGGCTTGTCGTAGATCGGCAGCAGCTGCTTCGATACGACGTGAGTCACCGGGTAGAGGCGGGTGCCGGAGCCGCCGGCGAGTACGATGCCCTTCATAACAGAGAACTCGGGAGGGAGCCGGAGCGGAGTGCTGACCCCGGCTAATCGGTAACATCAGGGGTCCTGGACCTGTCCCGCAGCCGCCGGGTCTTCCCCTGCTGGACGGTAGACGGGCAGCAGTTCCGGGTCCACGTCTCGTAGTCCCGGATGTTGCTGGTCTCGCGCTGACATGATGGGCGGCTCCATCAGGGGCCACTCCACGCCGATGGCCGGGTCGTTCCAGGCGATGCCGTAGTCGTCGTTCGGAGCGTAGAACGCATCGCAGCGGTAGAGCACCTCGGCCGTCTCGGACAGAACGAGAAAGCCGTGCGCGAAGCCGGCGGGGATGTAGACCTGGCGCTTGTTCTCCGCCGAGAGCCGCACCGCCACCCATTTCCCAAACGTTGGGGAGCCGCGGCGGATGTCTACCGCTACGTCCAGCACCTCGCCCGCCACCACTCGGCAGAGCTTCGCCTGGGGCTGGCGGAGCTGGTAGTGCAGCCCCCGCAGCGTGTTCCCGCGCGACAGGGAATGGTTGTCCTGCACGAACATGTTGGTGATCCCCAGCTCCGCGTACTTCTGTTGATGATACGACTCGTAGAAAAAGCCCCGCGCGTCCGCGAAGACGGTCGGCTCGATGATATACACCCCCGGAAGAGAGGTCTCAACCCGCGTCATACCGGTAGGTCTCCGGGGCTAGCGCCAGCCAGTGTTCGACACCGGAAGCAGCGCGACAACGACACACTCCTTCAGCGCCCGCACGCCCATGACAGTCTCTGCGCCAGCTTCTCGCACGGGCGCATCAGGCCGTGCGCCACCGGCCGGAGACCGTTCCGCCCGGCTTGAATCGAAAGTCCCACAGTGTCGGGCGCCGCGAGCGCCTTGGAAGGCGATGGAGAAGCCGGTGGTCACCAGCGGCGGCATAAGGGAGCTGGGCGTGAAGCCATCTTGGAGGATGCCCCGCTTCGCTGGGAACGTCCAGCCACAGAATGTCGACCCCTCGCAGCACCGAACTGAACTCTGAAAGCAGCTCCTTCTGGCTGAAGACGTCCTCCAGTGCGGCGCCCAGCAAGAGAGCAATCGGAGGAGCCCGCCGGAAAGACACTTCCTCCAGCTTTGCCTCAATCACCTCGGCTCCGGAACTGCCCCGCGCGGGCTACGTGAACTCCGAAGCCGGCTCCAGCCTACGGGTTGGCTGCCACCAGGCCCTCACCGCACCCGGCCGCACGCACGGGGCATAAGATCTGAACGAAGCTGCCCGTCTTCCCGTCGAAAACGTGCTCCTTGAGGTAGTGGGCCGGGTCGTCGTGACGCTCCCCGATACCCGAGGGAGTCGGCATCGGGTTCGGGTAGCTCAGGCCGCACTCGCGACACTGGAGGACAGAGCTGGTAAGGCACGAGTCCCGGTACGATCTCAGCCGCTACGCCGCCTTCGTCGTGGAGCCCGCGAGGCGCTCCAGCCCACGGCTGCGGCTGACCTGCTGAAGCACCTCCAGGACCTGAGGCGCCTGTACGCGGGCGGCGTACGTGTTTTCCACGGTCGTGCGGCCCGCACGTCCCAGGCGCTCCCGCAGGCGCACGTCCCGGATGAGCGCCAGCATGCGCTCGACCCACTCGTCTTCGGTGGCGCAGAGGAAGCCGTTGCTACCGTCCCGGATGATATCTGAGTTCACGCCGACCGGTGAAGTCACGGTGGGTATCCCGGCGGCCATATACTGGAGCGCCTTCAGGCCGCACTTGCCACGCGCCCACTCCTCATCGGGGAGTGGCATGACCCCGAGGTCGAAGCGCTCCAGCTGCTCCAGCTCCGTCTGCGGCGTCCAGTTGGCGGCATACGTCTCAACGCCCTCGAGCGGATAGGAGTCGGTGCCGATGACGTGGAGCCGGACCGGGGTCTGCGCGGCCACCCGCTTCAGCGCCGGGTCCAGGGTGCGCAGGTGCGCTACGGTGGTGCGGCTGCCGCTCCAACCGATGACGACCGGGGACTCGTCGCGGTAGGTCGCCCGCGGCTGGTAAGTGTCCGTATCGATGGTGGTTGGGATGATGGTGACGTTGGAGTTGAACTGACGCGCATACTCGGCGAGGAACTGGTTCCCCACCACAACGTGCGTGCTCAGGCGGCAGATCTCACTGGTTTTCCCCGCGAATTTCAGGAACCCCCAGCGGCGGTTGACCTGCGCCGTATCAGTCAGGTAGATCGCGTCGTCGAACTCCATGATCACCGGAACGCCCCGCTTCGCCAGGGCTCGCTCCACGAGCGGCGGGCCCGCCATTAGCGCGGCGCGGTGTAGCCACACGGCGTCGTAGCGGTCCAGGTTGCGCAGCTGACCCAGGCGGCGCACCAGCGTCCGGCCCATCATCAGCGCCTTCTGGGGCGCCTGACCCTGTGAGTAGAGGAGTCGCTGCTCGTCCGCCGTGAGGAGCGTCGCGATGTCGAACTGCACTCCGTTCTCGCGAAGCCAGGGATACCACTGCTCGATCCGGAACCGCTGGCCGGGGACCGTGTCCCAGGCGTAAGGAAGCAAGAGGAGAACATGCATAGGAATAGTGAGTTTGAGGTGCCGCGGGCGGCACCTAGCTGTCAAGGGTCTGTGGTTGAAGATTCTAGCGGACCCCGCGCCGCCAGTGCTCGGGTGATCCGCGGATTGCCCGAGCACTGGCCGCGTATGCCGGCCGGCTACGTGCGCTAGCGGCTCATCGCGCGCCGCGGGATCTCAAGCCTCACACGGGCTTCGTTTTGTGCTGCTCGTCTGCGTTCCCGCATGTCCTGGCGCTGCACGAAGCCGGCGGAAGCGAAGACCAGGAAGAGAACGATAACCTGCGAGCGATGCCGGTAGGCGGCGCCAACGTTCGCCGAACTCACGGCATAGGCGAGCGTGATGATCACTACGGGCAGCAGCAGTCCCAGCCGCTTTCGCGTCCGGTCGCGGAGAGCCTGTCGCATCGCCAGCCATACGAACGGGATCGTCCAGTACCACACCACCATCTCCGGGAGCGTCATCAACGGGCGGACCCCGGTCAACTGCCAGGGGAAGGGCGAAAAGAGGAAGTACGCGACCCCGACCGGCAGGAACAGCGCGAGGATCAGCGGGTTCGTAATGTCCACGTTCCCCATATAGCCGCTCTTCTGGTTGTTGAACGAACTCCCCATCTTCTCCCGGTGATACTGGATTCGGTCCAGGTCGGTGAACTCCAGCGCGGTGTTACTGAAGCCTAGGCGGTCGTTCAGGAAGACAAGCAGCAGCATGAAGAGCCCCAGCGCCAGGAGGCTGGGCGCCAGCCGATCCGTCCGGGTCACTACGAGGGTGGCGAGAATCACCATCACCATCACCGGCACCAGGTAGGAGCGGGTGTACTGCATCCAGGCCAGGCCCAGAAGGATGGTGACGACGGGACCCAGGGACAGACGCTCCCGCAAGACCAGCGCGCTCCAAACCACCGCTAGGATGCTGACGGTCAGCCAGATGTCTCGGATGTTGAGCGCGGACCAGAGGATTAGGGAAGGGAAGAGCGCCGTCCAGATGGCCGCTACCCGCGCCTCCCGGGAGCTGAAGATTAGCAGCGCGATCCGGTAGGCCAGGATCACGCACAGAGCGCCGGCCAGGCAGTTGAACATCCGGGGGACGAGCGGTGAGAAACCGAACGTGGCGTACTGCATCGCCACGAAGGTGTAGTAGCCAATCCGGCTGACGGCCGGTTGCGTAAACAACGACTCTGGGCGAGCAATGCTGCCTTCCCAATACCGCGTGAGCAGCGTCGGCCACAGGTCGTAACCTGGCTGGTCCTCCGCTAGAAGGTTGCGATCCAGCGGCCCGTAATAGATGGCGAGGGCAACCACTGCGCGGAGCAGCATGGCGGCAAAGCACAGGGTGAGCAGCCAGCGCCGGTCCTGCTGCTCGATCCGGGACAGGAACATGACCCCGGAAAGGACGGCCGCGCAGGCGACGAGCGCGAGCATGCCGGGGACGACCTCTCCGGCCCCTCCGATCGCTCCAATCCCTGCGGCCACTGCAGCCTCGCTGCCCGCGCCCCCGCCGACCAGGCCGCCCGCGGCGAATCCGATAATGGCAAGGAACGTGAGCACGAATACCCAGGCCGTGAGCTTCCCCGTAGATTGCATAGTGATTTAAGACCGGAGGCGCATCACCGCGCCGCGTGGGATTAGCGCTGGCCGCGAGGCCGCTGGAGACTAGTGGGAGCCCGGGGAAACCAGGTTCAGGCTGCGGAAGTCGACCTGGGTCTCTTCCCGCTGCCGCCGCCGCTGGAGCCGGCGCAGCGGAAGCGCCGCCATGTAGCCGACTGCGGCGGGATGCGTTCCCAGCGCCTTGAGCGCCCAGCTTGCGCATTCGCCCCAGCGTCCTACCTTCATCGCGCCGCCGGACAGCATGGTGTAGAACTGCGCGTAGATGAGCCGCTTCCGCTGCTTGATATGAGCCGGAATGGTGGGATCGGCGAAGAGCCGCTGCAGCACCAGCAGGCCCGGCTGGATGTGGATCCCGAGGTTCCGGCTGCGGTTTCCCGCGTGCACCCGGTAGAGGGAGAGCGGCTCCTCGAGACTGACGAGGTTGCAGAAGCGGGCGACCTTGATCGCCATGTCCCACTCCTCCAGGATCTCCAGCTCCTCGTCGAAGTAGCCCATCTCGTCGAACTTGTGTCGCGCGATGACCAGCGTCGACATGTTGTTCGGCATGTTCTGAAACAGGAGCGTCTCCAGCAGCGCGTCCCGGGAGGGGAAGCACTTGCGCACGCTCAGCACCTCCAAATCGTCGTTGACGAAGTAGGCGCCGGACTGCACCGCGTAGACGCCGGTGCCGTTCTCAAGCACCGCCAGCTGCTTCTCCAGCTTGTCCGGCACCCAGAGGTCGTCCGAGTCGAGGATCGCTACGTACTTGCCCTGCGCGGCGCGGATGCCCACGTTCCGGGCGGACGCCACGCCGCCGTTCGGCTTGCGGAGCACCCGGATCCGCGGGTCCGTGAAGCTGGAGGCCAACGCGAAGGTCTCATCCTTGGAGCCGTCATCGACGATGACAACTTCCAGGTCGCTCACCGACTGCTGCAGCGCGCTGCGAACCGTCGCCTCCAAAGTCCGAGTGGCATTGTAGGCCGGTATTATGACCGAGACGAGCGGGCTGTGCATCAGGTGCCTTTCAGCGGGCTACGAGACGGCGTGCTGCGGAAGAGTCGACGCTTGATCCAGCGCACCGGCAATCCCAGAGGCCGAGCGATGTTTAGCGGGTAGTGCTTCAGCGCGCGGAGCGCACACCTGAAACTGTCGTTCGTCTTGCCGGCGTGAAGAAAGCAGCCGGATAAGATCATCCAATGATTGCTGTAGCACCGGTCCTTCAGCCGGACGTAGTGCTCCGGCGGGTCATCGCTATAGAACTTGTCAAGCACGGCGAACGTGTCCCGCTCCAGGAGCGCCGGATTCGAGCTCATGCTGCCCTGGAAGACGCGGTACTTGACCAATAGCTCGGGAATAGGAGCCATTCTGGTCCGGCGGCTAAGCCGTATCCAGTAGTCCCAGTCCGCGCTGGTGCTGAACTGCGGATCGAACCCGCCTGCCTCCTCCGCCACTTGCCGGCGAAGCACCACAGACGAACAAGAGCCGGAGACTACGCAGGAGTAGAGGAGGAGCGCTTCGCAGAAGTCGGGGTAATCGCGAGCGGGGACCTCCCGGATCGGCTGCAGATCCTGATCAACGCAGAGCATGCCGACGAAACAGAGCCCGACGTCAGGATTCGCGTCCAGGAGTGCCACCTGTTTTTCCAGCTTCGTCGGCTCCCACACGTCGTCCGCGTCTAGGAGAGCGATGTAGTCACCGCTCGCCTGGCTGATCCCGGTGTTGCGGGCGCGGGAAACCCCGCCGTTGGGCTGCCGAACGCAGCGAACGGGCCCGCCGAAGGACTCGGCTATTGCGGCGGTCCCATCCTTCGAGCCGTCATCGACTACAAGGACCTCCAGTGGCGCGTGCGTCTGCGTGAGGACGCTGCGAAGCGTGGTGGGGAGGTATTTCTCCGCGTTGTACGCGGGGATGACAACACTGATGGTGCTCTTCATGAGTAGTCTCGGCGGGTTTCGTGTCAGCTGCCCAAATACGGGCACTACGTTGCCGGCTTTACAAACCAGTAACAACCACAGCCATAGCTCTGGCGGTCGGCCAGATCCTGGCTGGCATTGGCAACAAGCCCTCCGTCCGCCGGATCGTCCGGCACCAACGAAAACTCCCGTAGCTGCAGAGCATCGAAGTAGGACACGACCTGGCTATACGAATAGACCCGGTGGGCGTTGAACTGCACGCGGGGTCGACCTGTCGGCGTCACGAACAGCAGCGATCCGCCTGGCGCGACCACCCGTTGGAGTTCCTGGAATGCCTTCAGGTCTCCGTTTGGGTCCAGCGGGTCGCCATAGCGCCCTAAGCCGATGTGCTCCACCACGTGCATGCACGATAGGGAGCACAGGCTAGAGTCCGGGAAGGGGAGTGCGCTCAAGTCAGCAGAGGCGCATTCCAGGCCGCTAAGACCCAGTTCGATGCTCCGGAACTCGTAGTAACGCACCGGCATAAACGCCGAGAGCATCGTGGAGAAGTGCAGAGTAGACGAGATGTCATGGTGCACTTCCGGCCGCGTCTCCGCCAGGATACGCACTGCCCAGGCCGGGTGGTACACATAGTGGCGGTCGAACCCGTGGTCGCTGGTGCGATCTTCCAGACACAGAAGCCGATCCTCCCAACGCACCGGCAGTTGGTCGCGGCGTTCAGCGCTCAGCTCTCGGAACCGTTCGAACTCGCGTCGAACCTTGGCCTGAGCCGCCACGCCGCGTATGCGCGCGTAGGTAGCGCGTGCAGGCCGTAACAGGCGCGCCGCGCCGTGCAGCGAGCCTCGCCATCCGGAAACACTCATAACTTCGTATGCTCCAGTGACATCTTCAGCGGCAGCACGTCACAATCGACCACCGCAAGACGTCATCGTTCAAAGCCGGTCGGGATGCACGGGCGGCTACCACCGGCGTCTCACTCACCCCTGATCTTTTCCACGACGCACGCGCAGGGGCAACGGAAGCTCGATGTTCCAGTCCAAGAATAGGGACTGAACGCCCGTGGGTGTCTCCGTCAAAGCTGGGATGAGGCCTCGGAAGAAATCGGACTATGGCTCGTCACTCGCACCGGGTCTTGCCACAACACGTCAGGCGTTAGATCTCCGCCGAAGCGAGCCAGCCCCTCCCGGACTCCACGGAAGATATAGATACCGCACATGGCGCGATAGAGGCGGGGTAGTAGGGGGCTAGCGGGCCACGCCCGTTCCAGGAATTCAATCCCTGCGTATAGCCCGGCTACCAGCGGAGGCGCGGACGCCACCTGCTTGGCGAGTTTCTTCAGCGCTTCCTTCAGGGGCTCCCCACGCCGAACGCCGCAGTTCCCCTCCACCATTGAGAACCCGTGCCATCGCCTTCCATGCTTCAGCCCGAGCAATGCGGCCGTAACCGCGCCTCGCCGCTGGCGCTCGCAGAACTGCTTAAGCGTGAGCCGATGGTCGTTGTGCCAGAACAGCAGCGTGGAGTTGTAGACGAACTCGAATCCGGCCTCACGCGCGCGGATTGAAAACTCCTGGTCTTCGCAGCCGGCGAAGGGGAAGTCCTCGTCAAACCCACCGATGTTCCAGAAATGGTCTCGGCGCACGCCGAGGTTGCAGGCGGTGAGCCCCGCCGGTCGCACCGAGTCCTCGTCGAGCGGTTCCGTCTCGATTCCCGCCTTCACCCAGTTCTCCACCTCGATACGGAAGCGGCCAAACGGGCTCTCCTTGAGCTGAGCGTTTAGATCTGGGTGGAACTCCCAATGGCCGTTGACCAGGCATTTCCCGTGCTTTCGAAGCGTCCGGACGTGCAAGTGAATCAGATCCGGCTGCACCACCATGTCGTCGTCAAGGAAGATGAGGATCTCACCGTGCGCAGCACGCGCTCCGTTGTTGCGTGCTGCCGCGACCCCACGGTTCTGCTGTGGGAGATACCGCAGTTGGGGAAACCCTGCCGCCATTTCCGTCACTACCTGGGACGTATTATCCTCGGAGCCATCATCGACCACTATGATCTCGTAGGGCGCCGACGAGTAGTCGAGACGCGCGAGCGCCGTCAATGTCTGGCGCAACACGTCCGGCCGTCGGAAGGTCGGTATGATGATGCTGACCTTGGGCTCGGCAGGCTTAAGCTGGGTTTCCATCTCTACACGTGCCCTCCGCTTCCGGTCCGCGACTTCATCGCGAGTGAACGCAGGTACATCAGCGCCCAGCCCGGCCGCAGTAGGGTCGGGTGGCGCCGGAGCGCCTGCCCGAGGGCCGCGCGGGCGGCGGCCCCTTCGCCGGCCTGAATGTTGCGACACGCGCTGTTGAGGTAACACCGCGCCATGTACAAGCTCTCGCGGGCCTGGAAGACTGGGGGAAGGGAACCGCTCCCGAAGAGCTTGTGATAGACCCGTTCGGCGCTTTCGCTCACTAGCAGTAGATTGCTGCTCACGCCGCCCAGGTGAACCCGGTAGTCTGTTAGTGGCTCCGGAAGATAGCCAATACGGTAGCCCGCGGCGGCGATGCGCAGCCAGAGGTCGTGGTCCTGGCAGCACCGCAGGGAGGTATCGAAGAGCCCGCTGTCAACGAGGACGGACTTGCGTGCGAGGACGGTTGAGGTGTTGATGCAGCACCCAACCAGCAGTTCCTCCAGTGCGTACTCCTGAGTGGGTTCCCATCGGTCCAAGACCACAGCCTCGCGCGGCACGTCCCCGAAGTTATAGTAGCCAGTGAAGGTGAAGTCCAGCTTCGGATCATCGTGGAACAACTGCATCTGGCGTTCGATCTTGCCCGGGAGCAGGTTGTTGTCCGAGTCAAGTAGCGCTATGAAATCATAGCGCGCTTGCCGAATACCTTCACTCCGGGCTCGAGACTCCCCTCCATTGGGCTGCCGGATGATGCGCAGGACGTCCGGGTAGCGAGACGCATAGCCGGCTAGTAGCACCGGAGTATCATCTGTCGAGCCGTCGTCAACCACTACCACCTCCAGTGACGGCCAGTTCTGCTGCAGTGCACTCTCGAGTGCCTCCGGGAGCAAATCTGCGCGATTATAGGTGGGGATAATGATACTTACACCGACTGCTGATGACATCTGGCGCTCCTGAACTATCCGAATCTCACTACATCGGGAGGTGCACGTCGCACCCTCGACCGCTAACCATGAACCAACCCGTTGTGCCACGTGCTCGGAACATAGCCGCTAAATGTTCTTCTATTCCGCGAGCCACTGCAGTTCCGGCGCCAGAATGCCGGGCCGGTCTTCGGCTGTCGACGCCCACAGGGGTGAGCGGGCGTGGTCCGTGGTCATGGAGAAAGCGATTTCGCCGCCTTGGACTATAATCCATTTGATGCAGTGGAGGCTCACCCGCGGGCAAATCATGAAGTTGCCGTGGTTCAGCCATCCCGGAGGGATCGTGCAGCGGATGCGGTTCACACCTTGCTTCAGAACTGGCCATTCGTCCTGCGGCCCGTCGTTGTGGTAGGTGCGCCAGAGCAGGATACCGTCCGCCGTTTGCAGCTCAAACCCTACGCAGAGGGCGGAGTGCAGGAACCGGAGATCGAATTCCATCTCCACCGTCAACGGCTGACTTGTATAAGCGTGGCCGGCTGGTCTGCCGTCCGGCCCCAGGGCACGGAGAGCAAGTAGCCGGATCTGGTCGTCACCAGGTGCCGTGTCCGGGTCCGCCCAAACTCGCTCGGCCCCTTCGCCCTCGCCTTCTAGCCGCAGGTAGGCATCAACCACCTCATGGCTGTTGCCATCCCGGACGAGTTTTCCGCCCACCAGCTGTACCGCACGGCTGCACAGGCTCCGAACCGCCGGCATGTTGTGGCTCACGAACAGGACGGTGCGGCCCGCTCGGGAGACTTCTTCCATCTTGCCAAGACACCGCTCCTGGAAGGCGGCGTCTCCCACAGCTAGCACTTCGTCGACCACCAGGATTTCCGGCTCGAGGTGGGCGGCTACCGCGAAGGCCAGGCGCAGGTACATGCCGCTACTGTACCGCTTTACCGGTGTATCAATGAACTTCTCAACTTCAGCGAACTGGACGATCTGATCGAAGTTCCGTTGGATCTCCGCCCGGGACATACCTAGGATGGCGCCGTTCAGAAAGATGTTCTCGCGTCCGGTGAGCTCGGCGTGGAAGCCGGTGCCGACCTCTAGTAGTGACGCAACACGCCCTCGCACCTCCAGGCGCCCCGTCGTCGGTTCCGTAATGCGGGATAGCACCTTGAGCAGTGTGCTCTTCCCGGCGCCATTACGACCGATGATGCCTAGAACCTCACCCCGCTCCACGTCAAAGCTCACGTCCTTCAGCGCCCAGAAGCTGTTTTCTCTTCCGCCGGGCACCTCGCCAGCTTTCATCCGTCGGAAGGGTGCTTTGGCGGCTTCTACAATGGCTTCACGGAAAGTCCCATAACTCTGACCTCCAGTACCGATCTGATACTGCTTGGAAACGTTCTGGACGCGAATGGCGGGGTGACTCATAGAGGGATGAACCGGCAGTTGATCATAGCAACGTGGTACTTGACGCGGAGCAGTAGGCGGGCGTCGAGCCCCCTAGATGATGTCCGCGAAGCGACGCTCCATGCGGCGGAAGTAGGCGGCACCGAACAGGAAGAGTGCCAACGAGACCGCCAGCGAGAGCAGCAGGGTGGGCAGGTTCAGAGGCACTCCCAAGAAAGCGGCGCGGAAGCCGTCGATCAGTCCCGCCATCGGGTTCAAGAAGAAGACCCAGCGCCACTTGCCGCCGATCATGGACGTGGGATACATCACGCCGCTGATGAACATCCAGAGCTGGACCACGAACGGCACCACGTAACGGAAATCTCGGTAGGCGACGGTGAGTGCAGAGAGCAGCGTGCCCACACCCACGGCAGCCAATACTGTCCCCGCCAGCACCACTGGCATCAGGAGTACCTGCCACGTGAGGGTGATCTTGTAGAACAGCATCATCGGGACGATGAGCAGGAAGGAGATGCCGAGATCCACCAGTCCTGCACCCACCGTCGCCATCGGGATGATGAGCCGGGGGAAATAGACCTTCGTTATAAGATTCGAGCTTCCAACAAGCGAGTTTCCACTATTCGCGATCGAGTTAGCGAAGAAGGTCCAGAGCAGCAGCCCCACGTAGACGTAGATGGGATAGGGCACTGCCGTCTGTTTATCCAGACCCGCGAGGCGGCCGAAGAAGATCGTGAAAACGATCATCGTCATTACGGGCTGGAGGATCGCCCAAGCCGCCCCGAGTGCCGTCTGCTTATAGCGGATCTTCACGTCACGCCAGGTGAGGAAGTAGAGCAGCTCCCGGTAGCGCCAGATCTCCGACCAGTTGATGCCGATCCAGCCCCGTGCCGGTTCGATCACCTGTACTGTAGGCGCCGACGTGCCCGGTCCGGTTTCTGTGGTCTCTCGTTGTGCCAGTGCTTGCCCCGTCACTTGATGTCCTTACTGCCCGTAGATTTTGAGGCGTGGCTGGTGTTGCCGACTACTGAAGCGGGCGCAGATACCAGTCGAGCGTGAGATCCATTCCGGTCTCGAAGCTCTCCTGCGGCTGCCACCCCAGCTCCGTCTCGATCTTCTGGCCGTCGATGGCGTAGCGCCAGTCGTGTCCCGGCCGGTCTGTCACAAAGGTGATGAGCCGCTCGTGCGGCGCGGCGGCGGGCCGCCGCTCGTCCATGCGCCGGCAGATCAGGCGCGCGATGCTGATGTTGCTCCACTCATTGCGGCCACCGATGTTGTAGCTCTCGCCCAGGCGCCCACCGCGGATCACCGCCTCGATGCCGCGGCAGTGGTCGTCCACGTAGAGCCAGTCCCGGATGTTGGAGCCATCCCCGTAGACCGGGATCGGGCGGCCTTCGACACAGGCGCGGATGATGGCGGGAATGAACTTCTCCCAGTTCTGCCGCGGCCCGTAGTTGTTGGAGCAGTTACTCGTGGTCACCGGGAGACCGTACGTGTGGTAGTAGGCCCGCACCAGGTGATCGGAGCCGGCTTTGCTGGCGGAGTAGGGAGAGTTCGGCGCGTAGGGAGTGGTCTCGGTGAAGGGCGGATCGTCCGGCCCCAGGGTGCCGTAGACCTCGTCCGTGGAGATGTGGTGGAAGCGGCACGCCTCCGGCCCCAGCTTCCGCTCCTCCCGCCAGTACTGCCGCGCCGCCTCCAGCAGCGTGAACGTCCCCACCAGGTTCGTCTGGACGAAGGCGGCGGGCCCGCTGATGGAGCGATCCACGTGGCTCTCCGCGGCGAAGTGGACGACGGTGTCGATCTCGTGCTTCCGCAGCAGGCTGTCGACTAGCGCCCGATCGCAGATGTCTCCGTGCACGAACTGGTGCCGGTCCGGATCCGGCAGCCCTTCCAGGTTCTCCAGCTGCCCCGCGTAGGTCAGCGCGTCCAGGTTCACCACGCGCGCTTCTGGCCTCCCGGAGAGGAAGGAGGGGATGAAGTTCGCGCCGATGAACCCGGCTCCGCCGGTTACGAGGACGTTGTGCGGTTGGAACAGAGCCATGAAGGTGTCGCTCGTCCTCGTGCCGGGGAGGGGGCGGAGGAGGGGAAGTCCCTCCTCCGCCGGGATGCCTGGCGCCGGTGGCGACGGCGCCTCAGTAGCCTATCACCCCCGCCGGTGGGGGTGCCGTGGGTCCGCTCTTTAGAACAGGCCGAAGAGCGCCCCCACGAACGGGATGCTCTGCAGGATGTTGTTGAGCCCCTGCTTCGGACCCTTCGCCGGCGGGGCGTAGATGATGTCCCCGGCCTGCAGCGTCACGTTGTCCTTGTGCTTGGCATCCGCCAGGATGCTCTTCACGTTGACCTTGATCTCCTGCTTGCCGCCCCGGATGACGCGGAAGTCACCCGTGTCGACCTTGCTCTTGTCGAACACGGTGGCGGAGTCGGGCGACTCCAGCAGGAAGTCGCGGAGCGACAGCCCCGGCTTCAGGGCGCGGCGACCGGCGTTGTTCACAGCGCCGACCAGCGCCACGGTGTCCTTCTGCTGCGGTATGAAGACCTCGTCGCCCGGCTGCAGGACGATCTGCCCGTTGGGGCCCATCTCCCGCTGCGCCACCAGGTTCACGACCCGGTCCGGCTGGCCCTTGCGCCGCACGTTGACGTTCTCCACGTCCGCCAGCGGCGAGAGCTTACCGGCCGCGCTGATCAGCTGCTCCAGCGTCATCGCCGGCTTCAGCTCGTACTGGTCCGGGTTGAGGACGAAGCCGCTGATGCTCACCATCGGCACCACCTTCTCCACAACCGGCAGCGCCCGCACTTCCACGGAGTCGCCATCCTGGAGGATCTTGTTGTGAGCCGGGTCTTTGACCCGCTCCGCGGTGGAGAGGTCCACCACGCTCGCCGTCAGGTCCTTGTGCAGGATCAGCACGCGGGTCAGGTCCGCGCCGTCCCGGGTGCCGCCCGCCAAGTCCAGCGCCTTGCGCACCCGCAGGGGCTCCTCCGGGCTCAGCTCCAGCGGCCCCGGCGTCGTCACCGCGCCGACGATGGTGATCTTCCCGAGCTTGACCGGCTCCTCTTCATCCTCGTCCGCCAGGCGTACGGGGGTGATGGAGACCTGCGGGTTGACCAGCTCCTTGATGAGGATCGCGGTTACCGCCTTCTCGATCTCCGCCAGCGTCTTCCCGACGGCGGGGATGGAGCCGACGTTCTTGACGCGAAGCAGTCCATCCGGCAGCACGACCGCCGTGGTGTCGTACTCCTTCTGCGGGAGCACCGAGAGTGCTACTTCGTCGCCGGCGCGGAGGCGGTACTCCTCGCCCTCCTTCACCA
>Ga0216301_1000280_pt1 | contig 13931 bp, 15 predicted proteins | sample 4hB_Boncat_minus_FD_156203 | JGI IMG/M metagenome (GOLD analysis project Ga0216301, IMG submission 156203) | Terrestrial sediment cell enrichment communities for BONCAT metagenomics from Utah, United States - 4hB_Boncat_minus | ecosystem: Environmental > Terrestrial > Deep subsurface > Rock...
ATGCTCAGGCTGATGAGCGAGGAGGATGCGTCCGAGCTCAGGCGCAATTCCCGCTTTCGCGTGATGCTGTCAGCAAAGCTCGTGACCACCACCGACGAGCATCCGGTGACTTTGCGGGACCTTTCCGCAACCGGCGCGCTCGCCGAGGGCAAGAGGCTCCCGCCGACCGGCAAGGACGTGGTCGTCCGCCGGGGCGCGCTCGAGGCGTTCGCGCGCGTCGTCTGGAGCGACGGCACGCGCTGTGGCCTCGAGTTCGACGAGGAAATCCCGGACCGAGAGCTCCTCACCCACCTCAAGACCGCACCTGCTCCCGCCGCCCCTCCGTCGGCGTCAAGCCTGCGCCGGCCGAGCCTTCGCTCCTCCCGCCTCAGCGAGGAGGAGCTGGCGCTGGTCCGCGAATGGGCCAATCCGACCGGACGCATCGCCTACCGCGACTGATCGGGAGCTCGTCGCCTCCAGGGGGAACTTGGCTCGTCGGCGCCGGTTGCCGCCTCGTCCCTTTCAACGACCTTCCCGAGCCGAATGGATCAGCCGACACAATCACCATGCTCTCTCGCTCCGGACGGGTCCGAAGCCGAGCGCGTCGAGGCCCTAGCCCGCTACGGCATCCTCGACACGCCCGCCGAGCCCTTGTTCGACAACATTGCCCGAGTCGCCGCGGACGTATGCGGCACTCCCATCGCGGTCGTGAATTTCGTCGGCGAAGACCGCCAGTGGTTCAAGGCTGAGGTCGGCATCGGCCAGCGCGAGCTTCCGCTCGACGTATCGATCTGCAGGTATGCGATTCTCCAGCCAGGCCTGTTCGTCGTCCCCGACCTCTCGCGCGACCCGCGCTTCGACGGCAATCCGCTCGTCCATGTCGCCGGCGGCCTCCGCTTTTATGCCGGCGCTCTCCTCGAGACGCCTGAAGGTTTCGCGATCGGCACCGTCTGCGTGCTGGACACCGCCCCCCGTCCCGATGGCCTCGCCGAGGCTCAGGCCCGCGTCCTCTCGACGCTCGCGCGCCAGGTCATGTCCGAGCTCGAGCTTCGCCGCGCGCTCGCTGCCCGCGACGCTGAAATCGCCCGCGCCCGCGAGACCGAAACGCGGCTCCGCGAAAGCGAAACCCGCCTCCACATGGCCCAGCGGGCGGCCCGGGCCGTCGCCTGGGAATGGGATTTGCCGAACCAGCTCATCAAATGGGGCGATCCCGCCTTCCTCCGCGAGCTGGTCGACGAGGATCTGGGCGAGACCACCACCTTCGAGCAATGGATGAAGCACGTCCATCCCGAGGATGTGGAGCGGCACCTTTCGGAGGGCGCAGCGGCAATGGAGGCGGGTCACGGCCGGGTCACCTTCCGGGTGCTTCGGTCCGGCGGCGACGTCAGGTGGCTCGAAGCGACCGGCGACGTGACCGCTCGCGACCCCGCCGGCCGGCCGCTCACGATGATCGGAATCACCCAGGACATCACCCGGCGGATGCTCGCGAGCGAGGCGCTGCGCGAGCGCGAGCAGCTCCTATCCGCCTTCATCGACCAATCGACCGCCGGCTTCGCGCAGGTCGACCTCACCGGACGCTTCACCCTCGTAAACGAGCGCTTCTGCCAGATCACCGGCCGCAGCCGCGAGGAGCTACTGACTCTTCGGATGCAGGACATCACCCACCGGGAGGATCTCGCACAGAACATCCCGCTGTTCGAGCGCGCGGTCGCGGAAGGCACGCCGTTCATCCACGAAAAGCGATACATCCGCCCCGACGGCGGGATCGTGTGGGTCAGCAACTCGGTCTCCGTGATCCGAAGCCCGACGGGCGAGCCTTATGGCGTGCTCGCCGTCTCGATCGACGTCACCGAGCGCCGCCGCGCCGAGCAGGCGCTCCGCGCAAGCGAGACCCGCCTCCGGCTCGCCGTCGAGGCCGGCCAGCTCGGCGAATGGGAGCTCGATCTCGCCACCGACACCTCGGTGCGTGCGTTCCGCCACGATCAGATTTTCGGCTACGACGAGCCCCTCCCCGACTGGGGCTTCGACAGGTTCATCGCGCACGTCATCCCGGAGGACCGGGAGCATGTCGAGAGCGCGTTCCGCACCGCCGCCGAAACAGGCTCGGGCTGGCATTTCGAGTGCCGCATCCGCCGCGCCAATGACGGCCAGATCCGCTGGATCGAAGCGCATGGCGAGCCGCAAGTCGGACGCGACGGCAAGGTCCGCCGAATGTTCGGAATCGTCAGCGACATCACCGAGCAGCGCGAGCCCCACGACCGGCTTCGGCGGCTGCTGGACCAGCTCTTCGCCTTCGTCGGCGTCGTGACGACCGACGGACTCCTGATCGAAGCCAATCGCGCGCCGCTGAAGGCCGCCGGCATAGAAGCCGAGGACGTACTCGGGAAACACTTCTGGGAGGCCTATTGGTGGTCCTACGATCCGGCGGTTCAGGCGCGGCTGCGCGAGGCGATCGCGGAGGCCGCGGCCGGAGAGCTCGTCCGCTACGACGTTCCGGTGCGAATGGCCGGAGGCGCCCTCGTCACGATCGACTTCCAGATCTCGCCGCTGAGGGATTCCGAAGGAACGATCACTCACCTCATCCCCTCCGGAGTCGTCGTCGAAGAGCGCGTCCGGGCCGAGGCCGAGCTTCGCCGCCTCAACGCGGAGCTCGAGCAGCGGGTCGCGACCGCGATCGCCGAGCGCGAGCAGGCGCAGGAAGCGCTCCGCCAGTCGCAGAAGCTCGAGGCGATGGGCCAGCTCACCGGCGGAGTCGCCCACGATTTCAACAACCTGCTCTCGCCCATCATCGGCGGCCTGGACCTCCTCCAGCGCCGCGGAGTGGGCGACGAGCGTACGCAGCGGACGATCGGCGGCGCGCTCGCCTCGGCTGAGCGCGCCAAGACTTTGGTCCAGCGCCTCCTCGCTTTCGCCCGGCGCCAGCCGCTCCAGCCGACGCCGGTCGATCTCAACAACCTGGTGGCCGGAATGGCCGAGCTCGTCGCGAGCACCTCCGGCCCGCGGGTCAAGGTCCGGGTCGAGCTTCCCCCCGAAATGCCGCCGGTCAAGGCAGACCCTAACCAGCTCGAAATGGCGATCCTCAACCTGGCCGTGAACGCGCGCGACGCAATGCCGGACGGCGGCTCGCTGACCATCTCGGCCTTCGCCGAGGACATCGCCCCCGGCAATCGGCTGAAGCTCAAGGCCGGCCGCTACGTGCGCCTGTGCGTGGCCGACACCGGCGTCGGTATGGACGAGGCGGTCCTGGCCCGGGCGATCGAGCCGTTCTTCAGCACCAAGGGCATCGGCAAGGGCACGGGCCTCGGCCTCTCGATGGTGCACGGCCTCGCCGCCCAGCTCGGCGGCGGCATCGAAATCCGGAGCAGGCCAGGCGTCGGCACCAACATCGAACTCTATCTGCCTGTCGCCGACGCACTTCTCCCCAGCCGCGCCGGTCGCTCGAATCAGGAAGTAGCCAGTCAGACCGGCACTGCTCTGCTGGTCGACGACGAGGAGCTGGTCCGCGCCAGCACCGCCGACATGCTCGGCGACCTCGGCTACCGAGTGATCGAAGCCGCGTCCGCCGAAGACGCGCTGAAGCGGCTGGGCGAAGCACATGTCGATGTCGTCGTGACCGACCACCTGATGCCCGGAATGACCGGCACCGAGCTCGCCCGCGAAGTCCAGGAACGGCGGCCGGGCGTGCCGGTCCTCGTCATCTCCGGCTATGCCGATGTCGACGGCATCGCGCCGCATCTTCCGCGGCTCACCAAGCCCTTCCGCCAGGCCGACCTGGCCGCCAGCCTCGCCGCAATGCTTGGCCAGCCGCAGCGCGCAAACGGCGGCGCCCCGTAAAATTACTGAGATCGGAGGAGGCGCCGAAGCCTAAGCCGTTGTCGCGATTGAAAAATCAGCGGAACAACCTGCATTGATGCAAGTTAATGCCGCATGCCCAGCAGCTCGAAACCCGCAGTCCTCGTCGTCGAGGACGAAGCCTTCACCCGCATGGCCGCCGCCGATGCGCTCGAGGATCGCGGCTTCAGCCCCTTTGAAGCCGGCGACGCCGACGAGGCTCTGGACCTGCTGGGCGCGCATCCCGAGATCATCCTCCTGTTCACGGACGTCGACATGCCCGGCGGAATGGACGGCGTTCAGCTCGCCCGACGCGCGCGGCAGGTCCGTCCGGACGTCGGGATCATCATCACTTCCGGCAAGCGCCGCGTGCCCGACGTACCCGCGGGCGGCAGCTTCCTTGCCAAGCCCTATCGGCCGCAGCAGCTCGCCGACGCGGTCGAACGCTCGGTCCCCAGGGACTGATCAGCCGCGGCAAACGCTCTCGTCGCTGATTACGGCGGAACGTATCTCCTCGATGACCCTTAGCGCCCCAACCGTCACCTCGACCGGCGCGCTTCTTCCGACCTTGACCGTGATTCCAGACATCAGCCGCTCGGCATCCTCGAAGGCTTCGCAGAAAACCGGCGCGAGGTCGGGCCGGGCGCCGAGCAGTCGCCTGCAAAGCGCGATCGTCACCGCCTGAAGCGCCAGCGCTTCCGCCTGGCTCGTCTTGATCTCCGCCTCCAGGTCCACCTAATCCTCCTCAGGTCTCGGCGAGGCCACAACCCCCCGCAGGTTGAGCCGATCCATTGCTCGATGCAAAATGGGCGAATGCGGATCGTCGTCACCGGAGCAAGCGGCTCGATCGGGAGCGCGATCGCCGCTTTATTGGGGAACGAGCACAAGATGGTCGGCATCGACCTCCGCTCGGGGCCCCGCGTCACGCACCTCCATGACATCTGCGACGGCCAAGCCCTGTCGGTGAGCCTCGCCGGAGCCGATGCGGTCGTTCACGTGGCTGCGCTCCACGACCCCTGACGTCGGCCGGGCGCCCGATGCCGAATTCCGGCGGATCAACGTCGACGGCACTGAGCGGCTGCTCGACATCGCCGCGGGCCAGGGCGTCCGCCGCTTCGTCTACACCAGCAGCACGTCGGTTTACGGCCACGCGCTCGAGCCCGAAGGCGAGGCAGCATGGATCGACGAGAGGGTCGAGCCCTGCCCGCGCGACATCTACGACCGAACCAAGCTCGAGGCCGAAGCCCTCGTGCGGGCAGCCTCCGGACCCCGCCTCGCGACCGCGATCATCCGGATGTCGCGCTGCTTTCCAGAGCCGCACCGCGAGATTGCGGTCCACCGGCTTCACCGAGGCATTGACCGGCGCGACGTCGCCCACGCCCATGCCCTCGCGCTCGATGCGGCGAGCGCCGCCGCAGAGACCTACCTGATCAGCGCGCCCCCGCCCTTCCAGCGGCAGGATTGCCGCGCCTTGTTCGAAGATGCGGAGGCCGTCATCCGGCAGCGCCTTCCTCAAGTCGCGCAGCGCTTTGACAACATGCGCTGGCAGCTCCCGGCTTCGATCGGCCGCGTCTATTCGCCGGCCAAGGCGGCCCAAGGCCTCGGCTTTCGCGCCCGCTTCGGCATCGAGTCCGTCCTGAATGGAGACTGCGACCCGTCGCCCGGCGGCTGAACCTGCGCGAAAATCCAGAAGTTTCACTTCCTGTTCAGGCGCTTGGGCTAAGGCTTCAGCCTGGGATGGTAGCCGGTCTCTGGTTCCGACGCCGGAACGTTTGGCCCAAGCTCTCGTTGTGGATCTTGCATCCGCGGGCGCCGTCGAGGCGCTCGGCGCCGATGCGTGCCGGCGGGGGCTAAGCACATCGATCCCGGCGATGCGCCGGTCCGCGGCGAAGAACGAGTTTGTAGCGAGTGACGATCACCCAGATGAAGAAGACATCCATCGCCGCCCGCGCCCTCGGCGCCTGCATCGCCGCCGGACTCGGCTTCGCGGCCGTCCCCGCCTCCGCCCAGCCGATGTCGCCGGCCCTCCGCGCGGTCAGCTCCGCGCTCCGCTCGGCCGCCGCGTCGGACCGGGAGCTTGCAGCCTTCTACAAGGCGCGCGCCTACCGCCCGCTCTGGATCGGCGAGACCTACATCACGCCCGACGCCGATCGCCTGCTCGAGATGATCACCACCGCCGAGCTCGATGGCCTCAACCCGGCCACCTACCGCCCCGATCGCCTCCTCGAGGCGCTCGAGCAGGCGGAGCGCGGATCGCCGCGGGCTGTCGCTCGCGCCGAGATCGCGCTTTCGCGGACTCTCATCAGCTACGCCCGCGATCTTCACCGCCCGGCCGATACCGGCATGACCTATGTCGACAAGCAGCTCGCGCCCAGGCCCAGGACGGCTGTCGAGACGCTGCGCGCCGCCGCCGCCGCCGCCGCCCCGCTCGACGGCGGGCTCGGCCTCAACCCCATCTATAAGGAGCTCCGCCAGGGCTTCACCGCCTGGCGCGCGCGCTGGGGAAGCCTTCCCTCGGTCAACGTCGCGACCGGCCCCTCGCTCACCATAGGCTCCAAGGGCGACCGGGTTGCGCGCCTCCGCGAACGCCTCGGCCTCACCGGCGCAGGCGCATTCGACAAGCCGCTGGCCGCGGCGGTGAAGGAATTCCAGTCGACCCACGGCCTCGCCGCCACCGGCATCGCCGACGCCAAGACGATCGCGGCGCTGAACGAGGGGCCGGAGACGCAGGAGGCGAAGCTTCGCCTCAACCTCCAGCGCGCCCGCGCCCTTCCGGCCACTCGCGAGCGCTACGTACTCGTCGATGCCGCCGAGCAGCGGCTCTACATGTACGAGGACGGCAAGGTCCGCGACAGCATGCGGGTGATCGTCGGGCGCTCGACCGAGCCGACGCCGATGATGGCGGCGCTGATGCGCTTCACCGTGCTCAATCCTTACTGGAACGTCCCGCCGGACCTCGTCCAGACCCGGATCGCTCCGGGCGTCCTCAAGGAGGGCGTCGCGCACCTGAAGAAGGAGCGTTACGAAGTCCTCTCCGACTGGACCGACGATGCGAAGACGGTGGAGCCAAAGAAGGTCGACTGGAAGGCGGTCGCGAGCGGCAAGATCGAGCTTCCGGTCCGCCAGCTTCCCGGCCGCGCCAATTCGATGGGCGCGATGAAGTTCATGTTCCCGAACGAGTTCGGCGTCTATCTCCACGACACTCCGGACAAGAACTTGTTCGGCTCTGCCGACCGCCGCAAGAGCGCGGGCTGCGTCCGCCTCGAAGACGCGCCGAGGCTCGCAAAGTGGCTCTACGGCACAGTGCCGACATCGAAGTCGGGAGCGCCGGAGCAGCACGTACCGCTGCCGAATCCGGTGCCGGTCTACATCACCTACATGACGGCGGCGCCTGCGCCGACCGGCATCGTGTTCCGCAACGACTTCTACGGACGCGACAAAGCGGGCGCCACGCGTTTCGCGGGCGCCCGCCTCGCCGCCGCCGACTAGGCGGAAGCCTTAGAAGCCGATCGCCGAGATGATCTGCTCGATGACGCCCGAGCGGCGGTTGACTCGGTAGATCTGGTCGTCGTCGTAGCGATAGGAATAGTCGCGATTGTCGCGGTAGCGATCGCGGTAGGCGTGAGGCAGGTTGTACTGGTCGAGATAGGCCGGAAGCCTGTCGCCGACGCCGAACTTGCGCGCCTGGCCTGGCGGCAGGCAGCCATTGTTCTTCTTCGCGAGCCCCGGCGGACAGGCGCGGCCGCCCCTGGCATAGCGGTCGTCGCGATAACGGCGCTCGGCATAGGGGTCGAAGCGGCGATCGCTTAAGCTGCCGCGGTCGTCATGGCCGCGATGCTTCTGCGCCTTGTGGGCGCCATGGCCCCCCTTCTTGGCGATCGCGGGGGCCGTGCTCCCGATGAGTGCGACGGCGGCGAGAGACATGATGATCTTCTTCATTGGGAGGATTCCTTTTCGAAGGTCGTTCCTCTCAATGCCGCATCCGCCTTGATCCTACCCTGAATGAAAGGCTCATCGGGCGTTCATCGCCCGGCGCGGCCGAAGCCGCCGCTCAGCTCAGCGAGCGGATCGGAAACTCGCTGCCGATCTGGCGCCGGAGCTTCAGCTCCTGCGCGCTCCACTCGTCGCGCAGCTCCAGCATCTGCGCGAGCAGCGCGTCTGGGTCACCGAGCGTCCAGGTGCAGCGGGAAAGGTCGATGGGCCGAGCGAACTCCGCCCCGAACCGGTCCTCATCCTGCCACCTCACCTCGGCGTCGGTCGGGCCGATTCCGGGAATGTCGATCGAAAGGAAGCAGGTCCGCATCAGCCGGACCTCACATTCGCCGCGAAGGCCGAGCGACGAGATGTCCAGCACTTGGATTTCGATGCTGCTCCAGTCGTTGGGCCGAAGCCGAGTCGCCTCCTGCAGGCGGATGCGCTCGGTCTGGCGGAGGCCGCGCTCGGCGCCTCGTCTCTGGGCTTGGCTCAACATCCCTCCTGCCTAACCGAATCAGCGCAAACTTTTGGTTAACGCCGCGCAAACCAAAGCATTAGCGTCGGGCCGCGATTCACCGCCAAGGAGTCCCCAGCGTGCCCAAGATGATCTTCCTGAACCTGCCAGTCACGGACCTCCAGCGATCCACCGACTTCTACGAAGCGGTCGGCGCAACGAAGAACCCGCAGTTCAGCGACGAGACCGCCGCCTGCATGATGCTCTCGGAGACGATCCACGTGATGCTCCTCACCCACGACAAGTACCGCCAGTTCACCGCCAAGCCGATCGCCGACGCTCACTCGGCCAGCCAGGCGCTGATCTGCATCTCCGCCAGAAGCCGGGAGGAGGTGGACGAGACGATCGGGGGCGCGGCCGCGGCCGGCGGCCGAGCCGACCCCGGCCCGACGCAGGACCATGGCTTCATGTACGGCCGCAGCTTCGAGGACCCGGACGGCCATCATTGGGAAGTGATGTGGATGGACCTCGACGCCGCCCGCCAGGCCATGTCGCCCCCGGCCGACGCCGCTGCCTGATCTGACGGCGGAGGTCATCGCGCCTCCGCGCGGCGGCGAAGCGTCAGAGCGTCGCGTGCACCGTCGCGACAGCCTTGACCACCGAAGCGATCCTCGCGGCCGCCTGCACCGTCTCGGCCTTGACCCCGTGCTGCTGAAGCACGCGCTCATGGCTGTCGATGCACATGCCGCAGCCATTCATCGCCGAGACTGCGAGGCTGAACAGCTCGAAATCGTCCTTCTCGATGCCGTGGGTCGCGATCGCGTTCATCCTTAGCTTTGCCGAAAGCGTGCCATATTCCGGGTTGGAGCAGAGGTGGACGAAGCGGTAATAAACATTGTTCATCGCCATCACCGCCGCCGCCGAGCGCGCCGCATTGGCCACCGCCTCGCTCAGCTTCCCTTCGACCTCCGCCTCGGCCGCAGCGACGATCGGCCGGTATCCGGTGCCGTGCGCGCAGGCGAGCAGAAGCCCGTATTTGCGCTGGTCGCCAAGCATCTGGTCGTTCACCAGCGATCCGATGTTGAGCCTCAAATCCTTGGCATAATCGGGCAGCGTATCGGCGAATTGCTTCAATGACATGATTTTTGATCCTGTTGTGTGACGCACAATGAACAAGGGGCGCGGAGAGCGAAGCTCCGCGCCCCTTATCTCCGCGTCAAAGTAGCACTTTGACGCGCTTGGCTCAGGCCGCCGGGCGAAGCACCTCTTCGCCCTCGCTCCAGTTGCACGGGCACAGCTCGTCCGTCTGGAGCGCGTCGAGGACCCGGAGCGTCTCCTGCGGGTTGCGGCCGACATTGAGGCCGTTCACCATCACATGCTGGATGACGTTGTCCGGGTCGACGATGAAGGTCGCGCGCAGCGCCACGCCCTCGGCCGGATGGAGGATGCCGAGCGCATTGACGAGCGCGCGCTTGTGGTCGGCGATCCACGGAAAGTCCGCCGCCGCAAGCCGCTCGTCGGCCTTGCGCCACGCATGGTGGACGAAGTCGGTGTCGGTCGATCCGCCGATCAGCTGCGCGTCGCGGTCGGCGAAGTCTTGCGCCAGGTCGGCATAGCCGATGATCTCGGTCGGGCAGACGAAGGTGAAGTCCTTCGGCCAGAAGAAGAGGATCTTCCACTTGCCGTTGGTTTCCGAAAGGTCGAGCGTCTCGCCGGCCGGCAGCGCGCTGCCCTGCTGAACCGAAACGGTAAGTGCGGGCAGCCTGTCACCTACGGTGAGCATCGGGTTTCTCCTGAATTTGGGTGGGTGGGTGGAAAAGGGTCGCCGCGCCTATATGGGGAGTGGCGCCCATCGATCTAATTGATTAAGTCGCGCCCATTGATCGATTGAGGCGATAAAGCGTGAGCACCTATCTTCCGACGCTGAAGCAGCTCCTATATCTGGTGGCGCTTCAGGAGGAGGGCCATTTCGGCCGCGCCGCGGAAAGCTGCTTCGTCACCCAGTCGACCCTCTCGGCAGGTCTGCGCGAGCTCGAATCCCTGATCGGAGTAACCCTCGTCGAGCGCACCCGCCGGGTCGTCCGCTTCACGCCTCTGGGCCTGCGCATCGCCGACAAGGCGCGGCGGGTCCTGCGCGAAGCCGAGGAGCTTTCCGCAATGGCGCGGGCGGCCGGGAAGCCCCTCGCCGGCGAGCTTCGGATGGGGGTCATCCCCACCATCGCGCCCTTCCTCCTCCCAAGGCTCCTGCCCAGGCTCCGGAGCGACTGGCCGGACCTGAAGCTCTACCTTCGCGAGGAGACCAGCCAGGCGGCCTGCGATTCCCTCCACCGCGGCCAGCTCGACTGCGTCCTCCTCGCCCTTCCCTATGGCTGCGGAGACGTCGAGGCGGCGGAACTGTTCGAGGACCGGCTGTACGTCGCCGTCCCGCCCGCGCTCGCCTGCAGCCTCCCCGATACCCTCGCTCCTGCCGCCATTGACGAGGACAAGCTCCTCCTCCTCGAAGACGGCCATTGCCTCAAGGACCATGCGCTCGCCGCCTGCAACCGTCCCGAGCTTCGCGCAGGCGCCGCAATGGTCGGCACCTCGCTCCACACGCTCGTCCAGATGGTCGCCAACGGCCTCGGCCTCACCATGCTCCCCGAGATGGCGCTGAGCGCCGGCATCCTCGGGGGCACCGGAGTCGTCGCCCGTCCGCTCGAGGCGGAGCATGCGGTGCGGCGGATCGCGCTCATCTGGCGGCGGAACTCGCCGCGCGAGAAGGAATTCAGGCTTCTTGCCGAGGCGCTGAGGAGCTTGCATGTCGATGACTGATCCGAAACGGCTGCGGCTCGCGGCCCTCCTTGCCTTGGCGCTTGCCGGCTGCGTGGCCCCCGCCGAACCGGATGCGCCGCAGCCCGCTGCCGCCGCGCCCGAGACGCCGCAGCCCGACGTCGGCGGCGCCGCGATGGACCCCGCCGCCACGATCCTCGACAACCTGTCGAAGTCCGCCGAGCACAGCACGCTCGTCGCCGCCGTGCGCGCGTCCGGCCTCGCCGACCGCCTTTCGGGAAGCGCCCCACATACGCTGTTCGCGCCCACCAACGCCGCCTTCGCGAGCCTTCCGCAAGGGACAATGGCGGCGCTGATGGAGCCGTCCAACCGGCGGCTCCTCGCCCAGGTGCTCGGCTACCATCTCGTGAGCGGCGTCAGGACCCGCTCGGCAATCGCCGCCGAAGCGCGCGCATCGGGCGGCGCGGCCGCCTACCGGACGGTCGAGGGAAGCTGGATCCGCGTCGCGGCCGAAGGCGAGCGGATGACGGTCACCGACGTCCACGGCAATCGAAGCGCAGTCACCATCCCGGACGTGCGCCAATCGAACGGCGTCTTCCACGTGGTCGACGCCGTCCTCCTCCCAGTCACCTAGTCCATGTGCCTGAGGCCCGCGCGCAGATAGTCCCAGCCGGTGATCAATGTCAGGAGCGCGGCGAGCCACAGGCTGACGAGGCCGACATTGTGCACCCACTGCCACTGGTGGAGCGCCCCGCCGAGGATCAGCGCGCCGAGTGCGACGAGCTGGAACGTGGTCTTCCACTTTGCGAGCTGGCTCACCGGGATCGAGACCTGGAGCCCCGCAAGGAACTCGCGAAGCCCCGACACCGTGATCTCGCGGAGGAGGATGATGAGCGCTGCGATCACATGCACGCCGTAGATCAGCGGCTCTCCTCCCGGCTTCCGGGTGAAGATCAGCATCACGATCACCGCGGCGATCATGATCTTGTCGGCGATCGGATCGAGGAAAATACCGAGCCGCGACACCGTCCCCTTGGCGCGCGCGAGGTAGCCGTCGAAATAATCGGTGATGCCCATCAGGCAATAAAGGACGAAGGCGAGCGCATAGTCGAACCAGTTCGGCGACCACAAAAGGAACACCAGCAGCGGCACCGCGAAGATGCGCGACAGCGTCAGGATGTTCGGCAGCGTGAGCATCGGTGGCAGCGCTCTAGCCCAGAAGGCGGGCGCTGTGGAGAGACGTTCTCGCGCTGGACGTGGGCGCAATTGCCGCTATGAGCCGATCCGATGAGCGCCAGCGCAGCAGGGTCCGGCTCCTAAGCCTATGCAAGCATCCCTAAGGCTGCTCGGCCGCCGCCGATTCCTTCCGCTGTTCGTCACGCAATTCCTCGGCGCCTTCAACGACAATCTCTACAAGTCCGCGATGGTGATCCTCGTCACCTACGCCGTTTATAACGACGAGACCAAGGAGGCGACGTTCAACGCGATCGCCGGCGGCCTCTTCATCCTGCCCTTCTTCCTCTTCTCGGCGCTCGCCGGGCAACTCGCCGATTCCATGGACAAGGCGCGGATCATCCGGGTCGTCAAATCCGCCGAGATCGCGATCATGGTCGTCGGCGCTTTGGGGCTTCTCCTCCACAACATCCCCATCCTGCTCGCCGCCTTGTTCGCGATGGGCGTCCATTCGAGCTTCTTCGGCCCGATCAAATACGCCATCCTCCCCCAGCATCTGCGCTCCGACGAAGTGCTTGGCGGCACCGGCCTCGTCGAGGCGGGCACATACGGCGCCATCCTGCTCGGAACCATCGCCGGCGGCCTCCTCGGCCGCAACCATTACGAATGGGCGGCGGCGGGCGTCCTCGCCGTCGCAATCATCGGGCGGATCGTCGGCGGCAAGGTCCCCCCTGCCCCGCCCGAGGCGGACGCGCCCGCGCTGAAGCTCGACTGGCACATCATCCGCGCCTCGATCCGGCTGGTGAATGCGACGCTCCACATTCCGCGCCTGTTCCTGGCCATCGTCTCGATCAGCTTCTTCTGGGCGATGGGGGCGATCCTCGCCGCCCAGTTCCCGCCCCTCGTCAAGAACGTCCTCCACGCCAACGAGGAGGTCGCCACTCTCTTCCTCGCCATCTTCTCCGTCGGCGTCGCGATCGGCTCGATCCTGATCAACCGCCTGCTCGCCGGCCGGGTCCTCGCCAAATATTCGCCCGTCTCGGCGCTGGCGATGGGCGCCTTCGTCTGCCACCTCTACTGGAACGTCAAATACTGGCCCGAAGGCTCGGGCGCGCTCATGGACCTCCACAGCTTCGTCCTGATGCCGCGCGCGGAATTGGTGATGATCGACCTTCTCGGAGTCGCAATCGCCGGCGGCATGTTCGTGGTGCCGCTCTACGCGTTCCTGACGACGACCGTGCCGAAGTCCGAGACCGCGCGGACGGTCGCCGCCAATAACATCGTCAATTCGGGCGCGATGGTCTTCTCGGCGATCCTCCTCACCGGCCTCGTCCTTGCGGGCGTGTCGGTCGCCGAAACGCTTCTGATGGTGGCGGTCGCGAGCATCGGCGCCGCCTGGCTCGCTTGGCGCCTCCACCTCGCCTGCGACTGAAGCTCCGGGCGAGGCTCAGGCCCGCTCACTTCAGCTTGACGATCGCTACGGCATTGTTCGGGTTCATCGGGATCACCAGCTGGTTCGCGCCCGCATCGAAGCACATTGAGGCGGCGTTCGGGATGCCGCTCGCGATCAGTTCCGCCGGCCGCCCCGGCCGGATGCGCGAAACCCCGCCCATCCTGACGCTGCTCACATATTTGGTGCCGTCGCGCATGATCACGAGGCCGTCATTGCCCGGCTGCGCCGCCTGCTCGGTCTTCAAAAGCTTGCCCGCCGGCGAGAAGGTCATCACGTCGGCATTGCCGATGTTCACGA
>Ga0216301_1000281_pt1 | contig 13890 bp, 20 predicted proteins | sample 4hB_Boncat_minus_FD_156203 | JGI IMG/M metagenome (GOLD analysis project Ga0216301, IMG submission 156203) | Terrestrial sediment cell enrichment communities for BONCAT metagenomics from Utah, United States - 4hB_Boncat_minus | ecosystem: Environmental > Terrestrial > Deep subsurface > Rock...
GTGCGGGAGGGGGGCCAGAGCTGGGCGCAGCTGGAGCTGCGCGAGGCGGCGCCGTTCTTCCCCGGACAGCGCTTCATCCTGCGTGGAACCACGCCGCTGGCCACCGTAGGCGGCGGCGAGGTGGTGGACGTCGCGCCGGACCGGCCTCGCCGCGTCACCGCCGCCGAGCGCGCCGCCTACGGAAGCGGGGAGCGGCTGGCGGCCTATCTGCACGGCGCGGCGCCGGTGATCGAGCTGGGCGCCCTGGCCCGCCGGTGGATGGTGCCCGAGGAGGCCCTGCGGAGGGAGGCGGAAGGGAGCCCCGGGCTACGCGCGGCCGGATCGCTGGCGTGGGAGGCGAAGTGGGAGGGGGAGCTGCTGGAGCGGTTCCACCGCTTCGTGGCGGATCACCCGCGCGGGGAAGCGCTGGTCCCTTTCGCGCGTCTGGCGCGGGAGCTGAAGGCGCCCGCTCCGCACCTGCCCACGCTCCTGCACGCCCTGCTGGCGCGCGCCGATGCCGCCTTCCTGCGGGCGAACGTGCGGGTGGAGCGCGCGGGGTGCGTGCTGTACGCCGGCCGCGTGGCGCTCACCCCCGACGAGGAGCGCATCGCCGCGCGGCTGCTGGAGCGGCTCGCGGCGGCGGGGCTGCGCCCGGCGCGCATCCGCGAGTACGGGGATCTCCACCCCAAGCGCCCGGAGGTGGTGGGGCGGGTCGCGGCCAAGCTGTGCGACCAGGGGCGCGCCGTCCGCGTCTCTCCCGATCTCGTGCTGCACCCGGACGCCGCGGATGAGCTGCGCCAGGCTCCGCTTCGGCACGGGCTGGACGGTGTGCGCGCCGCCGAGTTCGGGCAGGCGCTGGGGCTCTCCCGCAAGTACACGATCCCCTACCTGGAATACCTGAACCAGGAGGGGGTCATGCGCCGCGAAGGCGACCTGCACCGCCTGGCGCGGGGGTCCGCCGGTACGCTCGAGCGGCCGGCGTCCGAATGACGCGCGCGGCCACTAGCTCTTGAGGAGCAGGCCACAGACGAAATCCGGGAGAATCGAAGGGATCTTCTGTAGGGGCTGCGATTCATCGCGCCCGTGCCAGATGCCCCGGTCCGTGCGAGGAGCAGGGTACATCGTGGGGGCGAGCACGGGCGCGATAAATCGCGCCCCTACAACAACCCCCGTTCCTTCAGCTCTCCGCGCCCTCGCCGGGCCAGTAGGTGCCGAGGGCGCTCTCCTCCACACGGTAGATGTGCAGCATGTCGCGCAGTGCCGCGTGCCGGCACATCAGGAAGAGCGAGTAGCGGGCGTGCGCGGTGTTCACCGCCCGGCGCTCCCACGCGGCTGGATCCAGCTGCGCGAGCCGTGCGAGCAGGATCTGCCGCCCCCGCTCGTACGCGTCCATCGCTTCGCCGAGGTCCATCGCCAGGAGCCGGTCCGGCGGCTCGTCGGCGTCCGGCTTGTAGGAGACGATGGTTGGCACGTCCTCCGCCAGGATCCGCTCCAGCCGTGCTGTCCAGAGCGGCTCCACCAGCGCGAGGTGGCAGGCCTGCTCGTGCGCCGACCACTTCTCCGGACGGGGCCGGCGCTTGAGGTCGGCGGGCGGCACGTCCGCGATGAGGGCGCGGAGCGTGTCCGGGCCACGGGCGAGCAGCGAAACGATGTCGGATGGGGTGCGCACTGATGGCAGTGGAAAGGTTTTCGGGTGTATGGCGGGGCTCAGTAATGGAGACGAGCTTGGAGGAAATCGATACGATCGTGCTGGACGAGGTAGACCATCCGATGCTCCTGCGTGAGTCTGCGCGACCACATGCCGGGAGCCAAGTACTTCAGCGGCTCGGGCTTTCCGATGCCGCTGAACGGGTCGCGCAGAATGGCTTCGACGAGATCGAACACGCGCAGAGCCACCTTGCGGTCGGTCTCAACCCAATGTCGTAGGTCGTCCCGGAACTCCGGGTGAAAGACGGCCTCTCGCTGGACCCGTTCGGGGGCGCGCTCTTTACGCGCCTTCGCCAAGGCCAACTTCGTGGCGCAGGTCCGCCACGCCCTGAGGGGTCTGCGTACGCTCCAGAGCTCGCCCGAGTGCGCGCAGAAGGCGCTCGGCGTTCTTGGGTGAGCGCAGCAGGTGGGCAGTTTCTTGAAGGCTGCGCAACTCGGCCGCGGCGATGAGCGCGACGTCTTCGGTGCCGCGGCGGTGGATGATGACCGTTTCGCGGTCTTGGGTGGCCGCGTCGCAGAGGGCGGCCAAACTGGCGCGCGCCTGCGTATACGTAGTCTCGATAGCCATGCTCAATCGACTCCTGTTTCTGTACAGAAGCACAGTACAGGAGGGCGCGCGCGAAGTCAAGCGGGAACGAGTGCGCCTAACGACCAAGTTCAGGCGCGTGCGGCCTGACGATCCTTACCTCCGGAACAATGCCCGGCCGCACGTCGCTTGCAACGCCTTGTTCGGCTGCGGGGCTCACGCGACGACCCTTTCCTCACCCGCTACGCTCCAACTGATCCGCGAGCGCCTTCAACTCACTGCCGCGCTCCCGCGCAAGGCGAGCCAGCACCTTGTGCCAGCCAGCGGGTGGGGCGCGGTAGCTGGCGGCATCAGGAGAAAGCCTCATCTGACGGATAGTTTGGGGCTGAAGACCGAACGCCTCCGCGATCTGTGCGGCAGGTAAGCCGAGGGCGTCCGTGGCGGTCTTGAAGTCCATTTGTACATAGGGTGTTGACAAGGACTGCCGCCGTCCATAGGTTGTTGACGGCAGGGCGAAAAAGCAAGGCTGACCACTCCTCCGCCAAGAAGAACTGGCCAGCCTCACACACGAGACGACCCGAAGGCCGTCCGCTCTCCAAACGTAGCCCTGCACGGCGGCGCGGGTCAAGAGAATCGGAGGTTCGGATGGCCGATGCGCAAGCTGGGGAGAACACCCCCGCCACCACCAGGGAGAGTGCCGGCTACACGGTCGAGAAGCGCGAGGGCACCCGCTGGTGGAAGGTGCTCGACGCGGCGGGCGAACTGGTGTGCCTGACCGTATTCCGACGCGGGGCGAGGGAGGTAGCCCACCGCCTGAATGCTGCGGAGAAGAACAGGTAGCCGGACATGCTCGGCAGCCGCGGGAGGGGACCGCTTGCGGCTGCCGAGGGGCCGGACTCATCGTTCGGCGAGGCCAGGAGTTAGCCCAGGATTGACGGTGGCGTGCACAAGGTCGCGGATTCGCACTGCGGTTTCTGCAAACAGGAAAGTTAACATGCCTCCAGGTTAACTTTCTCACCGCGCTGAACCACTCGAAATGAGATGAAGTTGACACTGGTGAGGCCAACTACCTGAGGCGGAGCACCATGCTGCCCCCAATGCACCGGATCTCTCGTAACTATGTTGATGTTTCGCGCGCAACCACCTGGAGGTGTTCTCTGTTCTATGATTTCCTGAACATTGATGCCTAGCCACTCTTGGTCAAAACACACGACGCTAAACCCGCTCTCCCACGTCCATCCAAACTTACCAACCGCACGGATGTCATCGCATGGGATGGTGTCTGCGGATTCTAGTAGAAGACCATGTCGGTAGTAGAGCCATGGGCCAGAAGTCTGGAGCCAGTCCTTTAGCGCACGCGGTGTTTGGGCGTAGGGCTGCGGAAGAAATCGCTCGCGCACCTCAGCCGGGCGGAATGCATCTGGGGACTCCAGGGGGCCAGTACCCATGCCAGACGGAGCAGGTGCACGGACAGCACCCCCGCCGCTCGGCTGCTGAGCATCCGACTCAGTAGGGATGGTTAGCGAGGGCGTGGATGACGCGTCACGTGAAGATGTGTCCGTTAATAGTGCCGAGGTGCCGGACCCATTCCCGTTTGTCGGACCTATTGTGCCCTGTCGATGAGGAGCGAGGGCGATGATCGCGACGACTAGACTAATGATCGCCACGATACCACCAACTCCCTGCCACTTTGGATCGGCGAGCACCTTCATTGAAGTGTCCCTCGGCAGATAGGTCGTTGTTGCAGCAGTAAACGAGGATGCACAGATACAGAATAAGACGAGAAAGCAAGTCTCGCCAGCTAGCCTAAACGGAGGCTCAAGCTGAAGCCACCACGCCGCCCGTGTCGGCTGCCTCTAGTGGAACTCAGCCAACGCCGCCGAACGACCAAGCTCAGGCGCGTGCGGCCGCTGGTGGTCTACTCAGGAACAATGCCTCGCCGCACGTCGCCTGCAGCGATTTGTTCGGCGGCGGGCCAAGTGGAGAACTCACGCCTCAGAAACTCACGAGCAGAGTTTCGCGCCGCCGCCTCCAGCGCGCCCTTGCGATCCTTGTGATTTTCCAAGTACCTCGCGGGGCGCTCGGCTCCCAATACGAGAACTGCTCAGGACCAGGATGGTCATCAAAATCGGAGCTGATCCCGGCAAACTCAGCCCAGACCCACTCGTAGCCCCGGTACCACAGATTCGCCAGGCCATGCACTGCGTTCGGCACCGGAAGTGCGCCGGTTACAAGACCGACAGCATACCTGTAGGCTCGGTCGCGCAGCAAGAAGTCCGGGCGCCCGCGCTCGTAGATCGATTGAACAAGCTTCGCCAGCTCCAAGTCCACGTGAGCTTGGCGATAGTCGAAGGCGAGCAGGTCAACATATGCGTGCGCGCCGAGGTCCCGCTCCAACTCTGGCGTGGCATATACCCAGGATTCGAACTCGCCAACTGGCACCTCCCCGGCGAGGTGGCGCTCAAGCATCTCATACGTAGGGGAGGGGGGGCGCATCTCGAAGGGAAAGAAGGGGAGCCGCCGAACGACCAAGTTCAGGCGCGTGCGGCCTGACAGTCCTTGCCTCACGAACAATGCCTGGCCGCACGTCGCCTGCAACGCCTGGTTCGGCGCTACGGTGACGGCCGGATCACCCAGGTTCCGTCAGTCTGCCGTACGAGGTGCACGCGCAAGCGGCGGAACGTGATGGCGTGTCCATCTTCAGGCTCGTTCTTCATCAGCTCGACCGCGGCATCACTCCTCCATACAGGATCAGAGGCACCCCATCCGCGCGCAGGCGGGTACTCGCCGGTTTCGAGTTCCCACTCCCGCACGAGGCTGTCACGGGTCACGCGCCAGACCTGGAGGAGGTTGGGCTCGTAACCTGCCTCGTAATCCATAGATGCAACCAGGACCCGCCTGCCTCCAGGGGAGATCACCGGCGTATCTGGAAGTGCGGTCCTATGCCCGGTCGAGGAGTTGATCAGCAGATAGTCGCGTCCCTCGTAGTAGGTGCGCTTGACGAGGTGATAACCCAACTGCCGAACCGGACCGAGATCTCTGTGGCAGACGTAAGCGTCACCCTCTGTAATGTTATTCTCGAGGGAAGCTGTTCTCCCTCCTACGAGCCGAATCAGCGTCGGTGTACTCGTTTGGGTAGCACCTGGGGCGGGGGCGCACGCCACAACAGCTTGATCTCGGCGCTGGGGTAGGAGAAACCCGCAACCTGCGCACGAGAGCAGCACCGCAGCAGCTACGCCGGAAAAGCCAATTCTCATTGGGCCGACTCGCTGTCCGGGTACGCCGCCGAACTTCAAAGCTCAGGCGCGAGGGGCCGGGGCGCCAGAGCTGACCCCAGGCGAAAACTTGCCGGCCCCTCGTCGCCTGCAGCGCGTAGTTAGGCGCGGGCGGGTGCCGCGTCCGCGACTGTCTGCGGAAGGTACTACTTGTCGGACCTCACCCGCACACGTTCTTCGAGAACGGCAGCTACCGGCGCTTGCCATGTGCCGCGTCCAAAGACACGGACATGAGCAATTTGGCTGCTAACCTACAGCTACTTACTTGTAGTCGTCCCACTCATCAACTGTTATGCTAATATCGCTAACATCCAAGTTGACGGATTCAACTGCTTCACCGCTCGCGAGTTCCTCTCCCTCGGGCTTGGGTAGTGGAACCTCTAAGGCAGGATTGAACGAAAGCTCAACATGGACGTCGACTTCCTCTTGTCTCTCGACGGTTGTCTCAACAGAATCTACGACGTACTTGTCACCTTCCACCCAGAAAGTTGCATCCGGATCATCATACACTAGCTCCGCCTCGAAAGGTACCTCGGCGTGCAGGACAATGCTCGCGTACCCTTCGTCAACGTCCAAGAACTCTGGCTCACTTAGGACAATCTCAGAACCGTCTACTGAAGTGCCCACTACATCCCCATCTTGATCGGAAAGGATGAAGCCTAGTGCCTCGAACTGGCGGGCAATCTGCTCCCGCAGGTAACTTTCGGACACGCGGAACCATCCCAGGGCAAGCTCGGTTTGTTTCGGCAGCGCTCGCGCGATTAGGTCGGTCAGATCGCGAATAGCGGCTAACGGAATGACTCCCTTCTCTCGTGCGCAGGCTTCACGGAATCCGCGATCTTCACTGATGGCGTAGGCGGTTGTCGCGTTGGTTTGACACCATCCAGCAATCGTAGCGACAGCAAACGCGTCAGGAAATTCACTCTTCTTTTCTTCCCTTTTTTCAAATGGTGGGTCCGTGGAGAAGTACTTCTCGAGAACCGGTCCAGCGAGGAGGTTGCCAGTCGCGACTACCTCGACATCACCATCCTTGAGGAATTGCTCAAACTGGGCTATGAGATCCTTCCTGATAGCCTTCTCGTCGAACGCAAAGATTCCACCAAACCCAAGATGCTTCACATTCTGAAGGATTATCCCGTTCGGCCGCGCCTTGATCGAACGGACTGGATCGAGAACATGTTTTGCATCGCCGATCCTATCAGCGATCTTTTTCAGAATCTCGCGATGAGTTACCTCAGCAAGGTACAGCTTGATTGTACCGGCTTGAGCGTGCCCAACTAACGCTGCCAAGTCGGGATGTCCATAACGGAAGTTCTTACCAACGAATACCTCCGTATCCAACCACACATGGGGTGTTTTCAACATTGGCTGGACTATGTGAGGAAAGGTGGATGCTAATGTATTTGGCTCCGCGTCCGCCTGACAGGGTGCCTGCCGGCCAGCGCGCCGAACGACACAAGGGTCAGGGCTGCGGGGCCAGCGCGCAAGACTCTCCTCGCCCGAAAGCATGCAAGGCCCCGCATCCCCTGTAGCCGATTGTTAGGCCGCGCGGACTCCGGTGTGCTTAGCGGGACGTTGCTAGACTCGCATCGCCGGTGCCTGGAAGATCGCCTCTTCTGGATTTCGCAACGCAGAAAGAATATTCTCTGCGACCTTGTTGATCAGTTTCTCTCCCCAAAATGGATCGCTCACGTCGTAATAGATGACGCGGATGTGCCGAACGTCGAAAGGGACGTCCTCTTCAGTCGCCGAAACCAGCACGACGGGCTTATGTAGAGCGTGAGCGATACCCAATTCGTAGAACACGTTCGGATTTCTGGACGTCAACTCGGCAACCAGCACTTTCGCGGAGTTGATTCCTGTCCATACTTGGTCGATAATCTTCCCCGTGGCAAAGATGTCGTCGTCCGCCCGCATTGGCCTCAATCCGGCTTTCGTAATGGCTGGCTCGTAGATGAGCCGGTAATGGTTTCCAAGCGGAAGTGCAAAGGGCATCACCACAAAACAGGAGTCGGTTCCGCTAACGCTTACAGCTTTTCCTAACTTCCGCAATGTATCTGAGGTACCCGTCGCGGTACCGCTAGGCTGGGCTACGTCGAGTACGCGATACTTGCCGTTGTGCTCCTCCAGAAGCTCTGCGCTCCGGAGTGAGGTAATGAAGACTTCCTTGAATTCGGACAGGTTCGGCTGCTGAACACCGAACGTGTCGACGAGCGCATTGTCGAAGAATTGTTGGTCTGGGAGATTTTCACCACGGTAGTGCTTATACACGTCCGATATGACTGGCGCGTTCAAGACGGCCTCCCGCAATCCCTCGAGTTCATCGTTCGGGCGGTGAGGCCGGAGAATACGCTTGGCTAACTCGGTAATTGAGATTCTTCCAGGCGAAGGTCTCTCGAGAAATCCGTACTTCCGAGCAGAGCTTAGTTCGACGCGAATAGGTCCGGATAGTTGGACTCCAAGATATCCCGCGGCATCTTTCTCCGATGCTTCTTTTCCAGCATTCTGCTCAAGGATCGCCCGCGGGATTCTGAGCGCTACCTGAACGGCGTGCTTGGGGTATTGGACATTGCCGCCCTGAGGGCGCGCAACGGCTTTGGTTGCGGTCGAACTCCCTTTCCTCGTCTGCTTCTTGCCCGTCTTTTTCGCTTGGACCGTCTTCTTCGGTACCTCGGGTGCTGCGGTATCAGTCTTAGGGGCGTCGGTCATCGCTCACTCCCAGTGAGAAATTTAGGTCGGGCAATAACACGCCCAAAGGATGGGCGTGCGGAGTAGGCGCGCTGGTCGCAGCCTGTGGCCGGCTTTCCTGCAGTCATTTAGCCCGCCTCCGCAACCGAGGCAAGCGCTCTCTTCACTGTAACTCTCGTCGGCAAGGCGCCAATATGGATACAGTCGGGTGGTCTGGTGTGCCTCACGGGGTACCGGAAAGCCCTGGAGGTGGTGCGGCGGCTTTCAGCCTGAGACAAACCGAGATGACCGCACGACAGCTGCGGGAGGGATCACCTGCGGCTGCCGCAATGCTTGTCCAGCGGCCTAACACCAAGTTCGGTTGCAGCCAGCTGAACAGAACGATAGAGCCTGCACCGCTACTCCGGCTGGCTGTCATCTGCAACGACTGATTTTGGCGGCGTGCGAGGCCTACCATGCGACCGGCTCACTCTGGAGGTCCGCGCGATCCCCGCATTTTCCTGAGCGCATCTTCCGCGGTGCGGTCGCGTGCTCGAATGATGGCGTTCGCGATCTCGCGCTCGTGGGCGATCAACTCAGGTGTGCCGCGCATGATAGCCTCCCGGAGACCTTCGGCCATCCGGGGAAACTTGGCCATGGTTTCAGTTGGATTGCTCACGAGCGTGAGTTCCCCGGAAGCGACCTGGCGCAGTACGGCGTCCTCCTCGGCCATGTTGTGTGGCCTGCCGAGCTCCCGTAGGTGGGCGGCCACTCCTAAACCGAACGTCCAACCTTGATAGAGGGCAATTTCCTGCTCATCAGTCACCAGACACCGCCTTTCTTATGTTTGCGAATCCGCTCCTCCAGGCGCGTTCTCTTCGTGGCGGCACTCGGCAGGGCAGGGAGTCAGAGACGATAGTGTGTTTCATCTTCCACTCCCTTGCGTAGCGAGCCGCCGAACGACACAAGGGTCAGGGGTGCGGGGCCGTCGCGCAAGCCTTTCGTCCAGCTGGAAGCATGCAAGGCCCCGCATCCCCTGCAGCCGGTTGTTAGGCCGCGGCTCGGAGTACGAAAGTCCCGAGCCGTCAACTAACCTCAGTGATCATTACTGGGGACAGGCGATTCTAGAATCGTCTTGTTTGATCCAACATGGACGAGATCCCTAACCGTCCGCAACAGGATCGGTGCGTCAATCGCCATAGCGACTGCGGCGGCCGTATACCCTGATGTGGTCACTAGGACGCCGAAAGATGCCCCTTCGACGCTAACTGCCGACTGGAGGCGCCGTACAGTGTCGACGGACACGCGACTCTGCGCACTCAGTTTCTTCACCTCTACTAGAATGGTACTCCCATCCGACGGTGATTTGAGTGCGAAGTCCACCCCAGCATCGCGGGTAGGTGCTTCGGCGATCACATCGTACCCCTGCTCCTTGAAGAATTCCATCACCAACCTCTCGAAATCCGTCGGAGACATGGCCTCAAGGACGGCGGGCTGCTCCGCAGCGGCCTGGAGAGCTGACTCTGCGGAATCAAAAGTGGCGGTTGATAGGGGACTGGTACGCGTTAACTCGCCGACGCGGCGGACGATGGTTTGTACATCACGAGCGACCTCACCACCTATTTGGACGAAGGGCACTGCCATCACGTCTGCCGGAACTGCGCTCCCGGTCGAGGCTGCGAGCAGCGTTGGTACATTCGCACCAGCAGCTAACCCTAGTTCATAGAAGACGTTTGGATTCGGGCTCGTGAGAATGGCTACGACGGCATCCGCAGAGCGGATGCTTGCCGAAACCTCCGATACCAAGCTGGAGCCAAACACAGCAGAAAACGGGTCGATCACCTCATGGCCAACCTCACGTAGCGCTCCGCTAAGATTCGCCACGAAATCCCGATCGCGTGCCGTGTGGGCAACAAAAATCTTCATTGCTCGTCTCCTAATGCTCGAGAGAGCGCCCAGAATTCGAACAAGAGGCGCTGCTTGTCATCCTCTTCCTCCGCAGTGGCTGCACCATATCGAGTGAGCGTCTCTAATGCCTTGCGACATTCGCTGAGACGACGGGAAAGTGCAGCCGCGATTGCGCGGGTACCAGCCGCAACAGCCGTCTCTAATCTCTCGGCCATCGCGTCTTGCAAAATACCGAGATGTTCTCGCTGAAGCTGAACGTTCCAGCCGTTCGTGGTGCGATGAAACCAGAGCCCCACTTCTGGTCGGTACTGTGACGCTCCGAGCGCATCCAGAATACAGAAGACGATTCCGCGTATTTCGTCTCGGGTCCAGGGCACAGCGCCAAGCTCGGGTGGAACTATGCGTTCCATATCGTAAATGAACAGCGTGCCAGAATCAGTGAGCCGGGAAAGCGCATCGACAAGTAGCTTCGCGAGTTGGCTTGGCTCAAACTCATGAACGGTGTTTGTGAGCGTGATAAAGTCGAAACGCGTGTCGGCCGGCAACAAATGAGTGAAATTGGCCAAGTCGCCAACGCGGCACTCCAGGCTCGCGAAGCCCAAGATCTGCGCAGTCCTCATCGTCTCACGTGAGTAGTCGCTATTCAGGTCGTAAGCCCAGTACTCAAGTTTCGACCTAGCTTGGTACGATAAGTTTGCGTCGAGTGATGCGAGTATTTGGCCGCGCCCACATGCCAAGTCGAGCCATCGCACTTGGGTTGCGCCAGGAGTGGATAGGCGGGCCTGCAGGAGCGTCAACGCGGCCTGATGCTGTGGAAGCACCCGGTCACGATCACGGACGGCGTTGGAATCGGCGATAGGTGTCAACGTGCACTCCCGCCGTACTCCTCGGCCTCCAACTCGTCGGCGAGGTCCGTCAACTCTCGAATCCGGCTTCTAGCCAATCGCGCGAGCGCCTTGGCCCAGCCGGTCGGCGCGGTGCGGTGAGCATTAGCCTCCGGGGTTAAGCGATACTGTCGAACCGACGCGACCGAAACCCCGAGCGCGCGTGCGGCCTGCTCGTGGGTGATCCGCTCGCCCAAGCGGTCGATAGCCTCTCGGAAATCCATGTATGCAGTGCGCTTGACAAAGTGTATGCAGTTGGCTATACTATACACAGCAGGGCCGCACAACACAAGACGGGTGAACCGGCGTCCCCTTGGCAGAGAATTGCCGATCCACCCGCCTCCACGGAACGACCCGAAGGCCGCCCGCTCACCAAGCTGCCCTGCTGGACGGCCCGGGTCAAGAGGATGGAGCGCACGATGCCACAGGAGCCGAAGGACCCCGCACCCGCAGCCGCCGAGAAGCCCGGCTACACCATCATCAAGCAGACGAAGAGCCGCTGGTGGGAGGTCCGCGACCCGAACGACGAGTTGGTCTGCCTGACGGTGTACCGGAAGGGCGCGCGTGAGGTGGTGCGACGGCTCGCCGCCTGAACCGGGGCTAGGACGAAACACACGGCAGCCGCGGGAGAGTTTACCTGCGGCTGCCGCGATGCTTGCCCAGCGGCCTAACGCTGAGGTTCAGTGGCGAAGGGCGCCACCCCGATGCTGCAGCTACCCAGAAATCATGCCACGCCCTTCGTCCACTGCAAACCGATTGTTAGGCCGCGGGGCCTCTACTGCGAGGGTGGTTCAAGCTCAATCCCAGGATTTACCCGGCGAAGAGACTCCATTCCCGCGGCGGTCACGCCGGAACAACCGGTAAGATCGACCCACCGAAGGTGTGGCACTGTCTCCAGGTGCGCGAGTGCACGGTCAGTAATGGCTTCGCTCCATTCCAGATCCAGATCACGCAATCCCGCCAGGCGAGCGACGGCCTGTACTCCTCGGTCCGTCACTTGGGAGTTGCCATCTGAGTAGATCGTCTCAAGCGAGTCGTGCCGAGACAAGGCAGCGAGCATGTCGTCATTCAGGCCAAGGACAAGGACAGCGCGTGCATCGGCTGGGAGCCGTTCGATGTCCGCCACTGTTTCGACGCGGAAGATGCCTGCTGACTCGACCAGTCTGGACACAAACGCTCCATGTGGAGGGCTGATGCGATGCGGCGTGGGCAGAGCGGCCTAACTTCAAAGCTCAGCCGCGTGCGGCCGAGAGGATACTGCGTCTGCTCAGGTGCCTGGCCGCACGTCGGCTGCAGCGCGTAGTTCGGCGGCGAGTGGTCGCGCTTACGACGCTTTCAGGAGCGCGATCTCTACCGCGTGTGGTAGGTCCACGAAGAGGAAGTCAGCGGCTGGATACAGGTAGTCCTCCCCGGACTCGTCGATGATCCGCACCTGGCCGAGCGTCGCTGCGCTGGGATCGGGGATCACCTGGTACAGCTTGCGAAGTTCCAAAGAGGCCGGGTGCTCGCTGTTGCGGATGCACACTGCGAAATGAGCCTCGGCGTGTTCGTGCGTGTTCATGGCGGTCAGCTTACAGGAAGCGCTTGATCTTGAACTCGACGCGGCCGATCCCGGATGCCTCGTACCAGTGCACCTCGGCATCGCGGATCAAACCACCGGCCAATTGTATGGTCGCATCTGCCTTTCGCTTCCGCCACCGCCCAGGGCCGTACGCCTTGCGGAGCCGTGCCAGTTCGCGGATTCCATGCCCCGTCGCGATAGTCTCTGAGTTCCGGAGCGGGCCGATGATCTCGAAGTGCATACCCGCTGGGTGCTCGCAAGAACCACGCGAGCCGCCGAACGACACAAGGGTCAGTGGTGCGGGGCCGGCGCGCAAGCCTTTCCTCCGGCCGAAAGGATGCCGGGCCACGCATCCCCTGCAGTGATGGGATGGACTCCTCCCGTACAAGGTAGCAAGCTACCCCTGGTACGAGACGCCAATCACGAACCGGTGACGAAAGGAGCCCATCCCATGAGCAACGTAACCATCGCCGTCGACATCGCCAAGAACGTGTTCGAGATCGCCGTCTCCGCGGCCGCGGGGCGCATCCAGGAGCGCCGCCGCATGACCCGCCACCAGTTCGAGCGCTTCTGGACCACCCGCGAGCCCTGCCGCGTGGTGATGGAAGGGTGCTCGGGCTCCCACTACTGGGCTCGGCTGCTGATCGGCCTTGGGTTCGAGGTCAAGCTGATCCCGCCCCACTACGTCACGCCGTACCGCCGGCGCAACAAGACCGACCGCGCAGACTGCGAGGCGATCCTCGAAGCGGACCGCTGCGCCGGCATCCACGGCATCACCGTCAAGAGCGAAGCGCAGCAGGCGATCCTGACGTTGCACCGCGTGCGCTCGCAGTGGATGGCGACCCGCACCGCGCGCATCAACGGCATGCGCGGGATGCTCCGGGAGCTCGGCGTCGCCTGCGCGCTGGGCGCGGAGCGGTTCCTGACCGACCTCCACCAGGTGCTGGAGCGCAACCGCGAGCGAGGGCGCCCGGGAAGTGGTGCGGCGGCTCGCCGACTGAGCCGGATCAGGATGAAACACGCGGCAGCCGCGGGAGGAATCAGCTGCGGCTGCCGCGATGCTTGCCCAGCGGCCTAACTACTCTCTAAGTAGACGGAATTCGGATATGCACGCAAGCGCCCCGTGCGCTTTCGCCCTACGGCCCGGCAACTTACAGCCTTCGGCCCCTGAGTGTTACGCGGAATGGCAGAATTCCAGATAACACGCCCTGCGTCCCGCTGCGCCAGTGAGCCCAACCTCATCTCCTGCATCGGCGTTGAGGGCACGCGAAGGTACGGCGTCATCCAGATCGGCGCCGGTGATCGCCGGATAGCACGCTCGTACAGCGGTTTATCGCGACGGATACGGGGCGGGGCCCCTACCGAACCTCCACCACCGCCCCC
>Ga0216301_1000282_pt1 | contig 13883 bp, 8 predicted proteins | sample 4hB_Boncat_minus_FD_156203 | JGI IMG/M metagenome (GOLD analysis project Ga0216301, IMG submission 156203) | Terrestrial sediment cell enrichment communities for BONCAT metagenomics from Utah, United States - 4hB_Boncat_minus | ecosystem: Environmental > Terrestrial > Deep subsurface > Rock...
CCCGGCCGCCGAGCGCCCCACGCCCGACGCCCCGCTCCTCACGCCCGTTCAGTTCGTCAAGGGCGTGGGGCCGCGCTACGCCGCCGTCCTCGAAAAGCTCGGCGTCGTCACCGTCGAGGACCTCCTCTTCCACTTCCCGCACCGCTACGAAGACCGGCGCAGCTTCCAGCCGCTCGGCCGCGTCCAGCATGGCGACACCGTCGTCACCAGCGGCCGGGTCCTCGGCGCCGTCGTCGAGCGCTCCGCCAAGCGCGGCCTCACGCTCATGAAGGCGACCATCCAGGACGCTTCCGGCCACGCTGAGCTGGTCTTCTTCAACCAGCACTGGCTCAAAACCGTCTTCGAGCGCCTCCGGGGCCGCGACGTCACCGTCTACGGCACGGCCCAGCGCATGGGCGGCAAGGTCAGCTTCCAGCACCCCGAGTGGGAGGAGCTGTCCGGCGACGACGACTCCATCCATCTCCACCGCATCGTCCCCGTCCACCCCGCCACCGAGGGCCTCACGCCCAAGTCCCTCCGCACCTTCGTCTGGAACGCCCTCGACAAGTACGGCTACCTGGTCGAAGACGTCATGCCGCCCGCCCTCGTCCGCGAGCGCCGCATGCCCCCGTTCGAGTGGTCCGTCCGCCAGGCTCATTTCCCCGAGGGGCCGGAGGCGCTGGAGGCCGCGCGCGGGCGGCTGGTCTTCGACGAGCTGTTCCGCCTGCAGTGCGCGCTCGCCGTCCGCAAGCAGAACATCGCCGCGCTCCTCCCCGGCATCCCGTTCGACCCGGACGAAGACCACCTCGCCGCCTTCCGCCGCTCGTTGCCGTTCGCCCTCACGCCCGCCCAGGAGCGCGCCGTCGCCGAGATCCGCGCCGACATGGCCTCCACCCGCCCCATGAACCGCCTCCTCCAGGGGGATGTCGGCTCCGGGAAGACAGTCGTGGCCGCCGCCGCCATCGTCACCGCTGTCCGCAGCGGCTACCAGGTCGCCGTGATGGTGCCCACGGAGATCCTGGCGGAGCAGCACTATAACGTCCTCCGTCGCCTCCTGGAGCCGCTCGACATCCGCCTCCACCGCCTCGTCGGCAGCGTCCGCGCCAAGGGGAAGCGCCAGATCAAGGAAGAGCTGCAGTCCGGCTTCGCCCATGTCGTCGTCGGCACGCACGCCCTGCTGCAAGACGACGTCGAGTTCCACAAGCTCGGCCTCGTCATCGTAGACGAGCAGCACCGCTTCGGCGTCATGCAGCGCCTCACGCTCGTCGACAAGGCGATGATCGACCACGCGCCCGACGTGCTGGTGATGACCGCCACGCCCATCCCCCGCACCCTCGCCCTCACCGTCTACGGCGACCTCGACGTCTCCGTCGTCGACGAGCTGCCGCCGGGCCGCAAGCCGGTGAAGACGCACTGGAAGCGGAAGGCGCAGCGCGACGCCGTCTACCGGGGCATCCGGGCGCTGGTCGCGGAGGGGCGGCAGGTCTACTTCGTCTGCCCCCTCGTGGAGTCCAGCGACAAGCTCCAGGCCAAGGCCGCCACGGAGCTGTACGAGCACCTCCAGCAGGAAGTGCTGCCGGACCTCCGCATCGGCCTCATCCACGGCCAGATGCCCTCGCACGAGAAGGACGAAGCGATGGACCGCTTCCGCGACGGCGAGTGCGACGTCCTCGTCGCCACCGTCGTCATCGAGGTGGGGGTGGACGTCCCCAACGCCTCCTGCATGGTCATCGAAGACGCGGAGCGCTTCGGGCTGGCGCAGCTCCACCAGCTCCGGGGCCGCGTCGGCCGCGGCGAGCACCAGTCGTTCTGCATCCTCCTCGCCGATCCCAAGACGGAGGAAGGCGTCCAGCGCCTGGAGGTGATGTCCCGCACCACGGACGGCTTCGAGATCGCGGAGGAGGACCTCCGCCTGCGCGGCCCCGGCGAGTTCTCCGGCACCAAGCAGAGCGGCATCCTCAAGCTCCGCATCGCCAACATCGTCGGCGATTCGAAGATCCTGCTGGAGGCCCGCGAAGCCGCCTTCCGCCTCATCGATTCCGATCCGGACCTCCGCGCCCCCGAGCACCGCGCGTTGGCCGAGTACCTGCGCCGCCGCCACGCGGATTTGTTCCTGGCAACCGTGGGGTGAGCCCTCAAGAGCTGTCTGGCTTCATACAATCTTTTCACGGCCGGCGGGTTTCCGATTGGAGCCCGCCGGGTAGGTCACTGGTGTGGAACAAGTAATAGAACAAAACGGGAACGACAACCCGACACGAGTACTAGTGGTAGACGACGAGCAGGACTTGCTCTGCGCTCTCACGGACATCCTGCAAGACAGCGGGTTCGCCGTGGTGGCCGCAGTGGAAGGCGAGGACGCGGTCGAGATCGCCTCGCTCTATCAGCCCGACGTCCTGATCACCGACTTCTCGCTGCCGGGCATCGACGGTGTGGACACCCTGTCGCAGATCAAGGAGCGATGGCCGAGCATGCGCGCCCTCCTCGTGAGCGGGCACATCTCGGAGAAGACCCGCGTCCGCGCCGAGAACGAGCACGTGGATCGCATCATGCAGAAGCCGGTCTCCATCCCGGAGTTGCTGCGGGCCGTCCGCGCCGCCCGCCATCGGGTGGCCAATTAGGGACGGCCGTTCCGCCGCATTTAGAAGTTGAACAACGAAAAAGGCCGTCCAGGAGCACTGCTCCTGGACGGCCTTTCTGCGAGGACGGGCCCGACGGGACTTGAACCCGCGGCCTCCGGCGTGACAGGCCGGCACTCTAACCAACTGAGCTACGGGCCCTCGCGACTGGCGAATAATAGCAAATCGCCCCGCCCGGCGCAAGGGCTTTTTTGTGTGAACGGGCGCACTCTTTCCGGCCCGTGGGGAGCCGGAAAGTGTCAGGAATGCCCGCTCGGCGCGTCGAACTGAACGTCGTCTCTTGGATTGCCCGAAGGGCCGTGGATGGAGCTGGGCCTGGTCGCCTGCAACCCGGCGAAAGATGGGGACCTCCCACGCTCCTCGACTACTACGAGCAGACCGGGCGCGGCCTGCTCCTCTGCTTCCGGACGGTTTGCGAGTTCCACAGCCTGAATCCATTCAACAAGCTGTGCCGCTGAGACGTGATCGACATGAGAGTGGACCCGTGAAGCATCCGGAACCAACCGACCCGCGCCGCCCCGTTGACGCTGAGCTGACGCGCTGGAGCCGTATCTACGCCGGCGATCAGTATTACTATGGAGAGGAGCCGGGACCCGTCGCCCGCCGTGCGGTCCGCTACCACCGCCCGCATCAACCGCGCGGCGGAACCGCCCTGGACGCGGGCTGCGGCGAGGGCCAGGATCTCGCCTTCCTCGCCGAGCGCGGCTACCATGCCACGGGCGTGGAGTTTACGCCCGACGGCGCCCGGAAAGCCCGGCTGCTCCTCGAAGAGCGGGGCCTCGCCGGCGAGGTGCTCCACCAGGATCTCCGGGACCTCGACGCCAGCCGCCAGTACGACCTGGTCCTGGCGGTGAACACGGTCCAGTTCCTGGGCGTGGACGCGCCGGCTTGCCTGCAGCGCCTGATGGAGTGCGTCGCGCCGGGCGGCGTGTTGGGGCTCAGCATGTTCGGCCGCGAGCCGGGCGATGCGCCCGTGCGCGGCACGGTAGCCTTCGTCGTCTTCGAAGAGCTGCTGGCGCGCTTCCAGGGGTGGCAGCGCTTGGAAGCCGCGAAGCTGTGGCAGTGGAACGTCCAGACCGACGAGCCGCAGGCGTTCGTCACGCTGATCGCCCGGAACGCGCCGCCCGTCAGGATGCTTACTCGGATCGGGTGAGCGGTGTCCCGGTTGCGAAATCGTGGAGCTTGATGGAGCCCACGTTTCTGGGAAACTTCAGGCGCGGGAGACGCTCTAACTCAGGTTGGGCGTCCCGCCGACGCGAGGCAGACTTCGATGCCCGGCACGCTTCCTCGCTTGCGCCCACTCGGGCCGCCATTCTTTGCGACTGTTCCGCTGTATTAAGGAATCAAAATAGATGCAGGCACACGCTTTATCCGCCGCCCTCCGCCGGCCGCGCGTTCTAATCTGGACCGCGCTAACCCTCACCGGCGCCGCCTCGGTGACGGTCGCCGCGACGGCGCCGCGGCCCGTCGCCCGACCCGGAAAACCGGCGGCTGCGGCGCCTTCCAAAGCGGCGCCCGCCAAGGGCGCGCCGGCATCCCCGGCAGCAGGTAAAGTGCAGCTCGCCGGGCCCTGGCAGAAGAGCTATCGCTTCACGGCGGGTCAGACGGTGGAAGTGTCCGTTCACCTGGACCGCCCGTCGGCGCTGCCGGAGAACGGCCGCGTGGGGGTAGAGTGGACGCTGGAGCGGTCGGACGACGCTGCCGCGGTGGTGACCGGCGCCAAGGTCGAAGGCCGGACGGAAGACGCGCCACAGCCCACCGCCAACTGGCGGAAGGTGCTCCACGCCCTCGACGGCGACGTCGCCCTCTTCTACCGCGCCCCCGTCTCGGGCAGCTACTCTCTAAAGCTCACGCCCATCACCGACGAGGCGCACCCCGGCGACGGCCCGCGCTGGCGCGAGAAGGGCGTCGCGCCCGCCATGTTCCCGCTCCCGACGAAGACCCCCTGGCCCGAACGAACCGTCGCTCCCATCACCGTCGCCGTAAACCCGGTGGACCTGGGCACGGAGGAGCAGGTCCAGAAGCTGGGGACGATGATCGAGACGGAGCCGAACGACGCGCCGGAGCAGGCGCAGCTTCTGGCGCTCGTTCCGAATGAAGAGGTCCGCACGTACGAGATCACCGGCGGCGCGGACGACGTGGAGTTCTTCGACAACGGGAAGGTCGGCCGCTCGGGCGACGACTGGTTCCGGGTGGAGTTGAAGGGCTCCGAGCCCCGCCTGGTGACGGCGCAGTTGAGCATTCCCGGCCAGGTGCTGGCGGGCCGCATCCGCACCTACAAGCTGGCGGACGGCGCCGGCCCGACCACGCCGCTGGGCGGCGTCCTCCCCGTCTCAGAGTGGCTGGGAACCGTGAACCCCGACCGCGAGTACTTCAACGAGGACAAGCCCGTCGTCGTTGAGGAAGGCCGCGATCCGAACGAGCGCGTCCACCAACAGGAGGAGCTGCACCGTGCGAATATCACGCGCCTCCTCCAGCCGGGCAAGAGCTACTACTTCCGCGTGGAGGCGAACGCCCCGGGCTACCAATTCCAGCTCCGCGTTCTGCGACCGGCGCCCTACACCGACGCCCGCATGGCGGTTCGGCAGGGGATGTACACGCAGATCGGCCAGGTGGACGCGTGGCTGACGAACCGCCCGCGCGGCGCCAGCGTGGAGCGCCGCATCCGCGACACCGGGAACCTCCTGGGAACCCAATGTATGAGCTGCCACACGCAGTCCGGCGTGTGGGGTCCCGCCGTGCCGCTGGCGAACGGTTACCGGCTGGAGAACGTGCAAAACTACTGGCGGCTGCTGAACGTGATGTACGAGTGCCTTCGGCCGACCAATGAGCTCAAGGACGCGGCGAACAACACCAGCCTGGCGCCGCTCGACATCGGAGACGGCCCGGCGGGCACGCGCGCGGCCGGCTTCGCCGTGGTGAACGGCGAGAAGATTCTCTCCCCGCGCAAGCTCCACTCTAAGCAGCAGATCCGCACCGCCAACTACGTGCTGCTGACGAACGACCCGGGCGGCATCAACGCCGCCGGCAAGGGCTCGAACGTCGGCCAGAACATCGTGTGGCTCTTCGCGGGCGAGATCCTGAACACCGCCTGGAAGAAAACGGGCGACCCGAAGTACTTCCGCTCTCTGGAGGAGAAGGCCCGCAAGGTGCTCGTCCTGGAGCCGAAGTATACGGACGACGTCGCCGTGCGCATGGACTTCTTCGGCCGCGTCTTTCCGATGAAAGACTACGTTGAGCAGGCCCGCAAAGCGGCGGACGCGGAGAAGGCCGCCGGGCAGCCCGCGAAGGGCGAGGCTTCCGACCCCGTGGCCTTTGCGGAAAAGGTGAAGGCGCAGCTCGCGCTGGACGAGGCCCGCATCCGCGCCATCCAGAATGCCGACGGGACCTGGGGCTTCAACCCCGGCGCCTCGACGGACGGCGGTAAAACCTGGAAGGCGGCGGGCGACTACGATCCGTCCCCGACCGCGCTCTGCGTCACCGGCCTCACGTCCCTCGGCTACGGGAAGGACGATCCTGCGATTTCCAAGGGCGTGCATGCGCTCCTCCGGCTCCAGGAGCCCTCCGGGCGCTGGAACAAGGCGGCCATCACGGGCTTCGTCACCAGCGCCTACGCGCTCCGCGCCCTGGGCCAGCTCTACCCCGTGAAGCCGTACGTCCCGCAGCGGGCGGAGTTCGTCGCCCCGCCGAACGAATCGCTCCTGGCGGCCGTCAAGCGCGTCCAGGCGCTGGCGCTTACCGGAAAGCCGGAGTTCGCAGACCTGCTGCTGCCCGCCGCGCACCATTCGAGCCCGCTGGTTCGCTACTGGGCGATGATCGGCCTGGGCGCCACGCACACGGACGCAGGCGTGCCCGTGCTCCTCACCGCCAGCGGAGACCGCTCCAAGCCGGTGCGCGACGCCGCCACGTGGGCGCTCCGACAGACGCTCCTCGACGACCGGGGCTGGGACGCCGCGCTCGCGGCCTACGCCAAGGGGGATGACTACACCCGCGAGCACGTGATGCAGGCCTTCGGTATCCGCGCGGACGCCGTGATGCCCCAGGCCCGGCTGAGCTTCGACCGGTTCACGCAGACCGTCGACCGCGCGATGAACGACGATCCGCATCCCGCCGTCCGCGCCTGGGCCACCAAGGCGGCCTGGCAGTGGTGGATCTGGAACCCGCCGGTGCGGGCCGCCCTGAACCAGGCCTGGATCCGCATGCTGGAGCGTCCGGAGTCGAACGCCCTCGTGGAGAACAGCAACCGCTACTCCACCCAGGCGCTGTTCATCGCCAACGGCCACCGTGCAAACGGCTCCACCGAGCACCAATACAAAGAGCTGGCGACCCTCTTCGAAGCGCTCCGGGCGCGCCTCGAGAAAGCGGAGCCGGCTACCAAGTCGCTGCTCGCGAAGCGGATCGTGGGGGCGGCGGCCACGTTCTACCAGACGACCGGCGGCGACGGCGGTCCCGGACAGATGGGCTACACTACTCCCGGCGCGGCGGCCCTGATGGGGCAGTCGGTGCTCGTCTACCTCCGCGATGTGGAGCCTACGAAGGACACCGCGGCGATCCTGGCGGGCCTGGAGGGCGCCGCGAACATCCCGCACCGCCCGCTCCAGGAGTTCCTGCTGGAGTATGCCCTCCGCGCTCCGGAAGAGCTTCGGAAAACGGCCACGGCCGCCGTTTCCGATCCGCGATCCGTCTCTCTGCAGGCGGCGACGGAGCTGGTCGAGCCGCTCATCGCGCAGGTGAAGCGCGGCGCGCTGGAGCCCGCCCGCCGGGCCACGCTTTCCGATCCGGTGGTCCAACTGTTCGGGTCGGTCAACTGGATCATCCCGAAGGACGCTGAACAGCAGCGGCACTTCTTCAATCTCATCATCCCACAGTTCGACCGGTACGTGAGTCCGGAGCAACTGGCGGCGATGACGGACGCCGCCGCCCGCGCCGAGCTGGAGCGCGAGATGAACGCCGCCTGGTACCTGGCAGACAAGATTGGCGAGGTGCTGGCGAAGAACGCCGACCTACACCAGGCCATCGTCTTCGAGCAGTACTTCCCGACGGAGTTCAAGAACCCGCTGGAGCGGCACTTCTGGCTGCGGAGCGTGCCTTGGATTCTGGAGCATAAGCACGCGCTGCCGGACGTCGCGCCGGCCGCGGCGCCGGCCGGGACCGGAGCCGCGCTACTGCAGGCGCCCGCCGCCGGGCAGGCCGCGCCGCCGGTGAAGATCGACCCAGGCGCCGTCATCAAAGACCGCGCCATCCAGCTCTACCTTGACGCGCTGCGGCCGGACGCCCCGGCCGAGACGCGAGCGGCCGCCGTTCGCATCTCGAACCAGACGGCGGTTCGGCGGAACCCGGAAGTGCTGGCCGCCCTGGTCAACCTTCTGAAGGTGGAGAAGGACGAGCAGCTCCGGAAGATTGCGGAGAACGTGGTGAAGCAGGGCTCCGCGCGCTTCGTTCCGGATCTCGTCGCAGCGCTGCAGGGCGAGAAGAAGCCGAACAACGGCCTCCTCCCGGACGGCACGGTGAACCCCGTGTTGTTGGAAGACGTGACTTACTTCCGCGACTACGTGATCCCGGAGCTGGCCCGCGCGAAGCGCTCAGACCAGGCCGCGTGCCTTGGGTGCCACGGCATCCCCGCGCGCGTGCCGTCCTTCTTCCTGAAGCCGGTGGACAACTTCGGCTACATCTCCGTCCCGGACCTGCTGTTCAACTACCGCGAGATGCAGGCGCGCGTGAACATGAAGGACCTCGCGAACAGCAAGATCCTGCGCAAGCCGCTGAACGTCCAGGACGGCAAGGAAGACGGACACCAGGGCGGGCGGCGCTACCTACCCGGCGACGAGGGTTACCTGATCCTGAAGAACTGGGTGGAGAACCAGCCGGCGGTTCAGGCGGCTGTGATGGGCGGCGGCGCCGCTTCCGCCGAGGCGGATACGCAGCTCGCCTCCGCCCTCCGGCCGCGCGCCCTCCGGCCCCGGGAGCCGGGGCATTAACCCGGAGATCCTGGCGCACCCTATAAGCGCGGAACGGCCACGCGCCGTTCCGCGCTTCTCTTTTGTGAGGAGAGTTTGGATGAAGCAACTGAGGCTGGATCGCCGCTCCCTGCTCGTGACCCTGGGTACCGCCGCCGGCGGGCTGATGCTCGGCGCAAGGGCCTCCGCCGCCGCCGAGACGAAGAGCGCTCTGGAGTCCAACCCGGCCGGCTGGAAAGACATCATGCCCGGCGCGAAGCTGGAGGGCTGGACGCGCCTACCGGTCCCCGCGTCCGGGGCGCTCGGAGCAGCGCAGTGGCGCATCGATCCCGGCACGGGGCGGCTGGTGTGCGAAGGCGACGGAGGCCACGACTGGCTCCGCTGCGACCGGGAGGTAGGCGACTTCATTTACCACGTCGAGTGGCGCTACGAGCCCGTGGAGGGGAAGAGCGGCTACAACAGCGGCGTCTACGTGCGCAACAGCGCCGACGGCAAGGTGTGGCATCAGGCGCAGGTAGGCTCCCGCTTCGGCGGCTACTTCTTCGGCGAAAGCCCCGTAAACGGCGAGCTGAAGCGCGTGAACCTGCGCGACGACCTCAAAGAGCAGCGTGTGAAGCCTGCCGGGGAGTGGAACACGTACGAGATCACCGGCAAGGGCAACACGCTCTCCCTTTGGGTGAACGGGGCCGTCACCAGCGAGTGGACCGGCTGCGAGGCGCTGCGCGGGTTCGTGGGCCTGGAGGGCGAAGGCTGGAAGATCGAGTTCCGCAACCTGAAGCTCAAGGAGCTGCGGTAAGACGAGCTCCTGCCCTCGCCGCGTCAGTAGATCGTGACCTGGCTCCCCATCGGTCCCTTGGTCACCTCGATCCGGTTCGGGAACGCTTCCTTCAACTCGTCGATGTGCGTGATAATGAGGACTTTGGCGAAGTCGTCTTGCGTAGACTGGATCGCTTCCAGCAACCCCTCGCGGCCCTGCTGGTCTTGCGACCCGAAGCCCTCGTCGATGACCAGCGTTTCCAACCGCGCCCCGGCGCGCCGCGCCAGCAGCTTCGACAGGGCGATGCGGATCGCGAAGTTCACGCGGAACGCCTCGCCGCCGCTGTACAACTCGTAGCGGCGCGGCCCCAGGCCATCGCTGATCTCAATCTCCAGCGTCTCCGCCTGCCCGCCCGCTCGTAGCTCGCGCTGCGTCTTCAGCCGCACCGCGAGCTGGCCGCCCGTCATCCGGCCGAGCAGAACGTTCGCCTCCGCCTCGATCTCCGGCAGCGCATTCTCGATGATGAGCGCCTGGATGCCGTTCCGCCCAAACGCCTTCGACAGCTCCTCGTAAGCCGCCTGATCCGCCGCCGCCGCGTCTCGCTCCGCCCTCCGCGCGCCGATCTGCGCTGCGAGATCGGTGGAGCGCTGGAGCGCCTCCCGCGCGCCTCCCAACTGCTGCGCGGCCCGAGCTTCCTCTCGCTCCGCCTGCTCCATCCGCGCGCGCACCCGCGCCGCTTCCGCCTCCACCGCTGGCGCCCGCGTGAGGTCGCGGTCCGCTGCGGCGCGAGCCGCGCGGTCCTCCGCCATCGCCTCTTCCCGCAGCCGAATCGCCGCTTCCAGGTGCTCCACCTGCTTCCGGTCTTCGGGAAGGCTGCTCTCCGCCCGCTCCAGCGCGTGAAGCTGGCGCTCGGCGCCGGCCAACTCGCCCGCCCGCCGTGAGACCGCCTCGTGGCGCTTGCGGTCGTAACGCAGCGCCTTCATCCGCGCCTCCACTGCCGCAAGCTGCGCCCTTTCTTCCGGCGCGAACTCCTGCGCCTGTAGCATGGCTTCCAGGTCAGCGGCTCGCTTCAGCTCCTCGGGCAGCTCGCGGGCCGCTTCCTCCAACTGAAGGTGCGTTTGCCTGGCCTGGGCCAGCCGATCGCGCATCCCCAAAAGCGTCTTCAGCTTCGACTCCAACTCCTGGAGCTTCTGCCGCACCGCTGCGTCTTCTCGCTTCGCATCCGCTGCTCGCTGGATCGCTCGTCCCTGCGCCTCTTTCAGGGCGGTCTTCTCTTCCTTCAGCTTCCAGCCCAGCTCCTTGCGCTTCGGCTCCGGCAGCTCGGACTCGCAGACGGGGCAGCGCGCCGACGCCGCCTTCAAGATGTGGAACCGCTCGTCCGCTTTTACCAGGTCTTCGGCGCGGCAGCGTTCCTCCACTTTCGCCGCCGCCGCTTCCCCGGCCAACTCTTGAAGCCGCGCCTGGTAGGCGGCGCGCTCTTCGTGGAGGCGGTCCAGCGCCGTCGTCTGCGACTCGAGATCGCGAACGTCCGCCGCTATCTTCGAGAGCTGGTCCGCCTTGGCGCGTAGCTCCCGCACCCGCTGCCGCGTCAGCTCCAGCTTGGTCTCCAGACCATGCTGCGTCGTTTGCATTCGCCGCTGGAGGAGACTGGCTTCCTGCTCCAGCGTCCGCAGCTCGCCCAGGCGCTCCGTCATCGCCTCCCGCTCGCGGGAAACGGCGTCCAGCTCCTGCGCCGCCTGCCGGATCTCTACCGCTCGCCGGACCACCGCCTGTCCCTCTTCCACGCGCCGGGCGGCGGCGGCGAGTTGGCTGCGGAGCGTGGTCACCTCCGCCTCCGCGCCCTGCAGCCGGCGGGCCAGCTCTTCCCGTTCCCGCCTGCGCGCGTCGAGCCGTTCCTTCTCCACCAAAATGGCGGTCAGCTCCGCGCGCAGCTTCTCCACCGCGAGTTGCGTCTCCGTGTGGCTCCGCTCCAGCCGCTCGACTTCCGCCCGGAGCGCGGGCAGCCGATCTTGCTCGCGCTCCAGAGTCGCGACGGCGGCCTCCAACTGCTGGACCTGCGTCCCCGCTTCCCGGCTGCGGACGCGGGCGGCGTCGCAGAGCTGGTCATAGACGGAAAGGTTCAGGATCTCGCCTAGAATACGCTTCCGCTCGCCGGGGGTGCGGCGGGTGAACTCGTCCGCGCGGCCCTGGAGGATGAACGACGAGTTGATGAAGGTGTCGTAATCCATCCGGAGCGTCTCGGTGATCCGCTCCTGCGTGCCCCGCACCCCCTGGCCGGTCAGCGCGCGCCAGTCGCCCTCTTCGTGGCGCACCTGGAACTGGAGGTCGCTCTGGCTGTTGCGCGCCTTGTTCCGCTTGCGCACCACCCGGTAACGCTGGCGGCCGAGCAAGAACTCGAACTCCACCAGCATGCTCGACTGGCCGAGGCGCACCAGGTCGTCGGCCGTGTTGGTCCGTGCCTGGCCCCACAGCGACCAGGTGATGGCGTCCAGCAGCGCGCTCTTGCCATGCCCATTCGGACCAGAAAGGCACGCGACATGTATGCCGTCGAACTGGATCGGCTCGCACTGCTCGCCGTACGAGAGGAAGTTCTGTAGTCGTAGAGAAACGGGGATCATCGCGGCCCATTATAACAGAGCGGCCAAAAAGCGCGAAAAGGTGTTTCCATATAGTGCGCCGGGAACGGCTGGAAAACCGGCCAATCTGCAGATTACCCGGCGAATGGCGGGCTGCGGAGCGCTATTCTGGAATCCAGTTGAAGCGAGTGCGGAGCCAGGAGGAGAGGGAGATGGTCCATCAGGAGCGGTTGGAGCTGGCGACCTCCGGCCATCGGGATATCCACGACCTCACCGAGCGGATCGCGGGGGTGGTGCGAGCCTCCGGCGTGAGAACGGGAACCGTCCACGTATTCAATGTCGGCAGCACGGCGGCCATTGGAATGATCGAGTTCGAGCCCGGATTAGAAGCGGACCTCCCCGAGATGCTCGACCGCCTCATCCCGCCCAGCCGCGACTACGGCCACGAGCGCGCCTGGCACGACGGTAACGGCCACTCCCACCTCCAGGCGACGCTACTTGGCCCCTCGCTGACGGTACCGGTCACCGCCGGCGCTCTCGCTCTGGGCACGTGGCAGCAGGTCTTTCTCCTGGAGTGCGACGTCCGCCCCCGCCAACGAACGGTGGTCGTTACGGTGGCGGGTGAGTAGGCAAGTGTGAGTAGGACGTAGGCAGCGCCGTGCTGACAATGTGCCGCAGAACATCTACCGCTTGAGCGGGCCGCACGCCACAACAGCGATACGCAGTGGCGTAACAGCAAGAATTGACAATTATTCCTTGCCGCGGCATGCTTGAAGTATGGCTACCGAGACGATGCAGGTCACACTTCCCGCTTCTCTGCGGCGCTACGCAGAGAGCCGCGTGCAAGATGGGCGATACGGAGACGTCAGCGAGTTCATCAGTGAACTCGTTCGCAAAGACTTGGACGAGCAGCTTCGCCAACAGCGAAAGGTGCTGGAAGCAGACCTGCTAGCGGCTGTCGAGAGCCTGGACTGCGGCGAGGGACGGGATGTGACGCCAGATTACTGGCGAGAACTGCGGCTTCGCGCCCGCGAAGAACTAGCGCAGGTCCAGCCGGCGCTGATTGTAGAACCGCAGGGGTGAGACGGTTCCTAGTCCGGTCTTCGCTTCAGGCAGAATCCGATGTACTCGGCCACTACGCTTACTTCGGTCAGGGCGGGCCGGATGTGGCCGAACGGTTCCTCGACTCCCTCGAGCGCGCCTACGAGCGGCTGTCGTTGCACCCCATGATCGGCGTTGCATGTGAAGGGTTGTCTCCCCGGCTGGACAGCGTCAGGCGTTGGGGCGTTCCTGGATTTCCAAACCATCTCATCTTCTATCGGGAAGGCTCCGGATGCGTCGAGATTCTCCGCATCCTGCACGGAGCCCGAGACCTGGAAGCCATTCTCACCGTGGAGCCGGTGACGTTCGACGAGGGCCCTACCTCGTAAGGTTTACCCTTCCTCCACCGACGGCAGCGTTTCCGACACCAGGCTCCGCGCCCGGGTCAGCAGGTCCTCTTTACGGTTCTCCAGTTGGGGCTGCGTGCGCAGGTACTCTTCCAAAGCCTCCAGCGGCGTCAACTGCGTGCTGAGGGCGCGGTTGCTCTCGCGGTAATCCTGGCGCGGCGTCTCGCGGCGGATGGCGGCGACGTAATGCACGCCCTCCAGCTCCGCGCGTAGCTCCCGCTCCGGCAGGTTCGGGAGGCCGGGCGGCAGCGTGTAGATCAGGCGCACGATGGCGCCCGGAAGCTGGCTCCGCTTCCGCTCGATGGCCGCCTTCACGGACTCCAGCGGCTCCACCTCGTCGGCGGTCACGCGGATGGTGACGAACGGCCGGGGCCGGAGGGGGATCGTCCGCCAGCGGGTGTTCCGCCGCGCCACCTCCGCCAGCACGGCGACCTTGTCCTCGTCCTCCTCGCCGAAGTCCACGCGCTCGATGCTGCCGGGATACACCACCGGCGGCTGGCTGCCGGGGTCGGCCGTGGGCAGCGCCTGGT
>Ga0216301_1000283_pt1 | contig 13876 bp, 10 predicted proteins | sample 4hB_Boncat_minus_FD_156203 | JGI IMG/M metagenome (GOLD analysis project Ga0216301, IMG submission 156203) | Terrestrial sediment cell enrichment communities for BONCAT metagenomics from Utah, United States - 4hB_Boncat_minus | ecosystem: Environmental > Terrestrial > Deep subsurface > Rock...
ATGAGTGCGTTGGGGTCTCCAGCATCGCTATCCAGGCTCGGAGGGCGCCGGCGCTTGAGGGGCCGGGGCCACTTCCATCTCGAGCTGCATCGCCCGGCGAATCGTAGCTCGCACCCACGCGCGTTTGCCTTCGAGCGCCAGCACACCGTCGTACCAGGTCGCCGCGCCTGCCTCCGGCAGCGCCAGCAGTCGGGTACGCAGCGTCTCCCCTGAAACGCGCCCCGGATGCAGCGACGTTCGGGCCGCGCCGTTGGGCAACTCCGTCACCTGCACGTCCACAATTCGGACGCCGCGCTCCATGGCTGATAAGGCGCCGGGCGTACCCCGCGCTATCAGCGAGTTGTCGATTGGATAGGTGAGGATCCCCTGCACTCCCTCCGGAACGCGGGCGGATGTCAACAGCTTCAAGCACTCCTCCGGCTTCAGATGGGCGAGCTTCATCTTCCGCATGACCAACTCTGCGGGCCGCGCTTCCTCAGGGCGGGCGGTTTCCTGGGCCAAGACAGGGCCGAAAGCTAGAGACGTCAGGGTCAGACAGAGGGCAAGGGTAACGCGCATCGTGAGCCTCCTGTAGATAAAAGCGGATGCCTGTAGGACATCCGGCTGATTGGACGCTTCCCGCCCTGCGCGGGTTCCCGCACATGGCGACCGGAGAAACCGGGGGCGGAACTTGCAGCGCTCTCGCCGGGATCTCGCTAGAATGATCTCCACAGGTGTGCGGTTTTCGCACGTACGCGCCGTGGGTAGACCATCTCCAACACCCAGGCCGGGGCTCGACGCCCAGGTCGGTCTCCCACCCTACGCCGGACCGCCTCCCCTGGGCCCGCGCGGCCGGGAGCCTCACTCGAAGCGCGTCCCGGCTGGCGCTCGGCAAGGTCCTCGATGCTCCAGGTACGCTCTCGTTTGCGCTCCGGCGCTCCGTGCCGGCGGTTGGCGGCCTTCCAAATCGGCCAGCGCCAGCATCGGTTGTAGCGGGCGGAATGGACTGTTCCTTCGCCGGGGAACCGCCGAATAGGCAGGTAAGGGGGGACGATCCGCGCCCGCCGACTGGACAACGTAGCAGGCTGTTCGGAAATGAGGGGAGCGGAAGTCGCTCCGCCGGAGTCCTTATCTAAGAGACACGACCCGACCATATCTCCTAAGAAACAGTAGTAGTCAGCTCGATGGGGAAAGAGGTTAGCCCGATGGATCTGATGCAGCGGCTCTCGGAATACCGCTCGGAGGAGGGGAAGCTTCGGTGGAACGGCACGTTCGCCGATTACTTCGAGCTCGTTAAGGCCAATCCACGCCTGGCGCGGCTTTCCCACGGGCGGGTGTTCGACATGATCATGGCTGCGGGCGTGGAGCCGCGCGGCGATCACGAGCCCCCGCGCTACAAGTTCTTCGCCGAAGAGCTGTTCGGCGTCGAGCGTCCGCTTCAGCAGGTGGTGGAGTACTTCAACAGCGCGGCCCAGCGGCTCGAAGTCCGCAAGCGCATCCTCCTCCTGATGGGACCGGTCGGCGGCGGCAAGTCCACCATCGTTAGCCTGCTCAAGCGGGGGCTGGAGGCGTACACCCGCACGGACGAGGGCGCCGTCTACGCCATCAAGGGCTGCCCGATGCACGAGGAGCCGCTGCACCTGATCCCAGACGTGCTGCGGCCGGAGGTGGAGCGGGAGCACGGCGTCTACATCGAAGGCGACCTCTGCCCGCACTGCCGGTTCTACTTCGAACGGGACGGCGACAGCATTCCGAACCACCCGTTCGGAAAGAGCTTCAAAGGCCTCAGCTTCGAGAGCGTCCCCGTGGAGCGCCTGGTGTTCAGCGAGAAGCACCGCGTCGGGATCGGCACCTTCACCCCCAGCGACCCCAAGAGCCAGGACATCTCGGAGCTGGTCGGCGGGATCGATCTCTCGACCATCGGCGAGGTGGGCGTCGAGTCCGATCCGCGCGCTTACCGGTTCGACGGCGAGTTGAACATCGCGGACCGCGGCTTGATGGAATTCATCGAGATGCTGAAGTGCGATGAGAAGTTCCTGTACGTCCTTCTCACGCTGTCGCAGGAGCAGAACATCAAGACCGGCCGCTTCTCCATGATCTACGCCGACGAAGTGGTGGTCTCGCATACCAACGAGAATGAATACGCCAGCTTCGTCGGCAACCGGAAGAGCGAGGCCCTTCAGGACCGCATCATTCTGGTGAAGGTTCCGTACAACCTCAAGGTTAGCGAGGAAGTCCGGATCTACGAGAAGCTGCTGAACCAGAGCGCCCTGGCGAACGTGCACATCGCGCCGCATACGCTGCGCGTGGCGAGTCTCTTCGCCATTCTCTCTCGCCTGGAGCCGCCGAAGAAGGCGGGCATGAGCCTCATGAAGAAGCTCCGCCTCTACGACGGCCAGGATGTGGAAGGCTTCACCACCAAGGACGTTCGCGAGCTGCAAGAGGAGACCGTGCGCGAGGGAATGGACGGCATCAGCCCGCGCTACGTCATCAACCAGCTCTCGCGCGCGCTCATCCGCGAGGGGGTCACCTGCATCAACCCGATCTCCGCCCTTCGCGTTCTGCGGGACGGGCTGGACCAGCATACCAGCATCAACAAGGCGGACCGCGAGCGTTACCTGAACCTGATCGACGAGGCGCGCCGCGAGTACGACGACATGGGGAAACTGGAAGTCCAGCGCGCCTTCGTCTACAGCTTTGAAGAAAGCGCCCGGACGCTACTCAACAACTTCCTCGATAACGTGGAGGCGTTCTGCAACCGGCAGAAGGTCCGCGACCCGATTACGGACGACGAGGTGGACCCGGACGAAAAGCTGATGCGTTCCATCGAGGAGCAGATCGGGATCACCGAAAATGCGAAGAAGACCTTCCGGGAAGAGATCCTGATCCGCATGGCCGCGATGGCGCGTAAAGGCCAGAAGTTCGAGTACACCAGTCACGAGCGCTTGCGCGAGGCGATTGAGAAGAAGCTGTTTGCGGACCTCAAAGACGTCGTGAAGATCACCACCTCCACCAAGACGCCGGACGCAGAGCAGCTTCGCAAGATCAACGACGTGGTGGACCGGCTCGTCGCCGAACAGGGCTATTGCCCGGTGTGCGCTAACGAGCTGCTGAAGTACGTGGGGACGCTGCTCAACCGTTAAGCGATGGTTCTTGGCATGGGCAACCGGCGGCAGTCTGCGGCCTGTCGCCGGTTATCGGCTCTCTTCCCAGAGGGCCGGAAAGGTGTAGATAACGTGGCCATCGTTTCAGTATCCCAGGCAGATTGGTCGTTGCACCGCAAGGGGTTCATCGACCAGAAGCGGCACGACGACAAGATCAAGGACGCGATCAAGCAGAACCTTTCTGAGATCGTCAGCCGGGAAGACATCATCCTGTCCGACGGCAAGACGGTGGTGAAGGTGCCGATCCGGTCTCTGGAGCAGTACAAGTTCCGCTTCGATCACAACAAGGGCGACGGCGTGGGCCAGGGGCAGGGCGGCACGAAAGTGGGCGACGTAATCGGCCGCGCGCCCGGCGAAGGCCAGGGTAAAGGCCAGGGCCAGGCGGGCGACCAGGCCGGTTCGGATTTCTACGAAGCCGAAGTCAACGTCGAAGAGTTGGCGGCGCTGATCTTCGAGGACCTGGGCCTACCCAACCTCGAAGAGAAGAAGAGCCAGCAGCTCGAAGCCGAGAGCGTCCAGTTCAAGGACATCCGCCGCGCGGGAATCCTGGCAAACCTGGATAAGCGCCGGACCATCATGGAGAACATCAAGCGCAACGCGATGAAAGGCGAGGCGCGGTTCGGCGATGTCCGCAGTGAAGATCTGCGCTTCAAGACGTGGGACAAAGAGGTCCGCCAGGAATCGAACGCGGTGGTCATCGCGATGATGGACGTGTCCGGCTCCATGGGCGAGTTCGAAAAGTACATCGCACGCAGCTTCTACTTCTGGATGGTGCGGTTCCTGCGCACGAAGTACACCAACGTGGAGATCGTCTTCATCTCCCACCATACCGAGGCGAAGGTGGTGACGGAAGAAGAATTCTTTACGCGCGGCGAGAGCGGCGGCACGCGCGTGTCGAGCGCCTATCAGCTGGCGTATGACGTGATCCGGAACCGTTATCCCGTCACCGATTGGAACATCTACCCGTTCCACTTCTCCGACGGCGACAACATGTTCAGCGACAACCGGCAGTGCGTGGAGCTGGTGAAGACGTTACTCGCATCATGCAACCTGTTCGGCTACGGGCAGATCAAGCAGGGGTGGTATCCGGCTGGAACACTGATGAGCGTCTACAGCCAGGAGATCGACCACGACAAGTTTGTCGCCGTGACCATTGAGGATAAGGAAGACGTCTACCCTGCCCTGCGTAAATTCTTTGCGGTCCGAGACCCGGTCCGAAGCTAAGCGCCGGTGTCAAACCTTCTTGGTCGTAGGATGCAAGGCGTAGCCGCCCGTTATTCAGCCGGACGCGTAACGTGAGAGGCGCGCCGCACGACCAGTTGTTTAAAGAGCTGCTGCAGGCCTTCTTGCCGGAGTTCGTACAGCTATTCTTCGCGGAAGAAGCCGCGCAGCTTGACTGGCGCAGTCTGGAGTTCCTGGACAAAGAGCTTTCACCCGAGGTTTCCGGTGACGTCGAGCCGTCCTCGCGACGCCCTAGGGGCCGGACGGTGGACGTGCTGGCGCGAGTGCGCACGGCGGACGGCCAGCCGGAGTTGATCCTTGTCCATGTGGAGATCGAGGCCGACCCGCGAGAGAGCTTCGCCGAACGGATGTACGGCTATTACTCGCTGCTTCGGCGGCAGCGTCGGTTGCCGGTGCTGCCTATTGCTATCTACCTGCGGCCCGGTTATGGGGGCGTCACGCGAGGTCGTTATGAGGAATGGCTCCTGGGTCGGCGCAACCTGTTGTTCGAATACCATCTGGTAGCGCTGCCGGACGTGCAGCGGGAGAGCCTGACCGCGGACAATCCGGTGACCCACGCCCTGGCGCCGCTACTGGCCGGTAAAACGCCCGGTCCTGTGGATCAAGTGCTGGACTCTTATACGGGCATTATGCGCACTACGCCGGATCCGGTGCGCCAGGCGCTCCTGGCGCAGTTCGTGGACGCCTACACGCCGCTCACCACCGAAGAGCTGGCGGAGTTGAGCGCCAGGCTGGGCGAACCCAGCCTGCTAGAAGTGGGGAGAATGATGACTCGCTGGGAAGCGCGCGGCATCGAGAAAGGCCTCCAAGAAGGCATCGAGAAAGGCCTCCAAGAAGGCATCGAGAAAGGCCTCCAAGAAGGCATCGAAAAGGGGATCGGACAAGGGCTGGCGGCAGGTGTTCGCCGCAGCATCCACCGTCTACTTCAGGCGCGTTTCGGCCCGCTCCCGTCTTCGGAGCTGGAGGTCCTAAACCGGATCACGAACATCTCTGCGCTAGAGTCGCTGGTGGAGACGGCCGCGACTGCTGGTTCGCTCGACGAGTTCCTGCGCTCCGTCCCTGTAACGGAGCCTCACCCCGGCATGTAGTTCGGACGCCGGTGGCGCTGCGGGGAGACGAGTAGTCTGATGAGTAGTGAACTGGAACGGCTGACACAAGCGATCGAGGAGATCTGGACCGCGAGCCAGTCTACGGGACTGGACCCCTTCCCGATCCATTTCGACATTGTGCCGGCCAGTGTGATGTATGAGATTGGGTCGTACGGTCTTCCGGGTCGCTTCTCCCATTGGACTCACGGGAAAGCCTTTCACCAGATGAAGACCATGTACGACTATGGTCTGTCGAAAATCTACGAGCTCATCATCAACACCAATCCAGCCCAGGCGTTCCTCATGGAAGGGAACAGCCTCATCCAGAACAAGCTCGTCATCGCGCACGTCATCGGCCACTCCGACTTCTTCAAGTGTAACGCCTACTTCCAGCACACCAATCGCCAGATGGCGGATATTGCGGGCGTTACGGCGGAGCGCATCCGCGCCTACGAATACGCGCATGGCGAGCGCGCCGTCGAGGAGTTCTTGGACGCTGTCTTATCGATCCACGAGCACATCGATCCGAACCTGCGAGTAATCCGCAAGCCGCGCTATCCCGCGCCCGGCGCCGGAAAGAGCCGCCCGAAAGGAACCGACTACGACGATCTCTGGCTGATGCGCGCGAACGATGAGCAGCCGGTCGCGCCGGTGCGCTCCCGTGTGCCGGAAGAGCCCGAGAAGGACCTGCTCCTGTTTCTCCTGGAGCACACGCCGCAGTCCGAGATGCAGGACTGGCAGCGCGACGTTCTTAACATCGTCCGCAACGAGATGCTCTACTTCCTGCCCCAGATGCAGACTAAGGTAATGAATGAAGGCTGGGCCTGCGCCACGGGCGAATCTTTGTTGGCCACGGAAGAGGGCTTCGTTCGGTTTCGCGCCCTCTACCAGCAGCGGCAGAAAATCGGTGTAAGTAGCGGCGCAGCAGGGGCCATCCATCCAATCATCGACTTTCATCAGGAGCAACAAGCGCCGACCCTGCGGATTACCACTCGGCGTGGATACACCATCGAAGGTGCTCTTCGGCATCGGGTTCAGCTTCACGACGGCTCTTGGGCGTTTCTCAATGAGGTTCATACAGGCGACCGCGTGAAGCTAGCTTTTGGCGCGGATGTTTGGGCTTACCAGCCCGTCCCAGTCGACTATGCGCCCACTCCCGCAGACGCCTCGCTTTCCGACGTCGCTGATGCAGCAGGCTGTTCCGTGTGGACCGTACTGCGACATCAACGGGGACGTGTTACTCGCAGTTCAGATGCAATTACGGCTGCGCTGGCTTCCACCGTATACGAAACCAGGCGCGAAGGCAAAGTGCTCTCCAGCCGGACCTCGCTGTCTCCGCCGCCGTTCGTTAACGAGTCCCTCGCCCACTTCCTGGGTTATTTTGTCGGGGACGGCAACGTTACGAAATCAGGGGTCTGTCTCACATGTGGGGACGAGGAATACGCTCGACGACTTGCGGACCTTACCGAAACCACCCTGGGACTTCCCGTTACTCTGCGGGATGACGCGACGGACACCGGCCCGCGCTGGCGTATTGAGGCACATTCTCGTGATCTACTTCGGCTGCTGGCTGCATTGGGAATTGATTTGGGCGTGAAGGCGCCGGACAAGCAAATCCCAGATGCTGTGCTCCGCTCGCCAAAGGCCGTGATGTCGGCGTTCCTGAGCGGCTACTTCGATGCCGATGCCTATGCGGGACCGCATGGGGTCATTCTCTCGTCTGCCAGCGCAGAGTTGGTGAAGACGGTGCAGATAGTGCTACTGAACTACGGCATCCTCTCCACACAACGTCCGAAGCCGGATGGATGCACCCACTTGGAGGTCAAAGGCTCCTCGGCGGTCCGCTTCCGCCAGGAAATCGGCTTCCGCGTTGATCGGAAGCAGCGTGCGTTGGATGCCTATATAGACGGGCATCACTGGTTCAAACAAGAGGATCCAACGGACGCGATAGTTTCCATTGAACTCGGTCAAGCCGACGTGTTTGATATCACTGTGGATGTGGCCCATTCTTACGTGGCGAATGGTTTCGTAAACCATAACTCGTACTGGCATAGCCGGATACTGCGAGACATGGACCTATCAGGCGAGGAACATCTGGAGTTCACGCGCCTCCATGCCAGTGTCCTGTCCCCCTCGCCCCGTGGAACCTCGGTCAATCCCTACTACGTCGGCTTCAAGATCTTCGAAGATATCGAACGGCGCTGGAACGGCGACCTGACGGCGGACGAGCACCGCGATTACGCGCGGGAGAACCACGGCCCTTGGCCCCACAAGGGAAAGGGCCGGGAGAAGATGTTCGAAATCCGAGAGTTGGAGAACGATGTCTCCTTCTTGCGGAATTATCTCACTCGTCACCTGGTGGATGAGCTGGACATGTACATCTACCGGAAAGAGGGGAATGAGTGGGTGGTGGTGGAGAAGGACTGGCGCAAGATCCGGGACGCCATCGTCGAGAGTATGACCAACTTCGGCTTCCCGTATCTCGTAGTGGAAGACGGTGACTACCGCCGGGCCGGTGAGCTCTACTTGCGGCATAGTTTCGACGGCCGGGAGCTGGACTCGGGCTACGCCTTCAAGACGCTGCGCCACCTCCACAAGCTCTGGGGCCGGCCGGTGCATATTGAGACGCGAGTGGATGAGCAGCCGGTCGTCTGGACGTTCGACGGCGAGAATGAGCGGACCGAGGAGAAGCCCGCCCTGTCCTGACCGGGGTCTGAGAGCGCCGTTCGGTGAGCAAACGCCAGCACGTCTATCTGCATTCGGAGGACCTCGACGGCTGGCTTTCTCCTCCGAACGAGCCGTTACTCTCCCGATACCTGGCGCCCTTCCGCCGGCTACAAGCTATCCGCCTTGAAACGGAGACCGGTCTACACCGGATCGAGATCGTTCTGAACAGCGGAAAGTCTCCCGCCTACCTCGAAGCCCAGGCGCGCTGCTTTCACGGCCGGTACGTAATTGCCTGCAACGGCGGCGCCTGGCGCGCCTGCGGGGGCGCTACCAAAGTCTTCGGCCCTCCGACGGAGGACTTCGCACGGCTCCGCAGCTTGCTCGATCTGGCTCCCGGAAGCACGGGCGTCCAGCCGATGCGGCTGGACGGGCGTATCGTTCCGGTCGCCATTGAGGAAGGCAAGCAGGCAGATGGCGCGGATATCACCCTCACCTTCTTCCCCGAGCCGGAGCCCGTAGCTCATCGCTGGCGCTTTCCGCCGGGCGTGGATCGCCACACGCTGCGCTGGCATCTGTCCCGGCTTATCGCCCGATACGGCCTCGCCCTCCACGTGCTGGAGCCACACGGCGACGGCGCGGTGGATGTGGTTCGCATCGTGGAGGGCGTCCCGGTGACGAAGGCGACGCTGCCCCGGCTGGCCGCCGAGATGTTCCCGGGCGCGGTTCTGCACCTCACCCACGGCGGCGACGGTTCAAACGATCTACCGGCTATGGGCGCGGGAGGGGTGACGCCGCTCACCGCCATCAACTGTTCGGACACCTTGCAGGTGGCCGCGCGGAAGGGAGGCGTCGTAGCGGGGTCTCCTGCTCCGGAAGGGGGGGCTGTGCTGGAGTGCTACCAGGAGCTTGCCCGCCGGGGCTTCTACGGACCGCTGTCCGCGCAAGTGCTCGCCGCATGCGCTTTGGACGGTCGTTAGGGGAGCGGGCGGCATATCCACGCTTGACCGGGAGGGCGGTTTCTGATACAAATAGGCAAACTTGGCATGGAAACAGGCGACGACGAGGATCAGTAAGCGGATCGGTCACGTCCCAGAGAGCCGCCCCCTGGCTGTGAGGGCGGTACGGACTTCCGCTGAAACTCACCTCCGAGCTGGACCCTGAACTGCACGCTCTGTCGGCGCACAGTAGGGAATCCCGGTTAGCGGCCGTTATCTCGCACCAAAGTGCTCGTGGGAAAAGTGAGTGGAGGAAGGACGCGTTATCTCCTTCCTCAGCTTAAACTTGATCCATGGGAACCAGGGTGGTACCGCGAAGGCACAGCCTCTCGTCCCTCGGATGAGAGGTTTTTGTATGTCTAGGGCTGTTTTATTCTTACTGATCCCGGTATGCGGACTCTCCGCGACCTATTTCCTGGAGGCAATCTCCGATGAAGATGAAGGCGAGTAAGGCGATCCTGGAGCAGCTTAAGCTCCACGGCGTGCAGGTGATGTTCGGCTATCCGGGGGGCGCCGTCATCCCGTTCTACGACGCGATCTACGAGGAAGAAGATATCCGCCACATCCTCGTCCGCCACGAGCAGGACGCGGGGCACATGGCGGAAGGCTACGCCAAGGTCACCGGCAAGGTCGGCGTCTGCATCGCCACCTCCGGGCCGGGCGCCACGAACCTCGTCACGCCCATCGCCGACGCTTACATGGACAACGTCCCCATCGTCGCCATCACCGGACAGGTCTCCACCTGGGCCATCGGCACGGACGCCTTCCAGGAAGCGGACATCACCGGCATCACCATGCCCATCACCAAGCACAACCGCCTGGTGAAGCGCGCCGAGGATATCCCCGAGGCCATCGCGGAGGCGTTCTATATCGCGTCTTCCGGTCGGCCCGGCCCGGTCCTGGTGGACATCCCGCGCGACCTGCAGGATACGGTGATCGACTACCATCCCATCAACAACGTGACGTTGCCCAGCTATAAGCCCACCTACCGGGGGCACCCACTCCAGATCGCCAAGGCGGCGAAAGCCATTGATGAAGCGCGGTGTCCGGTGATCTACGCCGGCGGCGGCTGCGTCTACTCCGGCGCGCAGAAGGAGCTGGTGGAGCTGGCCGAGCGCGCGAACATCATGGTCACCACCACTCTGCTGGGCAAGGGCGGCTTCCCAGAGACCCACGACCTATCCCTCCACATGTTGGGGATGCATGGCACGGAGTACGCCAACTACGCGGTCCACCACACCGACCTTCTGATCGCGGTCGGCGCCCGCTTTGACGACCGAGTGACGGGTAAGGTGTCCGCGTTCGCGCCGAACGCCAAGGTCATCCACATCGACATCGACCCGGCGGAGATCAGCAAGAACGTCCACGCCCACATCCCGATTGTGGGCGACGCGAAGATGGTGCTCCAGGAGCTGCTGAAGCACGTGAAGCCGCGGCCGGCGAACGCATGGACCCAGGAGCTGAAGGACCGCCGCGAGCAAATCCCGCTCTCCTACACGGTTGAGGACAACCAGATCTCGCCGCAGTGGGCTATCGAGCAGGTGTGGCGGCACACGAAGGGCGACGCCATCGTGGCGACGGACGTCGGCCAGCACCAGATGTGGGCCGCGCAGTACTACAAGTGCGATCACGAGCGCCAGTGGGTGACCTCCGGCGGCCTCGGCACGATGGGCTTCGGCCTGCCCGCCGCTATCGGCGCGAAGCTGGGCCGGCCGGATAAGGACGTCTGGCTGGTGACGGGCGACGGCAGCTTCCAAATGACTCTGAAAGAGCTGATGACCGCCTCCGCCGAGGGCGTCTGCGTCAAAGTCCTCATCATCAACAACCGCAGTCTGGGGATGGTGCGGCAATGGCAGCAGCTCTTCTGGCAGAACCGCTACAGCGCGGTGGACCTGGGCGACTATCCCGACTTCGTGCGGTTGGCGGAAGCCTACGGCTGCGCCGGGATCTCCGTTCGGAATGCGGACCAGCTTGCGGACGCGCTGGACCAGAGTGACCAGGTAAAGAACGTGCCGGTGGTCATCGACGTGCGGGTGGCGCCGCAGGAGAACGTCTACCCGATGATCCCCTCCGGCCAGACGTATCACGATCTGAGGCTGGGACCCGAGGCGAAGTAAGGACTGCGTCCGGATCCCTCACGGATGAGCAGGGGAGAGCGTGCAGCACACCATCACGGCACTGGTTGAAAACACCCCCGGAGTCCTGGCGCGAGTAGCAGGTCTCTTCTCGCGCCGGGGCTACAACATCGAATCTCTGGCGGTCAGCATTACCGAAGACCCCACCGTCTCGCGGATGACCATCGTCGTCGGAGGCGACGACCGGACGCTCGAGCAGATCGAGAAGCAGCTCAACAAGCTGGTGGAGGTCATCAAGGTCTACGATTACCGGGATACTCCCGCCGTGGAGCGGGAGCTGGCCCTTATCAAGGTGACCGCCGGCCCGGACAAGCGGGCCGAGATCATGCAGATCAGCGACATCTTCCGCGGCAAGATCATCGACATCAGCGAGCGGACGCTCACCATCGAGGTGACGGGGCCCGTGGCGAAGGTGGACGCCTTCCAGGACCTGATGTCGCCTTACGGTGTGAAGGAGCTGGTCCGGACCGGGAAGATTGCACTGGCCCGCGGCGCTCGCGCCACGGTCGAGCTGCGCGGCGCCCAATGAACCCATTGCGGGTTTTGGATTGCGGAATGCGGATTGGGAGCGGCGAAGATCGTCTTTTCGACGGGGCTCGGTTGAGTGCGCCGGCCGCAGTGGGCCGGCTGAGACGACAGCCCCTGGTCAACGCAGGCTGCCGCTCGGCGACAATCCGAAATCCGAAATCCGCATACCGAAATCGACATGCGTGAGCTGGTCGATGCGGCGCAGGTGGGAGTCGCGCTCGCGGTTCTGTCCGGCGGCGCCCTGTTGGCAGCGCTCCTGCTCGGGTATCTGGGGCGGGCGCGACGCTCTGCGAGAATGGCGCGGGGCGCGCTCCTGGCGGGAGCGGTTGCGGCTCTCTACCCGCTCTGGCTGGTCTACAACGCCATCGAAGACCGGTTCGGACTGGATAGCGTAGCGGGGCTGCTCATCAACCTGGGGCTGTTCGCAGCCGTGGGCGTAGCCGGCGGGCTGCTCCTCCGGCGCTCCTGGCCCGCAGACACTGTTTCCACCGCAGAGACGCAAAGACGCAGAGACACGGCGAAAGACAGCGGCTAAGAGAAGCCGCTGGTCTCTGCATTGGACTCTCCGTGTGTCTTCGTGTCTCCGTGGTGAAGAATTCTGATTGAGATCCGGCTGAATACTGAGGAGGCAACCGAATTGGCGAAAGTTTATTACGACAGCGACGCAGACCTGGGGCTGCTCGCGCGCCGCACCGTCGCGGTGATTGGGTACGGCTCGCAGGGACACGCGCACGCGCTGAACCTGAAGGAGTCCGGCGTGAACGTCGTCGTCGGCCTGCGCCCCGGCAAGTCCTGGGACAAGGCGACGACTGACGGGCTCACCGTCACCACGGTAGACGAGGCCGTCCGGCGCGCGGACATCATCATGATTCTCGTCAACGACGAATTCCAGGCGAAGCTCTACAAAGAGCAGATCCAGCCGAACCTGAAGGCGGGCAAGGCGCTGGCGTTCGCCCACGGCTTCAACATCCACTTCGGGCAGGTCGTCCCGCCCAAGGATGTCGATGTCATCATGATCGCGCCCAAGGGACCGGGACACCTGGTCCGCCGCGTCTACACCGAAGGCAAGGGCGTGCCCTGCCTCATCGCCATCCATCAGGACGCGAGCGGAGAGGCGAAGGCCCTGGCGCTGGCCTATGCCAAGGGCGTGGGCGGCACGCGCGGCGGGGTGCTGGAGACGACTTTCCAGGAAGAGACGGAGACGGATCTCTTCGGCGAGCAGACCGTCCTCTGCGGTGGGGCGACCGCCCTCGTGAAGGCGGGCTTCGAGACGCTGGTCGAGGCGGGCTACCAGCCGGAGATCGCCTACTTCGAATGCCTCCACGAACTGAAGCTGATCGTCGACCTGATGTACGAGGCGGGGATCGCCGGCATGCGCTACTCCATCAGCGACACCGCCGAGTTCGGGGACCTCACCCGGGGCCCGCGCATCGTCAACGACGAGACGCGCAAGGAGATGAAGCGCATCCTCCACGAGATTCAGAGCGGCCAGTTCGCCCGCGAGTGGATTCTCGAGAACCAGACGAGCCGCCCCGTGTTCAACGCCCTGCGCAACCGTGACCAGCAGCACCAGATCGAAGTCGTAGGCGCCGAGCTGCGCGGCATGATGAGCTGGATCAACCAGGGCCGCATGGTGGAGGAGCAGGTGAAGGTGGAGCAGCAGGTCCAGAACCGCTTCTCCAACCTCGGAGAGTAAGCTGCCGGGACTAGCCGGAGGCATGATGAGCCAACCCATCGTCGAGGAGCGCCCGCTCACCGCAGCCGAGTTCTACGATCTGTGCTCCGGCGAGAACCTTGAGCTCGTCGATGGGAGGGTCGTCGAAATGCCTCCGGCCGGTCCAATCCACGGGAGAGTAGACACGAAGTTTGTCCTGGGCCTCGGCGCATTCGTGGACCAACACGGGCTGGGTCAGGTCTTCTTGAACACGGGGTTCATCCTCCGTAGAAGCCCTGACTTAGTGCGCGCGCCCGACCAGGCGTTCGTCTCGGCGGCGCGGCTGGCCGAACACCCGTTGCCGGAAACCGGCTTCTGGGAGATGGTTCCGGATCTGGTGGTGGAGATCGTTTCGCCCAACGAT
>Ga0216301_1000284_pt1 | contig 13832 bp, 15 predicted proteins | sample 4hB_Boncat_minus_FD_156203 | JGI IMG/M metagenome (GOLD analysis project Ga0216301, IMG submission 156203) | Terrestrial sediment cell enrichment communities for BONCAT metagenomics from Utah, United States - 4hB_Boncat_minus | ecosystem: Environmental > Terrestrial > Deep subsurface > Rock...
GGCGTTGACGGGGTAGTCATGATTGGCGGGTAGACCCTAAATGATGTCGTGTTCGGATTCTAGCGTGGGGTCAGCAAGCTCGCCTTTGTTGTACGCAACACGTTCTTCGCGGACACCGTTCCGACTGAGCGTCTGACGCCGGTAGTTGATCAACTGGTTGAGGAGCCTCGTTGCGGAGTTGATTCGGCCGACCTGTTGCTGACACGCCTCATCGTCGACTAGTTTGCGTTCGACTGCTCTATTCAACCACAGTCGCGCTTCTCTGGCCGAACCCCTCGCAATGAGGAAGTGACGGAGGGCATCGGCGTCGCTGAAGCGCCCATCCCCTTCAACAAGGTTGGCATTGACGCTATCTACGGCGCGCACAAGTTGGAGTCCGACAGTTTGTTGGGCGAACGCGGGCCAACGCGACACTTCAGTCCAGACCCACCGGCTTACTTCTTCGTAGAGCCGGAATACCTCCATCTCCTCAATCGGTTGGTGCCCCGCGCGTTGTCCCACCGCCATCGTAGTTGCACCTGAAGACTAACGCCCCAACGCCTAGCGCCCAACGCCTCCTCTACACACTCATCAGCTCAGCTTCCTTCTTCTTCCCAAGATCATCCGCCTGGGCCACGTACTGGTCCGTCAGCTTCTGGATCTTGTTTTCGTTACCCTTCACCTCGTCCTCGGTGATCTCCTTCTTCTTCTCAAGGGCCTTGAACCCGTCGATGGCTTCGCGGCGGATGTTGCGGATTGAGACCTTGCACTGCTCGATGCGGCCGTGGACCTGCTTGGCCATCTCGCGACGGCGGTCTTCGGTCATCTGGGGGAAGTTGAGGCGAATGCCGGTGCCGTCGTTGACCGGGTTGATTCCAAGGTCGCTCTTCATGATCGCGCGCTCGATGGTCGGGACCATCGACTTCTCGTAGGGCTGGATGAGAAGCTGGCGCGGCTCGGGGACGCTGACGTTGGCGATCTGGTTGATCGGCGTCTCGGTTCCGTAGTAGTCGACGTGAACGCGGTCGAGCACGGCGGGAGTCGCTCGGCCGGTCCGGTAGGACGCGAAGTCGTGCACCATCGCCTCGATAGCGCCCTTCATCTTCTGTTCGGCATCTTTGTGGACATCGCTGACTGACATAGTTATTCGCCTCCTACCAGGGTGCCGGCATCGCCACCGCTGACGGCGCTGAGCAGGCTCCCTTGCTGGTTGAAATCTAGCACGATTAGCGGCATCTTGTGCTCGCGGCACATCGTGAACGCGGTCTGGTCCATCACGCCCAAGCGCTTCTCGATGGCGGTGTCGTAGCTGAGGGTGTCGTAGCGGACCGCGTCGCCGAACTTCTTCGGGTCCTTGTCGTAGACGCCGTCCACTTTCGTGGCCTTCACCAGCACGTCCGCTTCGATTTCAAGAGCCCGTAGCACGGCCGCGGTGTCAGTTGTGAAGTAGGGGTTGCCCGTGCCGGCGGCGAAGACCACCACGCGACCCTTTTCCAAGTGGCGCACCGCGCGGCGGCGTATAAATGCCTCCGCGACCTGGGCAACGTTGACGGCGCTCTGGACGCGGGTTGCCAGACCCTGATTCTCGATGGCGCTCTGTAGGGCCAAAGAGTTCATCAGGGTGCCCAGCATTCCCATCTGGTCTGCTACGGAGCGGTCGATTCCGCCTTCGGCGGAGAAGGTCTCACCACGTACGAAGTTGCCGCCACCGACGACGATCGCGACCTCGGCACCCGCCTTCTGCACGGCGACGACCTCGCCCGCGATGAAGTTGAGAACTTTCGGATCCAGTCCGAATTTCAGGTCACCGGCGAGGGCCTCGCCGCTAAGTTTGATAAGAACACGCTTGAACGACCGCCGCTGAATTCCCAACTCCACTCCTCTTGCACAAGAAAGGCCCGCGACGAGTGCAGGCCTGGTATGAGTGTACCCATGGCAGGTCCGGCCTCATCTCTGGAAGGAATATCCACGAGGTCGTTCGGAACCCCTGGGTGTCCTTTACAAGTCACCGTCTCACGTCTCACGTCTCACGTCTCACGGGTCATCAGAATGGTGCCGCCGAGAGGACTCGAACCTCCAAGCCGAAGCACAGGCATCTCGGGCCTGCGCGTTTACCAGTTTCGCCACGGCGGCACGTGCTGTAGTCATTGGTGCTGGGGGCGGGATTCGAACCCGCACGGATCTCCCGGGAGGGTTTAAGCCTCCTGCGCCTACCGATTTCGCCACCCCAGCACGGGGTCTTCGAGGATGTAAAACGGTGGTGCCCCGAGTTGGACTCGAACCAACAAGCGACGAGGTCTGAGCTCGCCAGGTCTTCCAATTCCGGTCATCGAGGCACGCTTTGGGTTGAAGTGCGAGCCCCGGCAGAAGCGCAAAAAACGGGGGCTCGGCCGAGTCCTCCTCGGCCGAGCCCCATGCTCGCTTCTCTTTAGGACAGGACCTTAGACAGCGACTGGTGCACGACCTTGGAGGCCGGTAAGCAGTAACAGGCTAAGGCATAGGCTCATCGCCTGCCCCTCGTCCTTCCTGTTCTTTGCGCCGCTGTTCATCTCTGTTCGGATTCCAAATCAGGAGACGATGTCCGCTTGATCTGATTGGGACATGCATTATCCTGTCTGGTCGCCGGGAAATGCAAGCTTCTCTGCGATTTTCTTAGCGGCTGCCACCATCAGGGCTCTGGGCCGCTCCTAAGCAGAGGGCAGCCCAGCCCGCTAAAAAGCACAGGCCACCTATGGGAGTAATGGCCCCAAGCCATCGGAGGTTCGTCAGTGTCAGCGTGTACAACGTTCCGCCGAAGATCGCGATTCCGGCGGTGAAGAGCCAACCTGCCATTCGGACTCCCTTGGCTGTCGAGTTGGTCGCGAGAATGCCGACGAGGACGATGGCTACCGCATGGACCATGTGGTACTGAACCGCCGTCTGCCAGACCTGAAGGTTCGGGTCGGAGACCTTACCTCGTAAGGAGTGAGTGCCAAAGGCCCCTAGCCCGACCGCGAGAAAGGCGAGGCCACTGCCAAGCGACACGAACGTTCGATTCACTCCCTGATCGTACCGGCCGATGTAAAGCCCGGAGCACCCGACGAACTGCTGTCCGTCGGGTGCTCGGCGAAGGTGCGTTGGGTGTCAGAGCATCTCGGCGCGACCACCACCTTCGTAAAACCGGGGTGCGTCGAACATCTCCTGGTTCTCGCCGTGGTGTCGATCCGCGATTCGCTCGACCTCTAGCTCGTTGACCTCGCCCGGAGTGATCGCCACCGCGAGCAAGGCCTGGCCCTGATCGAACGCCTCCTGATAGCTGCGAGCTCGGTCTTCCGGTACGCCTTCGTCCTTTAGGTGGTCAACGAAGCTGCCCCCATCGCGCGCCTCCGGGTTGAGAAAGCTGAGCGCCACCGTTGCCAGGGCTCCCCCGCCGATTACGAGCCCAAAACCCGGTACGACGATCGATTCCAAGCTGTCCGTCATCTGGTCCTGCAGCGGCGTGTCGTAGTCCTTGATGTCGTCGGCGACCGGGATCGTGGTGGGGAACCCGGTAGTGACGGCAAGCGCGAGGTCGTCCCTTTCGTGCGAAGATTGCGAGATCCCCCGGTCGGGCAACGTCATCTCTTCCGCCTCTTCCTGCGAGTTGTCCGACTGATCGACGCTGTCCACGTCGTACGCGATATTCGAGGTGTCGATGCCCATGATCCGGGACGCCTCGCGAGTCTGCATTTGCGTCCCGGCCATGTTCGGCGGCACCAGCTCGTCCATGCGCGGATCGTCGTCTCGCCCAACGAACACGGTGGCATCCCCAACCGTGCGGGCCTCATCGATCATTGGCTCGCCTGAGTTACCCGACGCTTGAACGTCTGGCTTTCGGACGATCAGGCTGAGGTCGTCCGGCGTCACGCCGCCGCGCAGCAGCTCATCGATCACTGCCTGTGCTTCCTGGACGTCTTTGAAAGTTGCGTAAAAGGTCGACATCTTGCTCTCCTTGTTGTTTAAACCCGGAGGCGCTGCCTGACCGGACCCCGCGCCCTCCTTCGGACAGTCGATTGGACTTCCGGAAGCCGGGCCGAGTTCTAAGTTCAACTTCGGCACCAAAAAGTTGCGCAGGGAACACGAATCATCACACAGCCGTCAAGTGGCCCGTGCGCCCTCTGGGCGATTGTAAGGAGAGAGAAAAACACAATGCGTAAGCTACTATTCGCGCTGGCCGGAGCCAGCATTGCGGCGTCGGCCTTGGTCGGTTGCGGCGGTTCACTCGACAATCCAGCATTCGGCAGCGACGCCCACGTCCGCGGCGTCAACCTGCTGTACGGCCCGGACGTCCCAGGCGGGCAGGTGAACTTTTTCGCCAACCAGAACACGGCGACCGGGGGAGCGAACTTGGGATATGGGGCTGCGAGTCCTTATGCCGAGTACTCCAACAGCGAACAGTCCTTCCGATTCCTCAACCAAAACGGAGGGGTCTACGCTAGCATCCAAGAAGCATTCCGACTGGGATCTTACAGCACCGTGTACCTGGTGCCCGGGCTTACCGACGCCAGGGCGTTTTCCATTCCTGACAACTCGGCCAGCATCGGGTCCAATCGCGCGGCTGTTCGAGTCGTCAACGGAATCGCTCAGGCGACCGAAGACTCGATCGGGTCCATCGATGTGTTTATGAGACCCGACCAGCAGCCGGTCACGGTTAACGACAGGCTGAACGACGAGAGCGGCGACAATCTTCCGTACAAGAACCGAACTGGTTACAGGGAGTTCGACGCTCCTTCCAATCAGGACCAGACGGTCTACGTAACGGTCAAGCGGAACAACACGGGCGAGGTCCTTCTGGACCGCCGGCCGGTCCAGGTTCGGGGCGGACGCTTCTACACGACGATCCTCACTCGGACACAGGTCGGCCAGAGCAACCTGGTTGCGAACACCATTCAGGACAACCCGATCCGACGGTAAATCAGTCGAGGTTCCTGACATTGAAACCCCTCGGCTCGAACTGAGCCGAGGGGTTTCTCGTTGATCAGATATGCCGCTCCTCGAACGGCCGATTCGGAACATCGGCTTCGCCTGCGTCCTCAGCGACGGCTCCCTGTCCACCAACCACACCTTCCGGCTTGCGAACGCAACCCCGGAAAAGCTCGCGGAAACTGCCCACCAGAACCTGGACGATTTGGAGCGGATCCTCTTCCTGATGGCCCAGGGGCCCCTGCGCCTCTTCCGGCTGGGCGGCTCGACCGTTCCGTTGGCGTCTCACGAAAAGTTGAGCTTTGACTGGCGGCCGCTGGTTGCCGGGCGCTTGCGGGACATCGGCGATCGATACTCGCGCCTTGGATTCCGATTTTCCAACCACCCTGGCCAGTACACCGTCCTTAACGCGTCGAACCCCGACATCTTACGGCGTGCGCTGGGGGAACTGGATTACGCGGTGGATCTCCTCGACCTCATGGGGCTAGACCACCAACACAAGGTGGTGGTCCACGGAGGCGCTATCTACGGCGACCGGGAAGCCGCAACTCAGCGGCTGATCGCCGAGCTCAAGGGGCTTCCCGAGCGAGTGAAGCGACGACTCGTTCTGGAGAACGACGAGCGCCTTTTCAACTTGGAGCAGATCCTGCCCGTCAGCGAGGAAACCGGCATCCCCGTCGTCTTCGATCTCCACCATCACCAGATCAACCCGGGGACCGAAAGCCTCGTCCCGATGCTGGAGAGGCTGCGACGGGTGTGGGACTGCGTCCCGAAGGTCCACCTTTCGTCTCAGAAGCCGAATGCCCGAACTGGAGCCCACGACGACCTGCTCCACGAACCGGACATGCGGACGATGTGCGAGATCCTGCCGTTCGAGACCGACATGATGGTCGAGGCCAAAGGTAAGGAGGTCGCGGCGATGCAGGCTTGGCAGTGGCTCGACCAGAACGACAAGCTGGTGCGCCAGCGCGCGCCGGGTGCCACCGCGATGGTTCTCTGAGAAAGCCGAAGGAGACGCCCCAAAAGCAAAAGGGCCGGCGCAAGCGCCGGCCCTTTATAGGAGGGGGTGGGTAGGAATCAGTCGTTCTTGATCGTGATGGAGTCTCCGTCGCGGGTGTACTTGATCTCGAACTTGCCCTTGAGGCTGCTACCGATATAGCGGCGTTGCTTGGCCGTCAGGTCCTTGGGAGTCAGGTAGCCGCGGGACTTCAGGGTGTCGCGTTGCGCCGAGGTGAGGCTCTTCAGCAGGGATTCGAAGTCCGACTCGTCTACCCGGTAGATCGACCGCACCTTGGGGAGGTCGGGCCGACCCGGGACGACGCTGAACGGCTGCCCGGGGAGCCCCTGAACGCGGGGGACGGTCGGAGCGACGTAGACCTTGCCTGGGTTCACGCGGAACTGGCGAATGGTCCCGTCCCGGAACTGCTTCTGAAACTCTGGACCCAGCTTCATCTCCAACTCTTTGCGGAACTCAGGCGAGGGCACGACCTGGACGTCCTTTTCGAACTTGGGGAATACACGGTTGAACTCGCGTACGAAGGTCTCGCTGTCGAACGGCTTGAAATCCTTGCTTTCGAACTTCTTGAAGAACTCGTCGCGGTTCTGGCGGCGGAGCTTTTCCACCTCGATCCTCTTGGGAGCCTCAAGACCACGGCTGTAAATCTTTGCTTCGCTTCGGGGAAGCGCCTCGATTCGGGGGGGAGCCAACTGCCCCTGGTAGCGAACGATGCTGTCGGCCAGATTGGCGCGGCGGAAGGTGTAGATGTCGCCCTTCTTCTCGAACTTGCCGCCAAGAGCCGAGCCGATCGCCTCGACCACGTCGCCCAGGGGCTGGTTCACCATGTTGAGCGAAACCGTCTTGTCGCCGGGGATCGCGCTCTCGTCGACGACGAAGCTGACGCCCTTCTGCTCCAGCCAGTTCAGAACGGTGCCAAGCCGCGCGTTCGAAAAGCGCACGCTGACGTTGGTGTCCTCTACCGCCTCGACCGACCCTGCCGTAGCTGCGGACGCGAAATCCGGAGCCGCGTACTGGAGATCGATCGCCGGCTCCTGCCCCGCGAACGCCGTGACCGCCGCAAAACCGAGCGCCACCGACAACAACCTCTGATAAGCCATACCCATATCCTCCCTGCGAACCGTGATTCTTCCGGCTAATGCCACACTGCAACACGTGAAGAGCGTGAGCAAAGGCATGTACGGATCGTGCCGGGCAAAAAGTGCCCGCAGTTGAAGCAATTTATATCAGATTTGGCGTATCCGCTTCCGCTTTGGAGCCTAGGGACCGAAATGCCCACCCGAACCTTCGGTGCCAATGCGTGGTCAATGGAGTTCGATGGTCACAGTGCGCGAGAAGTCGAAAGAAATCAATGCGGCCGACGTCGAGCACATCGCCTCTTTGGTGACGGGAGGGCTGCTACTGCTCTCCGGCTTCCGGAAGGGCGGCGTCTTCGGCACGCTGTTCAAAGTCGGAGGGCTTGCCCTCATCTACCGGGGCCAAAGTGGCTACCGCCGGCTGTACGATGCCCTTGGCATCGAACTGCCGCAAAAGCCGACGGGAGTTGGCAACTTCAACGTTAAGGTGGAGTCCGAGGTCGTGGTCAACCGGCCCCGCGAGGAGATTTACCGGATCTGGCGGAACTTCGAGAACCTCCCGGTCTTCATGGACCACCTGCTATCCGTCCACGAGGTCGACGACACGAAATCCATTTGGGTCGCGCGTGCTCCCGCGGGCACCGTCGTCAAGTGGGATGCCGAGATCATCAAGGACGTTGAGAACGAACTGATCGCCTGGCAAAGCCTGGAGGGAAGCGGCGTTGACAACGCCGGTTCGGTCCACTTCAACGAGGTCGAAGGGGGCACTCAGATCAAGGTCGTGCTCCGGTACGACCCGCCCGCTGAGCAACTCGGGTTCTGGGTGGCGAAGCTGTTCAACAACGACGCCCAAGCCCAAATCGACAACGACCTCCAGCGCTTCAAGCAGATCATGGAGATGGGCGGTCGAGGCAAAGAAGTCGCCCCCGCGCTCGACCGTCCGCAGGCTGAGGTTCTTTAGGGGTCATTAGGTCGTTGGGTCGTTAGGTCTTCAGGGGTGCATCTCCTAAAGACCCAACGACCTAATGACCTACTGGCCTCCCCCTACCTGCGCTTCCGCGCCAGCCAGAGTTGACGCAGCCGCTGGGCTTCCGGCGATGCGTTGGTTAGCTCCGCGATTCGCTGAACTTCGCGCGTTCCTTCGCCGACGGCTCCGCTAACCGTCACGTCCTGAGGGGCTCCATCGACCTGACGAGCAATCCGTAGGCTAATCGTTTGCCGAGGCTGAAGCTGGCGTAGGGCACGCGTGAAGGCTGCCGTCATTTCACCTGCCGATCCGAGGTCGAGGGAGGTGCCGTTGATCTCCTTGACGACGTCGTCCACCTTTACCTGGGGACCTAGGCCGTTGGCCGTGACGGACCGGACTCGATGACCGCGGGCATCGGCAGACGCCGCGCCCGTGAAGCCGAGGTCGGCTACGAACTGGCCTTCTCGAACGATGTGCAGTCCGAGCTTTGCCAACTGCTCCTCCACCGGAAGTTCGCCCGGCTTCATCACGACGCGGTCGTAGAACTCGCCTAGCTCTGGCCCACCGAACCGGACGCACTGCTTCCGGATCTCATCCTCCTCGAAGCCGTGCCGATCGTCCTTCGTCAGCTTCCACAGGGCGAGGGTCACATCGTCCAGCGAGTGTTTGCCCTTCGACCGGTAGAGAATCTCGCTGTCAAGCAAGAATCCAAGGACCCAACCGGTGTCGTAGTAGCTGACCAGGTAGCCGTTGCTGTTCCCCCGTCCGTTGTTGGCCTCGCGGACCCGGAGGCTCGCATCGTAGGGGCTAATCTCCAAGCGAGCGGGACGGCGGCGGACGCTGGTCAGGTTCTCAAGAAAATTGGCGAAGTAGGCCTGGTCTTCGTCCCAACCGTACCGGCGGAGCAGAGAATGCGCGTAGTAGTCGGTCACCCCCTCCAGCCACCACAGGGCGCCCGTCTGGGGGAGCTGCGTGTAGTCGAATGGCCCCAGCGGCTTCGAACGAATTCGCTTTACGTTCCACAAGTGGAAAAACTCGTGCGAGAGGACGCCCACGGCCCGTGGTCCAACGCCGCTGGCCAGTGAGATCTGGGTGCTGCTCAGGTGCTCGAGACCGCCGGCCCCGTCTGGACGATCGAACACAGAAAAGTGCCAGACGTAGCGGTTGTAGGGGGCTCCGCCGAAGAAGTCCGTCTGCATTTCGCTGATGAACCGGCACGCCTGGACCGTCCGAACAAGGTTCAACTTGTTACGGGCGGCTCCTCGGATGGCCAGGATGTGGGGGCGTCCCCGCACCGTGTAGGTGTCCTCCAGGAAATCCCCGATCGTCACCGGGTTATCGGCGAGCACATCGTAGTCCTTCGCCCGGAAGGCGTTCGTGGTGCCTCGCACTGGATCGAGCCCCACGGCAATGCGCCAGCCGCTGGGCCGGTCGAGAGTGAGGCGGCAGGCTTCTGCCTTCCGGCCTACCACGTAGAGGTACGTCGAGGCTCCGCTGAAGTGGACCACGCTGTCCGGCCCCACCGTGGTCGGGACGGAGTAACCCACGATGATCGAACGGTTCGTGGCGCCCACCTTCCACGTCGAGGCGTCCACCGAGGTGACCGGCAGCGCCGTCCCCCATTCGTCGGTTGCCTTCAGGTCCTTGACGTTCCCAGCGTAGTTTGCAAGGACGTACGACCCGGGGGCCCAGTTCGGCATCTGGAGCAGGATCTCTCCCTGGGGTTTAGGGATGACCATCCGGACCTCGAGCCGGGAATCCCTTAGGTTGGGCCGGACGGAGTACCGGATCTCGGCCGATGCCGATGCGGCTCCTGCCAGCGCCAAAGCGAGCGAAGCGGTGCGGCCAAACCCACGAGTCGAGAGCATAGGCTCATTCTAGTTCCGTCCCGGTCGGATCGGACAGAGCCCGTCGATGCGTCTACGCCCTTTCTTGGACCTTGCGGGCTACCCGTGCCGCCGCAGCTGTGGGGAGTAGGCGACCGAAGAAGGTGGCCACCCGGTTCTGCCTACCCACGACGACGACACCCTTACCTGCCACCATGGCGTCGTAGCCCACCCTTGCGACCTCTTCGGCGGAGGTCATTCCCGCTCGGAACAGCTTAGAATCGGCCATGTCCGCCCGCGTCGCAAAGTCGGTCTCCGTCGCTCCTGGGCACAGGCAGGTCACCGTCACTCCCGTCCCCTGAAGCTCGTTAGCCGTGGCCTCGGAAAAGGAAAGGACGTAGGCCTTTGTCGCGTAGTAGACCGCCATCAGTGGCCCCGGGAAGAACGCGGCGGTGGAGGCGACGTTGAGAACTTGCCCGCGCTTCCGTTCCACCATTGCGGGCAAATAAAGCCTGGTCAGCGTCGTCAGGGCGAGGACGTTGAGGTGGATCATCCCCTCCTGCTCCGCCAACGGTGCCGAGATGAAATCCCCGTACGCGCCGTAACCCGCGTTGTTGACGAGGGCGTCGATGGCCAGCCCTTGCCGGTCGGTTTCGTCCTTGAGGGCCTCGGCGGCTCCTGGTCGGCCAAGGTCGGAGACGATGTAAGTCGCTCCGAGTTCGCTTGCGGCCGCCTGGAGGCGCTCCTCGCTTCGCGCGACTAGCACCACGGACCAGTCGTGCTTGCGGAACTCACGGGCGAGGGCGAGGCCGATGCCGCCGGACCCGCCCGTGATCAGGGCGGTTCTCACGAACCGGTGGCGGAAAAGTCGTCGATCCGGTCTTCCGTCCGGATTACGACGTGCTGGCCCATCGTGTTGAGGACGCCCTGCTCCTCACGGCGTCGAACGCGCGCCAAAAGCGCCTCGTGGGCCGCCCGAAGCCCGGCAAGGGCCTCCTCGTTTTCCTGGCAGGCCAGTGGACCGTCCTGGTAGCGCTCGATGCGCTCCATCGCCAGCGAGATGACGTCTTCGACTCGGCAACCGTTGATTCCGACCTGCTTGGGGAACCCGCTCTGAAAGACCACTCGGAGAAAGGGCTTCTCGACCACTTCGCCTGCTGGCTTGACCGTTTGAACTTTCGTGTTGTCGCTCACTTCTTCACTCCCCCTCCGATAGTATCCGAAGGGGCCTCTTTGATCTCACGCGTTAGAGGGTGCCATTCGGCAAAATGGTCCCTCTCCCGTTGTTAAATTTGCGAGTCGATGCGCCTCCCTCCGAACGAGACCGACGGGCAAATGGGTGGAATCGCCGCGAAGGTCGTCCAAGTGGTGGAGACACCCCGCATGACCATCTACGCAAAGACTTCCGCCATCCTCGTTGCCGCCTGCTTAGCTAGCGCCGCCCACGCTCAACTGACGGATGCCATGGAGCGAACGCGCCCAGGCGCGACGTACTACGGCGGCCCGATCCGAGTCTTCGTCAACGGCGAGGTCCTCCCAACCAACGTCAGCCCTATCGTTCGCAACGACCTCGTTTACGTGCCCGTCCGTGGCGTGTTCGAACGCTTCGGGGCCAACCTCACCTACAACCGCCGCACTCGAACCGTTACCGCCCTTCGAGGCCGCCAGCGCATCGTCGCGCGCATTGGCCGCAGCACCGCCACCGTTAACGGGGAGCCGAAGCTGATGGATGGGCCCCCCGTCATCGTCAAGGGCCGCACAATGGTTCCTTTGCGGTTCTTCGCCTACTCATTGGACAGCCAAGTCATCTGGCGCCCTGAGACGCGGCGGGTCGAGATCCTCTCGAGTCCCGGCGAGTAACTCCGGGCACCACCTAGGGAGTTTGCCTGTACAACTCCGGGCCGCCGAGACGCGCCATGATGAACCAATGAAGCTGTTGGTGCTGGGCGGGACGGTGTTCGTGGGCCGCCACTTCGTTGAGGCGGCGGTGTCCCGGGGGCACGAGGTCACTATCTTTCACCGGGGGCAACGGGGAGCCGAGCTCTTCCCGGACCTCGATCGAGTACTGGGCGATCGCGACGGCGGTCTCGACGCCTTGGAGGGGCGTGAGTTCGACGCCGTGGTCGATTGCTGCGGCTATGTACCTCGGGTGGTTCGGCAGTCGGTCGAAGCGTTCCGGGACCGAGCCAAGGCTTACTTATTCGTGTCCACTATCAGCGTCTACGCCGACGGCAACCCTGCCGGCATGGACGAAGGGGCGGAGCTGATCCGGCTCGAAGACCCGACGGTGGAGGAAGTTACGGGCGAGACCTACGGAGGGCTGAAGGTCCTCTGCGAGGAAGTCGTGGAAGAAGCCTTCACCGGTCGCTCGTTCATCGTGCGTCCGGGACTCATTGCGGGGCCTTACGATCCCACAAATCGCTTCCCCTACTGGGTCGGGCGCATCGCAAAGGGTGGCGAAGTGCTGGTCCCCAACCGCCCCACCGCGCCTCTCCAACTTATCGACGCCCGTGACCTGGGGCTCTTCATGGTCCTTGGTCTGGAGAGGGGTCTCACCGGCACCTACAACACCGCCGGACCCCAGATGCGCTTCGTCGACATGATCGAGTCGTGCCACCGACTGAACATGGGCGCGCAACTGGTGTGGGCCGACGAAGCGTTCCTCGCGGAGCAGGGGATCCAACTCTGGGGTGATCTTCCCCTTGCCCTGCCCTCCGAGGGCTCCGATGCGCTCATGCAGGTCAGCAGTGCTCGCGCCATCGCAGAGGGTCTTACCTACCGCCCCCTCGACCAAACGACGGAGGACACGGGGGAGTGGCTGCGAACTGAGCCTCCAGCGGGCTCTCCGAAGTACGGCCTGCTGACGCCGGAAAGGGAAGCCGCTGCGCTGCAAGCGTGGAAGGCCCAGTAAGAGTACTGAACCGGTTTCGGCCTCGTTGGGGACTTGAACAAGATCAAGAACCCCATGGTCATGTTGCAGTGGGTCCCCAATTGCGATGAGTCCACTGCTGCTCCTGTTCGTCGGTGTCTTCGCCCGTCAACCGGCGGACGTCGCCGCACTGATCGCGAAGCTGTCCACGGTCGACGCGGCCAAGGCCGCCATCGAGCTTCGGCTCTTGGGCGCACCCGCGGTGCCTCTGCTCATCGACGCGCTGAGGGATCCCAATGTCGAGGTGCATCCTTCGGCGGTGGAGATTCCTGGCGAGATCGGTGATTCCCGCGCCACCGGCACCGCCAAGGGAGCCGTCCGGCGCACACGGGAGCAGAACGGAGAAGAGGGCTCACCCCTTTGAAGCGGGTCGTCGTCGCAGGCGGCTCAGGATTCCTGGGGAACGCCCTCCTCCAGGAATTTGGAGTTAACGGCTACGAAGTCGTCGTGCTATCCCGTTCCGGGAGACCCATCGACGGCGCTCAAACGTGCCTCTGGGATGGCGCGTCTCTGGGTGACTGGGCCGAAGAACTAGAAGGGGCTAAGGCAGTCGTGAACCTAGCCGGAGAGCCCGTTACCTTGAAGTGGACGCCGGCCAACCGCCGCCGAATCGTCGATAGCCGGGTACATAGCACGGAGGTCATCGGCAAAGCCATCGTCAAGTGTGCCGCCCCGCCGCCCGTCTGGGTGAATTCCAGCGCGGTGGGCTTTTACGGCGACCGGGGCGACGAGGTGCTTACCGAGGCAAGCGCGTCGGGAACCGGCTTCCTGACCGATACCTGTCGAGAATGGGAAGCGGCGGTGACCCGCTACGACACCCCCAGTACTCGCCGCGTCTGGCTTCGTACCGGGGTCGTCCTTGGCAAGGGTGGAGGCGCTCTTGAGCCGCTGTTGAAGCTGACCAAGGCGTTCCTGGGTGGGGCGGTGGGCAACGGGCGGCAGTGGGTGCCTTGGATCCATGTGGAAGACCTATGCCGTCTATTTCGGTGGTGCGTGGAGTCGCCAGTGGAGGGGCCCGTTAACGGCAGTGCGCCGAACCCGGTAACGAACGCCGAACTGATGAGAACCTTACGGCAGGTAGTGGGTCGTCCTCCCACCC
>Ga0216301_1000285_pt1 | contig 13800 bp, 13 predicted proteins | sample 4hB_Boncat_minus_FD_156203 | JGI IMG/M metagenome (GOLD analysis project Ga0216301, IMG submission 156203) | Terrestrial sediment cell enrichment communities for BONCAT metagenomics from Utah, United States - 4hB_Boncat_minus | ecosystem: Environmental > Terrestrial > Deep subsurface > Rock...
GTTAGGGAGGGGGCGGGGCGCCTTCCGAACCGGCCCGGGGATGGGCGCCGTCGTAGACCTTTCGTAGTTGTTCCCGAGAAAGGTGCGTGTAAATCTGCGTTGTGGAAAGACTCGCGTGGCCGAGCAGCTCTTGCACGGCCCGCAGGTCGGCGCCGTTCTCCAGCAGGTGCGTCGCGAAGCTGTGCCGGAGCCCGTGCGGCGTCACTTTCTGCGTGAGACTTGCCGCCTCCACGCACCGCTCCACGATGCTCCGCACGCTGCGGTCGCTCAACGCGGTTCCATTCTTGTTCAGGAACAGCGCCGGGGTCGCCGGCCCCGGTTTCCGCCGCGCCCGCAGCAACTCCGGCCGGCTCCGCGCCAGGTAGTCGCCCAGAGTTTCAAGGGCGGCGCGGCCCAGGAAGACGGTCCGCTCCTTGTTCCCCTTTCCGACGACGCGGAGGGGTCCCCGGCAGTATTCGACGTCCGCCGTCGTGAGCCGGACGAGCTCTCCGACGCGCATCCCGCTGCTGTAGAGCGTCTCCAGCAGCGCGGCGTCCCGCAACCCCAGGGGTGTGCTGCGGTCGGGCGCGTCCAGCAGCGCCTCCATCTCGGCCGAGCGGAGCGCGTGCGGCAAAGGCCGCTCCCGCTTGGGCGAGTAGACGCCCACGGCGGGGTTCTGCGGCAGGCGGCCGGCGCGGACCAGATGCCGGAAGAAGGAGCGGATGGCGGCCAGCTTCCGCGCGGCGCTGCGGCGCGCGTAGCCGGCGTCCGTGAGGTGCAGCAGGAACCCCCGCAGGTGACGGTGGTCTACCTGCTCCCAACCGGCGGGCGCTTCCGGCAGGCCCTCCAGGAATGCGGCAAGCTGGAGCAGGTCCTCCGAGTAGCTCTTGAGAGTATGGGGGGAGTAGCGGCGGGCGACCTGGAGGTAATGCCGGAATTCGTCGATCTCCGCGAGCACGCGCGCTCCTTACCTTCCTGCCGGGGACTTGTGGGACGGATTATAGCGGCGTCCACCCACTCGGTCAACCTTGGTCGTTAGACGAGCAGGCGGGCGCGATCAGGAAGCGCGCTCCAGGTTTTCGACGACGAAATCGTCGATGCGGAGGCGCATGCGCAGGCGCGCGGCGGTGTCCAGCAGGGAGCCGAAGGTCCGCTGCTGCGGCTGGTGCGTGGTGAACAGCACGGGCGCTCGCCCGAAGAGCGTGTCGACGCCGACCTCCAGCTCCTCGCGGGTCGTCCACGACAGCACCACCAACCCGGCGAGCGCGTGGCGGGCGCACAGCAGGGTTCCGTCGTGGCCCGCGAGCACCCACAACGGCTGAGTGCGCGCGAACCGGGCCATCACCTGCGGACCGTGAGCTTCGGACATACAGCCTCCTCGTCTTCCATGTCGGTTGTACCCGAACTTCTCTCCCAGCCGCCAGCGGGAGGCGAGTTCGGCCGAAGGGAGTGGGCGGCCTACTGCTGCTGCTGTTGTTGCTGCTGATCCTGTTGTTGCTGCTGCTGCTGGGCGTAGAGCGACTGGAGCATGCTCGACACTGGCTCCGGCCGCCGGACGTGCCGCAAGCCGCCTCCGCCGTTCGCTCGCCGCTGCGTGTAGAGCGCGCGGGCCAGGCCCGCCAGCTCTTCCGGGTGGATCCGCCGGAGCTGCACGCGGACATGCATCACCTCTTCGGCGCGGCCCCGAAACACGCCCCGGTTCGGCGCGACGTCGGAGAAGTCGCGTCCCGTGCCGATCCGCACGTAATGCTCTTGCGTCCAGGTATTGTGTGTTGGATCGATGCCGAACCAGCCGTGACGCATGTCGTAGACTTCGCACCAGGCGTGGCTGGCGGCGGTGACCTGCCCCTCTTCCGGCAGCACGTATCCGCTAACGTAGCGCGCGGGAAAGCCCAGGTAGCGGCAGGTGGCGAGCATCAGATGGGCGAAGTCCTGGCACACGCCGGCGCCCTGGCGCAGCAGGTCGGTGATGGGGGATGAGGCGTTAGTGACGGAGCCTTCGTAGCGGAACCCGCCGTGGATCGCTTCGCGGATGCTGTTCGCGGCTTCCTGCGGCGTGGCGTTCCGCAGCTCCTCCAGCGGCTTCACCCAGGCGTGGAACTCCTCCCCCCAGGCCGTGAGCGGCGTTGGGCCCAGGTAATCGAAAAGCTGGAGCATGGCGGAGGGGCTGCTGCGCCGCTCTTCGGGCAGCGCGTGGCCACGGAACGGGAGCGAGTAGGTCTCCACCAGGCTGTCGAAGCAGACCTCGATGCGGTCGTGCGGCGCCAGCAAGTTGAAGTAGGAGACCGTGTTGCCCAACCCGTCCACGTAGTTGCGGACTGGCCGATGCGGCGATACGCGGGGTCGGTGCTGGAGCAGGTGCTGCGAGCTGTCCGTGAGGGGCGTTAGGCGGAACTCCATGTACGCCTCGCTGACGGGCTCGCTGTATTCGAAGACCGTTTCGTGCGTCAGTTCCATTAGCATCGTCTGGCTCCGATCTGAAGTAGTCCGATCTTCCCACCCCAAGCCCTACGGGAAGTACTTGAACATGATGGCGCGGCCGAGCTCGTCGATTTTGAAGAGCACCTCGCCCAGGTAAACGCCCACGCCGCGGCTCATGATCTCCTCGATGCCCGCGAAGCGCAGCTCCGCCACCAGTCGCCCGCAGCGCTGCTCCGCCTCGTTCGTGAACATGTCGAGCGGAGCGCCGCTGAGCGCGTGGAGCGAGTAGCCGACCTCCTGCACGCAGAACTCCACCGACCGGGGAAACCGCGCCTCCAGCAGCAAGAACTCGGCGACGCGCGCCGGCGTGAGCGCCTGCCCGGAGCGCGAGCAGGCCTCGAAGGCGCTGCTCGCGCGGAGTGTGGCCGCCAGGTGCAACGCGTCGATGTTCTGCTCCGCTTCCGCCGCCGATTGCAGCGCCGGGTGCCCGTACATCGCAGCGAGGGAGCGGCCGGTCATGCCCGCGCGCTCCAGGAACTGGCCCAGGCAGAGGAAGTGCCACTCGTCCGAGCGCTCGAGGGTGTTGTCGCGCATGCCCTGAATCAGGTGTCCCACGTTCCGCGTGCGGTACAGCATCGAGAGGTCGGTGGTTTCCGACGGGGGCGCCGCTGCGGCCTCCTGGAGACGGAAGTAGAGGATATTCAGCTCCTCCCACATCTCGTGCGAGATCGCGTCGCGGATACCGCGCGCGTTGTCTCGCGCCTGGGCGATGCAGGAAATCACGCTATTGGGGAGGCTCTCGTCGAACGACAGCCGGCGGAAGACACTGCGGCGATCGTCCGGGTCGCTGTCCGCCGCCACCACCTGGTAGGCCACCTGCCAGCACTGGTCGGCCGCGCTGTGAGAGACGCCGCGCAGCTCTTGCGCGTAGCTGTGCGTCACCGACAGGAAGCGCGCGGAGTTTTCCGCCCGCTCCAGGTAGCGGGCGAGCCAGAAGAGTGAGTTGGCGACACGGCTTAACATGGTTGAGAACCGTCGATCAACTGAGGACCCACGTGTCCTTGCTCCCGCCGCCCTGGGATGAGTTCACCACCAGCGATCCCTTTCGCAGCGCCACCCGCGTGAGGCCGCCGGGCAGAACGGTCACTTCTTCGCCGCACAGGATGTAGGGGCGCAGGTCGATGTGACGCGGCTGGAGCCGGCCGTCGATCCAAGTGGGGTGCTGCGACAGCGAGATGACCGGCTGGGCGATGTAGCTGCGGGGCTCCGCCGCGATCCGGCGGCGGAATTCCTCCAGCTCGAGCTGGCTGGCGGAGGGGCCCATGAGCATTCCGTAGCCGCCGGACTCGTCCACCTTTTTCACGACCATCCGCTCCAGGTTCGTGAGGACATGGTTCAACCGCCGGTCGTCGAGCGGGATGATCGTCTCGACGATGGGCAGGATCGGGTCTTCGTTCAGGTAGTACTTGATGATCTGCGGCGTGAACGCGTAGATCGCCTTGTCGTCCGCCACCCCGGTGCCCAGCGAGTTTACCAGCGCCACGTTGCCGCTGCGGTAGGCGTTCACCAGTCCCGCCACCCCCAGGGCGCTGTCCGGGCGGAAGACGATCGGGTCCATGAAGTCGTCGTCGACGCGGCGGTAGATCACGTCCACCCGTTGCAGGCCGCGCGTGGTCCGCATCGACACGACGTCGTCATCCACCACCAGGTCGCGGCCTTCCACCAGCTCGATGCCCATCTGCTTCGCCAGGTAGGCGTGTTCGAAATAGGCGGAGTTGTAGACGCCGGGGGTAAGGAGCACGGCGACCGGCTGGTCGTCGATGGGGGGCGCGACGTAATAGAGGACGTCGCGGAGGGCTTGGCTGTACTCTTGCACCGGACGCACGTCGTACCCCTGGAACAGCTCGGGGAACACGCGCTGCGTCGCCAGCCGGTTCTCCAGCACATAGGAGACGCCGGAAGGGCAGCGGAGGTTGTCCTCCAGCACCAGGTACGTGCCGTCGCGGTCGCGGATGAGGTCGGTGCCGCAGACGTGGACGTAGATGTTGTGCGGCACGGGCACGCCGATCCACTCGCGGCGGAAGTGGCGCGCGCCGTACACCAGGTCCACGGGCACCAGGCCGTCCTTGAGGATCTTCTGGTCGTGGTAGAGATCGTTGAGGAACAGGTTCAGCGCGTAGAGCCGCTGCCGGAGGCCGTTCTCCACCCGCGTCCACTCGTCGCCGGGAATGATCCGGGGGATCGAGTCGAACGGGAAGACGCGGTCGATACAGTCCTTCTCGCTGTAGACGGTGAACGTGGTGCCCCGGTTGAGGAAGAAGAGCTCCGCCGCCCGCTGCCGCCGCACGAGCGCGTCGGGCGTGAAGCCGCGCAGGGACTCCACGAGCGGCCTGTAGTGGGGGCGCACTGCGCCGCGCTCATCCACCGCCTCGTCGAAGGTGGGGCCGCGCTCATACTCGGAAAACAGATCCATATACCTGTAAGGACGACGGGGCTGCCGGCGAAGGGAGTTACGGGCGCTTCCGGCCGGGTGAGGCAGGCTACCGTGGCTTTTCGTACCGTTCCTAGAGCGTATAGCAAAGGCCGGTTTCTACTTAAATACCCGCACGGGGTCTTGCTCCAATCCAAACGGCTGCGGAGGAGTCTCCGCGGCGGTAGGTTGACAGGCCGTTCCACTTGCAAGCAAGCGCATCCTGCGACCCATTCGCTGCTTGCGGCGGAGGGTTGACGGGCCCGGCGCCTCTCTGCTAAGATGAGCCAACTTCCGGGTAGCTCCCCAGTGAGAAAAGGGGACCGCGCCTGCGAGCGGCGGCGTAGCCAAGTGGCTAAGGCAGGAGTCTGCAAAACTCCCATCAGCGGTTCGATTCCGCTCGCCGCCTTTTTTCACGTCTCCACGCTCCCGCCGATCTGATCCGCTTCACCCGGATCATCCCGTTGCGCTGTTCGGCAGCCCCGTAAAATCCGATTCCGCCGGCTGCCTGCCCAGCGCCAGCCTGTCTGTCCCGTTAGCGGGTGCTTCGGCGGCCGGACAGGGCTCCCCCAGGAGCGGCCACTTTTTCGCGAGACGGACGTTTGGGCTCCCCGCATCCTCGACATAAACAAACTGCCGAGACCACGCCCGGATATGTAGGGAGACGGGGATGATCCAGATCAAACAAAAAGCAACCGGCAATATCCTGCATGAAATCTCTGGGACGACTCTGGAAGATGCGGAGCTCCGCGGAGCCAGCCTCTTCTGGGCTGACCTGACGAACGCGAACCTGGCGGCGGCCGACCTTACCGGCGCCGACCTGAGCTACGCGGACCTGCGCCACGCCAACCTTTCGTACGCCAACCTGACGAACGCCAACCTGCACGGGGCGAAGCTCCAGGGCGCCTGCCTTTGCCGGTCGATCCTCCGGGATGCGGACCTTCGCCAGGCGGAGATCAGCGAGGCCGACATCCTGGATTCGGATTTCAGCGGCGCGGATCTTTCCGGCGCCGACTTTACCCGCGCGGATGTAACCGGCTCAACGTTCACCGGCGTTCGATTCGATGCGAACACGCGCGGACTGCTCCTGCCGGGGCAGGGATTCGAGGAAGAGGACGAGGTGGAGGCGCACGGGCTGGTGTTCAGCTAACCCGTAGCGGCTTGACCCAGACGTCGTGAGGGCCGGTCAGCTTCGGCTGGCCGGCCCTTATTGCATGGAGGATCGGATCGAGCGGCCCGGCCCGCCGGTCTCCGCCACGAGCTTGCCGTCGCGGACGACGGGAACGCCGCCTACCAGCACGTGGTGAACCCCCGCGCTATACTGCTTCGGGTCCTGGTAGGTCGCGCGGTCGGCGACGGCAGCGGGATCGAAGACGGCGATATCGGCGTCCATGCCGGGGGCCAGGCGCCCCTTTTTCCGGAGCGCCGGCGCGCCGGGCTCCAGGCGCTGCACCGGCTGCACCGTCATCTTCCGCAGCGCCGTCATCAGGGGAATCACGCGGCGCTCGCGGACGTAGCGGCCCAGCACGCGGGAGAAGGTTCCGGCGCCGCGCGGATGGCTGTAGGTCCCCTCGCCGATGTAGCCGTCACTCGCCACGCTGACGGCCGGATGACGCAGGGCCGCCTCGATCTCTGGCTCGGGGATCTGGTGGCATGCCACGAAGCCGCCCATCGCGCGGAAGCGGGGGAAGCTCTCGGCTGTGATCCGCTCGCCCGTCGCTACCCACACCAGGTCCGAGTAATCCAGCAGGTACTTCTCCTGCCAGCCTGGGTCGAAGATGGCGCTCTGGATGCGGGTCATCCACGCGTCGTAGGGGTACACGTCCGCCGCGATGTCGACGCCGCGCCGGCGGGCGGCGTCGAGCAGCGCCAGCGCCTCCTTCTGGCGGCGGATGGCCATGCTGCCGATGTGGAGCACCTGCGTTCGGGCGCCGGTCACCGCCGACGCCGCAATCAGCTCGTTGATGCCCTGGAACGGGTCGAGCAGGTGCGGCAGCCGGATGTGCGCGTGGACCGACGTCCGGTGACGCGCCGCCACGGCGGCTAGCGCGGTAATCTCCTGACCGCTTGCGCCGGGCACGTACTCCACGCCAAACCCCACCCCGAGCGCCCCTTCTGCATGCGCCTGCTCCGCCAGCGCGGCCATCTTCGCCACCTGCTCGGGCGTGGCCGGAAGCTGGCGGTCCATCACGCCGGTGGCTTCGCGGAGCTGGAAGTGCCCGACTACGGTCCCATAGTTGACGAGCGGTCGCCGAGCCGCTTCGTCGGCGAGCCACTTGCGAACTCCTACCGGCCCGCCGTGCGTGGAGATTACGGTAGTCACCCCGTCCATCACCTTGTAGCGGTCGCCTTCCGGGTGGGAGTTGGCCAGGATGTCGACGAAGCCCGGCGCCACGACCTTGCCGCGCGCATCCAGCCGGAGACGGGCCGCCAGGCCCCGGCCGCTGGTCGTAACGATGCGGCCCCGGGTGATGGCGACATCGGCGAGACGGTCCGTGTTGGAAGCAGGATCCATTACCCGCCCGCCGGCGATCACGACGTCGTAGAGGGGGGCGGCTTCCGGGAGGCCCACGCCGGCGGCCATGAGCGCGCCCAGGGCGCCGGCGAGAGGAAGAGAGCGGCGCGGTAGTCTCATTCCGGCTCCACGAAGGGCGGCGGCGGGGTGGTCTTTCCGCCTCCCACGCGCAGCGCGTGACCGAGCAGCGCGGGGTCTATGCCGGCGAAGCGCTCCCAGGCGACTTTGGAGAGACGCACCTGGTGATGCTCCAGCGCCTCCTGGTCGTGGCGGGAGAGGAGCGCGCGGCCCCACCACACGGCGCGCTCCAACTGCTCGGGCGTCTCGATGGGCGGCGGCAGATCCACGCGGCGCGCGAGGCGGGCCATGAGGCCGTCCCGGCGCTCGTCCTCCGGCAGCAGCGCGATGGCGACCAGTTGCGCCTTAAGGGACGGCTCCCAGCGATCCACGCCGGTTTCCCGGCGGCCTTCGGCATGGACGGCCCAGGCATAATGGCCCTCCGACTGCTGCCACATCCAGCGGTCCACGGCTGCCAGGAGCGCGTCGGCCTGGGCGCGGTACTCCCGCGCTTCCTCCCGCTTGCGCAGCCGGGCGCAGAGCTGCTCGAAGCTGTCGAAGCCGCGCCAGGCCTCCACGTTGTCCACGAGATAGGCCACGCGGGAGTCGGGTCCGGAATAGGCCAGGCCGCTCTTCTGCGTGGCCCGGACGATTGACTCCGCGACGCGGCGCGTGGGGTCGAACCGGGCCAGGATCGTCTTGTCGTCGCCGGTCTGGTCCAGGTACGCCAGCAGCAGCGAGAGGAAGGAGCCGGCGGCGGCGACGCGGTTGCGGGAGGGGCCGGCGGCCTTGAGCGCGCCCGGCAGCCCGCGCTGCTCGTCGAGCGCCCCATCGCGGCTTTGATGCGCCAACAGCCAGTCGATCCAGCGCTTCGCCGCGGCGCCGGCGGCGGCCCGCGAGCGCGGCGGCGCTCCAAGCAGCAGACCGGTAACGGCCTGGTTGGCGCTGTAGGGATCGCAGACCCGCTCGGGGCCGGCGCCCGGCAGCAGGATCGCTCCGTCCTCCGCCTGCGCGGCCAGCAGCCGGGCCGCCAGCTCGCGGCCGTGCGGCTGATACTGCGCCTGCGCCATGCCGCCCAATAGCACGCTGCCCGCTGCCCCGATCAGAAATCCTCTGCGGTCCATCACTCTCTCCTGCCCGTCCGCCGTGTCCCATGCTTCGGCTTCGAGAGCGACGAGCCCTCCGTTCCGGGAATAGTGTAGGCGCACTCCCGGCAAACCGCGCGTACCCCGCAGCGCCCCGAAGCCGGCGACCTCGGGGCGCCATTCTGCGCTGCGCTTTCTCGTCTGCGCTACTTCGGGCAGGGCCAGAGGATTGGCCAAACCCGATGGGGATGAATGCCAGACACTACGTCGGTATAATCGACGTGACAAGGAGGCTCGCAATGTGGACGGACACGAGTGACCTGAAAGCTGCGGAGACGGCGCTTCGGCGGCGTCAGCGCAGCCCGGAGGCGGTGGTCGAGATGGCGACCGGTGTGGCGCCGTTCTCGGCCGAGGGTTGGCGGCGAGACGCACCTCCCGCCACGCCGGAGGAACTAGCGGGCCAGGATGAGTTCCTGCGGCAGCGCGCGGCAGACCGTGAGGCAAGTCTGGCCCGAGAAGCGGGTGTGGAGGCGGCAGGGTAATGCCGACAGCGCCGGACCGCTTTGTGCTCGACACCGACGTGACCTCCTTTCTGTTCAATCAGGACCCGATTCGAGCGCCGCGCTACGAAGCCCATATGGACGGCAAGACTCTCTATCTGCCGTTTGTTTCGGTTGCGGAGATCCTCTTTGGAGCGGAAATCCGGCGTTGGGGTTCGGATCGCCGCAGCCGCCTGGATCGTTTTCTCGCGCAGTACGTCATCGTCCAGTCGGATGCTGATGTCTGCGAGAACTGGGCCACGATTCGGGCTCACGCGCGTGGGCAGGGACGGCCGGTTGAGCGACAGGACGCCTGGGTAGCGGCTGTCACCATCACCCTGGACTTGCCTCTGATAACTCATAACGCGGGTCACTTCGCGCATATCCCCCTCCTCCGGGTCGTTACCGAGCCCGACCTTTAACTCTCTATGTCCAGCTCGGGCCACGTAGTTGAGGGGCGGGTTTGAGTGTGGAGGCCCGTTCCTTTGCTGCACTTTCGACATGGGGCCGGTACCTCGTACTGCATGTCTGGGGTGCAGCAAAGGAACAGGCGCGTCCAGAGCGCCTGCGTGGCCCTTATCCCCAGCCGCCACTCTGTTCCGTTAGCCGTAAGGCTGACAAGCCGTCCTGCTTGGGGCGCTCGTCTGCGTGGGATGGGGCGCCAGCCCCGCCCTGCCGGGTCTCAGCGTGGCGGTGCTCGTGACGAGCCGGAAAAGGGCGGTGGAGAGCGGCAGCTAGCCCTTCTGATTATCCGCAGGCGACGCAACGGCCTCTCACCACTGGTGAGAGGCCGTTGTTGTTGGAGGGTGCGGGGACACCCGGCATTATCCGCTGGCGTGGTATGGCCTGGCCGAAGTTCCGACGCAGGACCGGCGATGAATCGCCGGTCTGCAGGGACGAAGCCCCGCCGGGGCTCGCGTCTCAGCCCCGTAAGGGGCTTCTTTCCGGGTAGGCAGGGGATTCATCCCCTGGCCCGATGGGCGCCCCGGAGTTCCAGCAGCCACGGCGCCGCCTGAAGGGGGGCTCGGTTCGCGGATGCCGAGAGCCGCGCGCGCCGGGAGGCGCGACTGGTTGGGCCCCGGGCAACTAGCGGCGGGGTGCGGAGTCGTGGCGGCGGGGGAGGAGTGTTTCCAGGTTGCGGTCCAGGACGTAGATGGCGAGCTGCTCGCCGGTTTTGGTGCTAACGTCGCTGTGGATGCTCGTTACCCGGCAGCCGGTGTGGCTCTCGATGATCTGCTCCAGGTCCCTGCGGGCGATCTCGTGCATCTGCTGGTGGAACTGCTTCACCAGGCTCTGGCCGTGGGGGTTGCCGGTCAACTGGCGCTCCGCCGGCGTGAGGACTTCCTGCAGCCGTACCAGGATCATGTCTTCGATGATGTAGGTGTGCGCCTGGTTCGGCCCGCGCCCGGTTTGCTCGCGCTGGAGCTTCACCATCGCGTCGCTGATCTCAGCCTCCATCTGGCCCTTCGTTTTCGTGTGCTGCATAGGTCCACGCTAGTCGCTGGCGGTAGTCGGGAGAGGCGCCCGGCTGAGCTGAACGGCGGAATGGGTGAGCGGCGAAAGGGGCGGTCGCTTCGCGGAGTGTGGCGCTTCCGCCAACTCGGCGGATATGAGGAACCCCCTCTTTCCATCTGCGGAAAGAGGGGGTTCGGGTGCTTCTACAGCTGCGGGATGGCTACTCCATGTGCTCGAGCAGCCGCGCGATGCGGCGGAACGAGAGCATCCCGATCGGCTGATCGTCGTCGTTCACCAGCGGGATGTACATGAACTGGTTGATCGCCATGAAGTGGAGCGCGTGCTTGATCGGCTCCGTCAGTTTGAGCGTGGTCGGGTTCGGCGTCATGTACTGGTCCACCGTCGCCGCGTTCAGGTCCGACACCTCGCCGATCACCTTGCAGAGCAGGTCGTGCTCCGTAAAGATGCCGGTCAGCTTGCCGGCCGGGTCCGTCACCAGCACGTAGCCGACGTTCTGTTCCTGCATCTGCCTGATGGCGGCCTCCAGAGACGCGCCCGCCGCCACGACCTGGACTTCCACGGTGGACGGCTCCAGGCTGGAGATGGGGTCCACCATGATCCGCCAGCGGGTGGGAGTGTCCGGCTGTGGGACGTCCTCCTGCTGGAGGCTCGCCATGCACTTGGCGCACTCATCCTGGCCGGGCATGTTCTCGTAGCTGCACGCCGGGCAGATCATCTGCCGTTGCCTCCTCCGTTGCTTCCGGCCGCGCCCACCTCCGCCAGTTCCGTGATCTCCCAGGTGTCGGCGTCCCGGAACAGCTTGCGGAGGTCGCCCGCGCCGCGCTTGGCCCGCGCGGCTTCTCCCTGCTTCAACAGCATGTCGGCGTAGGTCGGCTTCTGGATGCTCCGGAAGATGCCGATGGGCACCGGGAAGTGCGGCGGCTCCATGCGGCTCAGCATCCACGCCAGCGTCGGGTCTTCGGCGTGGGCGTCATGCACCAGCAGATCGTCCTCGGTGATCCCGTCGCCCAGCGCCACCACCTCCGGTGTAAGGCCGACGAGCCGGATGCCCTTGTCGCGGTTCTTGCCGAACACCATCGGCTTGCCATGCTCCAGGTACAGCACGTTGTCGTCGCGCACCTGGGCGTCGGTGACGTGCTCCCAGGCGTGCTGGTTGAAGATGATGCAGTTCTGGTAGATCTCCACGAACGACGTCCCCTGGTGCTTCGCCGACTGGCGCAGGATCTCGCCCATGTGCTTGGCGTAGACGTCCACGGTCCGCGCGATGAACGTCCCTTCCGCTCCCAGCGCCACGCTGATCGGGTTGAAGGACTGCTCGATGGAGCCCATCGGCGAGGACTTCGTGCGGTGCCCCGGCAGGGAGGTCGGCGAGTACTGACCCTTCGTCAAGCCGTAGATGCGGTTGTTGAAGAGCAGGATGTTCAGGTTCACGTTGCGGCGGACGCAGTGGACCAGGTGGTTGCCACCGATGGAGAGCCCGTCGCCGTCGCCGGTGACCACCCAGATCTGGAGCTCCGGGTCCACGATGTTGAGGCCCGTCGCCAGCGTCGGCGCCCGGCCGTGGATCGAGTGGATGCCGTACGTGTTCATGTAGTACGGGAAGCGGCTGGAGCAGCCGATGCCGGAGATGAAGACGATCTTCTCGCGCGGCAGGCCCAGCTCCGGCGCGATGCGCTGCATCTGCGCCAGGATGGCGTAGTCGCCGCAGCCCGGACACCAGCGTACTTCCTGATCGCTGACGAAGTCCTTGCGCGTGAGCGCCGGGACCGGGATTACCTGTTCACTCATCTATCCTTCTCCCATCGCGAGCGGCCGGGAGGGCGGTCGACGACGACCGTCCCGGGCCCGCGCTAGACCAATTCCTCGATTTTCCGAAGCACTTCACTGATCTTGAACGGGCGCCCTTCCACCTTGTTCAACTGCTGCACCTTCATCCCGAACTTGCCGTTGATGAGCAGCGCGAGCTGGCCGAGGTTCAGCTCCGCCACGAGCACCTGCTTGTAGCGAGACATAAGGCTGCCCAGGTTGCGCGGGAAGGGGTTCAGATACCGGATGTGCGCGTGCGCCACGGAGTGGCCCTTCGCCTGCGCGGCGGCCACGGCGGAGCGAAGCGAGCCGTAGGTGCCGCCCCAGCCGATCACCAGCAGGTCGCCCTGCTCCGGTCCGAACACCGTCTGCTCGGGGATCGTGTTCTGCAGGCGCTGCACCTTCTCGGCGCGGAGCTTGACCATGTGGTCGTGATCGTGCGCGGAGTAGGAGACGTTGCCCGTGCCGTCTTGTTTCTCCAGGCCGCCGATGCGATGCTCCATCTTCGGGGTGCCCGGCACGACCCACGGCCGGCCCAGCGTCACCTCGTCGCGGAGGTACGGCGCGAAATGCTCCGGGTCCGTCCGGTGCTCCACCTCGATGGCGGGAATGTCGTCCGGGTCCGGGATGCGCCAGGGCTCGGAGCTGTTGGCGAGGTAGCCGTCGGAGAGGTAGACCACCGGGGTCATGGCCCGCACGGCGAGCCGCATCGACTCGATCGCCATCGTGAAGCAGTCAGCCGGCGAGCAGGGCGCGATCACCACGATGGGGCTCTCGCCGTTCCGGCCGAACATCACCTGGAGCAGGTCGGACTGCTCCGTCTTCGTGGGGAGGCCCGTGCTCGGCCCGCCGCGCTGGACGTCGGCGACCACGAGGGGCAGCTCCAGCACGATGGCGAGGTTCATCGCCTCGCTCTTGAGGCAGATGCCGGGGCCGCTGGTGCCGGTGAGAGCCAGCGCTCCGCCGAACGCGGCGCCGATGGTGGCGCCGATGGCGGCGATCTCATCCTCCGCCTGGAACGTGCGGACGTCGAAGTTCTTGAGCGCCGCCAGCTCGTGCAGGATGTCCGAAGCGGGGGTGATGGGGTAGCTGCCGTAGAACAGCGTCTTCTCCGCCTTGTGCGCGGCGGTCACCCAGCCGAGGACGGCCGCTTCGTTGCCGGTGATCTTGCGGTAGACGCCGGGCGGGACGTCGAACTTGCCGACGCGGTAGCGCGTGCGGAACGTCTCGGTCGTCTCGCCGTAGAAGTAGCCCGCCTTGAGGGACGTGGTGTTCGCCTTCGCGACTTCCGGCTTCTTCCCGAACTTGTCCTCGATCCACTGGAGCGTCGTGTCGAGGGAGCGGTCGTACATCCAGAAGATGAGCCCTAGCGCGAAGAAGTTCCGGCAGCGGTCCTTGTCCTTGGCGCCCAGCCCTTCCATCTCCGCCAGCGCGTGGCGGAGATGGAAGGGC
>Ga0216301_1000286_pt1 | contig 13779 bp, 11 predicted proteins | sample 4hB_Boncat_minus_FD_156203 | JGI IMG/M metagenome (GOLD analysis project Ga0216301, IMG submission 156203) | Terrestrial sediment cell enrichment communities for BONCAT metagenomics from Utah, United States - 4hB_Boncat_minus | ecosystem: Environmental > Terrestrial > Deep subsurface > Rock...
CAAGGGGAAGGTGCTGGGCCTCACGCCGCCCATGTCTCCGCCCACCAGGTAAGTGGGGGGCTCCTTCTCGTTGTCGAAGAGAATGCGCATTCCGAGCACCTCGCAGTACCACTGCGCGAGAGTCTTGGGATCTTTGGCCGCGATGGCGACGTGGTCTACTCCGGCGAGCATTGGGGGTTCCTTTCTAAATCGAATTGCTTTCAACCGCAGAGACGCAGAGAGGGAACGAGAGAGTTTCGGACGGGATGAACGGGATCTACTGGATGGAAAGAGCGCGTGGGCGCCGGAGGAGCGGTGCGTCCACACTCTATCACGGTCGTGGTACTGCTTCCTGTCAGAACAGCGGACTGCTTCGTAATCCGGCGGCTTCTCTCATCCTGATAATCCTGTCAATCCCGTCCAAAAACTCTCCCGGCCTCTGCGCCTCTGCGGTTCAATCTACTTCCTGGTGTAATTCTCTCGTTATTCTTCCCGGTGGTGGACGTCCACCTGGTACAGGTCGCGGGCGATGCGGGTTTCGGGGAAGATGGCCTGGGCCTGGGCCAGCAGGGGCGAGACATCCGTGTAACGGGGCGATAGATGCGTAATGACCAGCCGCCGCGCCCCGGCGGCGCGCGCGATGCGGGCGGCGTCCGCCACGGTGGAGTGTCCCTTCCGGTGGGCATCCTCCGGCATCGAGGCGTCGAACGTCCCCTCGTAGATCAGCAGATCGGCGTCTCGGGCCAGCTCGACGGCGGCGTCGCAGGGGCGGGTGTCGGTGCAGTAGGCCAGCACCGCGCCGGGACGGCTGGGACCCAGCACCTGCTCCGGAGAGACCACGGCGCCGTCGGGCAGGGTCACCGTCTCGCCGCGCTGGAGGCAGCCGAACAGGGGACCGGCGGGAACCCCCAGTTTCCGGGCGGTCTCCAGGTCGAAGCGGCCGGGGCGAGCGCGCTCCTCCAGGCGGAAGCCAAGACAGAAGAGGCGATGGTCGAGCGGCGCGGCCGTCAGCCGGTACGCGTCGGTTTCGCGGAACAGGGCGGGACCGCCTTCCTCGTGCAGGTTCAGCCGGTAGCCGAAGTGGGTCTGGAGGGCGCGGCGGTTGCACCGCACGTACTCCCCCAGGCCGGGCGGGCCATAGAGGTCCAGGGGCTCGGTGCGGTCGGCCATCTGCAGCGACATGAGGAGGCCCATGAGGCCGGTGACGTGGTCGCCATGCAGGTGCGAGATGGCGATGGCAGTGAGCGGGGCGAAGCCCAGGCCGGCCCGTCGATACTGGATCTGCGCCGCCTCGCCGCAGTCGAACAAGAATAGCTCGCCCTGACGCTGGACGGCCACACAGGCCAGGTTGCGATCCAACGAGGGGGTCCCGCTCCCGGTGCCGAGGAAATGGATGGTGAATGCGGGAGCCGCCATGCGAAAGGTCGAGGTGCGAGCGAGCCGGCGAGAGACGCCTCGATGTCCGGGCGTCCACTCGATGTTCCTGCTCCGCTCGCCGGATACCTGCTGTTGACGCGGGAATAGGCCGTCTCTACAATCAATCGGCGGAGGCGGACTGCCAGCCACGCCGCCCGGACTTCTGCTATCTTGCCCTCTTCAGACCTCCACCGCCCTAGTCCCGCCGACGCGCCGCCCCGGCTGCTGCGGGCCGTCTTCCTGCTTGCGGCGCTGGCCGTGGTCACGCGCTGGATCTTCCAGGCCGTCACCGGCCTCACGATGGAGGACGCGCTGATCTCGCTCCGCTATGCGGAGAACCTGGCGGCCGGCCACGGCATGGTCTACAACGTGGACGAGCGGGTGTTCGGGGCGTCCACGCCGCTGTACGTGCTGCTGCTGGCGGGCCTCACACGGCTCCAGCTTCCCGCTCTGGCCGTGGCGAAGACGCTGGCCGCGTTGGCGGACGGCGCGACGCTCTTCCTCTGGGGCCGCTGGCTGCTGCGGGAAACGGGGAAAGGCTGGGCCGCCCTGCTGTTCGGCGTGACGTTCGCGCTCTCGCCAGTGATGGTGGAGATCAGCGTGTGCGGGATGGAAACCTCCTTCGCGCTGCTGCTCCTCACCCTGGCGCTCCTCGCGGACCTGGAGGAACGGCCGCTCCGCTGCGGGCTGGTCCTGGGGCTGTTGATGCTGGTGCGGCCGGACGGCGCGCTCGCGGCGGCCGTGGTGCTGGGCCTGCGGGCATGGCGGACGGGCCGTATTCCGTGGCGGGCGGGACTGGCCGCAGCCGCCGTCCTGCTGCCGTGGCTGCTGATCGCCACCGCCTACTACGGCTCTCCCGTCCCGAACAGCATCCCGGCGAAAGCCGCCGCCTACAATCTCCACCGGCCCAGCATGCTCCCGAACCTGTGGGACACCGTTGGGCGCCTGGGGCCGACGCGCGGCCCGTTCGGCAGCCTCCTGGCGAACCTGGTCCTTTTTCCGTGCCTGGCCATCGGCGTGTGGGAAGCGTGGGCCGTACGCCGGCTGCGGCCGCTGGCGGCGCTGTTCCTGGCGTGGTGGGCCTACCTGGTTGTGCCGAAGACGCTGCTGTTCCCGTGGTATCTGCCGCCGCTGCTTCTTCCGGCGTACGTGCTGGCGGCCCTCGGGTTCGATCACTGGCTGAAGCAGCCGCGCCGCCGGCCTTCACCGGCCCTGGCGCTTTGCGCCGTCGGGATCGGGCTCGTCTCCTGGTTGTGGTGGGTGGGAGAGCGCGACATCCGCAGGCAGCGAGCGGAGCTGCACGTCCGGCGCGGCGTGGGGTTGTGGCTTCGCGAGAACACACCGCCGGACGCACGGGTGGCGCTGGAGCCGATTGGCTACATCGGCTACTACTCGCGGCGGAAGCTGCTGGATGAGGTGGGGCTCGTCTCGCCGCAGATGGTCCCGCTGAACCGGGCGGGCGCGGGGTGGTTCGCGGAGATGCTGGAGCGGTTCGCGCCGGACTACGTGGTGGAGCGGCCCCATTACCTGGTGCGGAACCGGACGCTGAACACCGAAGTGCCGATGTTCCGCACTGCCGCCGAGCGGGAGGGCTTCGTGGCGCGGTACACGGCCGTGGCCAACTTCGGCACGACCCAGGTGACGGCGAGCCTGGTGAAGGACTACACCTTCGTGATCTACGCGCGCCGGGAGCCGGAGAGCGCCCGCGCGTGGGCAGAGCACTGGGCCCGGCTGGCTACGCCGGAGCGGGAAGCGCTGCTCTACCGCGCGCTCACGGGGCTGGTGGAGCCGCATCCGCCGGCCGCGAAACCAGCCGCGCCTCGGCGGCGGTGAGGCAAGGCGCCGCCCAGAGGAAACCCGGCGCCCCCGCCCGTTCGACTACCTCGCGCGCCTGGCCCTCATCGCGGGCCACGCCGAAGACGACGCTACCGCTGCCCGTCATTCGCACCCCGAGCAGGTCCTGCGCCTCCATCCATGCCTGCGCCGCCGCGATCTCCGGCGTCCCCGCCGCCACGCCCGGCTCCAGGTCGTTCCGCAGCAGGCCGGCCACATGCCGCGCGTCCCCGGTTTCCAGCGCCTGGACGAACTCCGCCAGGTCTGGGCCGCCGCAGCTTTCCGGCCGCCACTGGCGGTAGGCCCAGGGGGTGCTCACGCTCACGGGCGGCTTGAGCAGCACCAGCCACAGCGGCGGCGTGGCGAGCGGCTCCAATTGCTCGCCCCGGCCCCGGCCGAGCGCCGTGCCGCCCACGAGGAAGAACGGGACGTCCGAACCCAACTCCGCCGCCATCTGCGCCATCTCCGTCGGGGAGGGTGAGAGCCCCCACAGCTCGGACAGCAGCACCAGCGCGGCGGCCCCGTCCACGCTGCCGCCTCCCATGCCTGCTCCCATCGGAGTGCGCTTCTCCAGACGGAGCGCGGCGCCGCCGGCGCACCCCGGATAGCGGGCGCGGAGGACCTCTGCCGCCTTCACCACCAGGTTGCGGCTGTCAGTCGGCAGCTCGGGGTCGCTGCACTGGAGGGCGAAGTCCGGCGCCGGAGCGCCCTGCAAGAGATCGCCGCCGCCGACGGATTGGAAGACGGTCTCCAGCTCGTGGTAGCCGTCATCGCGGCGGCGGACGACGCGCAGGTAGAGGTTGATCTTCGGGGGGCAGTCTATCTGGACTTTCATCTGGGGGGAGAGATATAGACCGCGGATGACACGGATTGAGCGGATTTTCGCGGGTCAGATTGGATTAGGACGGAATTGATGGGAAGGGCGCTGGGGTTGATCGAAGCTAGCGGGTCATTTGGCGCGGAAGTTCGGGGTGGGTTCCGAAGTACTTGCTACCGGACTCTTCCCTCTCCATCGTACCGGGCTAAGCTTGTATCGGATCTCCAAACCAGGGGAAGCAGGGCTCCAACCCGGTTTCGACCCACCTTCCAAGAGCAGGATCTGGAGTCGTCGCTTCCCAGCGACGTCCTCCTGGGCGGTGACAGCTACCCTTACGACCAGGAAGCTGCCCTGCGGGCGCGGAAAAGGGAATTTCCGCACTCCAGATTCTGCTATACGACGCCCATCAACCACCTAATGTGGGTCAGGCGCCCCTCACCGTTGCAATCCGATGCAGGCTAAGATCGGTACGATGGAGAGGGGTGGCCGAAGGTTTATCCCCCGAATGGGGGGCCGGGGTGAGGTCTCCTAGACGGAGGTCCAGCCGCCGTCTACGGCGATGACGGCGCCGGTGGTGAAGCTAGCGGCGTTGGAGGCGAGGTAAAGGATCGCGCCCACCAGCTCTTCCGGCCGGCCCCAGCGGCCCATCGGGATGCGGCGGGTGAAGTCTTCGCGGACCGGCCCCTGGACGAGACGCTCGGTGAGGGGGGTGTCGAACGGGCCGGGGCAGACGCAGTTGACGGTGATCCCGTGCTCCGCCAGCTCGGCGGCGTAGCAGCGCGTCAGGTTCACCAGGGCGCCCTTGGCCGCGCAGTAGGGGCCACGCTTGCCGTAGCCCACCAGCCCGAAGATGCTGGAGATGTTGATGATCCGGCCCGTCTTGCGGGGGATCATGTGGCGGGTGGCGGCGCGCGAGCAGAGCATGGGGCCGGTGAGGTCCACCTGGAGGACGGCGTTCCAATCTTCCTCCGACTGCTCGTGGACGTAAGCGTGGCGGTTGATCCCGGCATTGTTCACCAGGATGTCGAGCTGTCCCAGTTCCGCCACCGTCCGCTCCACCATCCGGTCCACGTCGGCGGCTACGCCCGCGTCGGCTTCCACACCCAGGACGCGCCGGCCGGTCGCCGCGCGGATCTCCGCCGCCGCCGCTTCCACCTCGTCCGCGTGGCGCGACGTGATGACCACGTCTGCCCCGGCCGCCGCCATCGAGCGGGCCATCTCCAGCCCCAGGCCCTTGCTGCCGCCCGTCACCAGGGCGACCTTCCCGTCCAGCGAAAACAGTTGCAGGCTCATCCCTTACTCCTCAAGTCTTGAACTCGGAACCCAGGAAACCGGAGATCGCGTCTTCTCCGGCCTCGCTCCCCGCTATCCCCGCTCCTCCAACCGGACGCGGATGGCGTTGGCATGGCCGTCCAGCGTTTCCGCTTCGGCCAGGCGAATGACGTGCGCCGCCTCGCGCTCGAACCGCTCCCGGGAGTAGCAGAGGACGGAGGTCTTCTTCACGAAGTCGTCCAGGTGCAAGGGCGAGGAGAAGCGCGCCGTGCCGCCCGTGGGCAGGATATGGCTCGGGCCGGCGATGTAGTCGCCGATGGGCTCCGGCGTGTAGCCGCCGATGAAGATGGCGCCGGCGTGCTGGAGGCGGTCCAGCCAGCGGTCCGGCCCTTCCACCATCAGCTCCAGGTGTTCGGGCGCGCACCGGTTCGACAGCTCGCACGCTTCTTCCAAATCGCGCGTGCGGATCACCCAGCCGTGGTCGCGGAGGCACTCGCGGACGGTCTCCGCGCGGGACAGGGAGCCGGCCTGGCGCTCCACCTCGGCGGCGACGGCGCGGCCCAACTGCTCGCTGGGGGTGAGCAGCACCACCAGGCTGTCGGCGCCATGCTCGGCCTGGGAAAGGAGGTCCGCGGCGATCCACCGGGGATTGGCGCTGTCGTCGGCGATGATGAGGACTTCCGTGGGACCGGGCAGGCTCTCGATATCCACGTGGCCGAACACCAGCCGCTTCGCCAGCACCGTGTAGGGGTTGCCGGGGCCGACAATCTTGTCCACACGCGGGATCGACTCCGTTCCGAACGCCATCGCCGCCACGGCCTGCGCGCCGCCCACCTTGTAGAAGCGGCTGACGCCAGCGCGGCGGGCGGCGACCGCCGTGTAGGGATTCGCCGTTCCATCCCGCTGGGGCGGGGAGCAGACGATCACCTCGGAGACCCCGGCCACAGCAGCGGGGATGGCGGCCATGATGAGCGTGCTGGGCAGGGGCGCCTTGCCGCCGGGGACGTGGATGCCCACCCGCGCCAGCGGTCGCACTAACTGCCCCAGCCGCGCGCCGTCTTCGTCCACTACCCAGCCCGGCTGCCGCTGGCGCTCGTGGAAGGCACGGACGTTGGCGATGGCGACATCCAGCGCCGCCAGGAACTCGCCGTCCACCTGCGCCTCGGCGGCGTCGAACTCGGCATCGGAGACCGCGAGCGCTTCCAACTCCACGCCGTCGTAGCGCCGGAGGCAATCGCGGACGGCGGCGTCGCCCCGCGCGCGGACGTCCGCCACGATGGCGCGGACGGTCGCTTCGACTTCGGGGAGATCCAGGCTGTTCGACTGGGTGAGAGCGGCGGCGATCCGCTCCGGGGGATCAGTCTGCGTGTCGAGAAAGCGCATGGGAAGGGTGCGGCCGGAGCGCGACGGGAGCGATGAAGCGTCCCCATTATAGGCAGGGGGGCAAGGCAAGTCAAACCGCGCGGGGGACGGCGAATGGGTCACAAAAGGAACCGCTTGGTCGCCGCGTCTTGTGGGTAGAGTAAACGGGCCCTGTACGTGGGAGGTAGTAATGCGCGCCGTAGTTCGAATCGTCTGGTTGGCAGTCCTGGCAAGCGTTTGTGCTCCGGCATGGAGCGCGGAGAAGCCGGCGGGATCCTGGAAGCAGGTTCATCCTCGCTGGCAGAACGCCTATGTCTGCTCATTCCGCAGCCCGGACCTGCTGTCCAACGAAGCCGACGAGCGCTGGGGCGAGGTAGACGGGCGGCTGGTGTCCGGCGGCATCCTCACCGACTTCCCGGCCTGGCTGCGGGAGCTGGAGCCGGACTTCCGCGCGGCGCGCGCCGCGGGACGGCCGATCTTGCTGTCCATCCACGTTCACTCCGGCTACGGAACGGGCCTCGTCACCTACTCGCGCGACCTGCGGACGGCCGAATCGGCGGACTATCCGTGGTTGGTGCGGCAGCTTTTGTCCGCCGGCCTGGGCGCGGACGACGTGACCGTGGCGATTGACACGTGCAACGCCCAGGCGACGGCCGCGCACCAGCTCCGGCCGGACCTGATCCCCGGCGGAGTGGCGTCGTGGCTGCCCTTCAAGACCTGGCGGAAGGCGCATCCCTACCGCAAGTCGCTTTCGGTGACGTCGGCCTACCGGCTGTTTGCGCGGGATCGAGTGCGGATGCATCTGGCCAAGGCGGCGCAGTCCGACCGGGACAACGTGAAGTCGACGCGGTTGGAGCCCCTAACTCCGGAGGAGCGAGGCCGGTTCCGGGCGCAGCTTTACGGCCAGCGAGGGGTGATCCTGGGCACGCCCGCCTTCTTCAACCTGCTGCGGCTCGGCCCGAACCCTACCGGCACCATGACGGCCAACCTGCTGACGGCGCGCCTGGACGGCCGCGTGGTGGACGCCTACCTGGCCCGGAACAAGACCGAATTCCGGCGCTTCCGCGAGTTCGCGTTCCTCAGCGCTTCCGGTCTGCCGGCGGACGCTGCCGCGCCGGAAACGCCGAACACGGCTGCCGCGCCCGCCGCGCCTACCCCGCGAAGCTCTGGAGAGCCGGTGGTAGTCACGCCGTCCCGCCCGAACTAATCTGCGGGCAGCGCTGAAGCGCGGAACTACCGGGCGTCGGGAAGCCACCGTCAGCTCGGAGCGGCTGCTTCAGCGCGCGTCCAAACCCGCAGCGCTTCCACACCCGCCTGCCAGCCGCGCTCACGCCCCGCCGGGGACCACCTTCACGCAGTTGGTGGAGCCGAACTCGTTCGGCACGCACTCCTCGGCGGCCGGGTCGTCGGCCCACTCGCCATCCACGCGCAGCCGGTACTCGTAGGAGCCCGGCGCCAGCATCAACTGCGCTTTCCAGCAGCCGTCCGCGTTGCGCTTCATCGGGGTCTTCGCCAGCTCCCACTGGTTGAAGGAGCCGCAGAGGTACACTTCGCTCGCTTCCGGTGCGAAGTGGGAAAAAGTGACGCGCTTCTTGCCCGTCTTTCCGTTGGGACCAGCCATTAGTCTATTCTCCGGTTGCGCAGCGAATCCCCGGCCGGATGCCTGAGATGGCGAGGCAGCCTAAGTGTAGAAGAGACTGAATGCCACTGCCTATGCCTTAGAAGGGTATCCTGAGGCGTCAAGGCAGTGGTTAGCGGTATGTTACCGCAAGGTTAAATGTGGATCAACGGAGCAACCACTTAACCGTTGATGAGGTAGAGCCCGATGAGGAAGGCGCCGAGGATGAAGCGGTAGATGGCGAACGGCCAGAGGGGGCGCGTGCGAAGCCACTTCAGGAGGAATGCGATGGCGACGTAACCGGTTACCGCCGCCACAAGGGTGGCGAGGAGCATCCCGCTCCACTCATCGCCGGTGAGCACCTCGTCGCCTTTCAGCATTTTGAGGAGCTTGTAACCGGTGGCCGCCAACATGATCGGGGTCATCAACAGGAAGCTGAAGCGCGCCGCCGCCTCTCGGGTCAGCCCGGCGAAGAGCCCCGCCGTAATGGTGGAGCCGGAGCGTGACACGCCGGGCAGCAGCGCCAGCGCCTGGCTGACGCCTACCAGCACCGCATCGGGCATTCGGATGTTCTCAATGGTGCGGACCTTCTTGCCCTTGGCCTCCATGAACCACATCAGCGCGCCCATCAGAATGAGCGCCAGGCCGATGAACAGCTTGGCCGGTCCATAATTGGGATCGGCCAGGCGCTCGACCTTGTCTTCCAGCAGCAGCCCGGCGACGCCGCCGGGAATGCTCCCCACCACCAGGTAGAGCACCATCCGCTCCGCCGCATCGTCGCTCACCCGCCGCCGGGCGACGATGCGCCCGGCCGCTCGGAGCAGTTGCAGCCAGTCGCGCCAGAAATAGAGCAGGACCGGAATAACCGTCCCGAGCTGGATGAACGTGTCGTACGTATGGGCGATGGCGTGGCGGGGTCCCTGAACGTTCAGAAGTTCGGGCGCAATGATTAAGTGAGCGGTGCTGCTGACGGGGATGAACTCAGTGAGCCCTTGAATGAGTCCCCACACCAGCGACTGCGGGACGTTCAACGTCGATTCCCTTCACCGCGACCGGGCTCTGAGGCGGAGGGGGCGAGCCCCCACGCCGGCGTGGCCGCACAAAAAAGTAGTGGAACAGGACTTTTACAATGGCGGCGGCGGGGGCGGCCAGGAACATCCCCCACATGCCAAAGAATTCCGCGCCGATCAGCAAGACGATGATCACGATGGCCGGATGGAGCTCGATCCGGTGGCCGATGAGGCGGGGCATCACCACCTTGCTCTCCACCAGGTGCAACAGCGTGAAGAGCACCAGCACGATGAAGCCCCGGTCCCAGCTCTGGAGGGTGGCAAGGAGCACGATCGGGATGCCGCCCAGCAGCGGCCCGATGACCGGGATGACGCGGGTGACGGCGGCGATCATCGCCAGGGCGAGCGCGTACCGCACGCCCAGCGTCACCATCAGCACCCAGACGACGACCCCGGCGATGAGCGCGAGGATAAGCTGGCCCACGGCGTAGCTCTGGAGGATCATTCCCACCCGACGCATCAGGTACAAACCATCGCGCAGCCAGCCGGGCGGCAGAATGTGGGCGAACTCTTTCTTCAGAGGCCGGCTCTCGGTAAGAAACGAGAACGCCAACACCGGAATGAGGATCAACTCCACCAGGAACATCCCCGATTCGAGGGTGTGGCGGAGCACGTGCTGAAGCTGGTGGGCGAGGCCGTCCCCCATGCCGGAGAAGTTCTGCTCTTCCAGCCAGGTGCGGATATCCGGCGGCAGCGTGGCGATCTGTCCCTTCAGCCAGGCGACGCGCTCCTGAAGCGTTTCCAGGTGGGTGTTCCAGTTGCTCGCGAAGGTCTGGATCTCCGTGGCGAGGGGTCCCACCACCAGGATACAGACCTGGATGAGAAACGCGGCCAGCAGCAGGAACACCGTGCCAGCGGCGACGGAGCGGCGGATGTGCCGAGGCACGATCCGCAGCAGGGTGGATCGCTGGAGCCGATCGACAAGCGGCGTTACGGCGAGCGCCAGCATCACCGAGATCAGGACCACCACGATGACGACGCGAAGCCGGTAGAGCACGTAGACGAGCCCTGCTGCCAACACGAGGCGCAGGATTAACCGCCAGGCGGCGGAGATCCAGTGTTCCGGGCGGTAGGAGGACAGTTCGCTGTTCAAAGGAAGGCAGTCCGGCTCAGGCGACGTGAAAGTGGCGGAAGAGGACTTCCCGAATGCGGAGCGCGGCCTGCCCGTCTCCGTACGGGTTGACGGCGCGCGACATGGCCTCGTAGGCGGCAGGGTCGGCGAGGAGGCGGGTGGCTTCCGCAACGATGCGGCGGGGGTCCGTGCCCACCAGCTTCGCCGTCCCGGCGGCTACTCCCTCCGGCCGCTCCGTGGTCTCGCGCATCACCAGCAGCGGCTTCCCCAGCGCCGGGGCCTCTTCCTGGATGCCGCCGCTGTCGGTAAGCACCAGCGTCGAGCGCTTCATCAGGTTCACCCAGGGCACGTATTCCTGGGGCTCCACCAGCTCCACGCGGCTTTCGGCCCCCAGCTCTTCCCGGATGGCGTTCCGCACTTCGGGGTTCTTGTGCATCTGGAACACGCACTGGAGGTCCGGCGTATTCTGCACGATTTCCCGCACGGCGGCGCAAATCCGCCGCAGCGGCGCGCCCAGGTTCTCCCGGCGGTGGGCCGTCACCAGCAATAGACGGGGTGCGTCCGCCGTGATGCGGTCCAGGCGCTCGTCTTCAAAGCGGTAGTCGCGGGACGCCACCTCCAGCAGCGCGTCGATAACGGTGTTGCCTACCTCGAAGATCCGCTCGCCCGCGATCCCCTCTCGCTTCAGGTTGGCGGCCGCTTCGGAGGTGGGCGCGAAGTGGAAGTCGGCGAGGGACCCCGTCAGCCGGCGGTTCATCTCCTCCGGAAACGGATCGTAGCGGTTCTCAGTTCGCAGTCCCGCCTCCACATGGCCCACCGGAATCTGCCGGTAGAAGGCGGCGAGACTGGCGACGAAGGTGGTGCTCGTATCTCCCTGCGCCAGGAGCAGGTCCGGCTTCAGGTCGGCGAGGAGAGGGTCGAGGCGCTCGAGGACGCGGGAGGTGATCTGCGCGAGCGTCTGGCCGGGCAGCATCACGTCGAGGCGGTGGTCCGGGGTGATGCGGAAGACGTCCAGAACCTGCTGGAGCATCTCGCGGTGCTGGCCCGTCGAGACGACTACCTGACGGGCCTGCTCCGGAAACCGGTCCAGCTCCAGGATCACGGGCGCCATCTTCAGCGCGTCCGGCCGGGTTCCCACGATAGAGACGATAGAGAGCACTCAGCAGCCCCTGGAGTTAGACACAGATCGGACACAGACCCGACAAGAGGGGAACGGCTCAACACAGAGGGACACAGATGTTACAGAAGAACACAGAGGGGAAGGGATTGGGAGGGCGACATGCTCTGGATCTGGTCCGCCTGGCATGATAGGTGTACGCACAGGACGAAGAATCGGCAACTCTACGGCTGGCCCGCATTCTCCTGCAGGCCGACTTCCCTGGTCCCATCGGTCTGATCTGTGTTCCTCTGCGTCAAAAAAAGCCCGTCTCAGCCCCGCCAGCCCGTTAGCAGGTAGACGCAGAAGGCCATCATGCAGAACAGGCTGGTGATGCCGTACAGAATGAGCACGGTCTGGCGCTGGGTGTAGCCCCGCTCCAGCAGCAGGTGGTGCAGGTGACTCTTGTCCGCCTGGTAGATGGGCCGGCCGGCCCGCCACCGCTTCAGGATAACCATCGCCGTGTCGAAGATCGGCAGGGCGAGGATGAGGATCGGAATCGCCATGGCGATCGCCACGGGCGCCTTGAAGGCGCCGACGGTGGAGATGCTCGCCAAGGTGAAGCCGACGAACGGCGCCCCGCCGCCCATGAAGATCTTCGCCGGGTTGAAGTTGTAGCGCAGGAACCCGACCAGGCTTCCGAACAACGCAGCGGCCAGGATCGCCAGCGCCGGCTGCTTGCTCTGCACCGCCAGCAGCGCCGAGGTGAACGCGGCGATGGCCGTGACCCCCGCCGCCAGGCCGTCAAGGCCATCCACCCAGTTGACGGCGTTCGCCACGCCCACGAGCCAGAGGAGGGTGACCGGGTAGGCGATCCAGCCCAGGTCGGCGATCCGGCCTCCATCGAATGGGTTGGACACGAAGCGGATCATGACGCCGAACCGCATCACGATAAGGGCGCAGATGAGTTGGACGACGATCTGCTTGCCGGCGGAGAGCTCCCACCGGTCATCGATGGCCCCCACGATACTGAGCAGCGTGCCCGCCAGCACGAGCCCGACCCCCGCCCGCAGCGTCGGACCCATCAGCGGGCGATGGTAGATGAAGTGGACCAGCAAAGCCGCGATGAGCAGGGAGAGCGCGAAGGCGGCGAAGATCGCTACGCCGCCCCAGCGCGGTACCGGCTCGCGGTGCACGTCCCGGGCTCGGGGCGCGTGGGCCGCGCCGCAGCGCAGCGCCAGCTCGCGGACCCAGGGCGTAAGCGCCCACGCCAGCCACGCCGCCAGGCCGGAGCTCAGTGCTGCGGCGCCCAGATAGAACAGTCGGTCCGAGGTGAGCATCTGACCTAATTATAGGCTTCGCGTAGGACCTGCACCAGCGCAGGCGGGGCCATTCGGCAGGCGGCCCGGCGGCGCCTGCCGCAGCATCCCCCTAGGTCTGGTCGCGCCGGTTACTTGCGGCGGTAGTCTTCGCAGATCATCGCGCAGGGCCGCGACCGATGCCGGCAATCGCGCGGATTGTTGTACATGCAGGTGCGGCACAGGTAGGGATGGAAGCCGAGAGCCCGCAGCAGGTTCCGCCACTTATCCTGGAGCCGCACACGCAGGTTCACGCGCCACCCCGTTACACCGAGAACCGGATGTTGAGGATGTCGCCATCCTGCACCACATACGGTTTCGCCTCCAGCCGGAAGAGTCCTCGCTCCTTGGCCTGCTTTGCGCCGCCGGCCTCCATCATCGCCTCGTAGCCGATCACCTCCGCCCGGATGAAGCCGCGCGCCAGGTCGGAGTGGATCTTGCCCGCGGCGGTGACCGCGTTGTCGCCGCGGTTGATGGTCCAGGCCCGCACTTCGTCTTCACCCACCGTAAAGAAGCTGATGAGCCCCAGCAGCTCGTACACGATGCGGATGAGGCGATAGCGCCCGCTCTCCGCCACGCCCATCGCCTCCAGGAAGCTCGCCTCCTCCTCCCGGCTAAGCTGCGCGACCTCCATCTCCACGGCGCCCGCGATTTCCAGAACCGGCGTGCCGGCGCGCTCGGCCCAGGTCTTCATCTCCGCCAGGAACTCGGAGCCGTCGCCGCCCAGGTCCTCTTCGCCGATGTTGCCGACGACCACCACCGGCTTGTTCGAGACGAAGTCCAGGTGCCGGATCGCCTCCTGTTCACTCTTGCTCAGCTCCAGCGCCTGCACCGGCAGCTCTTTCTCCAGGTGCTGCTGGATCTTGAGGATCGTTTCTTTCTCCGC
>Ga0216301_1000287_pt1 | contig 13772 bp, 10 predicted proteins | sample 4hB_Boncat_minus_FD_156203 | JGI IMG/M metagenome (GOLD analysis project Ga0216301, IMG submission 156203) | Terrestrial sediment cell enrichment communities for BONCAT metagenomics from Utah, United States - 4hB_Boncat_minus | ecosystem: Environmental > Terrestrial > Deep subsurface > Rock...
GTTCGCGCCCGTACCTCATGGGGCGCGAACCGAATGCTCCGCCAGCAACGGGAGGGGGGTCCCACGGGCAAATCCAGGACGGACAGGACCCATGCCGAAACGCGGCGACGTAGAGCGGAGTCGAGAGCTTGCGCCGGAGGCGGTGGCCGAGTTGGGGCGGGCGCTGGACCGCTTCTGTGAGGCGACCGGGCGTTCCCGCCGGCGGTTCGCCAGCGCCGTGCGGCTCAGCCCGGCTGATCTGTCGCCCAGTCATCTCCAGGAGCGCGCGCTCCTGCTCTTCTGGTCGCTCCGCCGGGGCGAACTCCCGCGCATCGCGTTTCGTCTGGCGCTGGACCAGCCGGGACTCCGGGCGCTCGAGGCGCTGGCGGCGACGGTGATGGAGGCGGTGGCCGGATACCCGATCTCGCCGGAGGCCTGGCGGGAGGGCCGGCGAGAGACACTGGACGCTGGAATGTTGGGGGTGGAGCTGTTTGATCAGGGCCACTGGGGTCCTGCGGTCAGTCACCTCCGGTATGCGTGGGAGCGGCTGGAGACGCTCTCCGACCCTGCGGATACATCGATCTGGATGGTCCGGCAGCGGGTTGGGGCGCAGCTCCTCAACTGGCTCGCCTATCAAAACGAGGCGGGGACGGCGCTTCGCATCGCCCGCCGGCTTCTGGAGGGGGGCGAAGCCAATCGGAGCGGGAACCGGGCAGGGCTGAATGCGCTCGCGCTCACCTACAAGTCGATCGCCGTAGTGTGCGGACATCATCCGCTGACGCACCCGCGGACGGCTATCCGGCACGCGCGGGCTGCGTCTCGGCTATTGGCGGAGCAGGAACTGGATCGACTGTGTCAGGCGGCGGCCTTACGGGACGAGGCCAAGGCGCACCTTCTTTGGTCCCGGGGAGGGCGTGAGGAAGGACCCTCCCCGGAGCGGCGGGAAGCGGCGTTCGCGACGGTGGAGAAGGCCGAAGCTGTATTGGGTCCGCCGAGCGCGGAGACGGACGCCGCTTTCGAGTGGCTCCAGACCCGGCTCACACGACTGCAGTTTCTGGGTGCGACCGGGGACGCCGAGGGAGTGGACCGAGTGCGGGCCGAGACGTTCACCCGCCCCTGGGTCTGTGCTCTGCTGGAGGGATCCGAGAACGCGGCGCTCGCATCCCGATTGGCCTTTGTGGCGCTCGCCGCCCCGGTAGCCTCCGGGGACCTGGATCAGGTAGCCTACGCGGCGCGCCGCTTTCGGACCGACCCGCGCTCACAGCCGTATGCGGACCGGGTGCGGCGTGCAGCAGAGATGGAACGAGCCGCAGCCGAGCGGGACGCCGACGGGGTCCGACAAGCCTTCCTGCGCTGAGTCGGAGCCGCTCCCCACGCCGATGGAGTCGGTCCCACCGACGGAATTGGGGAAGGCGCGCTCAGGCGCCGCTCGGGACCGAAAGAACGTGAAGTAGTCTGTCCACCCACGGGGGCGGCGCTGGGCGCCCACCTGACTGACTGCCTGCCGTCCGGATCTGGGCGTCGGATGGAAGCGCAGCTGGATTGGCTGGAGGACTATAAGCCCGGAGAGCAGCCTTTTGAGCGCCCCTCCTGGTGGGCGGGTTTTCAGGCGGTGGGAATCTGAGTGCGCCGCGGGGACCACAAGTCCGGTCCGAGCGCACACGCACGCCGCCGTTCACATGATGGAGGTTAAGATGATGGAGTCTCCCCTGGAGCACGCGCAGCGACTGTTTGAGAGAGGCCGCCAGGATCACCGGGCGGGTCATCTGGAACAGGCGTGGGAAACATGGACCGAGGCGGAGCAAGCCCTCACCCGGAGCTCCGGTTTGGACGGCGAGTTGGAGCGCGAGCTGTTGATCGAGTTGACGCTGCGGCTTGCTGAAGTCGAACGAGATCGGGGCCAGCTCAAAGCCGCTCAGAGCTGGTATGAGCGAGTCGTCGAGCGGTGCGGACCAGATCCGCAGGTCGCGGACTCTTTCCATCTGAGCGCCCTTGCCGGGCAGGTCGCCTGTGCGTCGGACCTGGGTATGGATGTGGAGGTTCGCGGAGTCTACGACCGGGTTCAATGCTTCTTAAAGCGACGCGCGGACGACGAGTGGAGGAGGGTCCAGCATCTCCTGAACCGTAGCTTCGGTGAGTGGAGGTTCGAAGCGGAACTCCGAGGGCTGCAACAACGTTGCCGGGATGTCGTCCGGGTCCTGGAGCACACGCTAGGTCGAGAGCACGGCGTTACTCTGACAGCGCTTGGGGAGTTGGGCCGGCTGTGTTGTGAGGGAGGCCGGTACGCCGAAAGCGAGCAGATTATCCGCGAGGTTCTAACGGTGCGACAGCGACGCGACTTACCCGCTGATCGCGTGACCGTTCCAACCCTTCTGCACAACCATGCAGCTGCGCTCTTCCGATTGGACCGAATGGAGGAGGCGACCCGGGCCGCAGCGGATGCGCTTGCCTGTCTGGACGCAGACGCAACGCCGCGGGAACGAGCTGTGATTCTGGTCTTGCTCGGCGAGCTTCAGAGCCTTCAAGGTGAATACGCCGAAGCCGAGCGCGTCCTGCAGGAAGCTAGAGAACTACTCGTTGCGGGAAACCTGGGCGCCAGCCGGCGCAGCGCGACCGCTCTCCACAGTCTGGCCGAGAATTACCGGCGCCAGGATGCGGCGGAGGTTGCGGAAGCTTGCTGCCGAGATGCGCTCGGGATCCTCCAGGAGATCGGGGAAGAGGCGGCTCCTACCCAGGCGGCCGTCCTTGCAACGCTCGCATGGGCGCGCGGCGCCCAGGGCGCCGATGAGGAGGCTCGAGGGCTTCTTCAGGAAGCGCTGCATCTCTGCGAGAAGAGCCTTGGAGCCGAGCATCCCGACACGGCGGGTCGAAAGTCGGACCTGGGTCTGTGGCATGCAGAGCACGGGGAGTTCGAGCCGGCAGAGTTGCTCTATCAGGAAGCGATCCGCATCCTGACCAGCGGGCAAGGTCCGGACGATCCCTCGCTCGTGACCCCGCTTACCAACCTGGCGCTCATCTATAGCAGGGAGCGGCGCTATGCGGAAGCAGAGCAGGCATGGTCCGCTGCGGACCGGATTGAGGATCGCCTGGCGACCCTGGCTGGGCAGCCGCCGCGCTATTCGCTGGAGCTGGTCGTCCGAATCTCCCGCGGCGAGTCAAGCTGGGAAGCAGTCTATTCCCTTCCTTCGCGGGGGGTGGCCAGTCAGCCCATGTCCATCCGTTTGCCAATCGGGCACGACTTTCTGGATGAGCTGGCCTGGTACGTCGAAGAGCATCCTCGCTGGCGCTTTACCCCCGATACGGGGCGAGCCCGGCACGTTGAGACCAGGCTGGAGCCGTTTGGAGAAGTCTTCTTCGAGGAAGTGTTCGAGAACCAATGGGCCGCGCCGCTCTGGCTGCACTTCTGGCATCACACCGCTCTCCCGCGTCTGCTGACGATCGAGACCCGCGAACCCCAGGTGCTGGGGCTTCCCTGGGAACTGCTCTGTGTCAGGGGAAGACGGCTCAGCTCGGAAGGGATCGCCCTGCGCCGGACCCTGACGGACGCGCCGCTGAATCCGCCGCCGGCTCCTTCTCCATCCGGCCGGATCCTCGTGGTCACGCCGCGTCCCGATCCGGAGCGGCTGTCCTGGATCGATCATCGCACCAGTTTCCGAGCGCTGGTCGAGACGGCGAACACGCTGGCTCCTGGTGTCGCAGGGGTAGAGTTCCTCTATCCGCCTACTTATGAACGCCTCCAGGAGCGCCTTGCGGACACCGAACACCCGGTCCACATCCTCCATTTCGACGGGCACGGGGAATGTCAGCAGGGGGGCGCTCGAGGAGTTCTGCTCTTCGAGGACGGCGACGGGCGCGCCGTTCCGGTGGCTGCTGATGAACTGGGCGTGGCGCTCCAGCGCGCCGGCGTGGCCCTGGTTGTGCTAGAAGCGTGTCGCTCCGCCGCAAGCGAAGCGACCGAGCTCCGCGGCAACAGCGCAGCACAGATGATCGCGGCTGGCGTGCCGAGCGTGGTGGCCCTGCCGTTTCTGACGCTGGAGACCACCACCGAGCGGTTTGTCCCCGCCTTCTTCCGGGCGCTGTTCCAGGGCGAGACCCCGTCCCAGGCGGCGCGGCGGGCCCGAGTGGAGCTCCGGCGCGATCCAGGCCAGGGCGGCAACGGCCCGGAAGGGTCCTCGCCGGAGCCCGAAGCAGGAGAAGTTGAGGACTGGTTTGTGCCCGTCTGCTACCAGGGTCCGCACGACGGCCCCCTGTTTCAGGCTCGCCAGATGTCGAATGCAGGTCAGAGCGGCCCTGCTGCGATTCGGCCAAGCGCCGTGGCTTGCCGCAGCATTCCCGCCCTGGAGGTAGGTCCGGCGATCGGCCGGTCCCAGGAGGTCTGGGAGCTCGAACGGCGCCTGCGAGACGCGCCGGTGGTAGTAGTCTACGGCTTGGCCGGGCAGGGAAAGACGGCGCTGGCGGTCGATACGGCCTACTGGCTCGCAGAATTGGGGTTCACCTCGACCGTGCGGGCGACTCCCTTCGATCACGAGTTCGTCCCGGTTGGTCCGGTCGTGTCCGAGCGCCTGTTCTCAGCGGCTCCGCGTGGGTCGGCAGCGGACGCAGGGGACGGCTCCCGCGAAGCCGCGCCCACCCTGATGCTCTGGGACGGCATGGACGTCGCTCTGGGACTTGCGGACCATCCGGCGCTTCGCCTCCGAATGCATGACCTGTTTGAGCGGCTGGTGAGGCTGGCGCTTTCCCAGAATCTGCGCTTCCTGATCACGACCCGGGACCCAGGCTGCGCGCAGCTCGCAGAAGAGGCAGGGGACGGACACGTCGCTGTCTATGAGCTTGGGGGCCTCGCGGCCGAGGGCGCGGCGGCGGGGGCGACGGCTGCGCTGGAGCAGGAGACCGGCAGTGCAAACGCCGACGCCGAGAGCCCAGTCATAGAGTCTGGCCTCCTGGCGGGCATGCTGCACGGACATCCGGAATCCTTGCGATGCGCCCTTCAGCCGCCAGTGCTCTCCTCGCTGCCATGGCTGCAGTGGCCTGCCGGTTTCGCCGAGCGCTACGGGACGTGGGCTTCCGAGCAGCGGGATCTACCGCTGTCGGCCGCGATCGACACCTATCTCGACGCCCTGCAGCCTGACCGCCGGACTTTCCTGGAGAGCCAGGGGGTGTTTGCAGGCGGCGCCTTAATCTTTGTAGTAGCTGGCGTCGGAGGGATAGATTGCGCGGAGTTGCCTGGCTACCGAGGTGGGGAATGGAAGCCGCTGTGGCAAGCAGGGCTGCTGCGTGAGACTTCAGTGGATGTGCCCCAATCGTTCCTTCTTTCCCTACTGGCCCGGCGTCGGGTGTCAGAGGAGTGGGATCTGTTCACGGACACCGTGGTCCTTCCGTTCCTCCAGTTCCATCCGCTCCTTCTGGATCGCCTGCGCCGGCGGTTGGAACCCGAACGACGGTCCGACTTGGAGCGTACTCACAGTCAGCACTACCAGAGCCTATCCTGCACGCTGGCCGAACTGAAGACGGAGCGCCCTCATGAAGTGCAGCGCCTCTATGAACTGGAGCTTCCCAACTTCCAGCAGGCCCTGCGGCAGCTCTTAGTCTCTGGTGAGCTTGAGTGCGCCGCCACCCTGGCTATGCACCTCAGCGATGTCTTACCGGCGCTCAAATTAGCCGGGGTTCGCGGGCAGATGCTGTCGGAGGTGCGCGCCTTCATTGCAGAGATCAACTCGAAACATGAGGAGGCGGATACCGCGTGGTTCTGGATTGAGTTGACCTGGCTTGAGTTTCTGGATGATGAAGGCCGCCTGCCGGAGGCGGAGCAGGCGGCGCGACGGCTCATTGCTCAGCTGGAGGCGTTCGGCGGCGAGCGCCATACCCGCGAGTTGGTCCACGCCCAGTGCGCACTGGCCCGGGCGCTCTCCGGCCAGGGTTATCCGGGGGCAGCGATCCAGGAGCTTGAGAAGACACTTCCGATTCTGGCTGCATACCCCGTCGAGGCGGACGAAGCAGGGCGCTGGATGCGACACCAAGGAGGCATCGTCTCCCTGCATCTGGCACAGCTCCTGGAGCGGCAGGGGAGACCGGCCGAGGCCAGGGAACGCTACGAGACCGCGGCGGAGGCGTTTGAGGGTGCGGGAGACTTCACCGCCGCAGAGATAGCGTGGGGAAAGCTGGCGGAGTTGGATCAGTCTTCATCGATCGACCCAGAGGCGTATCAGCCTCAACAGCAACAGTTAGAGCGTCGACTCAAGTTCTATCGGAGTACGCAGGACCGCGTTAACGAGGCGACGACACTGCTGCAGCTCGGAAACTTGCTGTGCCACCAGTCCCTCGGCGCGTGGCCCGAGGAGCGCGAGCCCCGGCTGCAGAAGGCGGAGGGTCACCTGGCGGAGAGCTTCCGCCTGTTTAATCTGCTGCAGCGCACGGAGGGAGCGGCGAGCAGCGCCACCGCGCTGGCCGAAGTCGCGAGACTCTCGGATCGCTACGCCGACGCTGCACGCTGGATTGAGCACGCGATCCGACTGGACGAGGAGACAGGCAACCGTTTGAATGTAGCAATTAGCCACACCAACCTGGGCGACGTGCTCTGGCGGGCGGCTCGATCCGAACATAAGCACTTGCATCCGGACTTCGCGGATCGAGATCTGCTTGCCGAAGCCGAAGCCGCGATCCAGCGGAGTCTCGTACTGTCGGAGACGCTCGACTATGGCGACAAGTGGATGTGCTATCTCACGCTCGCACGGATCGCGGAGGCCCGCGATGACGCAGAGGAGCGTCGGCGCTGGCGTCGGGAAATGCGAGCCGCCTATCTAGAGGTGTCCGCCCACTGGAAGGCCCCCGCCAAGCTTGAGGAATACCAGCTTCTCGAAGACAGCTTCAAGCTCGCTGCGGTGGATGCTGAAGACGAAAAAGCGGCTCTCATGAGCCTAAGTGTGGTGGAACTCAGTCTTCATAAAGGGGCCGCCACTCTCGGTAAAGCGATCCGTCGAATGCTCACGACGGATGAGCAACCCATGGAGATCGCAGAGGAGTTCGACCTGGGCACAGAGGAGTTGATGACCTTCATGCGCGTCTGGGCGGCGCTGGTTGTGGCGTCGCGGCGTTATGAAGAGAGCGGCGGCTGAGCGGTCGAGGGAAACGCTTTTCAGCGGTTTTGAACCGACGTTTCAGTCGGCGTTACTCTTCTTGCTGTCAAGCGCTTCAAGCAGTTCTTTGAGCAGGGTAGAGTGCGGGAGATCCGGCTGCTCCTGTAATTGCTGGTCCGAAGTTCTTGCCGTTTCTGCGAGGTCCGCGATCTGAAACGCGAGCGCCACCAGTGTCTCCGTATCCGATGATGCAGAGTCGTCTGTGGCCGCCTGATCCGCTCCATGAAAGGCGGGCCCGGCGGGAGCCAGCCGATCGGGGTTGAAGCGGAGCGAAGCGGCGCGGCGCGACATCTTCTCGGCTTCCCAGATCAGGCGGATCGAGTTCATATCGGCAGGAGCTACGCGGGCCACGACCGCGTCAACTGCCTCGCGGAGCGTCTTCAGAATGTCGAGGCGGCTCATGAGGCGCAGTTGGCTCAAGACTGCTTCCAGGCGGGCCCATAGTCCTTCCGAATCGGAGCGCTCAAGTTCAGCCAGCACGAGGCTCTGGAACGCCGCTGCCTCTTCCGCTGTGTACTGAGGAAGCGGATCATTCTCCACGGCCTCTAAAAAGAGGACGTCGGCAGTGACGTCCAGGAAGATCTGAAAACTGTCTAGCTCCTTTCGGCATATTGCACAGTCCTCGACGTGTGCAAGTAAGGGTCGAAGTTCAGCCTGCTTTGGCGTTTCAAGTTCCTCGAACTCAAGGAGTTCGAATGATTTGTCTTTGACTTGATCACATAGAGAAGACACAGTTATTCACCACCTTTCATCCGAGTCCTCAGTGGGATTAACGCACAATCGTAGTCTCCGGATCGCGTCTGTGACATGATTATGTGCGGTCTGGGGGCAGCATCCTAATCGTTCGGCTATGGAGCGGTAGTCAAGGCCCTCGAAAATCCGGAGTTGAATCAACTCCTTTTTCTGTTTTGGAATCTTGCCCAGGCAGACTTTGACCTGTTCCTGCATTAAAGCTGCTGCAACTGCTTCAAAGGGATCTTCAGATCCCTGTATTTCCTTTGGAACGTCCTCTAGTGAGCCCTCCATTCGGTTGGATAGTTCTTTTGCGGCATCGATAATCAAATGTCGGCAGGTGCTGTATAAAAGTAGTATCGCCTTGGCGCTGGATGAGTCGGAAGAGAGAGCATGCCTATCCGATGCCGCCCTTGACACGTAGCAATGGAGGAACCGCGTTACCGTAGTTTGGACGATGTCCTCCGGGTCCAATGGTGGCCGGCATCGGCGGGCTGCAAAGACGCGTAGCTTAGGCCGGAAGTGGTGCTGGAAGATCTCGGAGAACCGCTCGCGGTCACTTTCCGCCCACTCCCGCAGGTCCGCTACCGTGGCTGTCTCGATATCCATAAGCGGGTCAGCGGACATGGTACAGGTTTCTCCAGTCACCAGTGGGATTATAGATCGAGCGCCATGATCTCTTGCACCACCTGGCGGTGGTGCCTGGCCACGATCCGTTCAAAGTGAGGCTTCTGCGAGAGGTGCGGATCAGCCGCCGCTAACTCTATCGAGCGGCGCACGGCCTGCAGATAGCGCTCTTCCTCTACTCCCAGTTCTTGAGCATCTCGCCGGACGCCTTCCCAGAATTCCACCGTTTCAGCATCGCGCTTTGGCGTTGACTCTTGCTGTGCTGGCTCGCTGCCTAGCTCCGTCGCAGGCATTCCGGTTAGTTCCTGATTCCGTTCGTGGTCTCGTTCCATCGTTCCTCCTCAATTGTTTTTTTATTTACCATACCACGGTCATTCCGGCTGTCAAGAGGCTCCCGAAAAATAGATTGGACATCCAGGCGTCTTCAGAGTTGGTGTGAGTGAACTTGCTTCGCTTACTGAACGGAGGGCGCCTGGATGTGGGGCTTGATGCTTTCGGGGATCGAACAGCGACTGCAGCAGCGTCTCGGAGCTTCCTATGTGGAAGCGGGGGACGAGTGCCTGCGGTGTCTGCGCACGCAGGAACTCTGGCTGGAGATCGGCTTGGCGCTCCAGGAGAGCTGTGATTCGGCCCCCGCGGCTAATGGCGTGAAAGCGCTCGAAGTCGAGCTGCGGCGCCGCGTGTTCACCCCTGCGCTGCGGGAGGCGCTGGAAGCGGATCTGCAGAGCGGCGTGTATCCGGAGCGCGTGCAGGCCAGCGTTCGCCGCTTCATTGTCGGATCGGGCGGGCCTCTCACGCTGGGACAGAGCGTGGGTCTATTGAACAGCCTCGCCGAGTTGCGCCAGCACTTCCCGGAGGAGCTAGCGGCGTCCCGAGTCGGCGCTTGCCTGCGCCAGCTGCGACAGGGATATCGTCTTCTCGACTGGCGCTTTGTGGGCAACCTGCGGCGCCTCGTCGATCGCTACCGCAATCCAGGCGCTCACCACTTCCTCAGCTATCGGGAAGCGCTGGAGTGCAGCCAGCTGCTTCTCGGAGACGAGGCCGATGGCTTGCTGCCGTTCCTGCTCTTCGCCTCTACTCCCCGTCGTCAGCCTGCACGGCCGCTTGCCTGGAACAGCCAGCCGGGCGCTCATCTGGCCTCTGAAAAAAATATTGGACAGCAGGCCTAGTCGCTCGTTGACCTGGGTGTGAGCGAAGCGCCACGGGGCAGTCTCGTCCCGTGGCGCCCGCGTGGAAGGAGCACTGATGGAGCGACGAGCGATCCTGGCGCTGGGCGTTACCCTGGGCCTGTCCGGACTTCTCTGGGCTATCCGCCCCCAGCCGGCTCTCCCCCTGCCCCGACTGCTGGTCTTCTTCGACAGCAGCGGCAGCATGAACCAGGAGGAGCGCCGGCTCGCCTGCGGCCTCCTCGAAGAGGTGGTGGACCGCTGCCTTCCCGCCGGCGCGCCGCTTGATGTCTGGTGCTTCGGCCGGGAGGCGCGCAAGGTGTTCAGCGGCGCCGTCAGCGCGGGCAGCGACCTCCGGTCCCTGGAAGAAGAGGCGCTGCTTCCGGAGAGCCGGGCCGCGGTCCCTGAGCGCTCGGATCGGGACGCCGGGACGTTCCTGGCCCCCGCCCTGCAGGAGGCGCTGCAGGCGCTGCGCAGCGCCGGAGACGGTCCAGTTCTGGTCCTGGTTCTCGGGGATGGCGAGGACTATGACCGCCCCGCGACCCGCCGCGTGGCGGAGCAGCTCGCCCAGCAGCCCAACCTGCGGGCGGTGTGGGTGGCGGGGGTCCTCGGCGACGCCGCTGCACCGATGCGCACGCCGCTGGAGCGCTGCCTGGAGCCTCTCGGCGATCGGCTCCTGGTGAGCGGCCGCTGGGACGTGGCCGCGAACCTGGATCTCTTCGCTCGTCGTGTCCCGCAAGGTCGCTGATGCTGGACCCTTTGACCCTGAACCCACTGACTCAGGCCCCAACCTACAAGGAGAACAACCGGATGAATACCCCTGCTACCACCGACGCTCCCGAGTCCCGCCCATCTGGGATCTTCCACCAGTCGTCGGAAGAATACCGTTGGACGCCGCCGGCGCTCCGCCCGGACGCTGGCCCGGAAGCGGTGACAGGAACCCAACACCTGATCGACCAGATCACGCGCCGTGTCCCGGAGCTCCCAGGGCTCGAGCTGCTCTGGAAGCTGCGGACCGGAGCGTTGGAAGCCTGGAGCGCGCTGGCCCGGCTGGAGCAGGAAGCCCGCGAGCAGCTCCGTCTGCGGAACGAACGGTGCGCTACTGAGAGCCAGGCGGTGCAGTCAGAGTTGGCGCGCGTGCAGAGCCGTCAGGAAGCCGTCCGGAGGGAGTTGATCGAGCCGGAGCTGGAGTTCGCCCAGAAGGCGGCGGAAGCGGATCTTACCTGTACGCCGGACGACGCGGAGCCGCAGCGTCTCGCACAGGCGGTGGAGCGCGCAACTCCGAGCCCGGAGCAGCTTCAGGGGGCGGACGGCCCCATGCCGGCCCGCGCCGGGGCGCCGCCGTCCATCGCCGAGAGAGCGTCACGGTTCTTCTGGGAGATTCTCGCCCCGGCTGCCAACGGCTTGATGCTGGCGCTCAGCTTGGGCTCATTTCTGGGAGTCCTCAGCTTCAACGACTTGCGCAGAGGCGACCGGATTCTCCTGTGGGGAGTGGCCAGCCTCCTGGGCTTCGTCGTGGTCCGCTGTGTAGGCGACCTGGTCGAATCGGTGGTCCGATCTCTCGCCCAGGCTACGGAGCCAGTCACGAACTGTCCGAAGTCTTCGGCGGGTCGCATGGTGGCAGGAGGCGGCCTGGCGATGATCGCCTTCCTGGTCCTGGCTGAGTTGCTGGCGCACACCTGGGGGCTGCAGGACCTCCACCGACAGAAACAGGAAGTCGCAGCACGCTTCCAGGCGTCTGCGGCTCGGGTTGAGCAGCCGCCGCTACTGGTGTACTTTCTGGTCGGCTCGCTGATCAGCCTTTCGTACCTGGCCCGGCGCGCCTGGAGCGCGTGGCGAGACTGTGAGAGCCAGCAGCGTCTGACCTGGGCTTACGGACGTCGCCAGGCGTGGATTGCGGCCAAGCGGGCGACGCCTCCCGTGCGGCGGGCTTTCGAGCTCGCGTACGAGATCTCTGGTCTTCGCCAGACGCTGGACCGGATGGAGTCCGAGGCTGCCCAGCTTCGGCGCCGTCTGGAGAGCCTTCGCCCGGAAGTCAACTTCGACCCGGAGACCCAAGCGCGCCTCGACCAGGCGCTCGCGGCAGCCACCGGCGAGACGCAGCGGTTCCATGAACAGCTCACCCAGTTGCTGGAGGCCAGCCAGCGTCTGGACAAGGCGCGGAGCCGTGGCGCGACGCTCGGGGGCGAAACTGCGGGAGAGGACCGGCAAGTTCTTTCGTCCGTCTCTCGAGCGCGGGTGGAAGAGGTCCCGCCCTCGGTTCTCGCCGATCCGTCCGGGAGAGCTGATGGCCCGCTCCCGCGTGAAGCCGCGAAAGCGAGCTTGCCCGGTCCTGACAGCGTGGGCCTGTGAGCTCGCGCCCGCGCGCCGGTGTGTTCTGGAGACGGCTAGACGCTAGTTCAGCGTTCACGAATTAACGGGTATGAGATGGAGCCGCCGCCAAAGCGGCGCAGCGGAGGCAGCCCGCTTCTGGCGTGGTTGCTTGGGCCAATGATATTCCCGCGGATGGGCTCGCCAGTACGCCTCATAAGCGGCCGTCACTTCCACTACCTCTTCATGCGATTGGAAATAGCTCGTGCGGAGCACGGCCCGCTGAAAGCTACTCCACAGGGGCTCCGCGAGGTTCAACCAGGAAGCATGCGTGGGCGTCCAATGGACCTGAATGTATGCCAGCCACTCCGCCAGCACGCTCTCTTTGAGGGCGGCGGTGTTCACGCTGGCGTTGTCCAGCACCAAATGGACGCGCTGCCAGCCGGCTTCTACATACTCCCGGACCACGCGCGCCAGGAAAGCAGCCACGGCGGCGCCATCCGCGCACGGCGTACATTCCAGGGTCAGCTGCGCTTCCCGCGGGGCCAACGCCCCCAGGATATCGGTGCGGGTCCCGCTCTTGGAGTAGCGGGCTCGTCGCTGCGCAGCCACGGTCGCGTGCTGCCAGCAAGTTCCCCCTTCGGGCCGATGATAGACCCGCTTACCATCCACGCAGACGGTGACTTCCCCCGGCGGCAAGGGCGCATACTGCGCCGTCACGTCCGCCTTCCGCCGCGCGAACTCTGCTTGGTCCAAGGTCTTACTCTGACCGAAGCGACCGAACCAACTCCGGCACTGCCGAATGACGAGTTTTGCCCCCCGCAGGATCGCATACAGCGTCCCCACCCCCAGTGGGGCGCCGCGGCCCGTTTCCACCAGATAAGTGCGCAGCCGCCGTACCGACCACTGGGTGAATCCCAGCCCCAGTCAGCCGGGCGGCGTCAGCACCGTTTCCACCACCGATAACGCGTCGGTCTCTTGGAGCCGCCGCTTGCGACCCCGCCCCGGGCGCTCGTACAGACCGGCCAAGCCGGCCTCATTGAAGCGGCGGATCCACTTCACGACGTTGTCCCACTTATGGTCCAGCCGCGCCGCAATCTCGCTGGGGGTCTGCCCCTGGCTGGACCACTGCACGATGAGCGCCCGCTGGTAGATCCCCGCCGGGACCGTCCGCGAGCGGATCAACTGTTGAATCGTCTCGGCCTCCTGGGGACCGAGATCACGCACGAACTCGGGCATGGAAGCACCTCCTCGCTGAGATGCTGCTCTTTACCCACTTTTTGCTGAACGCTGAACTAGCCGCCTCCAGAACCCGGGCAGGTTTCTCCCCCCGTAGCGCATCCAGCGGTGGACGTCTTTTCGAAGAGTTGCGGCCGGCGATCATTGACTAACCTTGCTCCAAGGCTGGGACCGCGATGTAGACACGGGTTGCGCCAATGAGATGGGTGAGGCTCAAGCCTGGCGGGGTGGGCGCTCCCCGAGTGCTGCTTACCGACGTGATCGTAGACCCTGGCGGAGCGCCATTCCAGGCAGGTCCGGCTATTCAGGAACCGCTCCGGGGTCTTGGGCGCTGGGTTGGCTAAAAAGAACCCCGAGCAGCGATCTCTGATGCTGTCGGGGTTAGTAGTAGTCAGGTTATGGTCTAGCTCCAGTTCCGTCCGTCGCGGAGGAACCGGCTCATGGCGGTTTCGATTCGCAGGCGCTCCGCCACCGGAAACCGCTGCGCCGCGCGGGTGAAGCCGTTCACCACGTCGTAGAGGGTTTCTCCCTCCAGGAGCGGGGCGACCTGGAGCGCGAGCCCTTCGGGCAGATCGCCGTCACGGAC
>Ga0216301_1000288_pt1 | contig 13747 bp, 12 predicted proteins | sample 4hB_Boncat_minus_FD_156203 | JGI IMG/M metagenome (GOLD analysis project Ga0216301, IMG submission 156203) | Terrestrial sediment cell enrichment communities for BONCAT metagenomics from Utah, United States - 4hB_Boncat_minus | ecosystem: Environmental > Terrestrial > Deep subsurface > Rock...
GGTCGGTTCGACCGAGCGGACGCCACTCCCGAGTCCGTCATGCTCGCGGCGACGGGACAGGTGGCGAATGCCTAGGGCGCCCGGTCCACAGTGCAAGAGGCGCAGCCTCTCTGGAGTGCGGAGCTTCAGCTCCGCTCTGCATCCTGCGGCTTCAGCCGCATCCCGAGCTAAAGCTCGGGCAGACATAGCGGAGCTGAAGCTCCGCACTCCAGAGCGCCTTTGGCGAGAGGGTGGTCGCTAAGTGAACTGGCGTCGCCTTGCCGCTGTGCGCGAGTTGGGGACGTTATTGCTCCTGGGGCTCGTGATCGTGGCGGCCACCCTGAAGGAGCCGCGCTTCTTGGAGGCAAGCACCCTCAACAGCGTTCTCCTTTGGATCCCCCTCCTGGCAGTGGTCGGGATGGGCCAGATGATGGTCATCATCACGCGGGGCATCGACGTGTCCGTCGGATCGATGGTCGGCCTGGCGGGAATCTCCGTGGGGATGCTTTTCCGCAGCTATCCGGACCTGAACGTTTTTGTCGGCACCCTCGCGGGAATCCTCCTCGGGTTGGTGCTCGGGACGGTCAATGCCGCCCTCATCGCGTGGAGCCGCATCCCCCCGATCATCGCGACCTTGGGCACCCTGAGCGCCTACCGGGGGCTGGTCTTCATCGTCAGTCGGGGCGAGCAGGTCGACTCCAACCACATCCCGACCGCCCTCACCTACTGGTCGCTGGAAGGTCCGATCCATCTCGGAAGCGTCACCGTTCCCTGGATCCTGTTGATCGCTCTGGCCGTCGCGGCCGCAGCGGCTTGGTTCCTTCGTCGCACTCGTGCCGGGCGCGACGTTTACGCCCTGGGGAGCCACCCCGAGGCCGCCCGTTTGCGGGGCGTCCCCGTCACCCGAACCACCTTTGTCGTGTACGCCATCACCGGCGCTCTTTGCGGACTGGCGGGCGTCCTCTACGCCTCGCGCTACGGCTTCGTCAACCCCGCCACCGCCGGCCAGGGGTTGGAGCTGAGCGTTATCGCGGCCGTGGTCATCGGCGGCACGAACGTTACTGGCGGCTCGGGCACGGTTCTCGGCGTGCTCCTGGGGTGCCTGCTCCTCGGTACCATCAACGTCGCCCTCGCCGTCCTGGGCATCGCCGCCAACTGGCAGCTCCTGGTCTACGGAGCGGTGATCCTGATCGCTCTGATCGTGGACACCCTGCTTCAACGGGCCGTTGGGCGGTTACAGGAGGCGGCGTAGTGTTCGACGTCTGGTTCCTTCGGGGTAAGGGGGCGGCAAAAAGGGGTGCCGCCGAACGCGGCCAGAGGACCCTTCAAAGCCATGTCATCCTGAGCGCAGCGAAGGACCTCCTCCATCACACCCTGCTGGGAGAGGTCCTTCGCTGCGCTCAGGATGACTTGGCGCGGGGCGGTTGGGGAGCCAAGCCATGAAACGCCTCCTCGCGCGTCGAGAACTCGTTCCTGCCCTGTTGGTCGTCTTGGCGTTCGTCGTGGGGGCGGCCCAGTCGCCGTACTTCCTGGACGCCCGCTACCTGTTGGACGCTTCCTCCCTCTACGTGGAGGCAGGTCTGCTCGCCCTGGGAATGACCCTGGTGATCGTGAGCGGCCACATCGATCTCTCGGTGGCGGCGATGCTGGCTTTGGTGGCGTGCGTGGTGGGCAAGCTGCTGGACGCGGGCCATCCACCGTTCCTCGTGCTGCCCGGAGGGCTGATCCTGGGCACGTTCCTGGGTTGGTGCAACGGAGCCCTGATCGCCCGCCTGCGCCTCCCGTCGTTCGTGGTCACGCTGGCCACGATGGCTGCCTACCGGGGCATCGCCCAGGCGCTGCTGGGGGCGGAGTCGGTCAAGATCCCGGCGAACCTCGTCGGCGTCGATTTCGCCACCGTTCCCGGCACCCCCATTCCGGTTCCGCTGGCGATTCTCGTGGTCGTCGCGGTGCTCATGGGCCTGCTGCTGCACCGCACGGTTCTGGGTCGCTGGATCTACGCCGACGGCACCAACGAGCGGGCCGCGTTCTTTTCCGGCGTCCCCACTCAACGCGTCACCACCACCGTCTTCGCCCTTTCGGGCCTGATGGCCGGACTCGCGGCGCTCCTCATCGACTCTCGCCTCGGCGTCGCCCGCTTCGACCACGCTCGGGGCCTAGAGGTCGACGTCATCACCGCCGTCGTCCTCGGCGGAACCAGCATTGCTGGCGGCTCGGGATCCATTCTCGGCACGATGCTCGCCCTCCTCCTCATCGGTCTCTTAAGAACCGGCATGGGAGTCGCGAACGTGACGGCGGAGTACCAGTTGGCGGCTGTGGGCACCCTCCTCGTCGTCGCCGTTCTCACCGGAAACCTGGTCGAGCGCATCGCCGCGTCCCGAAGGTCGCGCGCAAAAGAGTGACAGGCTTGTTCCCCGTGCCCCGCTGAACTTGAGCGTGAAAGGGGCTAAGGTCAGTAACATACGGGCCATGCGTGCCCAAGAGCACCCCGACGAGCGTTCTCGGCTGGCGGCTCTCCGCGCTTACGGCGTTCTCGACACCCCGCCCGAGAAGGACTTCGACGACATTGCTGCCCTCGCCTCGCAGATCTGCGAGACGCCGATCGCCGTCGTCAACCTGATCGACGAGGGCCGTCAGTGGTTCAAGGCCGAGGTGGGGCTTGGAGTGCGCGAGACTCCCTTGGACTCCTCGATCTGTGCCCACGCGATTCTGCAAAAGGGGATCCTGGAGGTGCCGGACACGCTGCTGGACCGCCGCTTCCAAGACAACCCGCTCGTCACCGGGGAGCCGCACCTGCGGTTTTACGCGGGAGCGCTCCTGGAGAACGAGGAAGGTCTTCCGCTGGGCACCCTATGCGTTCTCGACTATGAGCCGCGGCAGCTGAGCGAGGTCCAAAGGCAGACCTTGCGCGTCTTGGCGGCGCAAGTCATGGCCCAGCTCGAGCTTCGGCGCAAAGTCAAAGAGCTCGAGCGGCGTCAACGGGAAAACGAATTGGAGCGGGCGACTCAGCGAACGCTGTTCGCCGAGTCGCCCGCCTTTATCGCGGTGCTCAGCGGACCTGACCTCACCTTCGAGTACGTGAACGAGGCGTACTACCAATTGGTCGGCCACCGCGAAATCGTGGGGAAGCCTCTTCTGACGGCCCTTCCAGAAATCGAGGGGCAGGGCTATGTCGAACATCTACGAAGCGTCATGGAGTCCGGGGTGCCCTATACGACTCCGGAGCGGGCGGTTCTTCTCCAGCCGGTTTCTGGGGGGCCTCTGCTCGAGCGATTCGTCGCGCTCAGCTATCAACCTTTCCGGGATGTCGATGGCACCGTGACGGGCGTCTACGCGCACGGCTTCGATGTGACCGAGCAGGTGCTGGCCAAGCGCGCGCTGGCGGCGGAGCGGCAACAGTTCCGCATTCTTTTGGACGAGGTGCCGGCCCATGTTGTGACTCTTCGGGGACCGCGGCTTCAGTACGAGTTCGCGAACCGGGCGTTTATGCGCTTTGTCGGTCGCGACGACTTTATCGGACTTGGGGCGGAGGAGGCGTGGCCCGTTCCCCCGGAGCATCTCGCGCTTCTTAGACACATCTTGGCCACCGGCGAGGCCTTCGAGGGCCGGGAGGCCTTGGTCGTATCGCCCCCCAAGCCGGACGAACCGCCGTCGGAGGGGTACTTCGACTTTATGTTCCAGCCTCTCCATGAAGCCGACGGAACGGTTTCAGGGGTCTTCGTCCACTCGCTCGACGTGACCGAGAAGGTTATGGCCCGCCGGGAGCTGGCGGCGAGCGAGGAGCGGTACCGCACCCTCTTCGAGACCGCCACCTTAGGCATCGTGTACCAAGACGCCGAAGCGCGGATCATCGCCGCCAACCCGGCGGCCCAGCGAATCCTCGGCCTCACCTTGGACCAGATGCAGGGGCGGTCCAGCATGGATCCTCGGTGGCGGGCTGTCCGTCCGGACGGCTCGGACTACCCGGGCGAGGAACATCCCGTACCGACGGCCCTTCGCACAGGACGAATCGAACGAGCCCCAATGGGCGTCTTCCATCCGGCCGAAGAGGCCTACCGATGGCTGGATGTCACGGCGGTACCCCAGTTTCGTGAGGGGGAAAGTCGTCCCCACCTGGTGTACGCCCTCTTCGAGGACATCACCGACCGTCGGCGGGCGGAGGAGGCGCTTCGGGAGGAGCAGTCGCGGCTCAGTCAAGCGCTGAGCTTGGGCAGGGTTCTGGCCTACGAGTGGCACCCAGCCACCGACCTCTGCATCCGGTCGGAGAACGCCCGAGAGATCCTTGGGCTGCCCGAGGCGGCCCGGGGGACGGGCTCCGAGTTTCTCCAGCTCGTCCATCCTGAGGATCGGGAACGATTTATCGAGACGGCGCAAAACCCCCATCGGGGCGGATACCGTCTGGAGTACCGGCTCCTCCTGCCCGATGGAACGACCCTCTGGGTCGAAGATACCGCTTCTCCCGAGTTCGACGACTCGGGCAATCTGGTGCGGATGCGGGGGCTGATGGCGGACATCACCGAGCGTCGTCTCACCGTCGAGGACCTCGAGCGGCGGGTCGAGGATCGCACGTCTGCCCTCGTGGTGAAGAACCAGGAGCTCGAGGGCTTCACCTACAGTGTCTCGCACGACATGCGCGCCCCCCTCCGGGCGATGGTCGCCTACTCCCGGATCGTGCTCGAAGAGGAGGGTCCCAAGCTGTCGCCGGAGGGGCGGCAGCACCTCGAGCGGCTGTCGGGAGCGGCCCTGAAGATGGCGCAGCTCGTAGACGACCTTCTGCAGTACGCGCGGCTGGGCGTTCGAGAGCTTCGGCGGGAGCTGGTCGATCTAGGCGATCTGGTGCGCGCCGCCGTAGCGGACGCCGAGCGGGAGCATCCGGAGTCGGGCGTCCGGGTCGAGGTCGAACCCGACCTGATCGCCGACTGCGACCCGCGTCTGATCGGCATGGCGCTCCACAACCTGGTTGACAACGCCTGTAAGTACCGACGCGAGGGCACGCCGGTCGTAGTCCGGTTTGGAGTGGAGGAGCGAGACGGAGGGCGGGTCTACACCCTCCGCGACAACGGCATCGGGTTCGACATGGCCTACGTAGACAAGCTCTTCCGTCCCTTCGAGCGGCTCCACCGGGAAGAGTACGCGGGGACCGGAATCGGCTTGGCGAACGTGAGGCGCGCCATCGAGCGCCACGGCGGCCGGGTGTGGGCCGAGGGACGGCTCGGTGAGGGCGCCGCCTTTTCCTTCACCTTGCCCTAGCCCTCTACAGGAACTGGCAGCTCAGGGTCTTCCGCTCGATGCTGGGCAACGCGATCACGGCACGGGTGTCCCGGCACGAGAAAAGGGTGAGCTGCTGCCGGACCAGCTTCGTCTCGTTCGGGCCAAGACTTACGCTAACGCGACGGGCCGAGTGGGGTCGCCAAACCTTGGGAGGTTGGTTCTGCTGGTGGCCCGAGGCGACGATCATGTCGACGCGCACCCGTTTGCCAGAGGGGTTCTTCACCGCGAGGGTGACGGTGACGTCGGTCGGTTGGTTGCGAGGCACGGCCGACGGAGCGGCTTCCTTGACCTCGATAAGGCGGTCGGCTTCGGGGTCGCCGGGGGGAAGGGTCTGGCGGACTTCGTGGAGCACGGCCTGGACCATCGCGATCCGTTCCTTCAGCGGCGGGTGGACCCCCTCGCCCCGGTGGTCGGGGTATCGGAGGACCGTTTTGTACACCTCGTCGATCCGGGAGTCGAGGCCCAGGGCGACCAAAGCGCGGGTGGCGTAAGCGTCGGCTACCTGCTCGTTGCGCCGGTACTTCCAACTCTCTCCCTGGGGGAGCGAGCCGTAGGCGGCATGGCCGTAGAGAAGGTGCGCGATCTCGTGCTGGACGACCCACTCGAGCGCGGCTGGCGGCAGCTCCTTGGCGAAGGCGGGGGAGACGACCACCCGCTTGCGGCCATCCGGAAGGGTTTGCGCGACCGCCTGGCGCGTAATCTCGCGGCCCTTCCAGAGAATCCTCTGGACGACCACGGGGAATGGGCGTGGTGGCTCCGGCAGCCTAGCCCCATTTAGTACAAGCATAGCAACCGCAAACACGGGGGTTCTGATCGTATCCGATCCTGAGAAGTTCTCTCTATCGGTCTGCTTGGGTCGAGGAAGTAAATTTGCCGGTCATCCCGGCCTTTCCCGCGTAGAACGTAGCCGGTTTCCGTTTCGCGGGGAGTTGTGGGAGAATCACCGTGATGCAACGCCGCCCCGCCGCCCTTCTCGCCCTTGTGCTCGTCGTCGCCGCTGGGTGTGGCAAGGGCGCTGCTCCGGGTACTGCTGCGGGAGGAACCGCGGGAGGCAGCGCTTCGGGCGAGCGACTGAAGGTCGTGTACATCCCGAAGAACACCGGTAACCCCTACTTCAAGCCCGTCATCAAGGGGTTCGAGGACGCGTGCCAAGAGATCGGGTGCGAGCTGACCACTCTCGCGCCAGCCAATGCCGAAGGCACCTCGCAGGTCTCGATCATTAAGGAACAGATCCAACGCCGGGTAGACGTGATTGCGATCTCCGCCAACAGCCCGGACGCTCTGAACCAGGTGTTAGACCAGGCGCGCTCGCGGGGGATCACGGTGGTGACAGTCGACTCGGACCTCGTGGGCAACGAGAGCCACCGCGATGCGGCAGTGCTTCCGGCGGACTTCGGCCAAATCGGTGAGGGCCAGGTGGAGTTGTTGGGCTCCCTGATCGGCTACGAGGGGGACTTCGCGATCTTGAGCGCCACGCCCGACGCGCCCAACCAGAACGCCTGGATCGCAGGGATGAAGGAGACGCTGAAGAATCCGAAGTACGCCAAGATGCGGCTGGTGGACACCGTCTATGGTGACGACGAGCCGCAGAAGAGCACTACCGAGTGCGAGGCGCTCCTCGCCAAGCATCCGAACCTGCGTGGCATCATCTCCCCGACCAGCGTCGGCCTCGCCGCCGGTGCCCAGGTGCTGGAGCAGTCCGGCCGCTTCCCCGGCGGGCCGAAGGCGACCGGCCCTGGAATCCAACTCACGGGCCTGAGCACCCCGAACCAGCTCAAGAAGTTCGTCCAGAACGGCGTCGTTACCTCCTTCCAACTCTGGGACCCGTACAATGAGGGCTACCTCGCGGCGTACCTGGGCACCCAGATCCACGGGAAGAAGCTGCAGCCGAAGGCGGGCGCATCCATCGAGACCCCGAAGCTAGGGAAGCAAACCTTCTCCGAGAAGCTGGAACTCGTCTCCGGTCCCCTGGTGACGTTCGACAAAAAGAACATCGCCCAGTTCGACTTCTAAGGGTATCCCCCTCCTCGTTTTCCCGCGCCCGAACCCTTTCAAGTAGGAGGAGTGTGGCGCGAGGAAAATGAGGAGGGGGTAGGGGGTGGAGAAGGCCACCCCACCGGTGCCAGCGTCAGCAGAAATAGCCACGTGATATAGGCTGACGGCAGCTCAGATACCTAGTAGAAATACTAGCAAGAGTGCCGCCCTAGGCGATTCGCCCGGCACTCGAAGGAGAGCGCAATGAACTTCGAGCAGATGATGCAGACCGAGATCCAAAAGCTGTACGACACCGAGACGCAGCTGATGAACGGCATGACCCTAATGATGGAAAAGGCCCAGTCCCCCGAACTCCGACAGGCGTTCGAGCAGCACCGGAACGAGACGGAGGGGCAAATCCGACGCCTCGAGCAGGTGGCCCAAGCCGCCGGCTTCACCCCCCAGGGCGAAACCTCCCTGGTCGCCCAAGCCCTTGTCCAGGAGGCCCAGCAGGTCCTCCAGTCGGCCCAGCCCTCGCCCGTGACCGACGCCCTGATCATCGCCTGCGCCCAAAAGGCGGAGCACGTCGAGATCGCCTGCTACGGCACCGCCCGCACGCTGGCCCAGCAAGTCGGCATGCAGGAAGCCGTCGGCCTCCTCGAGCAGACCCTAGAAGAGGAGAAGCGGGCCGACCAACTCCTCACCCAGATCGCTGAGTCCGGCGTCAATCAACAGGCCGTCTCCCAAAGCAGCCAAGCCACGATGATGTAGGTCAGAACGCTAATGTCCTCTCCCTGCTGGAATAGCCAGGAGAGGACATCCGCCTAAAGTAGGCCCAAAGGGCCTGTAGCCGACGGATGTTCGTGCCGGCGCGGGCGCTCGTAGTGCCCGAGAGTCCACGCCGGTTGGACTCATCAGAGAACCTCTCCCTGAAGGAAAAGCGGGGAGGGGTCCTGCTATTCAGCCCCTCCGGCCTTGGTGGGTGAACCCGCACGTTGCCGTTTCGACCACTCACTCTCGTACTGGACGGACGCCACATAGCCCCACACCACGGACAAGACCGCGATCATGGCAAGTGCCGCGACTATCCGCCGTGTCTCTCGACTCACCCCGGCCTCCAGTGAGTTGGTCATCGAGGTGAGCCCAAAGGCGGCCCCAATGCCCCAAAGCGGATAGGCCACCATGGCGGTCTGTCCGTCGCCGGGTGCCATGATGACGAAGAACGACCCGCCGCAGATGGAGAGACATCCAAGCCCAGCCATGAAGAGAGTGGACCCTTTCATCCATTTCCGTTATGGGTGAGATCCCAGCGGCACGGCGTGGCAAAGGGTCGCAGTTTTCTAAGCGAATCGGTATAGGGCTGACTCAGACCGAGGGCACGTCTTCCTTCCCCAGGTCAACCGGGAAAGAGCGGCCACAGAGGGTGACTCTAATGAAGGCGAAGCACGACGGGCCCATCCGTAGCGTCGACGCCCATTGGCTGGGGCGGCCGGGCCGCCGCCTCGAGGAACTGGCTCCAGTCCAGCGTCATCGTTCCCCCAAGCTGCCGGATCGCCTCCGCCAGCAGCAGGTACTGCCCCTTGTTCATGCCGTTCAGCAGCTCCGCTACCGCCTCGTCGGGTCGTTCCAGGTCCATAGGAGCAGTATGAAGCCCCGGAGCTTCGGGAAGCCCTTACTTTGGCGGGGCTACGATCTGTCCGTTCGCGTCCATTTTCGGCTGCGGGGGCTGGACGGTGGGGGCGTCGAGGGCGGCCTGCGAGGGACCTTCCGACGACTTCGAGCAGCCGACGGTGATCAGGCTGGCAACCGCGAAAGCTAAGAGAATTCGGCCAGGAAAACGGGTTCGTTCCATCTTCAACATCCATAAGGAGTCGGGGATGGCAAAGCCACCCCCGACCGGGGTCGTTACTCGAGGTCGAAGAACTTGTCCTTCGGCTCTTGGGTGGCCTTGAACACGTTCTTGTTGCCTTCCTTCGTCCAGCGGCCGTACACGCTTTCCAGCTTCGCGCCCTTCGCGTGGCCGTCCACGTAGGTCACGTTGGCAATGTCGTTGTGGCGGGCGGCCATCGCGTCGAGCCAGTGGATCCACTCGTTCTGGTTGGCTTCGAGCGCGGCCGGCGACATCAGCGTGCTCCAGACCATGTTCTTGCCCTTGGGGCCGTCGCTAGGTCCCGCGTCGGAGAACATGACGGTGTCGGCGGGTGACCCGACCGAAGTCGCGGAGCGCCCGGGCTGGGTCCAGCTCCAGAACCGGTAGTTGTCGAAGTTCTTGTTGGGACCCGCATCGACGTTCGTCAGGTACAGGTAGTTGTAGGCATAGGACCAGTAGTGGTTCTCTTTGTTGTTGTCGCCGTCCTTGTTGTGCGGCACGTCCGGGCAGTTCCAGATGTTGCCCACTGCCCAAGCGTTACCCCCGGTAGCGTTGCCCTTCTGGAGGCTGGACTTGATGTACGGGTTGATCATCTGAGCAACCGTATAGCGGGAGACCGGATCGTTCTCCAGCATCGGCAGGGTGTCCTCGTAATCTCCCGCGTACATGATCGTGGCGAGGCCGATCTGCTTGACGTTGCTGAGGCACTGCGTCTTTTTAGCGGCCTGCTTCGCTTGGGCGAAGACGGGGAAAAGGATCGCCGCCAGGATGGCGATGATGGCGATGACGACGAGAAGCTCGATGAGCGTGAAGGCTTTACGGGACGAGTGCATATTGGATCTCCTTCGATCGGAACTAAATGGTCGGTGCGGGGGCTTCGGAGCCCTCGCCAGGACTTAGCGGTCCGCGCGACGATGCGCGGACGGTCAACGAAACGGGCAAGACGATTTGCCGGTCGAAAACCGGCCTTCCTTCCACGCGCTCGATCAGCATCTCGGTGGCGGTGATCGCCATCTCGCGGATCGGCATGCGGACAGAAGTGAGCTGGGGTTGGGTCGAGGTGGCGAGCCAGGTGTCGTCGAAGCCCACCACTGCGAGGTCGTCGGGCAGCCGCATTCCCCGATCCCGCGCCGCGCGCATGGCAGACTCGGCCGCCGGATCGTTGAAGGCGAAAAGGGCGGTGGGCCGCTGGGCCGGCGGAAGGTCGAGCAGACGTTTCATCACCTCGTACCCATCGCCGGGCCAGTCGTCGAGAGTCGCGACGAGCTCAGGAGAGGACTCGATCCCTGCTTGCCGAAGCGCCGCCAGATAGCCATCGCGACGCGGAGCGCTGCTGGCAACCCGGGCCGGGCCGACGATGTGGGCGATCCGCCGATGGCCCAACTCGATGAGGTGCTCGGTGGCGAGCTTCCCGCCGCCGAACTCGTCGGCGTTCACCGAGAACTCGTCCGGCGACTCTGGCTTGTAGACCAGCGTGACGTAGGGGAACCGCTCCCGGTGGAACCGTGCCACTACCGGACTGTGGGGGGTCGGCAGGACGAGCACATGGCCGTCCACCCGGCGGTCGATGAGGCTGTCCTCGTCCGCCTCGTTCCACCCATCGCCCACCGCCGTGTGGAGCATGAGGTTGTACTTGCGGACGATCGCCTCTTCGAACACGCCCCACATAACCTCGGAGCAGAACGGCCCCCGGTCGATGTAGGCGCGCGAGTAAGGGAACACGAGACCAAGGACCCCGCTCCTTCCCGTGGCGAGGCTCCTGGCCAATCGGTTAGGCACGTAGCCCAGCTCGGCGGCGGCCGCCTCGATGCGAGCCCGAGTCTTGATGCTGACCCGGATTCGATCTCCGCCGCTTCCGTTGAGAACGGCCGAGACCGCCGATGCGGACAGTCCGGTCTTCTCAACTACGTCCTTGAGCGTTGCCACTGGTACTCCCTTAGTTTTTGATAGAGCGCTCTATCAACAGCGGGATCATACAACGATTTGCAACTTTATCCAAGACTCCTTTCCAAATATCACGTTCAGCTTCAAGAAGCGGTTTTCGTGCCAAAGTCGGCGGGTGAACGGGACCAAACTCGCGCTTCGCACGGCCCGACAGGAGGACTTCGAGGCCATTCAAGCCCTCATGGTCAAGTCGGTACAAGGACTGAGCGAGGGCTTCTACGACCAGGGCCAAGCCGCCAGCGCCGCGCGGTATCTGACGATCCCGGATCGCGACATCGTCGCCGACGGCACCTACTATGTGATCGAAGAGGAAGGCCGGATCGTTGCCTGCGGTGGGTGGAGCGCCCGGCGCAAGCTGTTCACCGGCAGCACGGACCAAGAGACTCTTTCCGAAGGCAGGCTTGATCCAGCGGCCGATCCCGCCCGGGTCCGGGCCTTCTTCGTCGATCCTGGCTACGCCCGCCGCGGCTTGGGCCGGCAGTTGTACGCTGCCTGCGAGCAGGCGGCTCGTGCGGCGGGATTTCGTTCGCTAGAGCTGATGGCGACTCTGCCCGGCGTTCCCTTCTACCGAAGCCTTGGATTCATCGACGCCGGGGCCGAAGACGTCTTGCTGCCGGATGGGACGCCTTTGCCTTGCCTGCGGATGGTGAGGGAAATCTAAGACTTCCTTAACCACAACGGCACAACTAGGTCACAACGTTGTGGTTCAACTATTCCCATCTCTTGCGGTTAACTGAAAGAGGAAAGCAATGATGCAACTCTCCGCCCTCACCCTCCTCCTCGCCGCCGTCCAGACCCAAGTCCCGGCAGGCACCGACCTTCTAGGCCAACAGCCTATGCGGGTGAGCCTCGGCACCATCGCCGAGGGCGCTGGCCGCCCGCAAGGTGGCCGGATCAAGGTCCTGCGCCCGGGGAAGAATGGGTACGAGGCGGAAATCAAGTCGGCGCTGTTCGGTGCTCCCGTGAAGAAGGGGGACGTGGTGTACATCACCTACCGGGCACGGGCGGTGAGCGCCGCCAACGAGAGCAGCACGGGAAGCTGGGGGCTGTTTCTGCAACGCGGGCGCGAGCCGTGGGACGGCTTTGGGACCTCGTCTGGCAACGCGGGGAAGACCTGGCGCAACTTCCACAACAGCTTCGTGGCGGACAAGGATTACGACGCCGAGACGCTGGAGGTCACCTTCCACGTGGGCGGCTCCACCCAGGAGTTGGAGTTCGACAGCCTGCGGGTCCTGAACCTCGGAGCGAGCGTGGACATTTCCAAGCTGCCCCACACCCAGCTGACTTACGAAGGCCGGGAGGCGAACGCGCCGTGGCGCAAGCGGGCGGCGGCGATGATCGAACGGAACCGGAAGGGGGACCTGACGGTGGTCCTGAAGCGGCGCGGGCGGCCCCTTGCCAACCAGACCGTGCGCGTCCAGATGCTGCGCCACGCCTACCCGTTCGGCACCTTTTCCGAGTACCACGTGCCCAAGGACGACCCGAACAGCGCCCGCTACCGGGAACTGCTCGCCAGCCGCTGGTTCAGCCGCCTCACTGTGCCGATCTACTGGGCCGACTGGGGCTGGGCGAGTCCGCAGTCGCGGAAGGAGTACCTGGACACGATCGCCTGGTGCCTGGCCCGGGGAATCCGGATGAAGGCGCACACCCTGCTGTGGCCGAGCCAGAAGTGGTCTCCGAGCACCCTGAAGGGTCTTGACGATGCGGGTCTCCGGCGCGCGATCTTTAGCGCGATGGACGAGCGGATCGCCGCGTTGCGCAAGTTCGACTTTGAGAACGTGGACGTCCTGAACGAGCTCAAATCGGAAACCGAGTTCGGCGACCGCCTTGGCTTTGGCCTCTACACCGAGACCTTTGCCCGTGCCCGCCGGGCGTGGCCCAAAGCCGACCTTGTCTACAACGACTACGGAGTGTTCGAAGGGGCCCAGGCCGAGACGTCGGCGACCGATACCTTCGAGCGCATCGCGCGGCGGCTCAAGTCGGAAGGCGCGCCCCTGACGAAGATCGGTCTCCAAGGGCACTTCGGCGAGGACCTGACGCCTCCGGTCCTCGTGTGGAAGGTGCTCGACCGGTTCCAGCGCACCATTGGGTTGCCCGTCGAGCTGACGGAGTTCGACATCGACACCCGAGACGAGCGGGCCCAAGCCGACTACACCCGCGACCTCATGACGGCTTGGTTTGCCCACCCCTCCACCAGCGGCTTCACGGCTTGGGGCTTCTGGGAGGGCTCTCACTGGAAACCCAACGGCGCGATGTTCCGAAAGGACTGGAGCCCCAAACCGAACGCCAAGGTGTGGGAAGACTTGGTGACCAAGCAGTGGTGGACGGACGCGACGGTGAAGACGGACGCCCAGGGGCGAGCGCGGTTGCGTGGATTCCTCGGCGACTACAAGATAACCGCCGGCGGGAAGTCGGTGAAGACGAAGCTGGAGCGATCAAAGACCACCGTGACGATCGGCCTCTAACCGGATGTGGGGTCGGTGTTCCACCGACCGTCGAGCTTTGCTCGACCAAGAACCCCCCCAAGCATTGAGTCTTCGAAAGGTCAAGGTCCGGCTCCGCCGGACGGTCGGTGGAACACCGACCCCACAACTGGTTACCCATCGTTCCTCATAAAATCCTCACATCAAAGCGCTAGGATTTTGCCGTTGAGGCTGTTACTTGTTGAGGACGATGTGGAGATCGCGGCCCAGGTCGCGGGGGCGTTGC